>Ga0208411_1000029_pt1 | contig 105973 bp, 95 predicted proteins | sample ETN01SmetaG_4_FD_185793 | JGI IMG/M metagenome (GOLD analysis project Ga0208411, IMG submission 185793) | Marine microbial and viral communities from oxygen minimum zone, Eastern Pacific Ocean - ETNP2014F12-01SV261 (SPAdes) (version 2) | ecosystem: Environmental > Aquatic > Marine > Oceanic ... | reverse complement strand
TCCGGATTGGATGGGAATACCGCTCGCGCACAAAAGTATAAGCCAAATTATTTTACCTTTTCTCTAGGCGATATGAATTATGATTATATGTTAGATATATTCGATCTGACTATCATTAGCGAAATGATCAGTGCAGGTGATCCTTTTTTTACAAATGGAGACATGAACCAGGATAATATAATTGATGATATGGATATAACATTGCTGATTGCAGCAATTATGAATCAGTGATTCAAGCTGTCGCCTACTGCAGGGACGGTTGGATTAAAAATATCATACAGCATATCATAGAGATCCGGGTTTGGCACATCTTTTCCCAGGTATATTTCTTTATTCCCTTTTTGCAGGATCATTTCCCAATGAAGGTGAGCTTCTTTTTTAGTGTTCAGGGTACTTGCTCTAGTACCTGTGTTCCCGGATTTGCCAATGTTCTGCCCAGCTTTCAAGAAAGTTCCAGTTGTGATACTTGTATCAATACTGGATAGATGAGCATAAATGCTGATGACCCGAAAACCAGGAATTATCTCAAATCCATGATCTAAAAAAACTGCTTTTCCCAGTAAAACGCTGTTAAAAATATCAGATGGGGTATAGCCTACCCGGGCACTGGCAGAGAGTAGCTGCAACCTGTAATCTGCGGGGATTTCCTGATAATTGTGGTCTGCCCGAATAACGGCACCGTCCGCCACTGCTCTCACCTGCGTACCCCAATTAGCAAAAAAATCAATACCGCGGTGGGTCCCACTGCGGTAGTCCCTGGGAGCATTGGGCAGCCGGGTTGTTCTTTTTGGGACCTGTATTCCCTCACAGGGCAATAGTAAAGATAAAGAATCCACCCATTTCACATCGAAACTTGCAGGAAGAGGCTTACTTATTTCAGCGTCCCTGATCGTACTCAAAACATGAGTTGGTGAATTGCCAGGGTTATCCAGGACCTGAGCCCAAATGAAACCAGTAATAAAAAGTAATCCAATTAATAGATTCATGGTTTATTTGAGGATAAAAGATAATCCAGGCCCTCAATGCAAGATTCAACAGGTGGCCCGGAAAATGATTTAATATTCTTCCCCGAAATGATGGACTCTGATGCAGGGGTTCCGTAATCATAAGGTTTTTCAAAATACACCACTGCTGTGGAGAGGGCGATCAATTCCAGGGTTTCCGTCATGGTCCAGTCGTATCGGGCCCATGAGGTGGGAATGAAAAGCAATCCATCAGCCCAGTTGCGGTTGCGTTGCAGGAAGTTCAGCGCTTTATCCTGTTTATGAGTTTGCAGAAATTTTAAGGTTGTTTCCTGCCTGTGTACGTGTTTTCTTAAAGCTTTATTTAATTTATCCAGGGTCAGCCTGTCTCCTGTCGGCGCAGATTTCAAACCCAGGAGATTCAAATTAGGTCCCTGTAAAATGAGAATATTCATTTCAATGGAACCAGGTTGCCAATGATATAACCAATAATAATCCCGATCATTAGTCCCAGGGTTACCACCCGCCCCTTTGCCAATTTTGCCGTATATCCTTTTTTAATGGCAATGCCAGATACGACAGTCCCCAAGGCGTTCAGCAGAAAAAACCCGGGAATGGTTACTACTTTGATGATTAATGGTCCAATCAAGGGTATTAATGCGATCAGTGCGCCCAATCCGGTAAAAAGCTGGGTAAAGACGCCAAATAAAAGGGTGACAAATACAACAATTTTTTTGTCTATGCCGTAATAGAGTGCGGTACCAATGGCCGCAGCAGCTAGGAGCCAGACCAGTAATTTTTTTCTATACAGTTTCCAGATGGCTTGTTTATTCATCGATCAAAGCTATAAGGGGTAATCCCATGGTTTTAATAGATGCCTGTATGATCCGTTTTTGTGTTTCTCTGGAAACCCAGAGTTGCCGAACAATGCCGGAAGCAATGATTTCATCCATAAAATAATCAGAATTTTCCCGGAATTTACCTGAATCATCATTTATGATGATATCCAGACGATAATGATCACACAATTCCTTATTTTTCCTGTAATTAATAGTGGCAGTGTCAGACCAGACAAATCGTGCCTTCCCCAGCTGGCCCTCATGTTCAAAAGGGAACCAGTGTGTATCCAATTCTCTATAGTCTGCAGTCTGCACCATGGCCAGCAGGGTGAATATGGTTTGCGTCTTGTCTGTAATCTGTACCTTGTTTTTGGAACTATAGATCAGTTCAGTGGTCGGCGGGTTAAAATCAGCAGATAATTTTTTTTTGAATTCCCCTTGATGAATTTTTTTATCCCACCCCCGAATTCCAAAGGAGGCTGAATCGAATTGGGCGGAGTAGAAATTTTTTGCAGGCCAGATCAGATCTGCAATGCCGGTGTTTCTGGTTTCAAATGTGATTGTACTGTGATGACTGCGGGTTTGTTTTACTTCAGCTACAGGAAATCCAAAAACGGATATGATATAATCCTGTGCCGAAATACATTTCATAAGAATACATAAAATGACAACTTTTTTCACTAAGGCTTCCAGGTGTAAATATTGGCCAAACCCAAAAGTCCAATAAAAGGAATATAGAAAGGCTGTACCACAGCCCAGGTTAGATAAACCAGCGATGGTACAGGTGTCTCGAATAGTCTTCCGCCCAGGAAGATAACCAGGCCTTCAAAAATAAATTTAAGGAAAAAAGCAAACTGAATTCCCTTTGACTGCAGAAGAAATCCGCTGAATAAAGCAAGGTTGCATAAAAATGCACTAAACAGGAAAGAAAAGAACCATGGTTTTTTTCTTACATTTCCTCGGGCATTGGAAGACCACCTGATTCTTTGGTTTACAAAATCTTTTATTGTTTTAACTGGTTGTGTTCTCACAAAGGACTGGGGGTCAATATTAATTGTGGCGCCATCTATTGCTGAAATGGCTTGAACCAAGTACATATCATCACCAGATATTTTATCCTTAACGGGTGTAAAACCATTTATGAGTTCAAAATTTTTCTTTTCATAGCTCAGGTTCTGGCCACTACCGGACCAGAATACCTTCCAGCCGCCAAAACCGGCATTCGCGGCAGTGATACTTAGAAAGTCGATCATCTGATATTGATCAAAAAATGATTCTCCGTCAATCTTAGAAAAACCAATGGTAATTCCACCATTAGACTTTACAGATGAGGCCATAGAGGATACCCAGGTTTGCGGAACCTGACAATCCGCGTCCGTACAGACAATGATGTCGCCAGTAGCACGTTGTATGGCTTGCTGGAGTGCATGCTTTTTCGATGCTATTTCGGGGTTGCATTCCTCAATTTGTATATGGTGAATATATGAATGTTTTTCAGCTGCCTTATTCAATATGGCTCCTGTTTGATCTGTGGAGCGATCATTGGCAATAATAATTTCCAGTTTATCCCGGGGGTAAGTTTGATGTGTCAGATCATGGATTAAACTGGCGATGTTGTTTTCTTCATTCCTGGCTGCGACAACTATTGAAACCTTTGATAGTTCATTATTTGTTTTTACTGCACTTGTATTATGTTTAAATAGCCCTGCAATGATGAATAATACAAAACACAGGTACAACCCTGTACATAGGTATAGGATGACGGTCATGTGCTTAGAAGTTCAGTAATAAACCGGCGATCATGAAATACAGCAAAACGCCTAAAATATCAATGCTGGTAGTTACGAATGGACCTGTGGCGACAGCAGGATCAATATCCAGTTTTCTTAAGAACAGGGGAATAAGGGAACCCACAGCCACCGCAAGTAGCATGGAAGCACAAATACTCAGACCTACAACAAAACCCAGCATTGGATCTGCATCCATAAATTTAAATTTGGCAAAGAGCCCAAGGAGAAACCCATACAGCAATCCTAAGATCAATCCCACGCGGATCTCTTTGAATAGGACTTTGAATTCGCTGCCCGGATCCACTCTGCCGGTGGCCATACCCCTTACAATAATGGTAGATGATTGAGTGCCGATATTTCCGCCCATGCCGATGATAACAGGGATAAAAGCAGCCAGGACAAGTATACTTTCCAGCATATGTTCGAAAGCGCCAATTATGTTGGCAGCAATAATGCCCCCTACCCAGCTGGCGAATAACCAGGGCAATCGCGCCTTGGCATTTTCCCAACTTGACTTTAAAAGGATTTCCCGGTCCTTGCCCGCACCGGCCATTTGCAGAAAATCCTCAGTTGCTTCCTCCCGGATTACGTCCACCACGTCGTCTACGGTCACAATTCCCAACAGGTGCTCACTTTCGTCTAAAACCGGGACGGCTAAATAATTGTATTGAGCTACAATTTTAGCAACATCTTCCTGATCAGTCTCAGGACGAACAGAATGAACCCGTTTGATCATGATATCGCACATTTTTGTATCAACTTGGGATGTGGCCAGGGCGCGAAGCGAAGCCACACCAGTAAGGCGCCCATCCTCATCGGTAAGGTATAGATAAAAAACCATTTCTGCATCTTCCTGATCCTGTAGTGTTTTAAGTGCATCACCACAGGTTGTATCCTGCCACAGTGTGAAAATGTCCGTCGTCATCATTGCACCAGCAGAATCTTCCGGATAGCCCATCAGTTCTTCAATTTCTTCCTTCTCTTCCAGTTTTAATAGATCAATGACCGATTGTGCTTTTTCTTCGTCAAGGTTGCCCAGGATATAACTTTGGTCATTGACAGGCGCCTGACGAATCAGGGCTGAGATACGCTCGGGGTTTTCCTCTTCCAGTAAATTTTGTAGTATGGTATCATCCAGTTCCACCAGAAATGCCGCCGTCTGTTCGTTTGCTTTCATTATTGAAAAAACATGTTCCTGTTCCTCATCCAGGAAATAGCGGAAAATAATGGCTAGGTCTGCAGGGTGTGTCTTATCAATCAGTTTGGCCAGATTGGTGTTGGCGTTGCGACGCAAAAGTCGTCTAAAAGTGTCACGAAGAATCGTGATTTCGTGATCAAACAGTTCTTTTCTCATTTTTGTCCATCTGTAAGATTAATTCCTTTAAAGCCATAGGTAAATAATCCAATCGATAAAATAATAATCCAGGGGGCCACATGATCGTGCCATAGATAAATGTTATCCAGGTTAAGTTCTGTGAAGGAAAAAATCAGGGCTGTTCCGTTGTTGATTGCATGCAGAATCAGACTTGGGATAACAGAACCGGTTCGCCAGGATAAATACCCCAGGAAGATTCCTAAAATATAGATTTGTATCAACCAGTATGAATTCATATGGATGATAGCAAAAAACAGACTGGTGACCAAAATAGCGCGGGTCACATCTTTCCAGTGCTGTTCAAGAAATTGCTGCAGGAATCCGCGAAATAATAATTCTTCCCCAACGGGCGCAATAATTACAATTGCAAGAAACAACAAAATAAATCCTATAGCAGAATCCGGCTGCAGGGCAATATTAAGATCAAGAATGTAATCAGGCTGGGGGATAACGATTTGGATGACACGATCCAATTCGTCGGACAATACAGTCAATCCCAAAGCCAGGCTTGCGGCACACAATGCTATATTCTTTGAAACGGGATTTAACCGCAGTCTTTTAACAATTGGTTCATTGCGTAATTTCAAAAATCCCAGTAAAGGAACCAGCATAAATCCCTGGCCGATAATGACGGAAAGAAAGGTATAGAATTTAGTGGGTGTTTCTGTAGTAGCCAGACCGATCCCCATAACCAGCCAGCCAACCAATAAAGCAGACAAGATGGATGCAATTACCACAACAAATGCTGTGCGGAGTGTTAGCGTATTGTTGTTCATTAGGGTCGGGTTCCTGAAATTCCATTTCGTAAAAGTTACGGCTCTCGATCTGAAATTAGAAAAGATGATTTAAGTACGTTTATTCTCCAGAAATATCGGTTGTTTGCCTGGCTTGGTAGAATTATGTTTCGTTGATAATTAAAACCATAAAATTAACCAGCACTGTTAGCGGGTCTACTAAAAAGGTGGATCCGCTTTTTATTTTCTAGATAATTGGTGCATCAGAATAGCGCCTGCCGCGGACACATTTAATGATTCGCCAGCTCCGCTTTTCGGGATTGCCAATGTTCTGTCTAATTTCTTATTTACGGGGCCTGATAATCCGTGTGCTTCGCCTCCAAGCACCAAAACCCAGCGCTCAGGAATTACGAGTGACTGAGTTAGGAGCTCACCGCGATGATCTGCCCCGACAATGTAATAGTTGTTTTCTATAAAAATGTTTATATCCATATTTGAATGGATTGCAAGATGAAAATGGGCGCCCATCCCAGCCCGGACCACTTTTGGATTATACGGATCCAGAGAATCGGGTGTGAGAGCAATATTGTTCAGTTGAAACCAGGCTGCCGTTCTTAAGAGTGTCCCCAAATTTCCAGGATCTGAAATATGGTCCAGATAAAGCCATCTATCAGTTGTAAAGTTAAGTTGTACTGTCTCTGATAAAGTACATACAGCAATGATACCTGATGGTGTTTTTGTTACGGAAATTTTGTTAATCTGTTGTTCTGGTATACATTCAAGGCGGCATCCTTTGGCAATTAGATCATCAATGAAATCCTGATTGTTTTTCTTGAATGATTCCGTATAAAGTAAAGTATGGATTGCAGCGTTATGCTTTATTGCCTCATGGATAATTCTTTTTCCTTCAATCAGGAATTGGTTGTATTCCCGGCGGTATTTTCTATGCTTCAGGGCTTGGTAACGTTTGATAAGGTTATTAGTAATCATGATTTAGAATAGTTTATTCTGCAGTCGGCCCCGGCATTGAAGAACGTGCAATCAAATCAGCATTTTCCCCAGAAGTTCTTTAAATATTTTTGCCGCAGTTGCAGCGGTAATATCATTGATATCCCGGTCCGGATTATACTCTACGATTTCGCCACCAATGATATTACCTTTTATATTTTGTATTACGGTGATCATTTCCCGGGTGGAAAGACCACCGGGCTCAGGATGAGATACTCCAGGAGCAAAAGCCGGATCCAGGCCGTCCATGTCAATAGAAATATAAACGGGGCCATCAAACTTGAGTTTGAGATCGGCAGAAAATTCACTCATGCTGATTACTTCCACGTTATATCGACTGGCTTGTTTCCGCAGGTGGTCATTCATAGTGCGAATACCAACCTGTACCAGTCGATCCGCCAAATGATTCTCTAGAATGCGGGCAAAAGGAGATGCATGGGAAAAAGGATCATCCGCAAAATTTTCGTAGAGATCGGGATGAGCATCAAAGTGAAGGATATTTAATGGCTGAAATATTCTTCTATAAGCCTGGATAATAGGAAACGTAATGGAATGATCGCCTCCCAGGGAAATACATCGCTGCCCTTTTTGCAATTCAGCAAGAATAGAATCTCGAATTGTGTTAATGCCCTGTTCACCAGTTGAAAGTTTGACAAGACCCTTGTTGTCCCACAGGTTTTGTGATCCCAGATCAATACCATTTTCGGAAAATTTGTTTGTTCTTTCCGAATAAAAGGCATCTAGAATCTTTTGAGGCGCTTTTCCCGGGCCGCGCAGGAAAGAGGAATGTTCATCGACCGGGAAACCAAGAACTGATATATTTGGATTATTCATGGGAAAAAATTATGTGTTTGAAGAAGGTAAATCTAAATAATTGTATCTTGGTGCACCGGAATCAACCCGGTAATTTAAAATCTGAAATATGCAGTATAAAATGATATGAGCAAACGCCTACCCGACCGCAATACGGAATTTTCCAGGTGGTATACACAGGTAGTAAACCAGGCTTGCCTGGCAGATTATGGACCAGTGAAAGGGACCATGGTTATTCGCCCTTATGGTTTCCAGCTTTGGGATAATATCAAAGAGACATTTGATAAAATGATCAAAAACACTGGACATGTGAATGCCTATTTCCCATTGTTTATTCCAAAGTCATTTCTGGCCAGAGAAGCAGAACATGTGGAAGGATTTGCCAAAGAATGTGCTGTTGTTACCCACACGCGATTAAAGGCAGATGAAGATCATGGCGTGGTTGTGGATCCGGAATCAAAACTGGAAGAAGAAATCATCGTCCGTCCCACTTCAGAAACAGTAATCTGGTCCATGTATAAAAAATGGATTCAATCCTACCGGGATCTTCCCATTTTGATCAATCAATGGGCCAATGTTGTACGCTGGGAGATGCGCACTCGTTTATTTCTGCGTACTTCAGAATTTTTATGGCAGGAAGGACATACTGCCCACGCAACAGCAGCAGAAGCACAGCAGGAAACCATGGATATTTTGGAACTTTACCGCCAACTGGCGGATGATTATCTGGCTATTCCTGTGATTACCGGTTTGAAAACTGAATCCGAAAAATTTGCCGGTGCAGATAAAACATACTGTATTGAAGCCATGATGGGTGACAAACGGGCACTGCAGGCCGGCACGTCTCATAATCTGGGACAAAATTTTGCTAAAGCGTTTGATGTTACATTTCAAACTAAAGACAATCAGGAAGAATGGGTCTGGGCCACGAGCTGGGGTATTAGCACGCGATTGGTCGGAGCGGTCATTTTAACACATGGTGATGAAAAAGGGTTACGGCTTCCACCAAAAATAGCTCCAGTACAAGTTATTGTGATTCCTATTTCTAAAGATGATCAGCAGACAGCAGAGGTGAAGGCATATCTGAATCCAATTATAGCGGCACTGGAACGATCTGGTGTTCGTGTTCAGGTAGACTGGACAGATAATTCCCCGGGGTTCAAATTTAATGAATGGGAAATGAAGGGCGTCCCCCTGCGTATGGAGGCCGGTCCTCGCGATGTGCAACAGGGAAATGTTGTCCTGGCGCGACGCGACACAGGTGAAAAACAGGTTTTAGCCAAGAATGAAGCAGTGGAAAAAACTCCGTACTTACTCGAGAATATACAGCAAGGTTTATTTGACCAGGCACTGAAATTTCGGGAAGAGAATACTCATAATATTGAATCTTACGATGAATTTAAAAAGGTCATAAAAAAGGGCGGTTTTGTTCGCTGTGGCTGGGATGGGACAGAGAAAACAGAAACAAGAGTGAAGGAAGAGACAAAAGCGACAATCCGATGTATTCCCTTTGATGAAAACCCTTCTGGACTGACCTGTGTCTTTTCAGGGCAGCCGGCCAAACATGAGGTCATTTACGCCAAAGCGTACTGATATTTTTAATATTTTTAGCCACCCTTGTTTCCTCTCCTCATATGAGGAAATGGTTAATGGGGTGGTGAATATAAAATGAAAACAGATGATCGTTCATACCCCTGCGATTGTTTTAAAATCTTTTTCCTACGGGGATACAAGCCTCATTGCCCGATGTTTCAGCAGAGATTACGGGAAGATCAATCTTATTGTGAAAGGGGCCAGGTCAAAACGATCCCCGAAGTCTGCGCAATTTCAGCCTTTAAGTTATGTGGATGTAATCTACCGCAATAAGCCCAACCGGGAATTGCAGGTGCTATCCAAGGTCAATTTTCGCGAATCCTGGCCAAGAATTTTACAAGATCTAAGATCTGTTACATTGTCGATGGCAATCCTGGAAATGACAGAAAAAACGTTATCGGAAGAGGACCCCCATCCGGGATTATTTAATACACTCGCTGATGTACTTAGAGCATTCAACGAAAAAAAAGCTGATCCCAATATTCTGTTTTGGTTTTATGAATGTGCTTTACTCACTCATCTTGGTTTTCGTCCCAATCTTGATCAGCGGGAATTACCTGGGCTTGTACTTCCTGACCCCAACAGTGGCCCCAACAGTGGTATCATTTTAGCAGGACTGCTAGCGGAAAATATACATGAACTGCCCGCAGAATTGGTTACGCCGGAAGACCGCCAGATCATTAGCAATTATCTATGGATACTCATGCGGTATCATTTTGATGGTTTGGCGAAAATCAGATCTATGGCTGTGGTTCGTCAAATCCTGGCAGACAATTGATTTTTTATTTTGTTAACTAATAGAATCCAAGAAACTATTCAAGAATAGAGGAATTATGTATATTTATTAGGTTATGAGATATCAATTCCAATCTAATCGCGGGGAATTCTCCTACAGACCCAGTCTTTTTACAGATGCCATTAAAATACTGGTTTCCGTGAATTTCGGCATTTTTTTACTCCAATCATTATCGGGTGCCGAAAGGATGTTCTTCGAACTCTTTGGCTTGGTGCCCAAACTGATTTGGTCCGCGTTTATGATCTGGCAACCCGTCACATATCTTTTTTTTCATGGAGGAATCTGGCATGTGCTGATTAATATGTTTGTACTATGGATGTTTGGCAGTGAGCTGGAGCGTCTATGGGGGAAACAGCATTTTCTTAAATATTATTTTGTTACGGGAGTCGGTTCTGGCATTATAACAGCCATTTTTGCCCTTCATTCTACAACACCAGTCGTTGGAGCCAGCGGGGCCGTATTTGGTGTATTACTGGCCTATGGGCTCACCTATCCAAACCGTACAGTTTATCTTTATGGTATTATTCCAATCAAATCCATATTATTTGTAATAGGTATCGGTGTGTTAGCATTTATATCCTCCTTCGATAGTACCACACAGATAAGCCACATAACCCATTTAGCCGGTATGGCCATAGGCTACGTCATGTTAAAACGACGCTGGCAGTGGAAAGATATCTGGTTTTCTATTCGTAAAAAAACCTTGGAATATCAACTCCAGCTTGAAGAAAAAAAGATGTCCCGCCGCCAGGAACTGGAACAGGATATTGATCGGCTTCTGGATAAGATAAACCGGGGCGGCTTTCACAGTTTATCTGAGGATGAAGAGCAAAAACTTTATGAAAACAGCAAATCACTCTCACGGCATAAGAAAAAAGATTGATTAAAGTATAATGCACCGTCTAAAATATCCCAGAGGTGGTTTTATAATATTTTGAAAACTCAGTAAATAGAAAATATAAATTATGGATCTTGGGACAATTATAGGCCTTTTGTCGGGAACTGCCATCATCATCATTGGAATTCTATTGAGTGGCGGTGACCTTTTCTGGTTTACACAATTCAATGCCCTTATTATTGTACTTGGAGGAACCCTGGCTGCCACTATGGTCAATCTTCCAATCCATGCGGTTGGCAATCTTTTTGCTATTTTAAAAAACGTTTTTACAGATGAAGTGTATGATTATAAAACAACAATAGATGAAATCGTATTAAAAGCTGAAAAAGCCAGGAAAAATGGTCTTCTTTCACTGGAAACTGACCTCTCCAGTATCCAAAGTGTCTTTCTTCGCAATGGTCTTGAGCTGGCAATTAACGAAAAAGAATCATCTCGTTTGCGCACGTTTTTGAATTTGGAAATCGATAATATCGCTGTGCGCCATATAGCGGGGCAGGAGCTCTTCCTGTATATGGGGTCTTACGCGCCGGCATTTGGTATGCTTGGAACCGTGCTTGGATTGATCGTGATGATGAACAATTTTGCCGGTGGAGGAATAAACGATTTAAATATAAGCTATAGCGTAGCGGATAAATTTGCTGAACTGCTCAAAGGAATGGGTACAGCATTAATTACAACTTTTTATGGTGTATTTTTTGCAAATATGGTATTTCTTCCTATTGGAGGCAAGTTGAAACGTAAGTCTGAAAATGAATTGATGTTAAAGAATATTGTACTGGAAGGAATCATCAGTATCCATGCCCGGGAACATCCTATTTTAATTAGAGAAAAATTAATGACCTTCGTGCCAAGACACAGGCGTTTTGATTCAGAGGATAGCGTTACAGAAATCAAAAAGCCATCTTCCTTGTCTGGAATTAAAGATAAGTTAGATGAACGAAAAGAAGAAGAAAGGGAAGAGCACAAAGAAGAAACTGACGGTGAAGATTAGATAAATGGCTCAAATACGGAGATCCATTACCCTGGATGAACGCCGGGCCAAAGCAACTGCCTGGGCGCTTACGTTTGCAGACATGGTCACCCTCCTGCTTACCTTTTTTGTACTCCTGCTTGTCATTCTCAATGACGCTGAAGAACATATTGACCGGGTCATCAATCAGTTGTTGGATGAAACGTATGAGGAACTCAGAGATAATGTGGCTTCATCCCACGTTTCTGTAGACCGGGTCACAAAAGGAATTAAAATAACCATGCGGGGTAAATTATTCAAATCCATGTCCGCAGATGTGGACCCCAAAGTCCATCCACAGTTGGTACAGATCGGCGCTATTATACGAACTTCGAAAATTATTGGTGTATACGATGATCCTGATTATGTGCATCTTTTGGATGTAATCGACAAAAGAAATACGTACTTGAATGTAGAAGTCCGTTGCGAAGGACATACTGATGATCTGGATCTACCTGAGGCGGCAGAATACCTCAGTAATTGGGAGCTGTCTTCTGCACGATCATTAAGTTTTGTACGCCTGCTCAGTACTTATGCCGACATGCCCCAGCGCCTTTTCTCTGCCATGGGATATGGCGAATTCCGGCCCATTGTTGATATAGCGCAGTTGAAGAACAAAGAACAAATCAATGAGGCTCGCGCTCAAAATCGACGGGTTGAAATATATCTGGATGCTTTCTTAAAGAATAAAACGGAGTTTAATATATAATCTTTCTGGTTCATCTGTATTTTAATCTGAATCCGTATTTTTTGGGATCACTTTAAATACTTTTTCACCAGGTTTGGCCATCCTGAATCTTTCCCGTGCCAGTTTTTCAATATAATCCAGGTCATTTTCCAGACGGGCTTTTTCAGATTTAAGCTGTTCCCTTTCTTTCCTTAATAAAGTGATATGGGCCTGAACTTCCGCCCGTTCCCGTTTTAGTTTATAAAGCTGGAATATTCCGTGATCGCCAAAGATAAAAACAATTAAAAGGGTAACACCAATTAGTAATAATACGCCGCGGATAAATTGTCTTTGAGTATCCGTTGACTGCCTACGGACAGTTCTGGGGGGCGAATGACGCTTCAACCTGTCGTATTGCATTATCTTGATGTTCCCAAAACGCCCATGTCTGCCAGGACTGCTTTATTCCCAAGCTGTTCTTCAATTCTCAATAATTGATTATATTTGCATATTCTATCTGTTCTAGATGCGGATCCTGTTTTAATCTGGCCCATGCCCATGGCCACGGAAAAATCAGCAATGGTTGTATCTTCTGTTTCACCGGAGCGGTGGGAAATAACTGCTCCAAAATCTGCATCCTTAGCCAATTCCACTGCTTCCATGGTTTCGGTTACAGTACCAATTTGATTGAGTTTAATTAGTATGGCGTTCATGCATTTTTCATCAATAGAACGCCTTAAACGGGATTTATTGGTCACTGTTAGGTCATCGCCAACAATTTGAATTTTTTCACCAAGTTCCGCTGTTAAATGTGTCCAGCCCTCCCAATCGTCCTCGCTAAGTCCGTCCTCAATGGAAATAATTGGATATTTTTCTACAAATCCTCTTAGATAATTAACCATGTCCTTTGATGAAAGTGATTTTCCCTCGGATTCCAATTGATATTTGCCATCTTTGTATAATTCGCTGGCAGCAACATCCAGCGCAATAAATATATCCCGTCCGGCTTTATATCGTGCGTTGTGTATCGCTTCCAGAATTACCTCCAGGGCCTCTTCATTGGATGACAAATTAGGAGCAAATCCGCCTTCATCACCAACGGCAGTACTCATTTCTCTGGATTGTAAAACCAGTTTTAAATGATGGAAAACCTCTACACCCATACGCAGGGCCTGTGAAAATGTAGAGGCGCCAAAAGGGAAAACCATGAATTCCTGAATATCTACTGTATTGTCTGCATGGCTGCCACCATTTAAAATGTTCATCATTGGTATGGGCAACAATACTGCATTTTCACCGCCTAGATATTGAAACAGCGGCAAACCGTAATAATTAGCCGCCGCTCTGGAAGCGGCCATAGAAACACCCAACAGAGCATTAGCGCCTAGTTTTGATTTATTCTCAGTGCCGTCTAAGTTAATCATAATAGTATCCAGTTGAGATTGATTGGTGGCATCAAATCCTTTCAGTGTGTCAGCAATGATGGTATTAATATTGGTAACAGCTTTACAAACACCCTTTCCTAGATAGCGTTTTTTATTTCCATCCCGAAGTTCATTTGCTTCATGTTCACCTGTAGATGCTCCGGATGGAACTGCTGCTCGCCCCCTGGAGCCGTTTTTCAGCTTGATGTCAACCTCAATGGTGGGATTTCCGCGTGAATCAAGGATCTCACGAGCATGTATTATTTCAATGGCAGAATTCAAGATTTACTCCCGTAAATTAAAAGACCAAATTAGATTTGACCCCGAACACGATTCAACAGCAATAAACAATAATTTCAAATCTGGAACATCTATTCAAAGCACCCATTAAAGAACAATGATCACCCTTAAACGATTTATGGAAACTCAGTCTAAGAAGTGGGAGGCCTGTATTGGGAACAGCAATAATGGAACCCTGTTCCACCGTCGAAAATTTTTGAATTATCACCCCAAGGATAGATTCGAAGACCATAGTTTAATGGCCTATAAAAAAGATAAACTGCTTTCTGTTTTTCCTGCTGCTGTGAAAATAGAGAACGGCAAACGTTTGCTGGTTTCTCACCCGGGAGCTTCTATGGGGTCTTTTGTGGTACCTGTAAACTTATCCATCGCGGATGCAATGGAGCTTGGTAAAATTCTGGTAAAATATACCCGTGAACAATCATTTGATGGAATAAGAATTACACTTTCCCCGAGTTTATACCAAAGCCGAATATCAAATTACATGGATTTTGCATTCTTCAAGCAGGGCTTTACTTATGCCAAGCGGGATATTACCAGCGTGCTGTTCCTGGAAAATAATATAGAAAATAATCTGCAGAAATTTCGTTCTTCACACCGCAGAGCAGTCCGCAAGGCACAAGAATCGGGTGTTGTTGTACGCCGGTCAGAAGATTATGCAGCATTTTATAACATTCTCGTTCAGAACCTGAGCATTCGCCATCATGTTGCCCCCACTCACACCCTGAAGGAATTACTGGAGATCAAAAACCGCTTTCCGGAAGATGTAAATTTATTTGGAGCCTATTTGAATAATGAAATGTTGGCTGGGGCAGTCAATTTTATTATCAATGAACACGTGGTATTGGCATTTTATATCAGCCACCAGGAAAAATATCAGGAGTACCGTTCCGTTAATCTATTATTTTATTCTATTTTTAATTGGGCTATTAGCAAAGGCTTGAAAATTTATGATTTTGGTACATTTACTGTGGATGAGGAACCAAATATGGGACTGGGCCGCTTCAAGGAAAATTTTGGAGCCAGCGGTGTTTTTCGGGACACGGTTGAACTGAATCTGACTTAGTATATATGTCAATTAAATCATTAGGTAAAAATTCACTTATCTATGGTTTCGGCCATATTCTGACCCGCCTTGTAACATTTTTTCTGCTCCCTCTATATACCCATGTATTTACCCCTGAAGAGTATGGGGTAGTTTCCCTGGCCTACGCTTTTATGGGCTTCACAATGATTTTCTACCGCTATGGCATGGATACAGCACTCCTAAAATATGCTGTACAGAAAAAGGACCAGGAAAGAGGAGAATACATTTCTACAATTTATGGAATCCAGGTTATCACCAGTATCGTTTTTTCCAGTATCCTTTTTGTTTCCAGAGAGATCATTGCAAAAATTGTTTTAGGCGTGGATAAACCCGAATGGATCGCTGTGCTGTCCGGAGTATTGCTTCTGGATGCACTTTGGAACTTGCCGGTGCTGCTGTTACGCGCTGAAGAAAAACCAATACCTTTTATCGTTTTTAATTTGATAAATGTTCTATTTACGATGGGGTTTAATATCTTTTTTGTGGTTATTCTTAAAATGGGCATTACCGGAGTCCTTTTAGCGAATCTGACCGCATCCAGTATTGTATTTATTTTTTCATTGCCTGTCATAATAAAGCGTATCAGCTTCAGTATCATCCAGCCAATAACACTTAAAACCGTATTTAAGTTTGCGATTCCCTTTTTGCCTGCTGGGATATTTACAATGATCATGGAACTGGCGAATCGTTATTTGTTGAACTGGATGGCCGGTACGCGGGAGGTAGGACTTTATTCAGCAGGGCATAAATTGGGTATTTTTGGCCTAATTGTAGTGATGGGATTCAATATGGGCTGGGCACCCTATTTTTTAAAACGGGGTAAGGAAGTTGGCGCCAGAAAAGATTTCGCACAGGCAGCAACAATTTTTCTGGGGTTGCTGGGCTTTGTTATTGTAGCCGTAAGCCTATGGGTTCCCGAAATAATGCGATTCCCAATAGGTTCACGGACCTTGATCGGAGAGCAATTCTGGTCTGCTGAAAATGTTGTATTTTGTATTCTGCTGGCCTATTTCTTTTTTGGCACCTATGTGATACAGCTACCTGGTGTTTATATGAGGGAAGTCACTAATTGGATTCCCGTTTTCAGAGCCATAGGGGCAGCAGTAAATATTTCATTAAATATTTTATTGGTTCCCAGATATGGAGTTATAGGGTCTGCCTGGGCAACGGTATTTGCCTTTATGTTCATGAGTTTATCTGTTTTTATCCGGTGCCATAAAATCTATCCGGTTGCCTATAACTGGTCCGCTTGGATTTACCCTCTAATATTTATGGGCGTTGTTTTTATAACTGGCGATGATATATGGACTCGATTGGCCATTACTCTTTTTTACCCCGTCCCTTGGTTTTTATTTGTAATCAATAGTGAAGAAAAAACGGTTATAAAAAGTTTCATAAAATGATTGCTGTGGTTTCCTGTCACCATTTTCCTGACGACGAGCGTATTTATCATCGGGAAATAAAAACTTTATTAAAGCAAAATATCTTCATAAGATATTTTACTCGATCTGAATCTGATCTGGATTTATCTGAACCGGGGTTAAAACATATCAATTTATCTGTCAACCTTTCTGTGAAGTCTTATTCAAAAAAAATTCTCTATCAGCTTCAGGCATCTGAAGCTCCTTTGTTTTTTCATATACATGAGCCGGAACTATTGCCCCTGGCCAAATCTGTAAAGCAACGATTTCGTGCTACAATTATTTATGATGTTCATGAAAACTTGGATGCTATGTATCGTACTTTTTCCCAACGATCCAAGCCAGTAAAAGAAACTGCAATTTTTTTCAAAAACACCAATGAAAAACGACACCTTAAGTTTATTGACCGTGTTGTTTTGGCAAATCAACCCATGGAAAACACCGTATATGATTCCCAGGGTTTTCAACCGGTTGTATTGGAAAATTTCCCGGAAATTAAATATGTAACCAATGTTGCTAATAATGGCAATCGCGGTTCTTCAATTATTTATCACGGGCATCTTGCTCCAGAAAGAGGCATTGGTGATTTGATGGCAGCCCTGCCGACAGTGATTTCAGAAATACCAGATGTATATTTAACCTTGCTGGGTTCATTTCGTACGACTGAATATGAAAGACAAATAAAAAGATATATTTTAAAAAACAACCTTCGTGATCACGTGTATGTTAAGGATCAGATACCCTATGGGGATATATGGGCAATTTTAAATAAACATACTGTAGGTATAATTCCATTTAGAGAAAACCCCTTAACAAGGCATAATACGCCAACGAAACTGTTTGAAATGATGGCTACCGGTTGTCGTATTGCGGCCTCCAACCTTCCGCCAATACGTAATTTTATATCAGATACTATCCATTGGACAACACCCGGCGATATACCATCAATCGCAGAGGGTATATTAGAGGCGTTTCGTTCACTGAATCAATCTGCTTGGATTGAAAAAAATAGAAACCTCATCAGAAAGAAATATAACTGGGAATCAAAAATAAACGAATTCCTGAAATTATATCATCCCCAATGAGAATACTTTATATATCACCTGAAAACACTGTTGGTACATTGTCATTATGGAAAAAAGAGCATGAGGCTAACGGCCACAAATGTCGCACGGTCACATTTTTCAGATCCCCAAAAAATTTTGAAGAGGATATCTGTTTAGACCTGCCCTTTAATTTCACTAAACCTTGGCTGGCTGGCCTTCGGAACCGAGTGTATCAAAGATACCGCGGGGAGGAAGGGTATTTTAAGGAAAAGGAAGGATGCCCTCCCGTTTGGGAGCCGGAGGGCTGGTTCGATTCACAGTTCTTGAAATTTAAAGATTTGCTATGGCGCCCGAAGGTATTAGAGACTATAGATAAACACAATTTATATGATTTTGACGTGGTTCATTTTGAGAGCGGAATGGATTTTTTTAAAGATGAAAGTTTTGTGAGAGCCCTTTATGAAAAAGGGAAAAAGATCATCTGCCATTATCATGGCGAAGACCTTCGAACCCGGGGAGTGATGCCGGTTATTGATACTCTATCCGATTTGAACCTGACCAATGAAGTGGATCTGCTTACAAAACATCCCGATATTCACTATTTATTTCTGCCCTTCGAAACTGATTGTTTTAAGCCTAAGAATGATATCTCAGACAAAACCCGGGTTGCCCACGCCCCCACAAACAGGCACTATAAAGGTTCTGAGGACATTATTTCCGCTTGTGCAAAACTAGAGCAAGATGGCCTGATAGTTTTCGATTTGATCGAAAACCTATCCCACAAGGAAGCTTTAACAAGAAAACAGCTTGCTGATATTTTCATTGACCAAGTCGGTGATCTTGGGGGCTGGGGATATGGAATGAACTCGGTAGAATCTCTAGCCATGGGAATCTGTACCTTAACAGAGATGAATGAAGCCTACCAAGCGTTCATACCGGATCATCCCTTTGTGCCGGTTGATTCCGGCTCCATTACCAAAGTTCTAACAGAACTGATTCAGAATAGAAAAAAAATTGTTGATTTTGGACTAAAATCCAGGGCTTGGGTTACAGAGTACCACGATATTAAACAAGTATCAAAAAAGCTATATAGCTACTATCAGTCTATCGGCCTCTCCGTATGAAACAGGAGATATATAAACCATCATTTCTCTTCTTCTCAAGATTAATTAGCGCTTTGCTTACACCTTTTTATCTTATTCTTAATCTTTTCAGAATAAGAAAATTGTTCCAGGAAGATATTATAAAAACTATTCTGGTAACAGAATACCATCGTATTGGTGATGTGCTTATGATAGCCCCTGCTCTAAAGGCTTTGAAAGAGCATTTCAAGGATGCGCAGCTTATTTTATTGTGTTCATCTGCCGCTGCTTCTCTGGCTCGCGATCTTCAGCTGGCAGATGAGGTTATTGTTTTTGATGCGCCCTGGACAACCTGGTCTTTTTCGCCTTTTAAATGGATTAAGGCCCGTTCTTTTGCCAGATCATTTGGTAAAAGAAAAATTAATTTAGCGATTGATTTTAAGGGCGATATCAGAAACAGCTGGTTTTTATGGCACATGAAAAGTGAACACAGTCTGGGGTATACAACCACTGGGGGAGGCTATTTTTTTTCTAGAACTTTCCTGTTCCCTTTTGAAATGCATCAAACAGAGCGCGCTCTGCACCTGGTTTCAAAAATAGGAGCTAAGCCTGTCATATCAATGGGGAAAAAATGGGCGGTTAAAAAGGGTGGATATATTGTATTGCACCCCGGAACCATTGATTCAAGAAGAGGCTGGCCGTTACATCACTGGATTGCATTGATCAATACTTTAACTGCTGATTTTGAATTGGCAATCGTCAGAACTAAAGAATCTGTAGAATTAGTTGAAGCAGTGAAAAAAAATAATTTAGCAGTATATATTTTCGAAGGGAACATTGTTCAATTTAAAAATTGGCTGCAAGTGCAAAGACTATTGATTGCACCGGATTCCATGGCGGGCCATCTGGCGGCCTATTTGAAAATTCCTGTTATTTCTTTATTTGGCGCTCAAAACCCGGAATTAACAAAACCGCTAGGCGATAAGATTATTGTTGTGAATTCGGGTAAAGAATGTGTTCACCAGAGGGATCATTGGCGGCTGTGTTCTTCTTGTATGAGCGCTATAAACCCAGAGTCGGTGCTCGATTCAGCCGTGAATTTGCTGAGGTATAATTATGGAAATTAAAAATATTGTGGATTGGATGATTGTGTGTGATTGTGTTTGTGTGTAAATTTGGTTTATTGGAAAGAGATTGACTCTGAATTCAACCACAGACAAAGGACAATCTAAGAATAAGGCCGGGGGCGATCTGCCCCCGTTTTCATTAGGAACCAAACCAAGGAGGTATTGGCATGGCTGATATCAATGCAACCGTTGCATCTGCGGCATCCGGAATTGTTGGTGTAATCAAAGCACTTATTGTGTTGTTTGTATTCGTCAACATTGTCTATTCCACGGGATTTGATCCCATTGGCGGAATTGTAGAGCTGGTAAACACCTTTTTAGATGGTGGATTTGCCGGTCTATTAGCTCTGTTGGTGTTTCTCTCGTTTCTTGGGTAATTAACATAGGCTATATTTAGGGCTTTGATTTTTCAAAGCCCATATGCCTCTACCAACAGGAGTAAACTATGCTAGACGGTATAAAAACCCTAAACGAGTGGCTCGGCATTGCAATAGAATTGTTGAAATCCCTAGTTGTTGTTGGAATTATCGTTGGAATCTTGTTTGATGACTTTTTTGGAGTCATTGGTGGACTTGGGCGTATAATGGCTCAATTTGGTGACGCAGGTTTCGCGGGAATTTTAGCACTGATGATACTCGTAATGTGGTACGAGAAGAAATAGCGCGAATTTAAATCCGCTCCAACGCCTCAGTGATTCTGGGGCGTTGTCGTTTTTAGACTGGTTGACAATGAAAAAAGCTGTTCCCACCCGGTTTTATACTCGCAGTCTATCTCTAGGGATAATCTTTTATCCCTGTCTTCTTTTTTCTGCATTTGAATCAACGCATTTTTCCCCATTCCAAAATGCAATGGGAGGGTGCCCTTTTTCTTTTTTCCCAAATACCACCAGCATTTTAACGGACCCGACTTTACTATCAGATCAGAAATCCATATTCGGGTCAGGCAGTTTTAGTAATAAGTTCGGCATAAATGACTTATATGAGTCATCTTTTATTACCGGAACCCGATTCAAAAAATATGGTGTAGGATTGGGATTTACCCGATTTGGGAATTTCATATATAAAGAATCCCAGGTAGCCGTATTATCGAGCCGCAGGATTAGAGACAATATTATTTTTGGGGGAGGGATAATGGTCTATAACATTGCAATTAAAGAATATGGTGCAGCATCAACCATTGGTACCCGGCTGAGTTTACGGTATCAAATGAATGCTTCTTTACAATCGGTGTTTTCATTATTGAATGCAAATCAGCCCCAAATAGGGAAATCAAAGGAACCTCTCCCACAAGTAATTTCAGGGGGGATATTGCTTTCACCAACAGAGTCGGTACATGGCCAACTTTCGATCCTTCACGATATAAGTTATCCAATAAGTATAAGATTGGGTATTTCTTGGCAGCCCATAAATGAAATTGGTTTTGCCGTTGGGAAAACAACCGATCCGGATATTTTTACTGCGGGTGGATTTATTAAGTGGAAATATTTTCAATTTGAATTTGGATGTTTATCCTATACTAACGTGGGGTTTGTTACCTATCAGGCTGGGTTTAGCATTTTTCGTCTACCTTAGCCTATTAGTAGGGCAGATTGATCTGTTGGAGGATTTTGACCCTGAACAGTCTATTCCTGAATCTGACTTGTTCATTTTATCAACAGCCCAGAATCTTCATAAAGGCCTTACAGCTCAATCAGCGCATCTTCTGATTCAATTGTCTATTTTAACAAAAGAAGAAATCAATGCACTTGATGGTATTGTGAATGGAAAAACATCAGTACAAATCGAAAAACATCCGAGATTAACAAAAATAATAAAGACACTGTGGTCTAAAGAAACATCAGAGTCTATCACCGGTGCAATATTGTATAAGATGAATGTAAAAGATGATATTCAATACAAATGGTCCGGTGAAGTGAATCTCCACAACATAAATATTGGGTTCCTGGGAGAACGGGACGGTTATGAAAAAAATATTTTGGATCACCACTCATTATTTATCCAAAAACACCGAAATGATAAAACCGTAATAATAGGGGATTTCCAGATGTTGCTTGGACATGGCTTGATTAGCTGGCGTTCCATGCCTTTAAAATCCTATTTTGGCGTAACCAATTCGGCCCTAAGAACAGGACGCGGTGTGCAGCCTTTTCGTTCTGGACATGAATCCTGGTCCTATCGCGGTCTAGCATGGAGCCAGATGCTATTTGGTGGAGAATTTTCCGGTGCCGTTTCCAAAAGATGGGTGGATGGTACACTGACCTCTATGGGAATAAATTTATCGGAGAGTGGAATGCATATTTCAGATCATCAAATTGAGAATAAGAGCAATATCCTGGAGTCGGTGTTTATTACAAATTGGAGATCAGATAAAGAGAAATTAAACTATGGTTTTATTCTGGGAAAAGGCACATGGATTGATCGAAATAGCATTTCTTTCGTGAATACACTTTTATCTTTTTACAGCTCTTTTACAGCAGAAAATATCAATATCTACAACGAATTGGCATTATCTGCTAATAATAGAAATGCTGTTATTTCTGGGTTGCGAATAAAAAATGATTTATTTGGGTATGGATTGATATTCCGATATCTAGAACCAGGCTATATAGGTATCCGTGAAAATATGTTTCGCAATTGGGACAACATTTCCTCTGGAGAATCAGGTTTTCTTCATGAATTGCATTTCAGGACCGGGCGAATAAAAGTTAATGTCTACTCGGATTCGTTTCATCGACTCCAAGAAGAACCGGGCATATTTAAAAAACGCGGTTCAGAAACGGGAGGCAGATTGGAATTAAAATCGTACCAAGAGTGGATTATCAATGCTCAATTCAAACAACAATACGCCTCCACTGAGATCAATACTTATCCAGATGAAATTGCTGAAGTGGGGCGCCCGGTTACAACCTTAAGATCAACCATAAAAAGAGAATGGGGTAATAAACACAAGCTGCAATTTCAAATTCAGAGCAAATTTGAAACCAGCGGTGATCATATCAGCAATGGTTTGCAGATAAGGTATAAAATAAAATTAAAAAAATTGATGGTGAATACATTCTGGATGTCTTCTCATATTAATGATTATACAACACGATTGTATTATTGGGATGCCACATTGCCAGGGGAAATGCGCAATAAATTATTTTCTGAATCAGGGCATTATGCAGCTATTATGATCTCGTTATTAACCATTGAATCGAGCGCTATACATGGACGAATTTCCACGTCTTGGGATGCCTGGAAATTTAATGTTAAACCACAAGTACAAGGAGCTCTTCAATTTAATTTGTCTCTTTAGGCTTGGTCTTCTTTTTGATCTTAAATCAGAAAGATAAATTTACAGCTATGATATTCCGATTATTTTTCTGCCATTTAATATTACTTGGCATTCTGTTCGCAAACATTCATGTATTTAATCGCAGCGCAGGTAGTGAATCTGAAATACGAACACTAAATGATAAAAAAATATTATATATATCAACAAAAGACCTTGCTAGGTCATTGTCATCGAAATTATTTGAAAATCAGGAACGAAAGAAACTGGTTCTTTACATTAAAGGAAAACGTATTAAAGTATCGGGTTATACCAGTTTTGTTATGATCGATGATGTCCCCTACCAGATGCCGGACATGGTCCTTGTGGAACCCGGTGATCTATACTTACCGGCAGAAGAATTCATTCGTATTCTAAAAACAACTGTAATGCCTGGAATAAATTTTGATAAAACAAAGGAGTTTCTTGATATTGATGTAGTGCGATTTAATATCATAGGTATGCAGGTAGAATCTAAATCAAATGGCACCATTATCAAGCTGAACACAAGAAAACCATTTTCTGAGAGAAATATCAGTTCATTTATCAATAAACACGGTTGGTATTATATAACCGTTGCTGGGGCAATGGTTGATACGGTTGCTTTAGATGGTGCGGAGACCCGCGGGGTAATCAGGAGAGTTGAGTCAGACCAAATTGGGGAAACTGCCCAGATTGCATTCAAACTGGGGTCCGAGGTAGTAAGCCACGACTGGTATCAAAATTTGGATCCCAATGAAATAGTTATTACCCTGCGAACACCCATGGGTAAAAATGCCGTTCGTATCGAAGATGTTAAAAACCGCTGGAAATTAGATACAGTGGTCTTGGATGCCGGACATGGCGGTAAGGATCCAGGTACCACGAGCCGATTTGGAGTCAAAGAAAAAGATATTGTATTGGATATTGCTAAACGTATCGGCAGATTGTTGGAAACAAACACGAATATCAAAGTAGTATATACTAGGGAAGAAGATGTCTTTATTCCATTGCGCAAGCGGGCAGAAATTGCAAATGAAAATAATGGGAAACTGTTTATCAGTATTCATGCGAATGCAAATAATAATAAGACTATCCAGGGTTTTGAAACATATTTTTTAAGTCCAGGTAAAAGTGAAGATGCAGTTATGGTGGCTTCAAGAGAAAATTCGGTTATTCAAATGGAAGAGAGAAGAAACGGAAATGAAGAATTAACAGATGAAGGACTCATTATGGCCACCATGGCCCAAAGCATGTTCATGAAAGAAAGTGAAGATTTGGCAGCAATCATCCAAATGGAACTGGATAAACGGCTAACAACTCCAAACCGCGGTGTTAAACAAGCGGGATTTTACGTTCTTTATGGTGCTTCCATGCCTCATGCGTATCCTGAAGTAGGTTTTCTTTCTAACCCTAAAGAGGAAAAAGCGTTAAAGAAAGCTACTCATCGCCAGAAGGTTGCCCAGGCGATTTATGAAGCTATTAAACACTTCAAGGAATCCAGAGAAAAACTTTTGGTGGAAGAATAAGCGATGGATAACAGGCCCATAGGCGTTTTTGATTCAGGGATAGGGGGATTGACTGTTGTCAATGCCTTGGTAAAAACTTTACCCCAGGAGGCGGTTGTCTACGTGGGAGATACAGCCCGGGTTCCTTATGGCAATAAAAGCACTGAACGAATTCAGCAATATTCTGAAGAAATAACCAAATGGCTTATCAAACAAGGATGCAAAATGATCGTGGTTGCCTGCAATACAGCATCTTCCCAGGCGCTGGATGGTTTGAAATCAAAATTTGATATTCCCATTATTGGTGTGATTGAACCAGGCATTGAGGCGGCTATACATGCCACACAAAATCATCGAATTGGTGTATTGGGGACCTATGGTACAATCAGATCCGATGCTTATGGCAAAGCATTGAGAAAACTTAATGGGAATATTTCAGTTATCAGTCAAGCCTGTCCCTTGTTTGTTCCCCTGGCAGAAGAAGGATGGGTAAGTGGTGATGTACCCGAAACAATTGCAAAAACATATCTCGAAAACATCATTACATCGGATGTTGATACCTTGATTTTAGGGTGTACTCATTATCCATTGTTAAAAACAACCATTAACAAAGTAATGGGTGGAAAAGTGAACTTGGTGGACTCCGGTGAAACTACAGCAGCAGTGGTGCGATCAGTTTTAAATAAACTTGAACTTTATCCTGAAAATGGTAAATCAGGTAAAATTTTTTGTCGCGTAACTGATTCCGTGGAACTGTTTGAGTCCTTAGCGGGGAGATTTCTAGATGCCCCCATCAGCAACGCATCACACATTGACATATTCTGATCTTTCATCTCTACTCAAATCTTTATATAGCCTCCAGCGCCATGGCATCAAACTTGGCCTAGAGCATACATATCGGTTACTCGAGTCCATTGGGAACCCCCATGATGGGTTGGTATTTATTCATGTAGCTGGTACTAACGGCAAAGGTTCCACCTGTGCCATGATTTCCAGCATGCTGCGGGCATTGGGGAAAAAAGTTGGATTGTATACATCTCCTCATTTATTGCACTTCAATGAGCGCATACGGGTGGATGGTTTCCCGATCAGCGACCAAGAAATAATAATGTTCATGAATAAAGCTGAAGATGATATTATGCAAATCGAATCAACATTTTTTGAAACCACCACAGCAATGGCTTTAGATCATTTTAAAAATAATGAAGTGGATGTAGCTGTTATTGAAACTGGTTTGGGAGGCTCGCTCGATTCGACAAATGTAATCAACCCGGTTTTATCGGTTATTACTCCCGTTTCTTTAGATCATAGGGATATTTTAGGTGAAGATATTGTAAAAATAGCCACAGAAAAAGCTGGAATTATCAAGCCGGGAGTACCACTAATTCTGGCTGAGCAGGAAAAAAAGGTTGAAAGACTTTTTCAAAAAAAAGCTGATCAGGTTAATTCTGAAATTCAAATAGTAAAAAACTCCATGGTGCTAGACATTGACTTCGACCAAAATGGATGTCACTTTTCTTTCGAAAGCGATTTGTATCATTTACCTCTTATTGGCACTCACCAGGCCTATAATGCTGCCATGGCTGTAAAGTCTGTTCAAAAATATGATTCTACAATTAAGACCGCTGAATTACAGACAGGTTTAAAAACTGTGCAATGGCCTGGCAGGCTTGAAAAAGTAGATAATTTTATTTATTACGATGTGGCTCATAACCAGGCAGGTATTTCTTCTGTAATAAAGACAATAAAAAGACTTTATCCCAACAGGCCGTTGATTGGTCTGTTTTGTTTAAAAAATGATAAAGAGTTTGTCTTAATTGCAAAATCTTTTCAGGATAGTATGAATACGGTTTATGTAACAACGGACAAAAATGGATTATTAATTGACTCCTATCGATTGTGGGAATCTCTAAAAAATATAGGGTGCAAAAGTGAACCAGTTGATACCGTATCTGTAGGAATTGCCAGAATGAAGTTGAAAATCAACCAAGGTGGAATAGGGCTTATTTTTGGGAGTCATTATATTGCTGAAGAAGTTTACAAGGAATTTGAAATATCGTTTGATACAGGGCAAATTTAGTGTAACTTTACGACTCTTTGCTCCCCTGCAGAGAGTTATATTTCTAAAATTCCATAGATTTTGTGAAGAGGATTTATTTACATGGATCTTAATGAACTACAATCCCTAGGTATTCGCGAACTTACAGAGTTGGCCAATAAACTTGATGTTGAGGGCGGTGTTGCCGGTCTTAATAAACAGGAACTCACTGTCCGGATATTAGAGGCACAAGCCAAAAAGGATGGTAGCGTGGTAGCCCGCGGAGTTCTGGAAGTGATGCAGGATGGTTACGGGTTTCTGCGTTCACCAGATTTCAACTATTTACCCGGCCCTGATGATATTTATGTCAGCCCTTCCCAGATAAAAAGATTTAGGTTAAAAACGGGTCACGAGGTTTCAGGCCAGATTCGTCCCCCGAAATCCAAAGAACGCTTTTATGCCTTACTAAAAGTCGATCAAGTTAATGATCAACCACCAGAAAAAATGAAAGAATGTATCTTGTTTGAGAATTTTACTCCGCTGTACCCGGATGAAAAAATTAATTTGGAAACAGATGAAAAAAATCTTTCTATGCGTATTATGGATCTGATTTCACCCATTGGAATGGGACAAAGAGGACTGATTGTGGCCCAGCCAAAAACAGGCAAAACCATTTTATTGCAGAAACTAGCCAATGCCATCAGTGAAAATCATCCTAAGACAAAAAGAATTGTTCTGTTAATTGATGAACGCCCGGAAGAAGTAACTGATATGAAACGCAATGTTGATGCTGCTGTGGTCAGTTCTACCTTCGATGAACCTCCGGAACGCCATGTTTCCGTGGCTGATATGGTGCTTCAAAAAGCCAAACGCATGGTAGAATACGGTCATGATGTAGTTATTCTTTTGGATAGTATCACCCGCTTGGGCCGAGCGCACAATGCCGTAATACCTCATAGTGGCAAGATTCTTTCGGGAGGTGTAGATTTCAATGCTCTAAAGAAGCCTAAACAATTCCTTGGCGCTGCGAGGAACACAGAAGAAGGAGGCAGTTTAACGATTATAGCGACTGCCTTGGTGGATACCGGTAGCCGAGCGGATGAAGTTATCTTTGAAGAATTCAAAGGGACCGGGAATATGGAATTGGCTCTTGATCGAAGATTAAGTGACAGACGATTATTTCCATCATTTGATATTATTCGTTCTGGAACAAGAAAAGAAGAACTTCTATTGTCCAGGAAAGAATTGGGCAGAATGTGGATTCTAAGAAAGTTGCTTAATGAAATGAGCGTTGAGGAAGCAATGGAATTTATGTTGGATCGAATTAAACGGACCAAAACCAATGTAGAATTCTTGGATACGATGAGTCAATAATATTTGGATTAAACTATTGCATATATGAGTGATTCTCCTTCGAATATAGAGTCAGTTGTAGCCCGAATCATTACGGATAAACCAGTTAGGAAAACTCCGTATCAGGTCAAAGGCGTTTTTATACGCCAGTACCCCGACGAACCAGTCATTCCCATGTTAGATGGTACCTACAGGGATAAGTTTCTCTATCCTCGAGTACAGGTTAAAATTCTCAATGAACAAATCTACATAATCGGTATCCATGAAGGGGTCAAACCGGTGCTTTCCCTTGTCAAAAATTTTGATATGTTTGATTTTGGAAATATCACCTTCGAGATTAAAAATACCGATATAGAACAAGATGAACAGCAATTCATCCCAACCGATCGACTCATACGCTATCGGTTTATTACACCCTGGGTTGCCTTGAACCAGATGACGGGAGGGAAATACCGATTTTTAACCAATCAGGAAAAACCTTCTTTTTTAAATCGCCTGCTTGGGCAAAATATTGTTTTTATGGCTAAAGAAGTCGGTATTGATCTGAATGATAAAGTGTTCACAAAGGTTAAAGTATCCAGTCTCTTTCCGAAACCGGTAGATGAAAATAAATGGGGCGCATTCATGGGTGAATTCAAAACAAATTTTGTATTGCCTAATTATATTGGGGTCGGAAATGGCATTACCCGCGGGTACGGTACCATTTATGGGATGTTTAATCCAGAAACGTTTTCATTTGATGAAGATAAGCTTGCAAAAGAAAAGTCTGAAACTCCAACAGAAACCTTTACGGAAGATGATGATCAAATAGACAGCGTTGAGGCCCATGAAGTACCAAAACCTAAGCGTCGCCAGCGCAAACCTAGACCAAAAAAGAACTTCCGCCGGAAAAGAAAATCATCTCATCAACACAACTCACAGGCGAGGGGAAAACGCACTGGTGGCAGAATCTTTTCTGAAGAATTTGATATTGAGGATGATAAACCTCAAAAAGGAAATATGATAGCGGATGATAAAATTGAAGAGTCACCCGATGATTCAAAGTTCAATACTGAAAAGCACCACAAACGACAGCATAAATTTTGAGCTATTCCCTAGCAGATCGGATTCATAGAGTCCGACCATCCTTTACACTGCAAATGGCCACTCGAGCCGCAGAAATGCGTGATGAGGGCATTGATGTTATAAATTTTTCAGTGGGAGAACCTGACTTTAATACTCCAATTCATATTATAAACGCAGGTAAAAAAGCCATGGATGACGGTTATACCAAATATACAGCTGGTCCGGGCATGATTGAATTACGCAAAGCTATTTGTGAAAAACTGGAACGTGAAAATGGAATTAACTATAATCCGGCAGAAATTTTGGTTTCCAATGGTGAAAAACAAAGCCTGTACAATGTGTGCCAAGCTTTATTCAATGAGGGAGATGAAGTAATCACCTTTGCGCCATATTGGGTATCATTCCCAGAATTTGTAAGACTTGCCGATGCCGAACCTGTTATTGTAAATACAGTTGCAGAGCAGAATTTTGAACCTGATTTTGCTGATTTATCCCGCAAAATGTCTGATAAAATAAAGGGTGTAATTATAAACTCTCCCTCCAATCCTACCGGCGGTGTCTGGCGAGCAGAAACTATAATACACCTTTTAAAAATGGCGAAGGAACACAATTGGGTATTGATTTCTGATGAATGCTATGAACGGCTGGTTTACGATGGTGAGTTTGTCAGTGCAGAAAAATTGAACCGTGACCAAAAGATCGGAGCAATTGTTGTTACATGCATCAGTTTGTCTAAAACCTATGCCATGACAGGTTGGAGGATTGGATATGCGGCTGGACCTGTAGATATTATAAAAGCAATGTCAAAAATCCAGGGCCAGGCAACTTCCTGCGCAAATTCAATTGGTCAAATGGCGGGCATTGAGGCCCTGACCGGAGATCAAAATTGCGTTGATGAAATGCGGTCTAAATTTCGAGAAAGACGAGATTATATTATTCCTTTATTAAACAGTTTGCCGGAAGTCACTTGTGCAGTACCTGGCGGTGCTTTTTATGTCTTCCCGGACTTCAGTTCCTATCTTGGCAGAAAAGCGAATGATAAAATATTGAAAGATACATTTGATATTTCTGAGTATATTCTTGGTTCTGCGCGGGTGGTTACGGTTCCCGGTGACGGATTTGGTGCCCCGGGGCACATACGGTTTTCATATGCTACCAGCAAGGTAATTATTCAAAAAGGAATAGAACGGGTCAAGACTGCTCTTGAAAAAATTATTTAAGGAATGAAATTATGAAAAAAGGAATTCATCCGGAAAATTATCGCTTAGTTGTTTTTAAAGATACATCCTGTGATTATGCATTTCTCACTCGGTCCACTGCGGAAACCAAGGAAACAATAAAGTGGGATGATGGCAATGAATATCCATTGTGTAAAATCGAGATTTCGGATAAGTCACACCCCTTCTTTACGGGACAGCAAAATTTAGTAGATACAGCAGGACGAATCGAAAAATTCAATAAGAAATACGGCCGTAAATAGCCGGAAATTCCACATAGCTCTGCAATCAGCTCAATGCTGGTTATAGAGCTATTTTTTTGTTTAAATGAATCGCTTTCTTTTACTGGCAACAATGAAACCTTCTATTCTCGTAGGCGGACAGGCCGTTATAGAGGGTGTAATGATGCGTGTGCCTGGCGCTTATGCGACTGCAGTACGTGACCCAGAGGGTGTAGTACATGTGGACCGTAAGCTATTTCAATCTGTCACAGAACGTTCCAGGCTGTGGGGAAAACCAATTTTCCGCGGGATGGCATCTTTATTTGAAGCCATGAGAATGGGCCTCGCGACACTGCAGTGGTCTGCTGATATTGCTATGCCGGAAGAAGGGAAACAAAACAAGATCGCCGAATTCTTTTCCACGATATTTGCAATAGGGTTGGCGATCACGCTTTTTATGATTGCTCCCATGTGGATTACCACAAAATTTATGAATATTGAAAAAGAAGCATTGTGGTTCAATCTGGTATCCGGAGCATTTCGGATCATGTTCTTTGTGGTGTATTTACTGGTGATTTCACTTATGAAAGATGTGCGACGCTTGTTCCAATACCACGGAGCAGAACATCGGGTAGTTTATAATTTTGAATCGGGAAATAATATAAATGTGGAAAACGCACAGTCCTTTCCAACCCAGCATCCACGATGCGGGACCAGTTTTCTTTTTATTGTCCTGCTTTCCGCTATTTTAGTTTTTGCATTTGTGGATACAGTTGTTATGTATTTCCTTGGAACGATTTCTTTACCAATCCGTCTTTTGTTTCATTTACCTATGATACCATTTGTATCCGGTGTTGGATATGAATTGATTAAATCAACCGCAAAAAGTGATTCATTATTGTATAGTCTATTAAAGAAGCCGGGACTCTGGCTCCAGAATATCACGACAAAACACCCGGAAGATAATATGGTGGAAGTTTCGATTACGGCGTTGAAAGAAGCCTTTGGTGACAGGTACGAAAATATGGCTGGAAAAGAATATACCGCAGAGGCCATTGGGTGAGAGATAAGTTAAAAGCCATTATTGAAAAGCATGCCCACCTGGCCGAGCAAATGGCAGACCCCGAGATTTATAATGACCAGAGAAAACTCACGTCTATTGCTAAAGAACATCGGTCCATGACAGAAATCGTTACAGTAGGCAAAGAATACATTTCAGTTTTGGATCAGATTACCGATGATAAAGAGGCCCTGGAAAGTGGTGACGAAGATCTTAAAGAAATCGCCCGGGGAGAATTGAATGAGCTTGAAGAACAACAAGCTAAACTGGAAGAAAAATTGAAAATTCTTCTTTTACCAAATGATCCAAACGATGATAAAAACCTGATCCTGGAAATCCGTGCAGGTACGGGAGGGGAAGAAGCAGCGCTTTTTGCTGCAGATCTTTACCGTGTTTATATGCGCTATGCGGAGCGAAACGACTGGGTCTTTAAGGTCATGAATTCCAACGACACCGGTATCGGCGGGATGAAGGAAGTTATCGTGTCCATGAAAGGTGATAGAGCCTACGGCATGCTGAAATATGAAAGCGGTGTCCATCGCGTACAGCGCGTACCCAAAACAGAAACAAGTGGTCGTGTGCACACTTCTGCAGCTACCGTTGCCGTGTTGCCGGAAGCGGAAGATGTAGATATCGAAGTGAACTCTGCAGATCTGAAAATCGATACCTACCGTGCAAGCGGTGCTGGCGGTCAGCATGTAAACAAAACAGAATCTGCCATTCGAATAACCCATATTCCTACTGGGCTGGTTGTAACCTGCCAGGATGAATCATCCCAACATAAAAATCGTGCTGCTGCATTGAAAGTTTTAAAATCACGCTTGTTGGCCGCAGAGCAGGAAAAAGCCGCAGCAGAAAGAGCTGAAGAACGAAAAAGTCTGGTCTCTACCGGTGACCGTTCAGCCAAGATTCGCACCTATAATTTTCCTCAGGGGCGTGTCACCGATCATCGCATTAATTTTACTACCTACCGGTTGCAAGAAATATTGGATGGTAACATTACGGAGATTATCGAGCAGTTGAAAATTGCCGAACAGCAGGAACTGCTGGCTGCGGCAACAAAATGAGCTGGAATTATTATTTTTATTGGCTGTTAAAAGACTGAATTATGCAGTCGGTCAAAACAGAGGAAAAAACTTGGCTTATAATTGACCTTATCAACTGGGCCGAATCCTATTTTAAAGAAAAAGGATTAGAAAATCCCCGTGGCGAGATCGAATGGCTTCTCCGTGCTGTGTTGAATTGCAGTCGGATGGATGTGTATCTCCGGTTTGAGGAACCCCTTTCATCCGAACAACTAAGTACACTTCGTTCATTTGTAAAACGGAGGCTTAAACACGAGCCTTTGCAGTATATTACCGGTTTCTGCAGTTTTTACGGTCGGGAATATCTGGTGAATGAGCATGTTTTCATTCCACGCCCTGAAACAGAGCGCCTTGTTGATCTGGCTTTGGAAAAAATGAAGAATATTCATGCGCCTTCTGTCGTGGATGTGGGTACAGGATCCGGCTGTATTGCTATTACGCTGGGGCTTGAGATTCAAAATTCAAATGTTCGGGGAATAGATATTTCCAGGGATGCTCTGACTACGGCAAAAAGCAATGCAGAGTATCTTAATACAGAAAATGTTTGTTTTCAGGAAATGGATTTTCTTAACGAAACTAAATTTGAACCAGTGGATTTGGTAATATCCAATCCGCCTTATGTTACGGAAGATGAATACTCTTCCCTCATGCAGGAAGTTCGTGATTTTGAACCATCTGTAGCACTTACAGATGGAGGAAATGGGCTAACATTTTATCAAAGATTTGCAGAATTGGGTCGGTCTATCGTTAAACCCTCTGGATGGATGATTTTGGAAGTTGGGCTCGGAGAACACCCCCAAAAAGTGGAATCTATTTTTAAGGATCATGGTTACTATTCCATGGCTATAATCAAGGATTACAATGGTGCTGATCGTGTAATGGTAATCCAGAATCATTCGTGAATTCACTACTGGCACATATCAAACTCCTTCGGCCATTAAACGTATTCATTGCCGGGCTGGCAATGGTACTTGCATCTGCAATTCTGGGCGTGCTTACAGAGATAAATACAGTAATTCGGGTAGTGATGGTGGTCCTGTGCTATACAGGAGCTGCCAATGCCTTGAATGATGTGATAGACTACAATATTGATCTCATCAATCGTCCCATGCGCCCAATTCCATCTGGTTATGTGAATAAGAAATCAGCTCTTTTTATTTCTGTTCTTCTTTTTTCTACCGGAAGTTTTTTGTGTCTTGAGCTTTCCCAAAATGCAAAAGTGATTGGAATTGTGATCGCCATGCCGCTGATGGTTTTATACAGTAAATCCTTGAAAGGTGTGCCGTTGATTGGGAATGTGACTATTGCTTTTATTTTAGGACTGGCTTTCCTGTTTTGTGGTGCAGCATTTGATAATATGGCGCCCATGTGGATTCCAACTGTATTGGCTTTTGGACTCTCCCTGGTTCGTGAACTTGTTAAAGATATTGCAGATATGAATGGAGACAAATCTGCTGGGCTCAAAACATTTCCCATCACTGCCGGAATTGATAAAACAATCCAAATCACTATCTTTCTTACTGCCTGTATTGGCTTTGGTGCTTTTATTCCCTTAATTACGGGGTATTATGGTTTTTTATATGGAATTATGTTGATTCTTGGCGTTGAGATACCATTGGGCGTGGTGGTAGTTTCTCTAGTAAACAATCCTGGAATTAAGGCGGCAAAACATAGTGCCAGGCTATTAAAATTCAGCACCATTGCCGGACTAATTGCAATTTATATTGGAACTCTATAATGTCTTCTGAATTTGTTCATTTGCATAACCATTCCGATTACAGTTTGTTGGATGGTGCTCAGCGTGTAGATCAATTGGTTAACACCATTGATGACCTGAATATGGATTCTGTTGCTCTCACGGAACACGGAAATATGTTCAGCGTGATTCCCTTTTATAATAAGGCTCGAGAATCGGGAGTCAACCCCATCATTGGCTGTGAGATCTATGTTGCTGAAGGCAGCAGGTTTGATAAAAAACCCAAAGCTGACGGTGGCTGGGGCAATAACCATCTTATTCTTCTGGTTCAGAATTATCTTGGGTATAAAAATCTGATGAAACTGGTTACCTTCGGTTATCTTGAAGGTTTCTATTATCGCCCAAGAATTGACATGGACCTGCTTCAGGAATACAATGACGGGCTTATTTGTCTGTCTGCCTGCCTTAAGGGCGAAATCCCTGAGAAAATGCTAAAAGGTGATTTTGAGGGGGCGAAACAGGCAGCTTTGAAGTTTGCAGAAATTTTTCCTAATCGTTATTACCTAGAGATTCAGGATCATGGTATTGCAGAGGAAAAAACCAATATTCACAATATGAAGAAACTGGCATCAGAACTAGACCTGCCCCTGGTATGCACTAATGATGCTCATTATGCGAAACATAATCATTCAGAAGCGCACGATATCCATATTTGTCTGGGTACAGGGAAAAGACGCGATGATGTGAATCGGCTGAAGTATGCCACCCCCGAATTTTATTTCAAAACCCAGGATCAAATGTTCAACCTATTCAGGGAATTCCCACAGGCAATTGAGAATACAAGAAAGATTGCAGATTCCATTGATCTGGAACTGCCTATGGGAGAATATCATTTGCCGAATTTTCCGATCCCGGATGGTGCATCGGTAGAACACCCGGATCAATACCTGGGGATTCTGACTCAGACAGGGGCGGAGAAACTGTATGGCGAAATCAACCCTGATATACAAAGGAGAATCGATCGAGAGCTTCGGGTAATCGAAGATATGGGTTTTGCGGGCTACTTTTTAATCACAGCAGACTTTGTAAAATATGCGAAAGAGAATTCAATCCCCGTAGGGCCTGGCCGCGGCTCTGCCGCTGGCAGTATTGTGTCCTATGCATTGGGGATTACGAGCATAGACCCCTTGAAGCATAATCTGCTATTTGAACGATTTCTGAATCCTGATCGTATCAGTATGCCGGATATTGATATTGATTTTTGTATTGAGCGTCGCGGAGAAGTCATTGATTATATTAAAACCCAATATGGCGAAAGTTCTGTGACCCAGATTATTACTTTTGGAAAAATGAAAGCCAGACAGGTTGTCCGGGATGTAGGGCGGGTGATGGGATATTCCTTTGGTGAAGTGGATCGAATTGCCAAGGCGATCCCAAACGAATTAAATATTACTCTGAATGAGGCTCTAATCAAAAGTGCTGATTTAAAAGAAATGGCCAATGGAGAGTATAAAGAACTAATAGGTCATTCGAAAATTCTGGAAGGAATGAATCGTCACGCGTCCATTCATGCTGCCGGTGTGGTTATTGCACCAGGAGACCTGACAGATTACGTACCACTTTATAAATCAACAACAGGGGATGTGACTAGCCAATATGACATGAAGGGCCTCGAAGATCTTGGACTTCTTAAAATGGATTTTTTGGGCCTTCGTAATCTTACTGTGATTGATAAAGCAGTGAAACTCATTGAAAAAATAGAAAAACCAATCGATATAGAGAAAATACCATTGGCTGATAAAAAGGTGTATGAATTGTTTGCCAAAGGAATGACTATTGGAGTTTTCCAGTTCGAATCGTCTGGTATGCGGGAATTTTTGAAAAAGTTAAAACCCACCGTGATTGAGGATCTGATCGCAATGAATGCCCTCTATCGGCCTGGCCCCATGGCAAATATTGATAATTTTATTTCTCGAAAACATGGCAGGAAAAAAATAATATACCCCCATCCTTTGTTAGAACCAATTTTACAGGAAACATATGGTATTATTGTTTATCAGGAACAAGTGATGCAGATTGCTCATGATGTGGCCGGTTTTTCTCTGGCTGAAGCAGATATTATGCGCCGGGCTATGGGGAAAAAGAAAAAATCATTGATGGCGGAACTTTCTGTTAAATTTGTTGCTGGAGCAGAAGAAAAGGGGATCAGAAAGAAAAAAGCAGAAGAAATTTTTTCTTTAATTGAAAAATTTGCCCAGTATGGGTTTAACAAAAGCCACTCCACCGCTTATGCTTATGTGGCTTACCAGACAGCCTGGCTCAAAACCCATTACACTGCGGAATTTATGAGTGCCAATTTGACCAGTGAAATGGGGTCAATTAATCGGGTAGTCATTTTGATCAATGAATGTAAAAAACTGGCTATTAAGGTAACTCCGCCTGATATTAATGTTTCCTTTGGCGATTTCCGCCCCGTGAATAATCAGACCATCTCGTACGGCTTGAATGCCATAAAAAATGTTGGTTCCAAAGCATTGAATGCAATTATTGAGGAAAGAGAAAAATCCGGACACTATAAATCAATTTTTAATCTTTGTGAACGGGTGGATCAACAAAAAGTAAATAAACGGGTGCTAGAAAGCCTTGTCATGTCCGGCGCTATGGATAGCTTGGAAGGGAATCGAGCCCAGCAATTTGCAACGGTAGATGATGCAATCCACTACGGACAACAAATGCACAGCAATAAAAATCACAATCAGGTAGACATATTTGGCAGTGGAAATGCAGGAAATGACCTGATCAGAATTCCAGCCTTCCCTGATGTTGCAGAGTGGGATGAGCAACAATCTCTAAATAATGAGAAAGAGGTATTGGGTTTATATGTTTCCGGCCATCCATTACTGGAACATGCGGAAGACTTGGAAGAATTCACATCTGTAGAATTTGGTGAAGAGCAACAACTATCAAAAAATGATATTATTATTATTGGCGGTATGATCACACGTATCAATAAACGATTCGACAAACGCAATCGTCCTATGGCATTTTTTGATATGGATTGCTTGGGTGGGCACGCGGAAGTGATCGCATTTAGTGACTGCTACGATCGCTGTGAAAGCATGATCGAGGAAGGCAATGTTGTTTTTGTGAAAGGGAAACCGTCAGATAATACAAATTTTTCAGATTTGAAGATAATGGCAGATGAAATTATTCCTGTGGCGAAGGTGCGGGACCAATTATCTGCACAGCTCAATATCAAACTTGATTCAGGTACCGCCATGCCGGAAGATGTGGATAGCTTGATGGAAATAGCCCGCGATTATCCAGGGCGCTGTAACCTTGTATTCCATTTGCCGAATAATGGCCACCTCAAACCAATCAGAGTTCTGGCTCACAATATTAAGGTTTCAACCGAAAAGGAATTTATTCGCCGTCTGCGGGAAAAATATGGCAAAGATAATATCTGGGTAGAATGATTGCTGTTATTCAACGTTGTTCCAGAGGAAAAGTAACAGTAGCAAACAATAATATAGGTGAAATAGGTCCTGGGCTTGTCATATTTCTTGGCGTAAAAAAAGGCGATAGTGAAACCGATGCAGACCTATTGGTTCAAAAAATTGTGCACCTGCGAATTTTTAATGATAAAGATCAAAAAATGAACCATTCCCTGAAAGATATAAATGGTGCCGCTTTGGTTATCAGCCAATTCACTCTTTGCGGAAATACGAAAAAAGGTCGCAGACCTAGTTTTTTAAATGCAGCAGCACCGGAAAAAGGAAAAGAATTATATCAGTATTTTATCGATAAAATTGAAGAAGCCTCCATTATTGTGGAATCGGGGGAATTTGGAGCAATGATGAATGTGGAACTGGTAAATGATGGGCCAGTTACATTTGTCCTTGATTCAAACAAGCTGTAAATCCTATCTGCCGCCCAATAAAATAATGATTTCGACCAGAATAAAATATAATCCAACAATTCCTTTTTCCCATGACTTGGAATTGCTCTGCCAGACCCAGTAACCCAGTAATACACCGTTAAAAATAAAAACCCATATGGATAATAGCCGAATGGTAAACTCAAACTTATAATACCAGAACAACCCTGCTAGGATGGCCAAACCTATCAGACTTAAAATGAATTCTTTGATGTAATGCAACCATAATAATTTTTGACTTTGTTCCACGATGTATTATCTCCTCTACTGTTGGCCTAATTTACTATTACAGAATTTGCTTGAAAAAACGAGAATACACTATTGATTATGAAGTCATAATTATGATCTTTAATTTTAACATTCAATGGAAAGAAAAATAAGAATTATCATGGCGAAGCCCGGTTTGGATGGTCATGACCGTGGTATTAAAATCTTGGCAGCTGCATATCGGGATGCGGGTATGGAAGTGATCTACTTAGGCCTGCGGCAGACCCCGGAAATGATTGTCTCCGCTGCCGTAGAGGAAGATGCGGATGTTATTGCTCTTTCCAGCTTAAATAATGCCCATAATACAATATTTCCTAAAGTGCTGGATTTAATGAAAGAAAAAAAATTGGGCGATGTACTGCTTGTAGGTGGAGGTATTATTCCCCAAAAAGATGTGGAAGAATTAAACAGTCTCGGAGTTGGTAAATTATTTGGACCGGGAACTCCCGTCCAGGAAACAATTGAATATATTACTGACTGGGTCAACACAAACCGCCGTTAACATGGAATTAACCAATCAAATCCAATTAGAGCTCTATTTTGCAGATCATTTTGATACTGTTATGTTTTCTGTCCTGGCTGACATTTATCTGAACCAGGATGACCTGAAGCGGGCTCGTAGGGTTTGTGAGATCGGTCTCAGGCACCATGAACACGATGTTGCGGGGCTTTTTGTTCTGGCTCAGGTAGAAAAAGCAGAAGGGAATCTGAAAAATACAGAAAAAATCTTGGAAAAAGTATTATTGTACGCTGAGGATCACTTGGCTGCCTCAGAAATGCTATGTGAGATTCAGACTGTTCTAGGCCGTGCCCAGACCAAACTACTGAGAAGCTGGCAACATGTTCTGAGACTGGACCCAGACAACCGTACAGCAGCAGATTTTATAACAAAGGTCAAGGGCAACAAACTGAAACATGCCTTGAAGCCCGGAGCCGCTGGTACAAAACCAGCAAAACATGTTTCTAAACCCAAAAAAGAAAAACCTAAAACATCCGTGTCTCGTGTAGCAGAGAAATCATCTAGCCCGTTAAATGTAAGCGCCCGTTTAGCCACTTTTACCTTGGTAGCTGTTCTGAAAAATCAAGGGCTTTTCGAACAAGCGTTGGATGTTCTAGATGTTCTGGAGCAGAAAGGTGATAATAAAAAAAAGGTCGATCAGGAACGAAAATCCATTCAAACTCTTTTAAAAAATACTCAGGAGGATTGATCAAAGATGAGTGCAAGTATTTATACCGGGCGTCAGGAAAATCTGAAGCAGGTTCTAGCCAAAAAGAACCTGGATGGGATATTGATCACAAACTTGACCAACATTCGATATATCTGTGGATTCACTGGTTCTGCGGCTGCCTGTCTGGTCATGCCGGATGGACAGTATTTTATTACCGATGGACGTTATATCGAACAATCAAAAAATCAGGTTCAGGGATTTGAACGTTTTATAGATATGGATACCCATTTTAATGTTATTAAAAAAAATAAATTGAATCCCAATGGGTTAAAACTTGCTTTTGAAAGTGACCATGTCAGTTATAGTCTTTATGGTAAAATGAAAGAGATGTTTCCTGAAACGACATGGGAAGGCACATCCATGATACTGGAAGTGCTGGCTGCGGTCAAAGACCATTCAGAATTAGCTGCAATTCGTACCGCAGTTGAAGTAACAGATAAAGTTTATGAAGAAATTCTTCCTATGTTGCGGCCAGGTTATACTGAAAAACAAGTAGCGAATATCATGGTTTCCAAATATAGAGACTATGCAGAAGGAGAAGCGTACTCACCTATTGTAGCCGCTGGACCCAATGGGGCCCTGCCCCATGCAATTCCTACGGATCGGGAATTTAAAAAAGGGGACTTCATTGTAATTGATGCTGCCGCAAAATACGGTGGTTATCATGCAGATATGACCCGTACCCCGGTTGTGGGAGAAGCCACTGAAAAACATCAAGAAGTATATGGCATTGTAAAAGAAGCTCAGCGGCGCGGCTGTTCTGCGGCAAAAGCTGGTGTCCCCTGTAAAGATGTGGATTCTGCAACCCGTGATTATATAACTGAAAGGGGCTATGGAGATTATTATACCCATGGTACAGGACATGGGTTGGGACTTGAAATACATACATCTCCACGATTCAGCCCCAAAAGCGATGAAATTCTGAAAGTTAATAATGTTATGACTGTCGAACCCGGTATCTATTTGGCAGGCTGGGGCGGTGTGCGTATTGAGGACGATTTGATCATCAAGGAAGACGACTGTGAAATCCTAAATAAAACTACCAAAGATCTGGTTGTCTTGAACTGAAATTTAGAAGCAGTTCCGGGTAAAAAATGGTTGATATCTATACACAGCCGGAATTTTATAATGCCATTCATAAAAATTCGAATGGGATAAGAGTCTTTTAACATCCACTGCTAAAATAGCTGGCGGACCTGTTTTGGAATTGGTAGTTGGAACTGGACGGTTAACTCAACTGATCGTTGAATTGGGGTTCGCTTACACCGGGATACAAATCAGTATTTTCCCGTAACCGGTCTTTTTGAATATAATGGATCGAAATGCAGAATAATGGAAACTAACAAATTTGATGAATATACCCAGGTAAATACATTAACCTGGCACCTGGAACGAAATGGCCAACTGTTTAAAGATGAATATTACTTCAGAATGAAAATGTTTTATCCTCACGAGATGGATATTTTGCTGGATAATAGCGGTTTAATTATAAATAATAAAATGGGTGACTATGAGGGATCGCCTATGAATGAAAAAAGCGGAATGCAAGTCAATGTCTGCGGCCGAGTGTAACGGATTTTCAATGGCTACAGCGCTCAAGGCGCTTAAAAAGTCTGATCCGGAATTGATACCGCTTTTGGATGCATTTAACATCCCGGATCTAGAAGTGAAAACAAATTATTTCCAAGCTTTGGTTCGTTCCATCATTTATCAGCAACTGAGCGGTAAAGCAGCACAAACCATTGCCCAGCGCTTTAAAACTCTGTTCGCCGGAACAGAGTTACCGGGTCCGCATGATGTGGTTATAAAAGATCATCAAACATTGCGTTCTGCCGGGCTGTCAAACTCTAAAGCCAGCTATATTCACAATATAGCCCATGCATTTTTAAATGGTACAATAGATCATAAAAATCTGGGATCAATGAGCAATTCTGAAATAGTAGATCAGTTGACTTCTGTGAAGGGCGTGGGGCCTTGGACTGCGCAGATGTTCCTGATGTTTACCTTGAACCGCCCGGATATTTTTCCTACCACTGACCTGGGGATTCAAAAAGGGTACCAGAAATTTTACAAGTTATCAGATTTGCCGAAAAGTATTGATATGGAGGTCCGGTCACAGCCTTGGAAGCCTTATCGTACGGCAGTTTCATTATATTTCTGGAGATTGGTGGAAGGACCATTCATATGGTGATAAATGAATAAACAAGTTTCTACGATCTTTTTTGACATTGGCGGTGTTCTGCTCAATATTCATCCTGAAAGAACCCTACAGCACCTGAGTGATTGCACAGGTGTCCACATAGATGAAATAAAAAACCGATTTCCTATTGATGTTCATCAAGAATATGAAAAAGGTAACTTGTCTAATAAAGAATGGTTTTTGGCCGTAAAAAAAACCATGCCCCAGCCCTGCTCCCTCAAGGAATCAGATTTCTGGCAAGCATGGAAACTTTTGCTGGGACAGGAAAAGAATAGTGTAAAAATTTTAAAGAAGTTGAATGACAACTATTCAGTCTGGCTTTTATCCAATACTAATCCTTGTCATATTCAGGATGAAATTGATGGGAAATTTGAATTCCCGAATTTGGTTGATGGTACAGTATATTCTTTTGATGTTGGCCTAAGAAAGCCAGATGAAGCCATTTATAAAATTGCAGCATCCAGAGCAGGCTCTATACCGGAAAGATGCCTCTTTATCGATGATCAGCGAGAAAATATTGTTGCTGCTGAAAATACAGGTTTTATCGGGATTCATTTTAAATCATATAAACAGTTGCAGCGGGATTTATATCAAACCGGAGCCCTAACCAACTAAAATATTTTTATATGAAAAATCTTTTATTGCTCTTTTTGTTTGTTTTTACAGCCCTGCAGGCTACTGGTGCCTGGATGATGAGCGGGAGAACACACCCGGAATTGAAATGGCGTACTTTGGAAACCAAACATTTTGATATACATTATCATGAAAGCATTCGGGATATCGCTGTTCAAGGTGCATCAATGGCGGAACAAATGAGACCTATGTTAATGAAACAAATGGGCATAGAGACTATTCCTAGATTAGATATTACGTTTACGGCTGAGGATGAAATATTAAATGGTTTCGCTATGCCTAGTAATCATACCGTGATCTGGGTAGATCAGAATGATGCTGCATTATGGGAAGGAGATGAAAAATGGCTACGTTCTGTTTTAGCTCATGAATTGCAGCATCTTGTATTTTTTAATACAGTTAAAACATGGCTGCCTGTACCCATGAGTAATCTCATTGCAGGTGTTCCTGGATGGGTTGTTGAAGGCATGGCCGAGTACTATACAGAACGGTGGCGCCCTTTCCGTTTTGATATTTCTCATAAAGGGCATGTCATCCGAAATACAATTCACAAGATTCGGGATCCTCATAACGATGGGTTTTCAAAGAGCCTTTATCTGGCTGAACGTTTTGGAGATTCCACTATTACAAAAATTTTGAATCACAGGAATAAAGCAGGATTGTTGGATTTTAAAACATCATTCAAGAAGCATACAGGGATAAAACTCAAGCAATTTAACGAGGACTGGCGCCGACAGATGAATACGTTTTTTTATGGGCAAAGAGCCCAAAAAGAGCGGATAGAGGATATTGGGAGAGTACATAAACTGCCCTTAAAGCGCGTAGCTAATTTTGATTATTTCCCAGATTCCCTACGAATTGCCATGATTGGTCTATTATCCAAAGGGCAGCGAGATTTATCTCTTGTAGTTGCTACCCGGGACACGGCAAAAGAAAGAAAAAAATGGGAAAAACGAGTTAAAAAGGCGGAGAAAAAAGAAGAACTCCCAAAAAAGGTAAAACCAATATGGAAACTGAAGGAATTGGATTATGGTATTTTTGGCGAAATGACAATGAATATAGATGTCTCGCCCAACGGGGAATCTATTGTATATACAAAATATCACTATGGGGAAAAGCAATCTTTGGTCTTTGATATTTGGAAGTTCGATGTAGGATCAAAGAAAAAAACACTGCTAACATCATCCATGCGATCTAATTACCCGGTGTTCTCTCCAGACAGTAAAAAGATCTTATTTATCGCACACCAGAATTCAACAACTCAACTTTATATCATGGACCAAGACGGTGATAATATAAAACAGATCACGGAAAATACCGGTGATGTCCAGATTCTAACACCGGTATGGAGCCCCGATGGGAAATCAGTCGCCTATGCACAATCAGATTCAGACGGATTCCTGGATATTCATATTATGGATTTAGGGTCAAGTAAAACCAAACAGATAACAAACAGCGCTGAGGGCGATCTATGGCCTATCTGGCATCCGGATGGGGAAAAGATATCCTATACAGGATTGTATGATTATACACCCAATCTTTACACCCACGATCTGACATCTGGAGAAACAGTTCAAAATACTGATGTGGGTGATATTGTTATCGGAGCACAATGGAATGATAAAACATCTACCATAACTGCCTTCACATTGAATACAGTGGATTCATCCCGGGTTGTGGAGATAGACCCCTCAAGGGTGGTGATAAAAACGCCTGTAGTTATGAATCCTGCGTTTTCATCCTGGCGAACAAAAACACCGGACAATCCATTAGAAAATATTGTGCCGAGTAAGGATGTTACCGTCCAGGGTGACACCCCGTATAAATTCTATAAAAATATGGCCCATTTAGGGACCTTTATTTTACCAGACGTAGAAAGTTTTTTTTACGAATCTGTATTTACTGACGGTCTGGGCCGCCACATTTTTGGTGCAGCGTATGCGACAGATTATGACTCAATTCATGCAACGATGCTGCAATATATAAATAATACAGGATTTCCTTTTGGGGGATTTTGGGGGGTCAACTATTATAACGATTTTTATTTCCAACTGCAATTTTACAATCGAGATTATATGCCCTTGGTTGAAACTTTTGACGGTATTTCCATCTGGGGGGAACTGCCATATAATTTTGGCCGCTCCTTGACAACGAATCACTCCTTTGGCTATGCACTTTTCCTGATGGAAAGAACTCCGTATTTGCCGGAAGGGTCACTTGATATTTTTAAAGAGCCGAAGGGAGGCAGGGAGGGCAGGATTTCTCTGTCCTATACATTTAAGAATAAAAGGAATCATCTCCGCAACCTGTTTGCCCCGAACCAAGGCTATGGGTTTAAAGTTCAATCGGATATTACCGATAAATCCATTTGGGGAGATTTTGATTATACGAAAACAGAACTGGATTTTTATACAAACCAGAAACTATGGCCCTTGTCCCTTTACGCCCGAGGTCGGTTTGAACTAATGTCCGGCACCCCGCCGCCGCAGGACAGTCTGGGGCTGGTGGATATACCCAATTTTTATCTGGCAGGCAGTTATACTCCTGGCCGGGAATACATGAGCCCCCGGGGATGGTCAGGTGCACAATCTGGTGACAGAGCGATAATGGGGACCTTGGAGCTGCGCTTCCCTGCAGTTCCCTTTAACGTAATTGAAATTTTAAAAATATTTAAACTAGGGCAACCAACATTTGCGTTAATCTCGGATTTTGGCAATGCCTGGAAACAAGGCCAAGCAAAGGATGATATGGTGATTACAACAGGCGCAGAATTCAGATTTTCATTTTCCCTAGGGAACTTCTCCATGCTTATTTTTAATTATGGCTGGGCTCAAAGCCCTGAAGCATGGAAAAATGATTTTAATAAATTATCAGAAAACACAAACCTGAAAAAAATTAAAGCAGGGCCAAGGCCTTATTTCCGTTTAACCTTGATTAATCCGTTCTAGATTACATCTGGGGATTTAGAAACGAATTTTTCTTAGAGACAAATTGAAATAAAAGCCCTTTATTGCACTAAATGTGGGCTCTACACCATCCCAGACAGCTTTATTGCTGAAACTTCCACCGTTTTCATTATCAGTCTCTGCTTGATAGGTCCAGTCAGAATGAATATGGCTGAAAATGTATCTGGTCGAAATGACTAGATCCCTGAATTGTCCCAACTGGATGGCAAGGTTTAGATCCACGGAAGGTGTAATCAGGGTGGAAAACACATCGTGGTTTCGGTCGTCTCGGCGCATGAATAAATTTACTGGAATGCTGATACCCATAGATGGCGTGATGCCAAAGATGTAAAACAAATCTAAATCCATGGTGGAACCAATACCCAAGTAAGCATTATTTTTTTTTTCACTATCCTCCAATAATCCCAATTGTCCTCCAAGACCGACTGACAATTTGCTGAAAGGCATTAACCAGAACTTGGCACTTAATTCGTACCAGGGATGTTGACCATAAAATAGATCGATCTGGCTCATCAGGGGTGTTTTCATCATTTCATAGGCTTTTAATCCCGGCACGACCTTCCGCCATTTCCGGATTACCTTAGCTTCGCTGGCATCGGGGCCTACATTGCTAATGCGTGCCAGGGCGCGGGCCTTCCCCGGGATAGTAACGGTTCTGTCCTTATAGGTTTTTTCCCGATCGATAGAGGCGATCTCAAAAAGGGAACCTTGCTTAATGCCCAGGTCATCGCCGGTGAGCATGGTAAGCTCATACCCATCTACCTGTATCACTTCACTGGTGAGAGCATAAAAACCTCTGAGTTTGCGGCTGATCTGCCAAGTAATGTTTGTCAGAGCCATGTTCAGGGAAGCATCCCGGTTACCGCCGGTAAATTGAGCGTTGATCCGAAACGAATTTGTAGACACACCGGTAGCCACATTCAGCATGCGTACTTCAGCATTGATAACAGTATGGATATTATTTTCCAGCTCGACTCTGCGTGCTGCATCACTTTTGGCGCTTTCCACGATTGCTTTAGCCGTGGCTCCGACCATTGTTTTTACCACCCAAGTCGATAAAGTCTCATCCTGATTCTTTTCTTTATCATCTTTTTCCCTCTGTTGTGGTTTTATGATTTTGGGCACCCCTTTCTGACCAAATTCAATCACATTGACCATAAATGCTTCCTCAGCAGAAGCCAGCTCACCGATCTTGACGATTTGGCTCTCACTGATCATCCCTGAGAGTTGCAGTTTCTGTTCTTCCAGGATAGCGTCTACCAACCGCCGATCGATGACTTCAAAACGACCCATTTCTGTGGCTTTCTGGGCTACAATTGCAGTGAGTTTGTTGCTGATAGACCCGGGGTTATCCGCATCTCTGGCCGGTAAAATAATAATTGGCTTTTTGTTCAAAGTTAGATCATCATCTAATTCCTGAGCTACCACACATGATAGAATCATAAAGACAAATAATAAGAGAGTTTTTTTCAGTAAGACCATTGTAGACGTTTACTCCAACTTAGGGTTATATAGAGCAAAGCATTTTGATTGTTATATGTTCCATCTGCAGGAAGTTCCTGGTACACACCACCTATTAATTTCAGGTTATGATAAAATTTCCATTGTAATTCCCCCATGGCTTGGAAGCGGGAAAGGTTGTAAACATTAATATCGCTGATCTGAAAAAAATAATCCAGTTCCAGCTTGGTGCTGATATATCGAAAATCCTGATCATGGGTAAAGGCCAGTTTCAAATAGGACGTTTTACGGGTGTCCTCCAGGTAGTCAGACATATCGTAGGCCATGCCCATTTCCGTGGTCATATTTCCGCTGTCCGTATTGCGGATCAGCATGCCCAATCCCTGGTTGTAGTGGTAACGAAGGGCTACATCCACCAGGGTATTTCTTTGGTAGGATACAGCAGTAAAATTGTAAAGCCAGGGCAGGCTGACAAAGATCCGGCTGGATTTCTGACGGAATCGAATATCCTGATCTGAGCCAAATATATGGGCATAAAAGCGAACATCCCGGAATGTATAACTGGTAGTTCTCTTCAGGCGGAAATAGGTAGCGGCACCGGAGTTATTATTACTTACATTGACAAAGCCGCCTCGAGTATAGGCTGTCCACTGGGGAGCATCTGCCTGGGGATCGTGGCCCCATAGAATTGAAAGAAAGATTAATAAAATCCCATTGCGGCTCATTGCTTGATTTTTTCCCCGCTCTGCATTAGTAGCATAGCAGTTGCCGAAAAAATAATTGTTAATGCTACAGCCATCCAGAAACTGAAACTTATGGAGGAATCACTAATACCCAATATTGTATAGCGAATACCGTTGATCATATAATAAATAGGATTGAAAAAACTAAGGCTCTGAGCCCATTCAGGCAGCATCTGAATTGAATAAAATATCCCACCCAGAAAACTAAGTGGCGTCAGGAAAAAGTTCTGCATCATAGCCAATTGGTCCCAGCTATCAGCCAGCTGACCAAGCACCAAGCCCATACTAGCAAAGGCCCAAGACACCAGGAAGATAAAAGCGATTGTTCCCACAGGATCAATTACAGGAAGCTTGATTAATAAAACACCTAAAAGTAAAACCAGTGTACCATTCACCAGGCCCCGAACAGCGCCGCCAATGATATAAGAAAGCGCAATTTCAAAACCGGATAAAGGTGCAGTAAGTAGATCAGGAAGCTGTTGCAGGAGTTTCATCTGCAGCATAGAGGAGGCCGTGTTTGAAGTGGCATTGGTCAAGGTGTTCATCATGATAAGCCCGGGTAAAATGAACCAGGTATAGGAGACACCCTGGATTTCAGAAATACGTTGTTCCAGGGTAAAACCAAAGATCAGGATATAGAGGGCGGAGGAAATCAGTCCTGGTAGTACGGTCTGGCGGTAGACAGAAAAAAAACGACCAACTTCCCGCCTGATGAGAGTCCAGAGTCCGATCCAGTTCATATTATTTTATGGGTTTATCTGATTGCAAACAAAGGGCAGATTACGGCTGAAAATATTACTCATTGATCCCTTTGCCGGTTAAACTTAAAAAAACGTCCTCCAGTGAGGAAGAGTTTGTGGTAATACTCTGAATATGTACCTCCGTTTGGGATAATTTCTGGATGATTTCCGGCAATGAAGAATCAGGATCTTTTACTACAAAGTGCAAACGATTCTCCTCGGCAGTGTAAGTAAAACCAGATAGGTGTTTTTCTAAGTTTACTGCATCCTGATTCAGCTGGACCGTAATTCCTGCGTGTCCCAATTCCCGGGTTAATGCTTTGGGAGTACCTTCCTTTAAGACCTTGCCCTGGTCAATGATAGCTACTTTTCCGCAGAGTAATTCTGCTTCTTCAATGTAGTGGGTTGTAAGCAGGATTGTTTTCCCGGCACTGTGCAGGTCCCGCAGGTACTGCCACAGGTCCCGGCGAAGTTCCACATCTATACCGGCGGTAGGTTCATCCAGGATAATAATATCCGGATCATGGACCAGAGCTTTAGCCAATTGAAAACGTCGTTTCATGCCGCCGGAAAGTTGCCGCAGGCGGGAATCTCGTTTTTTATCCAGACCCAGCCGTTTTAACAGGTTATCAATGGTGGATTTTGCTTTTCTGGGGGCAATACCGTAGTACCCGGCCTGGAAATAGAGCAAACGTTCAATGGGAAAGAACCAGTCTATGGAAAGCTCCTGGGCGGCAATGCCGATCTTGGACCGGGTAAATCGATAGTCTGTAACCGTATCTCTGCCAAAAACCTGAGTAGACCCTCTGTCGTTAAACACCAGTCCGGTGAGTATGTTGATGGTGGTGGTTTTTCCTGCACCGTTGGGCCCCAGCATCCCGAAGAATTCACCCTGGTCAATGGTCATGTCCACTCCGCAAAGCGCATGGACATCTCCGTAGGACTTGAACAGTCCTGAAATTTGAATGGCCGGCTCAGGCATCGGTGTTTATTTAAACCCGATGTGCAAATCAAACGGGCTGGGCAGGTCGAAACCCTCTGCGCCGGGAAAATGAACGAGGGACACTATGAAGACCCAGGGTATAAGAATGGAGGCTTCTACTTTCTTGGTTTTGGCCCGGCCCTTGCCGGTAATATTGGGTACCTGAAAACCGGGGTGATGAATCCACATTCCATTCTCATCGTAACCCTTGACGCGAACAAAGATTTTATCCTGGTCAATACCAATTTTCTGGAGCGGTTCGTGGTTGTGCAGCACAATAAGAATAAGGTCGCCCACTACTTCTTCAATTTTCATCATATCCATGCAGGAACTTACTGATGAATTATTTTAATTAATTAAAACAAAAAAACAGCTCTTGAATATTGATCAATTAACCAGAGTTAAAAATTCATCTTCTGACAGTACCCTTATACCCAGGATTTGTGCTTTTTTTAACTTGGATCCCGTTCCGCTGCCCGCCACCACATAAGTTGTTTTTTTGCTTACAGAACCTGTTGCCTTGCCGCCAAGGCTTTCCACTACAAGTTTAGCCCTGTGGCGACTGAGTTTTTCCAAAGTGCCTGTAAAAACAAAGATTTGACCAGAAAAAGGCAGGGCTGTTTTCTGTTTGACTTTTGCTAAAAAGACACCCCTCTCCAGGCAGTTCTGGACCATGGTTTGGTTGGTTTTGTCCTGCCAAAATTGGATTATGGATTGGGCTATAATGGGGCCGACCTCATCAATATCCTCCAGTTCCTCTGCAGTGGTCCGTTGGAACTTTTTAATATCCCCATTAAAATTTGCTTCCAGCACCTTGGCAGTGTGCTCGCCAACATTACGAATACCTAAGGCATAGACAAAACGGGCAAAATTCGTCTTTTTTGAACCATGAATGGACCGAATCAGGTTTTCCGCTGATTTTTCGCCCAACCCCTCCAATTCAGCCACCGGCTGGTGCTCTAGAGTAAAAATATCATCAATTGTTCTTAAAAAACCTGCTTCTACCAATTGATCCACAATCTTTTCACCCAGTCCCTCAATGTCCATGGCCAGTTTGGATACAAAATGCTGAATGCGCCCTTTCACCTGAGCCGGACAGGAAATATTTATGCAGCGGGCCACTGCCTCATCATCGGGCTTGTAGGATTTATGACCGCAGACAGGACAATGCATAACAATTATAAATGGTGTTGAATGTTGAGGGCGTTTTTCCAGGATCACCTGCACAACCTTGGGGATTACATCCCCGGCGCGCTCGATTAATACCGTATCTCCAATGCGGATATCCTTACGGTTGATTTCATCCTGGTTATGAAGAGTGGCGTTGGTTACTGTTACACCAGAAATATGAACCGGTTCTAATTTTGCTACCGGTGTTAATGCTCCTGTACGCCCTACCTGCACATCAATATCCTTAATTACCGTGGTAGTTTGCTGAGCTTTGAATTTGCCGGCAATAGCCCAGCGCGGAGACCGGCTGCGGGCGCCTAATTGCTCCCGTTTTGTATAATGATTAACCTTAAATACCGTGCCGTCAATCTCATAGGGAAGATTATTCCGTTTTATCTCTAACTCCTTATGATATGTTGCAAGTTCATTTCCTCCTGAAATCTTCTCGATGAAAGGATTTACCGGTAAACCCATAACTTTTATGGCCGAAAGAAATTCCTCGTGAGTTTCGAAGCTAATTCCTTCCATACTGCCCGCTTCGTAAAAGTATATAGACAAAGGACGACTATCTGTAATTCTAGGGTCTAAATGCCGCAGGCTGCCTGCAGCGGCATTCCTGGGGTTGGCAAAAATTGATTTTCCTTCTTTTTCTTGGTTCTTGTTCAGTGTTATGAAATCTTCTTTTTTTATAAAAACTTCGCCTCGCGCTTCCAGTAAGGCAGGAATATTCTTTCCCCGGAGTTTTAAGGGCAGAGAACGAATCGTTTTCAAATTTTGGGTGATATCCTCTCCGGTAAAACCATCACCACGGGTGGATCCGCTAATCATTACACCTTGTTCATAAACAAGTTCTATACCGAGTCCATCCAGTTTTGGTTCGGCCATGTATTCAATGCTGTTTTCAGTGCCCAGTCGTTTTTTAACTCGTTCATCAAAGGCAAGGAGTTCCTCTGTATTCATTGCGTTGGCCAGAGATAGCATGGGTAAGCGGTGCTGGATTGTACTAAATTCAGCCAGAGGCTCTGCACCGACCCGTTGGGTAGGTGAGTCGGCAGTGATGAGTTGCGAATGTTCCGCTTCCAGGGTTTCCAGTTCTCTGAACAGCGTGTCGTATTCTCCATCGGAAATAGCAGGGTCATCCAGGATATAATAATTATAATTATGCTGCTCTATGATTTCCCGGAGTTCCTTCACCCGGTCAGCTGGAATGCTCATTGATCCGCTGACATTTTTTGCTGATAATAGAGAACTGGATCGATGAAAAGGCGCTTGCTGGGTGTCAGTTCCCCTTTGCTGTTCAACGGTACAGCATAAAAATCATCACTGCCGGCCTGGATCATGAAAAAATACTCGATAGCATCAGCAGGGAAAAGCCGAGGATCGTACTGGAATCTGAATAAACCATTGTTTCCTGCCAGTGGAAATTCCCGGTAATTCTTCATGGAATCTGTTTTAAAAAAAAGAATAGCGGCAGTAATGGAATCTGTGGGGACGTCCGTAATAAAATCAATATCGTGTTTGCGTCCCTGAAACAGCGGTCCTTTAGGATAGTGGAATAAACGCTGTTTTTTTACAGCTACAAAGTTCTGGAGAGGATAGGGCAGTCCACCAGTCTGGCTCAAGAGTGAACCTTTAATCAAAATCAGGGGCAGAAAAATTTTCAGTATGAAGCCTGAAGTTTTCTGGGTCTTGAACATAAGAATAAGGTTTTTCATGATCAGTTCATTTTATGCAATACAATCAAACCAGAATTCGGTATGGAGCTCAATGTTTAAATAGTGCTGAATGTTATCCATAGATTCCGCGATCAGTCATAAAACTTTCATGAGCAGACATTCATCACGCCACTTTTTTTCTGTCATGGTACCATCCACATAGAAAGCTTTGCAACATGTAAATTTACTGCGGGCGATGATGGGGATATCATACTTATCTATATGAATGATCAATACGAACAGCTTGTAAGGGGTGCTGGCGTAGGAACTGATCCTGGCTAAGGCCTCGAAACTGTATAGCAAGTGCTCATTTATCCTTTCTTTCGACGATCCGATTTCCAGCTGAAATACTCTTTGATTATTATCTTCGTAAATACTTTGCCCCAGGTAGGTCGGCCCCTGATCTATTGTGGTAAAATGCTGTTTTAAGAGACTGATGATTTGTTCATCCGCGTATGTGGCGATATCAGGCCAGATATAAGCAACTGTGGCTGCACCTATGATCCAGTAGCGCATCTGAATTAAAAAATATTTCTGGAAAAAAACCATATAATAATTACCAAAAGGATACATCCGAGGATTAAACTGAAAATTAAGGATATTTGAATTTTATCTGGAGTATAGATGACTGTTGAACCATACAATGTGTAGTTATGGGAAAGCAGTGAATCTAACCCCAATTCCCAGATCAGTGTATCGCCTACTACCCGGGTGGCATTGGTGGCAAAAAGCGATCCAGGAAGCAGGACTTTCCAGATAAAGAAATCATCTCCCAAATCCAATGAGGTACGAAGGATTTCTTCATGCTTTTCCATGTTTATGGCCAATTCTGCCGGCAAAGAGGGGCCTACATGAAAAGGGGCAAGCAATTTTTCTAAATAATCCACACGATCTTTTTGTATCCGTTCCAGGTCTTTTAAAGATGAAAATTTTGCGAAAGAATTTCGTAAATGATTTACCAGTCTGTGGTTCCATAGCGATTGTTCCGGCGACAGTGAATCATGACCGATATCCTTTAGTCCTTTGTACATTAAAACTGTCAGCGCTTCAGGAAGCCAATTCAGGCTGTCCATTTTATCGGTTAGGACCGCATTATAAAGCTGAGGATAATCCTGTTTGATCCTGCGGCCCTCAATAACTACTTTTACCTCATAGGAATCTTTATACCAGCTGGAAATTTTGGACTTGTGAAATTTATAGCCCAGTTGAGACCCTCCGGGTGACTGTAGCACAATAACAGAATCATATACAATGCCTTTTGTAATGCGTCTCCAGTTTGTTTCATTTTCAGTTTGAACGGTTGATATTTCTGTTGCCCAATTCTTCAGATGATAAGGATGAACAAAATCACCATCATATACATCAAGGGAATCTCCCCGGCTTTCAAATTTGAAAAAGGTATGTCCGTCAGGATGAACGTGGATAAAAACCTTATTTTCGACACAGGCTACAAATACCAACGCTAAAAACAATGTAATTTTTCTGCAAGACGCCATAATATCAAAATTACGTACATTAATCTATAGGGAGAGTTGCTTAACATATTCCTTTTATGGTACTTTTATTTGTGTAAATAGGAGATAAAATGCTCAGACCCGCCCTACTTTCCTTTCTATTGTATTCAAATCTTTTCGCAGTTGGTGGCTACAGAACCTCCGTCGTTCGTTCTGAGGATGGTTTTATTGATTATGCAAATCGTGTAATTGTATGCCGCGGTACTGCTGATATTGAAGAAAAACAATCTGGGGATGGCAGTCTGGATGTGATTGGAGTCAACCTCAAATTATCCAAAGCGGAAGCTCGTGCTCATGCTCGTGAAAACCTTGTAGACCTGATTAAACAAGTCAACTTTGATGGTCGTACTGTTGCCGAACTTATGGTTAGCGATCGCCTGATCGAAAGCAGGGTGGAATCCTTAGTCAGCAGTGCATTTCAACAAGGTGAGATAGAATATCTGGAAAAGAATCAGGTCGCCATCGCCCTGGCTGTGAAAATGTCCGGGCTGGCTGAAATTCTCGTAGATGCGGAAGGGTACCTGAAAGAAAGCATGTCCCAGCCGGCTTATCTGATAACCCGTTCTACCGTACCTAAGAGTGAACGGATTTCGGGAATTGTGATCGATGCCAGGAATGTATACCATATTCCGGCCATGGTGCCTAAAATCTTCAATGAAGATTACAATTTGGTGTATGGTCCTCGGCACTATACCCGTTCCCGTTCTGTGAACCGTGGTCCCATTGGGTATGCTCATTCCATGGATGACAGAAATGTAATTCGCCGAGTAGGTAAAACACCACTGATGGTAGAGGTTAAAACTAGTTCCGATGATATTAACCTGATGGTGTCCAACGCTGATGCGGAGCGCATCCGTGACGCGGATAAAAAATTTGGCGTTTTAAGTGATTGTAAAGTTCTTGTTCTTCTCCAATAAATTAATTTTATCGTTCAGCCAGGGGTTGGATGGGAAAAAATCCCTGTAGGTTTCGAAATGGGAATTTTCGAAAAGGCCATTCTTTTTTAGAATGGCCTTTTTTATAGTATTATTGAAAAAAGAAAAATTTTATTCTGAATTGCATGTGTGATATTCAAACTGCTATTCTGCTTTTAGACGATGGTCGAAAATTTTACGGGCACTCTTTTGGTGCCGAAGGTCAAGCTGTTGGTGAGGTTTGTTTTAATACGGGCATGACGGGTTACCAGGAAATTCTCACAGATCCTTCATATTGCCGACAGATTGTGACTATGACCGTTCCTCACATTGGCAACTACGGTGTGAATCCGGATGACATTGAATCAAAACATATTCAGGTGGCTGGATTTATCGTTAAGGAAGAAACAGATATACCCTCAAACTGGCGGTCAACTCAAACTATCGGGAAGTACCTGAAAGAGCAGAACATTGTTGGGATACAAGGAATAGATACAAGAGCGCTCACAAGGCATATCAGGGATAATGGTGCCATGAATGGTATTATTTCCACAAGTAATTCTGGTTTGGATTCACTTAAAAAAAAGTTGAAGGAAACTCCCAACATGTCGGGTTTGGACTTGGCAAAAGAAGTGACATGTAAAAATGCATACCAATGGTTCAGAAAACCAAATGGGGAGTTTAGAGTAGCGGCCATCGATTTTGGTATCAAACACAATATTCTGAGATTGTTGGAACATCATGGATGTAGCACCACAATATTTCCGGCTACTGTACCATCAACAGAAATAATGGATTTCAACCCGGATGGTGTATTTTTGAGTAATGGTCCCGGCGATCCGGCTGCAGTATCTTACGGTATTGAAACGGTGAAGCAATTGCTGGGCAGGAAACCGATCTTTGGTATTTGTCTGGGGCATCAGATACTTGCTTTGGCTCTGGGTGCGAGTACATTCAAATTAAAATTTGGTCATCGCGGATGCAATCATCCCGTAAAAAATCTGAATACCGATAAAGTTGAAATAACGAGTCAGAATCATGGGTTTGCCGTTGATTTGGATTCACTCCCGGATAATATAATTCCTACTCACGTTAACCTGAACGACAACACTTCAGAAGGGATACGGTGTAAAGATATCCCGGCATTTTCTGTACAGTACCATCCGGAATCCAGTCCCGGACCCCATGACAGTCGCTATTTATTTCAGCAATTTATTGATATGATGAAAAATGCCAAAAAGAATTGATATTGAATCTATTTTGATCATCGGCGCCGGGCCTATCGTTATCGGACAAGCCTGTGAATTTGATTACTCTGGTACCCAAGCTACCCGGTCCTTGAAAGAGGAAGGATACCGAGTCATTTTGGTTAATTCAAATCCAGCCACCATTATGACCGATCCGGATTTGGCTGATGCAACCTATATTGAACCTATCACAGTTGAATATGTTACAGCTATTCTTGAAAAAGAAAAACCGGACGCCATCCTGCCCACTGTGGGTGGACAGACAGCTCTGAATATGGCTATGGATCTGCACAAGCAGGGTGTGCTTGAAAAATATAATGTTCAGCTGATTGGTGCCCAGGTAGGGGCTATTGAAAAAGCGGAGGACCGGGAACAATTCAAGGAAGCCATGGATGCTGTTGGAATAAACACCGCTCAGGGCGGCTTTGTCCATTCCTGGCCGGATGCAGAAGCATTGTTAAATGAGATGCAGTTTCCCATTATAATTCGTCCATCATTTACGCTGGGCGGCACAGGCGGCTCCGTTGCTTATAACCATGAAGAATACCAAAACCTGGTGGAAAATGGATTGAATGCCAGCCCCATTACAGAGGTATTGATCGAAGAATCCCTTTTAGGCTGGAAAGAATTCGAGTTGGAAGTCATTCGGGATAGAGCAGATAATGCTATTATTATATGTTCTATCGAGAATATCGATCCTATGGGAATTCATACCGGTGATTCTGTCACTGTGGCACCGGCATTGACCCTGACGGATAAGGAATTCCAGAAGATGAGAAATTGGGCGATTCAGTGCCTGCGAGTTATTGGAGTGGAAACTGGAGGTTCCAATGTTCAGTTTGCAGTTAATCCTGAAAATGGCCGTATGATCATTATTGAAATGAATCCCCGGGTAAGCCGATCTTCAGCATTGGCAAGTAAGGCCACTGGTTATCCCATTGCAAAAGTAGCAGCAAAACTGGCAGTAGGCTATACACTGGATGAACTGACAAATGATATCACGGGGAAAACACTGGCGGCTTTTGAGCCCACTATTGATTATATTGTTACTAAAATTCCACGATTTGATTTTGAGAAATTCCCATCCGCATCAGGACACTTGGGTGTACAGATGCAAAGCGTGGGCGAAGTGATGTCTATTGGGAGGACATTTCGGGAAAGTCTGCAAAAAGCATTTCGTTCCTTGGAAGTGGGACTGGATGGGTTGGAGCCTAAACCGCCGGCAGAAGGCGACCCGGATGTAAGCCGGGCACGATCATTGGATATGTCTGCCTTACGCTATGGGACTGCTTTTCGTTTACTGAAAGTCCGCCAGGCGTTTTTGGAAGGACAATCCGTCGAAGATATATTCAATGTGACCAAGATCGACCCTTGGTTTTTACAGCAGATTCAGCAGTTAATTATGTTAAATGATGTGGAAACATTGCAAGCAACATCTCTGCGGGAATTAAAACTTAATGGTTTTTCTGATCGGCAAATTGGTCAACTGACCAGCAGAACGGAATCTGATATACGGACAAATCGTAAAAAAGAAAATGTTTTGCCATCCTATAAGGTAGTAGACACTTGTGCGGCGGAATTTGTAGCTAAAACACCCTATTGTTATTCTACTTATGATGAGGAAAATGAGATCAGGCCACTAAAAGGGAAAAAAGCGATAATTCTTGGAGGCGGACCGAACCGAATCGGACAGGGGATTGAATTTGACTACTGTTGCGTCCAGGCAGTGTTTGGGCTACAGGATCTGGGCTACAAAACCATTATGGTGAACTGCAACCCTGAAACTGTGAGCACTGATTTTGATCTGGTGGATCGTTTGTATTTTGAACCTGTGACCTATGAAGATGTTTTGAATATTGTTGAATTTGAAAAACCGGATGGTGTACTTGTTCAGTTCGGCGGTCAGACACCCCTTAAAATCGCCAATGCTTTGGCGGATTCAGGTGTGATCGTCATTGGTACATGCCCGGAAAGTATCGACTTGGCGGAAGACCGGGAAAAGTTTGGGAAAATTCTGGATGAATTAAACATTACCTGCCCCCAATATGGCACGGGCAAAACCATTGATGAAGTAGTTGACGTTGCTGAAAATATTGGTTTTCCCATCCTGGCGAGACCCAGTTATGTCCTTGGCGGTCGGGCAATGGAAATTGTGTATTCAAAAGAACAGCTTATTGATTATATAGCGCGTTCAGCAGATGTCACGGAAGGGCATCCGATACTGATTGATGAATTTTTGGAAGATGCATTTGAATTTGATGTTGATGCTTTATGTGATGGAAAAATGGTACACATCGGTGCCATTATGCAGCACATTGAAGAGGCAGGAATTCATTCAGGAGATTCTGCCTGTGTGCTGCCGCCATACCGGATTACTACTGAGGCCGTAGATGAAATTATCCGAATTACGAGAGCGTTGTCTCTACGGTTAAATGTAATCGGGCTCATCAACCTGCAATTTGCCTATAAGGACGGACAGGTTTATGTTCTGGAAGTGAACCCCCGGGCCAGTCGAACAGTACCTTTTGTCAGCAAAGCAACAAATGTTCCCTTGGCGAGAATCGCTGCCCAACTGGCCGCAGGTGCAAAACTATGCGATTTTAAATTAAAGTCATGGGATAACAATCACCATGTTGCCGTAAAGGAAGCTGTCCTGCCCTTCAATAAATTTCCGGAAGAATCCATTTTTCTAAGTCCTGAAATGAAGTCTACTGGTGAAGTGATGGGGATATCTGAAACGTTTGGTCAGTCATTTCGGCGAGCCTCCATCAGCGCCGGAAATGAAATTCCCAGTTCTGGAACAGTATTTATTTCTGTAAATGATGCGGATAAACTGAATGTGATTCCGATCGCCAGGGACCTTTATGAGATTGGATTTGATATTCTAGCCACATCTGGAACGGCACAGGAATTAAGGCAAAATGGCATTCCGGCTGATTCCATTTTTAAAGTGGGTGAAGGTCGTCCAAATGTCGTGGACGGGATAAAAAATGATGAGATTAACCTGGTAATCAATACACCGTTAGGGCCCCAATCCCGCTATGACGAAGAAGCCATTGGCCGAGCTTGTATCCAAAAAAGTATCATGGCTATTACCACCCTTTCTGGAGCAGAAGCTGCGGTGCGGGCTATTCGTTTGACAAATCAAACCATTCAGGTAAGATCTATCCAGGAATATCATCGCTAAACTTCCTATTTGCTTATTCTGAAATAATTCAATAGTATAGTCGTTTAAATCTCTTCAGATTTATTAAAGACAACTATACTAATTATTATGAGTGAACTGAATCAGCCCGAATCCAGTGCAACAGACGACCTGTCAATTGATAAACTGGAAAAGGTCGTAGAGACAAACAAAGATCTTTACGACGAGCTAAACAAGCTCACTGAAATTGAGGCCGTGGAAGCCTTTGATACGGGTGAAGAAGCAGCAGCCGCCGTTCAAGAAGAAAAAAAGGCTGTATCTGCCGCTTTTCTTAAAATAAAAAATATCTATTTAGATAATGATCTGTTTCGATATGCGGTATGGTCGATTCTGTTGATGTTGCTTTCCACTACGGTCCTGACCATTGTTGAATATGATACATTTAGAGATTCCGTAAGCGGACATCTTGGAAAGGATAACCCCAATATTTTTGACACATTTTATAATACATTTTGGTGGTCAGTAGTTACTTTCACAACCGTTGGATATGGTGATGTGAGTCCGGTAACCCATTTTGGTAAATTATTATCTATCATTATTATGTTGCTAAATTTTGGTATTGTCACCCTGCTTGGCGGTGCTGTGGCATCTGTTTTGGTTGCTGAAAGATTGAAAGGAGATGATAAATTGGACGAGAGCAAATTTAATGGTCATTTGATCATCGCCGGGTGGAACCCTTCTGTTCCTGCCGTGCTAAGGATATTACAAACTGATAAGAATTCCACTTCTGTGGTGATCTTGGTCAATGAAACTGACGGCGAACTTATTGAAAGAGCCATATCGGTTTTTGAAGACCTAGACATAACACACCTGTGTGAAAATTTCACAAATGAGACTGTATTAAGGAAGGCGTTTCTTGATAAAGCAGGCATGTTTATGATTTTACCGGATAATTCAGGTTTACTGCCTCACGAAGAACCGGATGAAGACAAAACAGTACTCACCTGCCTGACCGCCAAAGCAATTTCAGAGGATTGTCCTGTGGTTGCCCACGTTCTGAATCCGGAAAATGTATCCCATTTGCAGCGGGCCAATGTAAATGAAATTGTCATGCCCGATGAGCATGTACCTCATTTACTGGCAAAACACGTTACGAATCCTGGTGTACCGCAGTTATTTGATGAACTCATTAATCAGGAAGAAGATGATAAAGGTATCCAGCAAGTGGGAATCCCGCGTCCATTGATGGGACAGACCCATAATAAGATTTCGGCCTATTTTAAATTCAAGCACCAGTGGCTGCTAGTGGGATACGCAATAAGAAAATCAGGTTTCAGCCTGGAAGACCAAATGGGAGAGAGCGGGAGCCCGTTGATTCGCGATATGATCACGGAACAACTTGAGGGAGCAGGAATCAAGCTTTCCAGCGATGAACACGTAGTGGTGGAGATAAATCCGCCTGATGATTATGTGATAGATGATAAACACAGAGCATTAGTGCTGAGGTAAATTATGAATCCAAGTCCAGAGCAAATCAAAAAAATCAATCATTTCAGTAAACTGCCCATAGATATGTGCGCCAAGATCGCTGCAGTGGTAGAAATTGATAATTGCCCGGTTAAAGAAGAGTTGCTCACAGAAGGTGAAACCGGGGATACCATGGTTTTGGTTTTTCAGGGCCAGGTAGAAGTATCAAAAAGTATGATGGTCAAAGCTGCCAGCGGGTTTACTACTTCTCGAAAATCAATCATACGCTTGGAAACTACCGATCCGCCACCAGCAGAAGACCCAATATCTGAGGCTACCGTGGCTGTGGTGCAGCTGCCGGCATTTGGTATTGGTGAATTTTCCCTGGTGCTGGATGATGCTATCAGAACAGCACATGTGGTGGCCACCACTCCCGTGCAATACGGTATTTTAAAACTGGATGAGTTTTCAAAAATCGTGGAGGAAAATCCAGCCATTGGCGGGCCAGTATATTTTGAAGTAGCCAAAGCAGCGGTAAATAATCTGGCTACGGCTAGTCAGGATATTTCTAACCTGACCCAGGCCTTCTTTTTCTCTCTTACCCGCTAGAGAGTCTCTCTAGTAAACAGTTTGGCCCGGCGATTTTCTGTTGGTTCTACGGTTAAGACCAAAACTCTTTTTTTAACTAGTAATTTTTAGTTTTTCATCCGATTTAGGATCATTGATCCTGGCATCCAGTTCCCATATATCTATGGCATTCTGGATTAACATCACCTCATTTTCGTGGATGAATTCATCAGCATTGGCAATATCAATAAAAGCGGTAAGCATTTTCTGGAGCTGATCAGGCTCTGCTTCAGAAGCTTTAATATTTACTAAAGAAATTTCATATTGTTTTTGTCTTGAATCTTCCTTTTCCAACTCAATAAACTTTTTTGTTGCTGTGCCAAAATCAATATTAAAGCTGTCTTCAGTAACGTCCTGTACTAATTCTCCATAAGTTTCATAAATAACATTTTTTTCTGATTCATCAATCTCCTGGTCGGCAAAAAAAGCAATACTAAGCAAAGCATAAAGAACATCATGATCCACCGTCCATTCTGAAGGTTCTTCCTCTTCTGGTTTTTCACGGGCAGAAATTTTTCGCTGCAGGTCTTCCAATCTTTCCTTATCAGCTTCATTCAGGTAACCGTCCTGTTTCTGTCGCTTCTGCATGAGTTTGTCCACTTCAAGAGAAAGGAATTGAGCGTCGCGCTCCAGGGCCTCTAACCGTTTATCCATAAGACCAAATAATAGCTCCTTAAATGGCTCCAGTTGGTCTTTTTCCGGCGCGAAGTAAATATTAAGGTTTCCTCTGTCAGTATCTTCCCAGAAGGTGGGTCCAAAAATGGATAAAAGAAAACATTGTGTATTAGCGTTCTGCTTAAAGGTTTTTTCGTCAAAGTAGGCTAAATCATCCAGGTAATCTTCCGCAATGGCTGCAGCAAATTCTTTCTTATCAACAGATAGATAAAACAGTGCAAGTCCGATCTGTATTCTCCGCGTGCCATTGTTTCCTCCCAGGATTCCTTTATCAACCCCTTCTTTGGAATATCCCGGCGGTTTATCCAACTGGAGAATAAGTTTTAGCAGGTCTATCTGGTCTTCATCACTCCATCCTGATTCATGGATAAGAACTTGGCATTTTCTCAGCTCGAAGGTTAGAGTGTCAACAATAAAATATAGTGATGGATTCTTTTCTGAATTTTTATAGATGTCATTCGCATAAAATTTAAATTTGTCATAACAATACTTAGCCATATCCACCCTGCCCGCTTTTATATACTCCTGAATCATATTTGAGTAATGAAAAGCAAGATTATACAAATTGCGGGGTTCATTATTTTTATAGGCATGTTTCATGGCAAATCGAAAGAGTGTGTTAAAGCGGATATTTACATTCCCTAAAATCATGTCATCTTCCATTTCTAAACATGTTTTACCAATATCGATCAATTCTGCAGGAATCAGAGATGCAATATCAAAACGGTCATTTTCAATCATTTTGATGTAGGCATTCCCTAATAATCGAAATGTTTTTATTTCATAAAAGGTACATGTATCTGCCATTTCCTGGTATTGAATTTCCGTATATGTCCTGAAAGTTGCATTGCCCCTGATTGTAGATGTCAGTTTAAAAAAGTTCTGATTAAATCCGGGTTTTTCACGGATATACATTTGTATTATTGTACTGATCTCGCGGATAATTTCTGTCTGAGTCTCCTTGAATTCAATAAAAGACAGCAAGTCATCCAGTTGGTCAAGAGAACCCATGATTTCCTTCTGGTATTCCTCAACGATAACTATGTCATCATTCATCGCAGAAATGATGCTAGGCGTTTCCATTTTATGGATAAAATTCTGTATAATGCCGGAAATGGTTGCTACCACATTGCTTGTTTTAGAATAAAGCAAAATATAAAAAATGTATGGCAAGGCAAAAATAGAGGCAAAAAACAGATAAACATACGTATTGAGAATTACACTTGATATTCGATTCAAAGGTTCAACATAATACATGATGACTATTGAGTGAAGAGAGGCAATGATAAGAAACCAAACATAGGAAAGACTCATCCAGTCCTTTACAAATAAATCCATTAGTTTTGGCGAGGATTCGGCCGCAATGGCAATCACAATAATCAGGGTCCCCAACACCATTGCCAATACACCACCCCATATTTCTGGAGCAAAGGTGAGATCAACATTCTTGTGGTCATCGAAAACAATGTTGAACTGGTGATCAAGAAAATTAACAATTGAAGAATAGTAGGAATTGAATAATACATCTGTTATAAGAATTCCAACAAGAACCAGTAAAAAGGATATGAACGTGCGATATTTAAACTGCAGGCTGTTGAACTTTACAAGTAAGGAATAGATCTTTTCCATCATGAACCTAATATTAACCCTTTAAAGAACAAATTAGATGGCAAGGTGTGACTGATAACATGAATTATTATGAGAAATTGGGCCATGGAATGGTAACCGTCCTTGTTGAAAAGAAAACAAAAGATACGATACTTGATAAGTTTGAATCAATAATCCTTCTGAATTATGAAAATATAATAATTTATAAGGCAATCTTGACCTTGGCATCTCTTCATCCTAATTTTTCATATATTTTCACGAGTAACTACAATTCATATGTAGTCATTTATTGAATAAAATACTAAATATTAACAATAATATCTAAATAGAAGGGGAAACTATGGCAAACTGGACTCAAAACCATGACTTAGTCTATGCTTTTGTCTGCGTGTCATTTCTTGCAGACGGTGAAGTAGATGAATCTGAAAAAGAAGCGATGCGAGGCAACTGCAAGGTAATGGCGCCTGATATGTCTGAAGACGATTACAATACAGTGGAAGCTGAAGTAATTGATAAATTCATTGAACTTGGCGATGATGGCGCACGCAGCGCCCAGTATACAAGTTCATTGGGGGCTTTGAAAGGCATGTTCACATCTGACGAAGATCGCTATAAACTGGTCAAAAACCTGGCCTATATTGCCCGTGCCGACGCATTTATCCATGAAAATGAGAAAGCAATGATCGAGGAATCTGTGAGTGTTCTGGATATGACTGACAAGGTCAAGCTTGTTATCACGGAATCGACTTTATTTGTCGATCCAACATTCTAATTCTATATAAACCTAGTACGATATAACCGCAAACCCAGATTTCCCGGGTTATACGGTTTCATTTGATCTTGATCTGAGGTATTTCGATGAGTGAAAAAGAGCGTAGTTCCGATAGACGTAATGGTGATCGCAGGAGTGAGCATACTAGAAAAATACACCGCAGGGGGAAAAATATCCCCGTTGATGATGATAGACGCTCCAATGTGTCTAAACGGAGCGATTACCAGCGAAAAGGCAGTAGACGCAGCGGGACAGAACGCAGGGATTAAAACTAAAAAGGGCAGTTATACTGCCCTTTTTAGTTTACAGTTAAAGTTTTACCACACTTTCATTTTCACAGTAAAACTTTTTTTATATGATTTAAAAAATTATTAAGTGCAATAAAAGTGCTTTCAGCTGTCATCGTAATTTTTCTCATTTATTGATTGGTGAGTACTCCTGTAAAACGCGTGGCATTTCATACCCTGGGATGTAAATTGAATTTCTCGGAAACTGCAGAGATTTCCAGAGGTTTTAATCGTCATGGATTTAAAAAGGTCGATTACAGGGATGAAGCGGATATATATATTTTGAATACTTGCTCTGTCACAGAAAACGCAGATAAAGAAGCACGGAAACTCATCCGTCAGGCTAAACGCAGAAACCCCGCTTCAGCTATCGCTGTAATCGGATGTTATGCCCAGCTGAACCCAGATGAAATTGCTGCCATTGATGGAGTGAATCTTATACTGGGCACTAAAGAAAAGTTCAATCTTCTTGAGCAGTTGGCTCAATTAGATATGAATAGCGACGCAAAGGTGATCCAATCTGAAATAAACCATACCCATACTTTTGCGCCATCCTATTCTGCCGGAGAACGGACGCGTTCATTCCTTAAAATACAAGATGGCTGTGATTACACCTGTTCTTTCTGTACAGTTCCCTTGGCCCGGGGTGAGAGCCGCAGCGATACGATCGAAAATACCATGAATGCAGCGCTGGAAATAGCAAAGACAGATACCCGCGAAATTGTTCTTACTGGAGTCAATATCGGTGATTTTGGCAAAGGAAGTACTGCAACATTTTTTGATCTTATTCAACGGTTGGATCACCTAAATGGAATTGACCGCATTCGCATTTCTTCCATCGAACCCAACTTGTTGACAGATGATGTGATTGAATTCTGTTCATCTTCAAATAAATTAATGCCCCATTTCCATATGCCGCTTCAATCCGGGTCAAATAAAATTTTAGTAGCCATGCGCCGGAGATATAAACGGGATCTTTATGCAGATAGGGTTGCCAGAATTAAATCATTGAATCCCGATGCCTGTATCGGTGCGGATGTAATTGTGGGGTTTCCCGGTGAGACAGATGAGGATTTTCTTGACACGTATAACATCCTGAACGACCTGGACATTTCTTATCTTCATGTGTTCACTTATTCTGAACGCCCTAATACTGATGCCATTCGTTTAGGCAAAGCAGTCCCCAAGGCAACACGGGCGGAACGGAGTAAAATGCTCCATATTCTATCGGATAAAAAACGGCGTTATTTTCATGCCCAATTATTAGGAGAAAATCGTCCCGTCCTTTTTGAAAATATGAAAAATGGGAAACTAGTGGGGCACACGGATAACTATATCCAAGTACAAATAGATGGCGACCCCAAACTGATCAATACAATTCATAAAATTTATCTCGCTGAAAACAACGGTGCATTTGTAAAAGGGAAATTGTAATTATTCCCTTCGAATGTTTTGTGTCTTTGGTGTTTAAATAATGATCCGTCTTGAAAACCTGTCCAAATCTTACCCGGATGGTAATCTTTTTTCAAATGTAAATCTATCTCTTAAGCATGGTATGCGAGCAGGTTTGGTGGGGCCAAATGGTACCGGAAAAACAACGCTGCTTCGCATCATGCTTGGGAAAGAGACGCCTGATTCTGGGCGCGTCCAAGTGGAGAAATCCATCTCCATCGGCTACTTGGCACAGGATATCGTTGCAGGATCCCATCGATCCATTTTAGAAGAGGTGCTGGCGGCCTATCCGGAAGTGCGGGACCTGGAAGGGAAAATGCTCTCGTTTTCTGAAGCCATTGCCGGCGATCCGGAAAACGAAACCCTGGTTAAAGAACTGGGCCATATCCAAAATCGGTTCGAAGCCTTAGACGGCTGGATGTTGGAAAAAAAAGCAAAAAAAATATTAAGCGGGCTCGGATTCACCGATGAAAAGTTCACGGAACCCATGAATATTTTTTCCGGCGGATGGCGCATGCGGGTGGCGCTGGCGGCCATACTGCTCCAGGAACCACATATTTTATTTCTCGATGAACCTACGAATCATTTGGATCTTGAAGCAACCATCTGGCTGGAATCCTTCCTAACCGACTGGAAAGGCGGCATGGTAATCATAAGTCATGACAGGGCATTTTTAGACCGGTCCGTAAACCATATTCTTGAAATCGATCTGAAAAAGATCACCTTGTATCATGGAAATTATTCCAAGTATAAAAAAGATAAGGCCCTGCGGCTGGAGCAACATCGCAATGCCTATAAGAACCAGCAGAAACAGATCAAGGACACAGAACGGTTCATCGAGCGGTTTCGATATAAGAATACCAAGGCCACCCAGGTTCAAAGCCGGGTAAAAATGTTGGAAAAAATGGACAAGATCGCTACACCCACTGAAGATCACCAGGTGTTGAGTCTCATCCTCCCCCAGCCCAGCCGACCACCATCAAAGATGGCCTCCTGCCGGAATGTATGCAAACATTATGGTGAAATCGAGGTATTCAACGAATTAAATATGGTGGTGGAACGGGGGCAAAAGATCGGGCTTGTGGGCCACAATGGAGCAGGGAAATCCACACTCTTAAAAATGCTTGCCGGTGTGGAAGATGTAACTGCCGGTTCGGTACAGATCGGGAATGTGGTGGATCGTACTTATTATGCTCAGCACCAGTTGGAGGTTCTGGATCCCCAGAAGAAAGTTTTTGATACCATACAGGAAGTCACCTCTGGCTGGAGCGAGACAGAAATACGAACCTATCTGGGGAGTTTCTTGTTTACCGGTGATGAGATCGAAAAATGGGTGAAGGTCCTGTCCGGTGGCGAGAAAGCACGGCTGGCGCTGGCGCGGATACTGGTGGAACCCTCTCATTTGCTATTGCTGGATGAGCCCACAAATCATTTGGATATGGTCTCTCGGAATGTGGTGGAAAAAGCGTTGATGCAGTTCACAGGTTCCATTGTATGCATCTCCCACGATCGCCATTTTTTAAACAATGTAACGAATCTTACCTGCGAAGTAGGTGGCGGTACAATACGGATGTTTGATGGCAACTACGAATATTACGTATGGAAAAAGGGTGAAAAAACCACCGATTTCTCATCAAAACCAAGGGTAAAAACAAAATCTGGAAGCAAGTCCGATTATCAACAGCGAAAGAAAATCCGGAACCGTCTGGCATGGATCGTAAAACGATTCGGTACTATTGAAAAAGAATTAGAGGAACAACGAATCGTCGTTCAGGACCCAGCATGCGCGGACGATTATAAATTGCTCCAAAAAGCCATGAAAGCAATGAATATTTTAGAAGCGGAATATTTAAAGTTGATGGAAGAGCAGGAAACTCTTCAGTAGTGATTACAGATCAATCTTTAAATTCGTAAACGGTCGGGCATCTGCAGATCAGATTCCTGTCGCCAAAAGCATTATCCACGCGACCGACGGAGGGCCAATACTTGTGCTCTTTTAACCAGGATGCAGGATAGGCAGCCATCTGTCTGGAATAACCATGTTGCCAATCATCTGAGGTAACAGCTTCCGCAGTGTGGGGTGCGTTTTTCATTGGATTGTCATTCGCATCCAAGCTTCCATCCAGCACCTGATTGATTTCATTTTTAATGGCGATCATGGCTTCACAAAAACGGTCCAGCTCGGCCTTGGATTCACTTTCCGTTGGTTCAATCATGAGTGTCCCCGGTACAGGGAAGGACATGGTAGGCGCATGGAATCCGTAATCCATGAGGCGCTTTGCTACATCTTCATCCGAGATGCCAGATTCTTTTTTCAAGTCCCGAAGATCTATAATGAACTCGTGGGCGTTGTATCCGCTGATTCCGCGAAATAAGATAATGAAATGAGATTCCAGTATTTTTGCCATGTAATTGGCATTCAGGATGGCGACCTGGGTGGCTCGCTTCAACCCATCTTCGCCCATCATAGCCATATAAGCCCACGAGATCGGAAGGATACTGCTGCTGCCAAATGGTGCAGATGAAATTGCAGTGATTGCTTTTTCACCACCGGTTTTGATTTGGGAATGGCCCGGAAGGAACTTAGCCAAGTGAGATTTGCAAACAATGGGTCCAACCCCCGGACCGCCTCCGCCATGGGGAATGCAGAATGTCTTATGCAGGTTGATATGCATCACATCACTGCCAAATTCTCCCGGCTTGCATAATCCCACTAGGGCATTTAGGTTGGCGCCGTCCAAGTAAACTTGTCCGCCATGGGCATGTACAATCCGGCAGGTCTCTTTGATTGTATGTTCAAAAACACCGTGGGTGGATGGATATGTTACCATGACAGCAGCCAGGATTTCTGAATGCAGTTCTGCTTTTGCCTTAAGGTCATCTTCTGAAATATTCCCATGTTTATCGCACTGGACTACCACAACCTTCATCCCGGCCATGACGGCAGAAGCGGGGTTTGTACCATGTGCGGAGGCAGGAATCAGACAGACATTTCGATGGTTGTCACCATTTGTTTCGTGATAAGCGCGGATCAACAGCAGTCCTGCGTATTCTCCTTGGGCACCCGAATTAGGCTGCATGGAAACACCCTCAAAACCAGTGATTTCCGCTAACCAGCCTCCCAATTCGCTAATGAGCTCATGGTATCCTGCAGTTTGGCTGTCAGGCGCGAAAGGATGAATATTCCCGAATTCGGGCCAAGTCACCGGTTCCATTTCAGCCGCTGCGTTTAATTTCATGGTGCAGGAACCCAGGGGGATCATACTGGTGTTGAGTGACAAATCTTTTGCTTCCAGTCTATGCAAATACCGCAGCATTTCAGTTTCAGATCGATAGGAATGGAAAACGGAATGTTCCAGGAAAGAAGATGTTCGGCTAAGTTCTGCTGGAATAGATTTATCGTCAGATTCAATGGTTTCTACATTAAATACTGAAAGAAGATCTGTAAGGTGAGATGCGGTTTTCGTTTCATCTATGGAAATACCGACAGTACCATCACCGTAATCCCGAAGATTTATTTTTAGTTTTTCTGCCTTTGCCTGCCATCCGGATTTTGCTGTAAAACGGATCGTATCAAAAAAATAATCATGGATCAATTCATAGCCGTATTTTTTGAGAGAATTCGCAAGTTTACTCGTGATTTTGTTCACCCTTTGTGCAATCTGGGTGAGTCCTTTTGGTCCATGATAGACCGCATACATCCCGGACATGATAGCCAATAGAACCTGGGCTGTGCAAATATTGGATGTGGCTTTTTCTCGACGGATATGCTGCTCCCGGGTCTGGAGCGCCATCCGAAGCGCAGGGTTTCCATGTACGTCCTGGGATACACCAATGATTCGTCCCGGGATTTTTCGTTTGAATTCTTCCGTAGCTGAAAAGAAAGCTGCGTGGGGCCCGCCATAGCCCATGGGAACGCCAAATCGCTGGGCATTGCCCACAGCAGCGTCAGCTCCCATTTCACCCGGCGGTTTTAGTATAGTGAGTGCCAGTAGATCTGTCGCCATGCAAAAATAGGATTTGTTTTCATGTGCCGTATGGCAAAGGGAAGAAAAATCCTGGATTGATCCTTCTGTGTCCGGATACTGGACCAAAATGCCAAAAACAGTATCATCGAAACTGAAAGTATCATGATTCACAATATCTAATTCAATTCCTAAAGGTTCAGACCGTGTTTTTAATATGTCAATGGTTTGTGGATGGCAGGTCCTTGAGACCAGGAACCTGGTCCTGTTTTGATCCCGGGTTGCATTGAAAAACATGACCATAGCTTCAGCCGCTGCTGTGCCTTCATCCAGCAAGGATGCGTTGGCTAATGGCAGCCCAGTAAGGTCAGACACCATGGTTTGAAAATTCAAGAGTGCTTCCAAACGCCCCTGGCTGATTTCTGACTGGTAGGGTGTGTATTGCGTATACCATCCGGGGTTTTCTAAAATATTGCGTTTGATGACGCTTGGTACCACTGTGTTATAATATCCCAACCCAATATAAGAGTTAAAAATATCATTTTTATCGGCAAAACTCTTTAACCTGTTCAATACCTCGGTTTCATTTTCTGCGTCAGCGATTTTCAGAGGGTTTTTCAGTTTGATCTTATCCGGAACGATAGCATCGGAAAATTCATCCAGAGATTGGAAACCCAGTTTGGACAGCATGAATTCTAATTCATCGCTGCTAGGCCCGATGTGGCGGTCCTTGAATGATGAATATTGATTTATCATAATAATTGAAAAAGAGAAAATGTTATGAACTGCAAGACCCAAGATTAATAAAATTCATTGATTCAAGGTATGGGGATTTTCATTCGAATTGCAGAATTATTTTGGTAAACTACTTGGCTGGAAATGGATAGATTAAAGCTAATTCATTCAAAAAAGGGTAATCCCCTGGGAAAAATTAAATTGTCCAGGCTTGACAGCCATGTCTGGACATGAATAGAAATATAAGAGTGCACCCTTGCGGTGCATTTTTTTTACGATGAGGAAATGACTTTGATTCATAAACTGGTTGAATTACAAACAATTGATACAAAACTTAAGGATATAAATGACCTGCTGGGAGATCTGCCTTCAAGAGTGAAAGAATTGGATCAGCAGGAAGATACAATTAAAGCCAATCTAGAAAAGGACCAGACCCGCTTAAAGGAATTGGAAGTAAAATTGCATAGAGCTGAGGTGCGCATTGCTGAAATCAATGATAAGATCAACAAGTATAAAGACCAGCTTTTTCTTGTGACGAACAATAAACAATACGATGCATTAATGCATGAAATTGATCATTTGAAAGAAGAACGCGTATCCAACGAATCAGAATCCTTATCATTCATGGAAGAAAAAGAAACATTGATTAATTCCATAAATGAAATGGCGGCAGAGTTGGAAATATTGACTCAAGATCTTGCGTCGAGGAGAGAAAAACTTGAGTCAGCGATTTCTGAATCTGCAGATGAGAAATCAAACTTAGAGCAAAACCGTGCTGAGCAAGTCAGTCAAATAGATGCAAAGTTTATTTCTGAATATGACAGAGTACTTGCAGCTCGTGACGGCTTGGCCGTAGTGAACCTTTCAGGCGGTGCCTGTGGCGGCTGCGGCGCTTATATTCCAGCCCAGATTGTCACAGAAATCCGGGGAAATATCGTCATGCATCGCTGTGATGTCTGCGGTCGATTTCTTTATAGTGAAAATAATTCTGTAAATTAGATTACTATTTAAATAATTGAGTCGGTCGGATGGTTACTCTCGGACCGCATCAGCAGCCCGAGAGAGGAAAGTCCGGGCACCGCAGAAAAGGATGCCCCATAGCGTGGGGAGTTCCGCCTGAGCGGAATATGGAAAGTGCAGCAGAAAATAAACCGCCGCAAAATTATTTCGCGGTAAGGGTGAAAGGGTGGTGTAAGAGACCACCAGTCCCCGATGAGAACCGGGAAGCTTGTAAACCCCATCCGGTGCAAGACCGAATAGGCTTCGAGACGTGTTTCGCGTCAACTAAGGAGCGGGTAGGTTGCTTGACCCAGGCGGAAACGTTTGGGCTAGATAAATGACCATCCTTTTGGTGTTGAAATATCAAGCCAAAGGACAGAACTCGGCTTATAGACCGACTCAATAATTTTCCTTTTATTATGCGCTGGATATTCCCAAGCCCCGACCCTGAAATAATGATTGAACTCATGGAAAAATACCAGATTCCTGAAGTCATTGCACAACTCATGACTGCTCGCGGCTTGTATGAAACCAACAAGGTAAAAACATTCTTTTCGCCGGATATTTCTCAATTACACGATCCATTTTTAATGAAACATTTAGGCAGAGCAACTGACAGGGTTATAAAAAACATAAAATCCAAATCCCCAATCTTCGTTTTTGGCGATTATGATGTAGATGGCACCACTGGAGCCTCACTACTATATGCGGGCCTCTCCACATTGGGTGCCAATGTAAGAACTTACATCCCGAATCGAGAAAAAGAAGGCTACGGTTTATCTGAATTGGGGATTGATAAAGCGTGGAAATTGGGCGCTGATCTTTTTATAACCTGCGATTGTGGGATCAATGCAATAAATCGTGTTAATTATGCAAATGAAAAAAGTATGGATGTCATCATTACCGACCATCACATCCCAGGCGATATTCTCCCGGATGCTTTTGCGATTCTCAATCCCAAACAGAATGATTGCAGGTATCCGTTCAAAGAATTATGCGGTGCCGGCGTTGCCTTAAAGCTTCTTTCAGGAATTGTTGAAAAATTGGGGTTATCATTTGATCTCATTACCGATTTCATGGACTTGGCCGCTTTGGGGACTTCTGCCGATCTCGTATCCATGACAGATGAGAACAGAGTGATCGTTCACTACGGATTGCAGACATTACGGTCTACCCGCAGACCGGGGCTACGTGAATTGTTAAAGATTGCAAACGTGGACCTGGATCGAGATTTAAGTGTCACCCAGATGGTGTTTCACATTGCGCCAAGAATTAATGCTGCCGGAAGATTAGGTGATGCCAACAGAGTGGTAGAACTTTTTACCACTCCGGATAAAATAAGAGCAAAGACACTTGCTAAAGAATTGGATCAGGAGAATAAAATGAGGCAAACCATTCAACAGTCTGTGGTGGATGAGGCCCTTTTTATGGTGAATGCGGAAGTTGATCTAAACCGGGACAAAGCGATCGTTTTAGGGTCACAAGGGTGGCATCAAGGTGTGGTGGGTATCGTAGCATCAAAAATCAAAGAGGAATTCAATCGGCCTGCCATTATTATTTCATTTGATGAAGAAGGCCATGGGAAAGGATCGGCACGAAGTGTGAAAGGCCTGGATTTATATAAAGCCCTGAATGCCACTGCAAAATATTTAGATAATTACGGAGGGCATGCTATGGCAGCGGGACTCACAATACAGGAGTCCCAGCTGGCTGAATTTCGAAAATCATTTTTGGCTTATGCCAATATAATATTTCAGGAAAATAATTTGGAACCTACCCTTTACCTTGATGGAGTGATCAAACTGGCGGATATCAACAAGAAATTCATGGATTTCTTAAAAAAAATGGGTCCCTATGGTCCCGGAAATATGAGACCCAAATTTGCTGTCAGAAATGTACAGATATCGGGGAATCCGCGGATCATTGGCAACGGAAACCATCTGCGGTTTCAGGTAAAACAAAATCAGATTGCCATTCAGGTAATTGGATTTAATATGGCTCATCATTACCAGGATTTGATCAAGGATAAACCCATTGATCTTGCCTGTGTTTTAGAAATCAATCGCTGGAAAGGACAGGAGACCATGCAGCTGAACGCCAGGGACATTCGGCTCTCACATTCTGAATCCGATCAATTGTAAATTCAATATCAATTGCGACCTAAAAGGACAGTAGAATAAATGGACGATCTGTTTTTTAATCAAGACCATATAATGATTCAAGATATGGTGCGTGAGTTTGCGGAGTCAGAAATCATGCCCATAGCCAGGGAACTGGATGAAGAAGAAAAATTCCCCACTGAATTGGTTAAACAAATGGGTGAACTGGGTCTCATGGGCATCAATGTTCCGGAAAAATACGGCGGATCCGGCTTGGATATGGTTGCCTATGCGACAGCGGTAATGGGGCTCGCCCGTGCCGACGCTTCAGTTGCCATCACCATGGCGGCCCACACGTCACTGGGGACACTGCCCATTTTGCTCCATGGTTCTGATGAACAGAAAAAAACCTATTTGCCAAAACTGGCCAGCGGCGAGGTCATTGGTGCTTTTGGACTTACAGAACCAGAAGCTGGCAGTGATGCCGGCTCGACCAAAACAATGGCAGTGAAAAAAGGCGATGACTATATTGTTAATGGTGGGAAAATATTTATTACCAATGCAGGTAAGGCCGGTTTACTCTCCTTCACATCTCAGATTAAGCATGAGGACAAATTACTGGGTATTGGCGCCTTTGTAATTCCTACAGCTACGGCAGGCCTGGAAATTGGACCGAAGGAAAAGAAAATGGGCTGGCGGGCGAGTGATACTCGACAGCTGTTTTTTCATAATATGAAAATACCATCCTCGGCCATGCTGGGTGACCCAACCGATGGTTTTCGTACGTTTTTAAAAACGCTGACATCCGGCAGGATTTCCGTTGGGGCACTAGCTGTAGGCACAGCCCAGGGTGCCTATGAACGGGCCCTGCAGTATTCAACCGAACGTGAAGCATTTGGTAGACCGATCAATAATTTCCAATCCGTAAGTTTCAAATTAGCAGATATGGCAACAGATATTGAAGCCTCAAAATTACTGATCTATCATGCAGCATGGATGAAAGACCAGAATAAAGACATTGTGAAAGAAGCCGCCATGGCCAAATTGTTTGCCAGTGAAACAGCCATGCGTGTAGCAACGGATGCAATCCAGATACACGGCGGTTATGGTTATGTAAAAGAATATGATGTTGAACGTTACTTCCGGGATGCCAAAATACTGGAAATTGGGGAAGGGACAAGTGAAATCCAGAGATTGATCATTTCTCGCGAAATACTTAAAGAATTACAGCATAATGCCCTCTGAAAATAGAGAAACCACATCTCTTAATCGATTTCTCCAGTTTTATATCTACTGGCCTCAATATGTTATAATCCTAAGTCTTATTTTAATTATTGCTTTTCTTTTTCCACGGGGGAAAACGCTTAGGTATTCCTTCCAGTTAAATGATATTGCCCGGGAACCTATTATTGCACCTTTTACATTCTCAATACTGAAAACGCAGGACCAGTTAAATTCTGATTTAGATGAGCAGTTGAAATCCGTGCCTTTTGTTTTTAACCGCCAAGATAAAATTGTTACGGACCAGTCCCAAAAAATATCTGAATTTTTTTCCATGGTAAATGAAATCCGCTTTGCTAACTGGAGATTCAATGAATCTAAACGTCTTGTTTACGAACGCCGGTATCATAAACAATTTGAAAAAGCCAGGTCGGAGTTTATTTCAGACAGTGCGAACCTAACCATTCTGACCAGTGAGTTTCACAAATTATATTCTTTTGCAGAGACCAAAGAAAATTGGCGAACCTATTCCACTCCTGATCAAGACCCTCGAAATATGAAAGACCTGAGAGTAGACCAGGATAAAATCATTCGTATTTGCCGCAACAGATGGTCAGAGGGGATTTATGATATCACCTACGAAGATATATTAAGCAATGAGGTAACAATTAATCAGGGTGAAGTCCCTGAGATGGCCTCACCAAAGGATTTTAACAATTTAGAAACAGCCTGGACATCCGCAAGGAAAGAACTGCTGGGGCTGTATACAGAACAGGATATTTTCAAAGACCTGGGTTATGATCTTATTGTCAGGTTTATGAAACCCAATTTGATATACGACCGTGAATTAACGGAAAAACGCCAGCAGGAAAGTTTAAACAATGTGCCCAGAAGTCAGGGCGTTATCTTGCAGAATGAAATGATTGTTGATGCCAATACGAGAATTACCGAAGATATTTTGCAAAAATTAAATTCTCTTTCAACCGCAGTTGTCAAACAGGGACCTGAGTCAGGATGGCGCAAGACATTTTTCACTTTTACCGGGAAATTCATCCTGCTGTCCATAATTGTATCTATGTTTTTCGCCTATTTGATTGTTTATCGTATTCAAACATTCAAGGATTGGAAAATGGTGCTGCTCATTACTATTGTATTTTTACTGCAAATAGGCCTTGCCTACATTTTTGTTATTCGCTTTGAATGGTCTGAATATTTGGTCCCGGTCACTGTAGGCGCCATGACACTGACCATTTTATTTGATGCCAGAATTGGATTTATGGCTACCATATCTGTGGTCATTGCCATGGGGTTAATGATGGGTCAGAATATAGACTTTGTAATTGTATCATTGTTCACTGCTACAATTGCGGTCTATAATATTCGTGAACTTCGTAATCGCAGTCAGCTCTTTATTACCATGTTTGCCCTCATGGGCGCAAGCATTTTAGTGGTTGCTGGAATAGGATTGTTCAAAGAGCATGGCTGGGCGTCCATGGTAGTGGATATCCAATCGTTAATGATAAACAGTTTGCTGGCTCCAATTGTGACCTATGGGTTAATTGGTTTGTTTGAAATTGGATTCGAAGTGACCACAGACCTGACATTAATGGAATTACTGGATTATGACCATCCTTTGTTAAAAAAGGCACAGCAGGAGACCAATGGTACTTTTAACCACAGTATTGTTGTCGGCAATCTGGCGGAATCATGTGCTGGTGCCATTGGTGCCCATTCTTTGTTGTGCCGAGTGGGTGCCTATTACCACGACATTGGAAAAATGGTAAAACCGGAGTATTTTATTGAAAATCAGTATACGGGAAAAAATCAGCACGATAACCTGACACCCACCATGAGCGCCAGAATCATCCGCAATCATGTAAAAGAGGGGTTAGCCTTGGCTGATGAATATAGCCTGCCCAAAATCGTTTCAGATTTTATTCCCATGCACCATGGTACAACCCGTGTGGAATATTTTTATAGAATGGCTATGAGAGAAGCAGAGCAGGATGGCAGCAAGGTGGATGAAACTCAATTCCAATATCCGGGTCCTAAACCCAACACCAGGGAAACAGGAATCCTGATGATCTGCGAAGCCGTGGAAGCAGCAGTCCGGTCTATCAAAAATCCGGATATTATAAAAATAGAATCTATGATAAATAAAATTGTTAAAAACCGGATTGAAGATGGTCAGCTGGACGACTGTCCCCTGACATTGGATGAATTGGATAAAATAGTCGGCACTGTTGACGGCAATACAGGGATGCTTCCTGTTCTGCGAGGAATTTATCATATTCGCATCGAATATCCTGATGATCCAAAGAATCCTGCCCCGGTATGATCCAATGTAAACAGAATTGTGATCCTCAGTTAGCATCGCCTGAAAAACATCTGGTAAAAAAAATATCAGAAACTGTATTGACCGATCATAAAGTGCAGGACGGCGATGTATCATTTATTTTCGGGTCGGATGAATTGCTGGCATCACTGAAAAAAGAATTTTTTCAACAGGATCATTGGACCGATGTTATCGCATTCCGCCTGAATGACTATAAAGAAACCCATGTGGAGGGAGAAATCTATATCAGTCTTCCCCGAGCGAAAGAAAACGCAGAAGAATTCGGCGAATCTTTTGAAAAAGAAGTTGCCCGGCTCATCGTGCATGGTACCCTGCATTTGCTGGGGTTTGAGGATAAAACAGAAAAGCAAAAAGATACCATGCGCAAGACAGAGGAGAAGTATTTGAACCTGGTAGATTGGGAATTATTATTTGGAGAATGAATGGATAAACAACTAGCGGCTGAAAAATTTATTAAACTCTTAGAAATCGTGGAAACATTGCGAGGTCCTGATGGCTGTCCCTGGGATAAAGAACAAACCCACGAATCACTCCTGCCTTATTTTTTAGAGGAGGCCTATGAATTGATGGAAAGTGTTGATCGCAAGGACAAGGATACATTTAAGGAAGAATTGGGCGATATTATGCTTCATGTTGTACTGCAGGCCCAGATTTCCAGGGAAAATTCCGGTTTCAATATTTCTGATTCTCTTGATACGGTAAATGAGAAACTTGTCCATCGTCACCCGCATGTTTTTGGTGAAAAAAAGGCTGATGCCGCTTTTCACGCAAAACAGAACTGGGAAGCAGCCAAACATGAAGAAAAGAAACGTGAGTCTCGACTGGATGGTGTACCGGCGGCACTCCCAGCTCTGGTTCGGGCGCAGCGACTTCAGGAAAAAGCCGCTTATGCCGGTTTTGACTGGGAGAAAGTGGAAGAAGTTTGGGACAAGGTCCACGAGGAGATCCAGGAACTGAAAGAAGCCCAAACCAAAAACACCAGGGAATATATTGAAGAGGAAATAGGCGATGTACTTTTTGCGATTGTAAACCTGGCGCGGTTTTTGAAACTTCCTGCTGAAGATGCCCTGCGCAAGTCCAATCAGAAATTTACCGACCGTTTTGCCCAGGTGGAAAAAGAATTAAAAAAACGGGGAAAAACCGTAGATAAATCAACACTGGAGGAAATGGATGAGATCTGGAATGCGGTGAAAAACACGAAAGTTGATAAAATAAAAAAATTACAACTGGGTTCATAGTCCGTTAAGTAATATTTTGCCCCGTCATGATTTTACCACCGCAATGTAAAAAACGGAGAAAACAATATGAACAAATATAGAAACCTAAAAAATGGTGAAAAGGCAAAAGAATTGAATTCCCCAATGAATTTAATTATAAAAACTAAATGTCCAACTAAATGGATAATCGAAGATTTAGAAACTGGGCAGAGATATAGAGCTAACGGTAATACTGAAGTTGGTAAAATGTTTGATATAATATATAATAAAAAATAATTTACCCTTTTCGCATCATCAATCCCCAAACTCGTGGGGTTTTTTATTTGTGGAATAAATCAACGCCTATTTGTCTTTCAGCTAATTTAAAATAGGAGAAGATGCGTGAGGTTCATAACCCGGTGTATAATTTTTAACCTTTTTATAATTCATATGTCTTATACAATAATAAAAATAATTAATTACTTTATTCGAATTCAAGATAGGTTATGAAATGAAAAAAATATGTGTATTATTGATTATAACGACAATCAATACAATTTATGGTCAATGTGAAGAAGAATATTCAACTGTTGGTATCTTAACTGATTTAAGTGAAGAAACTTATAATGATGATGAATCGGTTAATGCCTATAGTATTTTTTCTTGGACATCAGATGATGAAAATCGAATACTATCTGGAAATGGCATCCCAAATCATGAAGTAGGTACATTTCCTAATCCAAACTGTCCGAATACCATTAGTGAACAAAATGTAAATCAAACATTTACTCTTTGTCCATTATTAGTTTCTGAGGAGGGAGATTATGGAGTTGGTGGTCCTTTAGGGGCATCAGCTTATGCTATAAATAGTGTGAAATTTGATCCAGCTACAGCAGGGAGATGTGATGATGATGGAGTATGTAGTCTTGCCCAAGGACAAGGCCAATGGAATATAGAAGCCCTTGGACATGAAACATTTGATTTTGGAGATGATATGAACCATGCTCATGTACAGCCCACAGGTGAATATCATTACCACGGCATGCCAGAACTACTTTTAGACCTTTTAGGAGATGACCAAAGTATGACTCTTGTTGGATGGGCTTCAGATGGTTTTCCTGTATATGCAAGATATGGTTATGCGGATGTAAATGACTCTAGCAGTGAACTTATTTCTCTTCAGCCAAGTTGGAGGTTGAAAACCGATCCAGATGAAGGGCGTCCAGATACCTTAACTGCCTTAGAAGGTGGCCCAGGGCAAGGTACAACTTATCCCAATATTCCTATTCCAATGGGGGCCTTTACTCAAGATTTTGAATATGAAGAAGGTTATGGTGATTTAGATGAATGTAATGGAAGAATAGGAGTGACTCCTGAATTTCCTGAAGGCATTTATTATTATGTGGTCACTGATGATTTTCCATACTTCTCAAGATGCCTAAAAGGTGACTTTGACGGTGGCGGCGAAGGCGTTCCTGACTGTGAGGACGTGCCTCCTGGTAATCCATGCTGTGGGGATGGTGTTTGTGGTGGTCCTGAGACTGAAGATAATTGTCCGGTAGATTGTGCTTCAGGAAATACTGGTCCTTCACTGATCAATTTTTTTATCTATGCAGACACGGTTAATACAAGTCAAGAGTCTGTTAACGTTGGTTATGTAATAGAAGCTGAAGATAGCGATAATTATTTATCTAATTATATCCTTCGGTTGATAATCAATGGTGGCCCTATTAATGGAGGAGAAATGTTGGAAAGTTCTGATAGCTTTTATGCAGGTTTAATGTCTTCTTCTATTACGGGTGTTATAGAAATACCTATGGGTTCAACTGAAGGTCAATGGAATATTAGAATTATTTTAAGGGATGATCTTGATGCTGTTACAAACATTGGGCCAAATGATTTAGAAAACCAAAATTTTCAAAATTATATCTACGTTAATAACGCTGTACTTGGACAAATAGTAAATAACGTACCTATGAAATATTCTTTAAACCAGAATTATCCTAATCCATTCAATCCTGTTACCACAATTGACTATATACTACCAGAAAATGGATTAGTGAATATCACAATATTTGATATGATGGGGAGGGAGATAAATACACTATTGAATAGTTCACAAACTGCTGGATATAAATCTATTCAATGGAATGCTACGAACAATCAAAGTGACGCAGTTTCAGCCGGTATTTATCTATATAGAATAAAAGTGGAAGATTTCATCCAAACAAAGAAGATGGTATTGCTAAAATAGATTTACCCTTTTCACAACATCAAGCCCCGATCACCCGAGGTTTTTTGTTTGTGGGAATTAGTCGCCGTTTACTGTAAGTACAATTCTGCGGCTTCCGCCATGGTCTCGGTGCTCACAGAGATAAATCCCCTGCCAGATCCCAAGGATAAGCTTTCCACCACCGATGGGGATACTCACTGAAGACCCCAGGATAGCTGATTTCAAATGAGCCGGCATGTCATCGGGGCCTTCCAGTGTATGTCTGTAATAAGGGGCATTTTCAGGCACAGTTTCATTAAAATGGGATTCAAAGTCTATTCGCACAGTGGGATCCGCGTCTTCATTGATGGTCAATGATGCAGATGTATGCTTGATAAAGATATGGAGCAATCCAGCGGAAATATCTTTGATCTGCGGCAGCTCCCTTATAATATGATCTGTGATGATATGAAATCCCCGCGGATGCCTGGAGAGTGTAATCTCTTTTTGTACCCACATATTCTATAACTGTTTTTCCAACCAGATGCTGGATTCTGGTTCAGGGATTATTGGTCTTTCTTCTATGATTTCGAATCCTCTTTGGATGCAGAATTCTAACATGGCTTGATGCTTTTTCCATGTTTTTAATCGTATGACAGTGTAACCTCTTTCTCTGGCCCAGCCTTCCTGTTCATCAGCCAGCGTGTATGCTACTCTCTGTCTTCTGAATTGAGGATGTACACCGCCCATCCAGCTGTAAAAACTGCCATCCTTGAAGCGGTCATATCCAACCTTAAACCCCGCAGGTTTTTTATCCACAAAAGCAATCAACGATAGATGATCTCCCGCACAGCGCTGCTCATATTCAGTCAGTTCATAAGGAAAATCGAATTCAGGAATCTGGTTGGATAGATCAATGCATTCCTGAAAATTGCCTGACCGAATCTGAATCACGTTTTCCGTTCTTTTTTTCGTGCCGCCGGGAAGAGGATATTATTCAAAATAAGACGGTATCCAGGGGAATTGCGGTGGAGTTTGAGATCTGTTGGCGGGTCACCCACAAAATGCTGGTAGTCTTCCGGATCATGTCCGCCGTAAAAAGTAAAGGTCCCTCTGCCAAAATTGCCATGTAGGTATTTTACTTGGTCCGAAGCAGGGTCCTCGCCCATGATAACAATGTGGGATTTGATCCTTTTCTTATGAAATCCAGTGGATTGTCCCATAAAACCCTTGATGACAGAAACATGATTCTGGGTCAGCATGGTGGGTACGGGGTCATATTTAGCCGAGAACTCGAACAGCGAAAAATAGTCTGCCTCGGCACCCCGGGTGACGGGATTATGACTGGGCGGATAATCAATATCAGAGAATTCATAGACCATGGGATCACTGATCAGCTTGAATTCTGTAAAGGCGAATGTTTTGCTGAAATCCAATTTCGACTGTATTTTGGGATCAATAGGCGTACCATCGAAAACTGCGTGGGCCCCATCTTTATTTTCCATGGCCAGGGCAATATCATATGAATCTGAAGCGGAGCACATAGCAAAAAGGAAACCGCCCTCGCCCACATAGGCTTTGATGGCTCGGGCAATAGATTTTTTTTCTTCGTGTACACTGGAGAATCCCAAGCGCTGCGCCATTCCTTCATATTGACGCTGCTGGTCGCGATACCATTGTGAATTATGGTAACTGCGGTAAAATTTCCCGTATTGCCCGGTAAAATCTTCGTGGTGCAGATGCAGCCAGTCGTATTCAGACAGTTTTCCCTGTAATACATCCTCATCCCAGAGTGTTTCATAATTCACTTCTGCGTAAGTAAGGGCCAGGGTTACGGCATCATCCCAGGGCTGTTTGTTGGGGGGCGTGTAAATGGCAATTTTCGGAGATTTCTCAAGGAGAACAATATCCATATTGCCCTGTTCAATTTCTGTATAGATGGCTAGCATTTTATCTGGTGAAATCAATTCAAAACCCACTCCGCGCAATCGACATTCTGTATGGATGAACTCATGGGCATCCATGAGAAAAGATCCGCCGCGATAATTTAAAAGCCATTCTATGTTTATATTTTTTGTGAGCGTATGATAGGCAACTCCATAGGCTTTCAGGTGGTCATTCTGCGTCTGATCCATGGGGATCAATATTTTTTGCCCATAGATCAGGGATGCCAGGAAAAGAATATAGATTATTTTCATCAGCTTTTCGTCTGCTGGATTTTTCTAATATGATATCGAACAGGTTCTGCAAATATGGATAATGGATATTCATTCAGGATTTTCATATATGCTGCCAGTGCTTTTTCAGTCTCGCCCAGATGCAGTTCATAGATCTGTCCGCTCAGTATAATACCCCGGTCTGCCATGGTGGTTTCCCCAAGGGAATGAGCCAGCTGCAGGGCCTCGTCATATCTTTGGATCCGCTGAAATAATAATGCCTGACGCAAAATGGCCAGGGGCGAGATTGCTGCATCCGGATTTTGTTCAACGAGGAATTTCAGCTCTTCAATGGCTTCACTGGTTTTTCTCTGCCTTATCAACAGTTCCGCGTTGAGAAAATGTTTAAACAGCTTTTGTTCTTCCAACTGATTCGTGCGGTAGTACTGAGTGAGAATATCCTTTAATTCCATTAGATCATTAAAAGATGGTTCAGCAGGTGGAATGGAACTTAATTCCGCCTCGATCAGGGTCAAGGTGGAATCTGGATCCCCTGTTAAGAAGTGGACAAGGATCCGTTTTTGGCGCAGGGCCCTTTGATCCTGCTTCAATAAAACTTTATTGAGAAGCTCAAGCGCATTCTCAGATTTTCCCTGGGCGATCAAAACATCTGTAATCCGGATAATTATTTTCTGATTCAATAGATTGTCTGGGTTTTTCCCCTGGGCGGATTGAAATAAACCCAGTGCCCGGTCGAAATCCTGCAAAATCCTGTATTGTATTTCCCCAAGACGAAAGTAAGCCTCAGCCAGGAGATGAGATCCGGGTAAGGAGTATAACAGAGAATCATATATTTCCAGGCTGGCTTCCAGGTGGACAGGAGATACGGCGGTATTTACCTGAAATGGATCTTCAAAGAAAAGATTTTGATCAAAAAAGTAAGGTATCAGATTGGATTTGTGTATGGGAATAACCTGATCCTCAAATGTCTTGGCCAGCCCAAGTAGCGCTTTCCCGGCTGTTTCTGAGATGGCCGTCTGTTTTAGAATAAAATTATAGGCATCGATAGCAACAATATATTCTCTTTCTTTTCTGAGATCGTTGGCAAACGTCAACCATTTTTTTTCGTTCCATTGCCCCGTTGCAGTCCAGGTTTTATAAGCAGTAAATGCATCAATGTAATTCTGCTGTTTGAAATGGAGATCTGCCAATATTGGAAGAACAACCTTGGGTTTTTCCGCAGCAGCTTTTTCCAGTTTATTCAGGATAATTTCTACTGCATCCTTATCATCGCTCATGTTTAATATACTTCTCTGGATCATCCCAATCCGTCGGGAGTCCATTTTCATATTCAGCAGATACTCGTCCATTGCTTTATCATACACCTGCCTCGATTGGTAAAACGTACCGGCCTCGTAAGTTAGAAATGTGGGACCAAATTTCCCCCGGCCAATTGTCAGTAGGCGGCCTAATTCCTTATCGAGATTGTATCTGCCGTAAATGGATACCATCATGCGGTAATAGGAGCGATTATCCTTGAATTGATTTATACCAGCGGTCCAGACAGATTTGGCCTGCTTTATTTCATCATTTAAAAAATGAAATTCCCCCAGCTCAATATAGGTTTGAATGTCATTGGGCTGGTTTTTCAGCTGAGTTCTTAAAAAAACAATTCCCTCTTCATATTTTCTATGTTTCCGATAGAGAGTTCGCAGTTGGCGGATGACGGTATGATTCCTTGGGTTTTTAATATAAAGATCAGAATAGATGGCAAGGGCTCCATCCGCGTCACCCCTCCGTTCCAGCATTTGGGCTGTTTTTAAAGCAGCATTGATATTCTGCTTTTGTTGAGCCGGGAGCAGGGAGTAACCGGTAAAAATAATTACAAATATATATAAATATGTATTATTCAACGATATCAGCCTCTGTTGGTCTTATCTCGACTTGTATTTGGCTTAATGAGTTAAAATAACGCTTAATCATATTCTGATGCTCCCGGGAATAACCGGCATTGATCGCTTTATTTAATGCCTGTAGCGCGAGGTTTTGTCTCTGTCCCATATCTGCAGGCAGTCCGCCCGGTCCCTCAAATACAATTGCCGGATCTGGAGTAGTTGATTTTCTTTGTTCTTTAAAACCACGCTGGGTCATAGAGGTTTGACTATCCAGCATTCGAGACAGGATTCGCTGCTGCCGCTGATGTGTTTTGGGGGTAAATCTATTTTTTTGTAGATCTTTAATCACTTTGTCCATATCCGCTCTCATTCCGGAAAAATCACCCTGGCCATGGGTTCCAGATTGCTTCATTTCCTTCATGAGCTGATCCAGGGATTTTCTTATCCCTTGCTGTTTTTGAAGCATTTGCTGCATCATCTGCTGCTGTGCTGTAGCCGCCATCTGACCCAGAGCAAGCTGCATTCCCTGCTGGTTAAGGCCTTGCTGCTGACCGGCCATCTGCTGCATCATCTGCAAAAATTGTTCATAGCCGCTGGATGATCCTGAACTTTCCATTTGCTGGATGCTGTTAAACATTCCCATTGCGGCTTCGTTCAGACCCTCCATAGCCCGGTCTTGTTTTTTCCCTGCCTGGGAAACCTGGCGCTCTGTCAGATTTCTTTTTGCCTCTTCCATCCCGGCATTGGCCTTGCCCATGGCCTGACCAATATCCGGTGTTATAGCAAATGTCTGTTTAGACAGATCCATCATCTGGCTCATGATCGATTTCAGCTGGTCCTGCAGTACCTGCTGCTGAACGGCAAAATCGCGCAGCCGGGGAGAATTTCTGGATGTTGTTTTCACATTCGTCTTCAACTGTTCTTCCTGACTGGAAAGATAGAGGAGGTCTCTAATGGTCTCTTGGAATTTTTCCACCATTTCTGATACTGTTTCCTGCTGGAATTGTTGCTTGAGGTCGGTTATTTCCTGCATGATTGTTTGCATGTTATTCAAGGACTGTTCACTGGTTTTCTGGGCCTGGGCTCTGTTTTGCTTGGCCAGGTTTTTCATTGTTTTCCCCAGAAGTTCTTCCGTGGTTTCCAAAATAGGATCCTGGGAAAACTCCGTTAAATCCTCAGCTGTTTTTTCACTAAAAGGTTTTATCATTTCAGCTGCTTCCTCAATGAGATCCTCAACAGCATTTAATTCTTCCATATTCCTTTTTTCTTCCTGAGCCAGTCGGGCGAGAGTAGATGCATCTTCATTTTGCAGTCGGTTCATTTCCTGATCAAGGGCGTTCTGCTGCTCCATTAACTGCTGCATACGGGTTTCAAGTTCATCCATCTTTTGTTCAGCTTGCAATCTACGGAATATTTCCAGGTAACGGTCTAAATCCTGTTCTATCTGTTCCATGTTGTCCGCAAGATCACTCAGGGATTGCTGGATTGATTTCATATCCATTTCATTGAGGGCTTTTTGGAGCTCATCCATGGAATTCATCATTTCTTCTGGCAGGATATTCTGGATCAATTCCGAAAGTTCTTTGAATTTATCCATCAGGGCTGGAGAAAAAAGATCATGCTTTTCACCCTCCTGCACGATCGAGTTAAGCGCCTCCGCCATTTTTTCCAGGTTTTGCAGTTCTTCAGCGGCTTTTTCAAGCACATCTTTCATTTCCTGCTGCTGCTCCCACTTGAGGTCTGTTGCCTTGAGTGCTTCCAGATTCAGTGCTTCAAGATGGTCCCGGAGTTCCTGGAATTCATCCATGTTATCTGTCAGATCTTCTACAAATTGGGACTCATTTTCCTCGGAAGATTCGTAAAGGTCAGCCAAAGAGGGAACCCGGGCTACGAATGTGGAGGAGATTGTTTTATTGGGTCCGGAAATGACATCGTTATCAGATAATTCAAAATGGAAATGGACCTCATCTTCCGGCATCAGCATCATATCCAATAGATCCCAATTCGTTTTAATTGATTGAATAATGGTATCTGCGTTCAGCTCTGTGATCGTAAACATGGCAACGTAGGGATCTGCTTCCAGGAAAGCAGGCCGTCGAACCTCATAGGCAACCTGTAAATCTGAAAATCCATAATCGTCTTCAATCTCCAGATGAAAAGGGACGGACATATTGCTGCCCAATTCAGTTATGGGAGCGGGTTTTACGATCATCATAGAGGGCTTATGGTCAGGAATAATTTCCAGGGCATAAGGTACAGGATCCCGGTTGGTTATGCCCCGGGTGTCTACGAGATTTATGGTGAATTCCCCTTCTTCCATGAATTTGAAGTTTCCCGTTGCTTTTTTGTTCATTGTCAACAAGGGTCTCTGTTGATTGTTTATATGGAAATAGGCGGATTTAAGTGTGCGGTTGGATGAAAGATTTACCTGTATGTCAGAACCTTTTAAACCTTGCACCACAGCAATATTACCCTCCTGCGTTTCTGCGGGAAGTTTGCTGTAATCCGGCGGTACAACTGTGATCTGGAAAGACTCAAATACAGGTCGGTCTGTTACGAAAATTGTGTCCGGATTTGAAGCCACTTCCATCCAAGCTTCCCAAAAATGCGTGGCTGGTACGTATGCTTCATATACATAGTCCTGGAATAGTTCCGGCAGGTTAAACAGGTAAAAGCCGGAAGTGCTGCGGCTTGAAGAAAATTGCAATGATAATGAATCCCGTTCCTGGGTCGCTGCTTGGGAGGGAACCAGGCGCAGGTGAACAGAGTCAGGCTTTGCGCCGGAAGAATGAATTTTTACATTGGCTGGCTCTCCCCCTAGAATATGGATATCTCTGCTGAGACTGATTAGGGAGAAAGGCTTGGGTGCAGGGAACTCCAAATTTGGATGCCCCCAGCGGTAGAATGCATCTGCGGTCTTTTGGTATCGAAACGAAAAAAGCAAAATAATGATGATCCACACAGACAGGACACCCATTTTCAGCATAATGATCTTTGGATCAAAAATGAGTTTTTTAAAATCAAGCACTTTTAATTTTGCCTTGATGGATGAAATATAAGATTCTGCTAATTCCTGAGACTGATTATCATACCTGCCCTCATCCAACTGATTTGCATTTAAAATTGTATCCGGTTTTTCCGGGAAGACAGCATCCCCTATCCTATCGGCAAGTTCTTTGATTTGATATCTTTTTACCCTATCTATCCGAGCGCTCAACCAGGTAACCGTGGTAAAAAATAATATAAAGCCTGTGACACCAAGTATAGTATAAATCATAGCCAGCTTACTGCTTGGTGAAAAATAAAAAACTGTTTCCAGCTGCAGTGCAATCAGAAATAAAATAGAGAAAACGATTGTAACCGTCATTCCGCCTATTAGAACATCCTGGATGAACTTGATTTTGCGGATTTTGAGAAGATAGCTGCGTATTTTCATCTACTGGGTCAGGGCAAAATAAATGATATTGGTACCCATTTTTAGCGCTGCTTCACGAATGGTCCAAGAATCCTTGTGTACACTTGCATCTTCCCAGCCGTCCCCCAGATCAGATTCAAATGTATAAAGCACGATCAATTTTTCATTATCAAACAAGCCCAGGGCTTGAGGAGGATTGTTGTCATGCTCATGCACTTTTGGCAATCCTGATTTCATGATAAAATAGGATGAAAAAATAGAATGAGTGTGGGGAAGGGGAATAAAATCCTTGTTGGGGAATACCCGTTTCATTTCCCTCCTGAATGATTGATCCATGCCGTAATTATCATCAGCGTGGAGAAAAGCACCGTTCATAAGCATGGACCGCAGTGCAATCACCTCGTCATTCGTAAAACGGATGTTGCCATGTCCAGTAAGATAGAGATATGGATAATATCCAGCATCCGCATCCGTTAATTTTAAGCGAACTTCTTGCGGGTTTACAGACATAGGTGTATGAGTTTGTATAAATTCGAGCAGGTTGGGAAGGCTGCTGGGGTCACTGTACCAGTCACCACCGCCACTATAATGAATTCTTGCTATGGTAAATTTTTGAGCAGAAAGAATGCTCATGAGGGAAAAAATAAATATTGATTTTTTAACCATAGCCTATGAATGTTTTTACCAGGAGATATGTTCCTTTTTTCAAGGTGCGAAAGTTAACCTGGAATTTATTAGTCTCTTCTTGTAAAAAACCCAGGAATCATGGAATTTTGAAGATACATGTTTGTCCACAAACATAGTCGCTATTTTATACCGGTTATTTTCGCGGGGATACTTTTTGGCCAGGTTCCTGGTGAAAAAGAACCCCGAACATTTCTATTTGGCCTTATCAAGTTTGATAAAGAATCACCTTATGAATCCGGATATTGGTTTGATAAATGGTTTCGATCCCGGGAATTTGCTGCTCCTGTAACCCTTATCCCCATCGAGTTACGATACGGTGTTGGTTTTAATGGCGCTTTTTCCGGAAGCATATCAAATCCTTCCGCAAAAGATGAAAAAGGGAACATTAAGTATGAAGATGATACGATTGAACAACTTGATCAGGGGTTTACAAATATTTGGGGATCAGCAATTGATCTAGATCTTGGGCTGGTGAATTTACCCCATTATATAATTAGAACCAGCTGGATGAATATGATGACAGGACTTAATTACAGAAGAAGCAGTATATTTTCCCCAGCCTTTCTTCCTTATTCAGTCTGGGGCAATACAACACCAAGCTGGGGTGAAAAAAAGAAATTTTCCCCGTTGATAAACGAATTCTTGATAACCAATACTCTGCAATGGCAACCCTTCAACTTCTGGTATTTGAACTTTCGCTATGCCTATGGTTTTGCAACCGCGAAATTTTATACAACCAATAATGAAATATGGGATGAAGCCCCTACAGGCTCAGGAACATCCATGGCCCTGGGCGTGGGAATACGGTTTATCCTGGATCCTGGAAAATCCAATCGATTTACACTTGGACTGGATTTTCGCCATTCGTACACCAAGATCAACACTATCAACGATCCGGGAGACCTGACCCCGATCCGCGATTTTGATCTTGCAAATTATGGAATATATCTGACCATTTCTGCATTTTACGGCGGGAAGCGAACTATTGGCGATGAAGCAAAAAAATTATACTATCATAGGGATTATATCAGTGCCAGGAATGAATTTAACCGATTTCTGAGAGAGTACCCTTCCCATGCCCATCGCAACCGGGCCCTTGAATACCTGGAGATCTGTGAACGAAAAATTCCATACGTAATCATGGAAGAAGGTATCGTATTGGACGATAAAGGCAAAACGGAGCAGGCTCTGGCGAAATATCTGCAAGCCAAATCACTTGTAAAGAACGATACCATTATTATGTTCGCCCTGGATGGCCGTTTGGATCAGATTGCACTAGACTGGATGAATGAAGCAGAAATGCTTTTACCTGCTGAACGTTACGATGAGGCCATGGCCATTGTTCGCCGCGTGGCCAAGTTTTCTGGCCATGGTTCCAAGGCGCTTCGCCGGTTCAAGTCCTATACAATATTAGGGAATGGAAAGGAACTGCAAAAAGCCGGATTCATCGGGAAAGCCATGGGCAAGTATGCTGAAGCATTGAGTATGAATCCTGAACTGCTGTTTATGGTAAAAGCATTGCAGTACAAGGCAGGGATTCAAATGGTAAATCTTGCTGCGGAAGCTGATGAATTTGATGAAATTTACCTGGCCATAGAATCTCTGAAGTATGCCAGGGAACTTTCTGGAGGAATTGGCAATAAAAATGAGAAACTGCTGACGGACCTGCAGAATAAATTAGATGCTTATGATGAATACAAGGCGAATTTACGTATTGAGGAACGAATGAATCTGGCTCGAGAAAAACAAGCCCTGGCCCGCTCTGAACGTCTGGAGCTGGGGATGACCCTGCCCCAGATTCAGGAACTCATGGGTGATCCTCACGAAAAAGTGATTGGAGGTAACGGGGAGGATCCAAATGAACAACTCTGGATCTATTTTGTCGATAAGAAAACACTGCAGCTGTCCTTCCAGGATTATTTGCTTTTCAAGATAGAAGAAATATAGATCCCTAAATCAAATGGGAATTCTGGGAGGCAAAACTGATCTCCTGAATGACAACTTTGATTATTCCAGCAGCCGGCACGGCGAATAACATGCCAAGCGGTCCCATTAAAATTCCACCTATCAATAATGCGATCATAACGATCATGGGATGTAAACCTGTACTCTCGCCCACAACAATGGGTGTCACAAAATTATTATCAATCTGCTGAACAATGATGAACATCAATATAATATCTAAGATGAAAAAAGGGGAGGGAACAGCGCCAAGAAGATAATGTCCCATAGCAGCACTGTTGCCTAGGTTGTTCATAATAGCGATCAAAATGGCAGGAATCATACCAACGAATGGCCCCACCATGGGAATTAAATTCGCAAATCCTGCAATGATACCGATAAATACGATTAAGGTCAGATTCGCCCCGACCTGGTTTAAAATAAATAAGCCGAGAATTGAAAGTAAAGCCACAGTCACTGCGGCGAAAAGCTGGCCCATTAAAAATTTTGATACCTGTTGTTCCACATTGTAGATCAACCGTAATCCTATCTCAAAATATCTGTTTGGTATGAATCTTACCATGGATCTTTTGAAACTGTAATACTCCACTAGTACAATAATGGTAAAGATCAAGGTCATAACTATAATAAAAATAATATTTCCGGTTGTGCTCAGCAGGCCAAGTATATTTTGAAAAACGTTGCTTAGTTTTCCCTGTAACCCGGTAATGATCTCTGAACTTTCCGGGATTAGATTCAGCATGGAATCGGGTATCATGACTTGAATTTTATCCGATAAAGCAATCAAACTGTTTGAAAATTCCTGCTCCTGAAGTTTTGTCGAAAATTCTTTGATCTGCTGACCAAAATTTGACATAAAACTTCCTAAAAACCAGGTGAAAGCCACTATGGAAGATCCTACAATCAGCAACACGCTTAGTCCACGATTATGAATCCTACGTTCCAGGGTATCTACTGCAGGGAGAAATATGGAAGTGAAAATGAATGAAAGAACCAGCATGATCAAAACCAAAGAAATAAAAGGGAATAAAATCCAGGTAACTCCCGCCATAACCAGCCCCACCATCAAGCGATATATTTTTAGAGTTGCATCCATTACTGGGGTTTTTCCATTAAAAGTTTATTGGCCTCCCGCAGTCGTTCCGTCAGAACTTGGGAAAGATTCAATAAAATTTTATTGCCCATTTCAGGGAAACGGGAAATAAGGGACATGAGATCTGTTCGAAAAAACCCGATGAGATGAGATGGACTTGTTGCCTCCGCCTGGGCAGAACGGGGTTCTTCATCCAAGAGCGCCATTTCCCCAAAAAAATTATCATTGGTTAATGAGGCGAACACAATTCCTGATTCGGGATCCTTAATAACCACAGAACCAGATAAAATCAAATACATGCCTTCGCCGAGGGATCCTTTCTTAAAAATAATTTCCCCTTTTTTATAATTCCGCTTATGAATCAAACGCGATATTTCTTTGAATTGTTTAGGAGTCAGTTCGTTGAAAACAGGTACAGACTGTAAAGCATGTATAACAGGGCTGTCTACATTTTTTTTATTGAAATAATTTTCCCAAAGGGGTTTCATTTAATTTATCTCCTGATAACTGGTGCAGTTTAGACCTGTAAATGCCTTAAATCAAGTTTCAGATTGATAAAGTGAAATCATCATTGGAGGTCGGAGATTATATTAGGTATTTTTGAATCTGTGAAGTCTACAATTAACATCCTGGTAGTAATTCTATCCGTCTCATTTCTTGCTGCCCAAAACAGACAGCGGGATTATGATGAAGAACTGCGGTACCAAAATGAAGCGATTAATTCCTTGAAGGATGAGATTCAAACCCTGAGGGCAAAAATCAAAAAAACGGAATCACAGGAACGTTCCACCATTCGGCGTATTTCCACCTTAGATGAAGAAGTTGCACTGATTACAAGATTAATACAATCCCTGCGCAAGGAAGAGGGGAAAACCAGAGACCGCATCGAAATCTTAAAAAAGGATTTACAGCTTAATGAACAGGAACTGGAGGTTTTACGCATACGATATGAACAGCGAGTGGTCAAAGCTTTCATGCAGGGCCGCCTGACTGACCTGGAAAAAGTACTGTCATCCACATCCTGGCGGCAGGCTATGTACCGCACCCATTATTTGAAGATCATTTCTGAGATTGAGCAGGAAATGACAAAAAAGATTGAACATCTTCTGGTCGAAATCAGCAAGCAAAAACTGGAGCTTGAGGCATCATTGCGGGACAATATCAATTTAAAGCGCGATAAGGAAAAACAAATGAAATCCTTACGAAATATGAAAATCAACCGCCAAAAAGAGTTAACCCGGATTCGCACAGATAAAAAATCCCTCGGCAGCTATATTTCAGAAAAGACTGCCGGGGTCAAACAGCTGGAAAGTATCATTAAGAAAATCCTTGAAGATAAATCCAGGTTTGAAAGAGAAGATCGAATCCGCAGACAGCGGGAAGCAATGAAAACAAAAAGTTTTCAGAACCTGAGAGGGCAATTGCCCTGGCCCGCGGATGGAAGAATCACTGCCAAATTTGGACGTCAATGGAACTCACAACTGAAAACGACCACAGAAAATCCTGGGATCGATATCAAAGGACAACCAGGTTCCGCTATCCGTGTGGTTCTAAGCGGTGTGATAACCACCATCACTTATATCCGCGGGTATGGCACAACAATCATTGTTGACCATGGCAGCGGGTTTTATACTGTATACAGCCATGTGACCAATATTCAAACCAGTGTGGACAGTGAAATCCGTGCCGGTGACGTGATTGCTTACATGGGTGAGTCTGGTTCTATTAATGGATCAAAACTTCATTTTGAAATCTGGGGTAAAGGGCAAAAACTAGACCCAGAAAAATGGCTTACCAAAAAACAGTAACAGCATTTGATCCTTTGACCGGGCAAAGAACGGTCTGGGAACGACTGTCCCTGATTGCCTCATCCAGTCAGGTAGGCAGCGCCTATCTGCTTACCGGCCCTCCGGGGAGTGGGAAAGAAGCGCTGGCCCTGGCTTTTGGCCGGTACTTGAATTGTGAAGCGCCTGACACTTTACCTTGTGATCGCTGTCCCTCCTGCCAGCGGTTCAAACAGCTGCAGCATGAAAAATTGAAACTTGTATTCCCATTGCCGGCTCCAAAGAAAAAAACAGAAACTGAAGCAGAATTTGATAGCAGTTCTATGGGATTGGTGGCAGAGGCGATTAAAAAAAAAGCAGATGACCCTTTTTATAAAATCCAGATCCCAAAAGCAAACCGTATTCTGATTCAATCGATTCGGGATCTCAGAAAAACTTTATACCTGAAAAGTGATAATACCGGTAGAAAAATGGTTTTATTCTTTGATGCACACTTGCTGTCTGCTGGGCAGGGCGAGGCAGCAAATGCACTGCTGAAAATTCTGGAGGAACCGCCGGGAACTACAACTTTGATGTTGGTAACTGATCATAAAGAACTGTTATTGCCTACAATTCTTTCCCGCTGTCAGCATCTGGGTGCCCCCAGACTGAATGACGATTTTGTGGGAGAATGGTTACTCAACAACGGTGCTAATGGTGATAATGTTTCCTTGATGATTGGGCTTAGTTCAGGAAATATCCACCAGGCTCGTTTTCTGCTGGAGCAACCGCTTGCCGAGCTCATTGCACTATTAGATAAATTGGTTCAAACCGTCACCAGTGAAAATCCTGACGGTTGGCGCTCCTTTACTCAAACCTATGCAAAGCTGGCCAATCAGGACCCCGCATCCTTTAGATTTCATTTCAGGCTGCTTTCCCTTTGGTTCCGCAGTGCCTGCCGGCTTATGAGAGGTATGCCGGATTTGCTCCATAAAACAGAATTGAAACCTGGAATGGATACTTTTGTAACTGCTTACCCGCATGCTGACTTATTTGAGGTTGCTTTGTCTCTTGAAGAAACCGCCAGTGCCATAGCGCAAAATTTGTATATGCCGCTGATTTTAATAAATCTCCTGCTGGATGTTCAGAAAACCTTACATTCATGAAAGACACATTCTACATTACCACCCCAATCTACTACGTCAATGATAAACCTCATATTGGTCACGCATACACGACCATTCTAGCAGATGTATTGGCCAGGTTTCATCGCAATCTTAATAGGGAAACTTTTTTCTTAACCGGGTTGGATGAGCATGGACAGAAAGTTCAGCAGGCAGCAGCAGAGCGGGGGGTTGAAGCACAGCAGCATTGTGATGAAATGGCACCACGTTTTATGAAACTGTGGAAAAAACTGCATATTTCAAACGATGATTTTATCCGTACCACTGAAGACAGGCATAAGAAGGTTGTCCAGGAAATCCTGAAGCGGGTACACGATGCGGGAGATATTTATGAGGATGAATATGAGGGTCTGTATTCTGTTTCAGAGGAACGATTCATTACGGAAAAAGAAGCCGAAAGCGGTGAATTTCGCGATATCAAGGAACTAAAGGAAAAAAACTATTTTTTCAAAATGAGTGGTTACCGGCAGAGGCTTATTGATCATATTGAAACCAACAAAACATTTATTCAACCGGAACACCGTAAGAATGAGGTTCTGGGTTTTTTAAGGCAACCGCTGGCCGATCTATGTATTTCCCGGCCCAAGTCGCGCTTGAACTGGGGTATTGAACTGCCTTTTGATACGAATTATGTGACCTACGTTTGGTTTGATGCTCTGATCAATTACATCACCGCTTCCGGGTTTGGCTCTAATGAAACTTTGTTCCAGAAATGGTGGCCCGCATCCTATCATCTTATTGGGAAAGATATTCTTACCACTCATGCTGTATACTGGCCCACCATGCTTATGTCTGCCGGCCTGGAGCTTCCCGAAGCTATCTTTGCCCATGGCTGGTGGCTTATGGGCGATGCAAAAATGAGTAAATCCCAGGGCAATGTGGTAAACCCCATGGATTTGATTGATGATTATGGCGTCGATCCGGTTCGTTATTACCTCATGCGGGAAATGGTACTGGGGCAGGATGCGAATTTTACCATGGAATCTTTTATTAAAAGGTACAACAGTGACCTGGCCAATGATTTCGGCAATCTATTAAGTCGTGTATCAACCTTAATGAAAAAGAATTATGATGGCAAAATTCCTGAGCCGGGTGAACTGAATGCTGCAGAAAATGAAATAAAAAATACCGGGCAGGCCTTAATCAGCAACCTGGAAAATAAAATTAAGGGAATGAAAATCAACGAGGCCCTTGAGGACATTATGCAATTTATCCGCGGGGTCAATAAGTATATGGAAGAGCAGGCTCCCTGGAAACTGGTGAAAGAAGATAAAGAATCTGCAGCGCGGGTTTTGTATACTGCCGGGGAGGCGCTCCGGATTGGCGCTGTGCTCTTATCCCCTGTGATTCCCAACAGGTCCGCTATTTTGATTGAGGCTTTAAATGCAACAGATGCAGCGCTGGAATGGGGAGGCCTTACACCTGGCAATCAACTGAGGGATCATCAGCCCCTTTTTCCCCGCATATAAGTACAGCACTGAAAACACTGACAGATGGCAAGCAATGACTTGATAGGTATAAACCTACGTAATTCATTTTGGCAATATGATTGATATCCTTTGGCTGGTATTTCTATTCGTGGTGTGGTGGTTTGGAGTCAGGCTTTTTCTCTCCAGCCTAAGCAACCGCCCTCGATGGCTTAATGCTTTATTCTATCTTCAAGAAGATTAGATGAAAACAATAATCAAATTTTATTATACCTTTGCCTATCATTATTGATATAAAATGTTTTGACCATGCTGACCGATACACATTGCCATCTTTATTACCAAGATCTAAGAAATGACATCCCGGCTGTATTGAACCGTGCTGCAAAACTGGGCGTAAACCGGTTTATTTGTGTAGGAACAAATATACAGGATTCTAGGAAATGTCTCGAATTAGCCAATGCGCACGAAAAAATATATGCAACGGCAGGAGTTCATCCTCATGATGCAAAGGATACGCCAAAGGATTATCTTGACCAGATTTGTGACCTGCTGAAATCCGATAAAATGATAGCTGCAGGAGAAATGGGTTTAGACTATTATAGAAATATATCTGAACCGGAAATTCAGAACCGGGTTTTTCGGGAGCAGTTGGAATTAGCCCAATCATTGGGAAAACCTGTCATTTTCCACAACCGGGATGCGGATGCCGACATGTTGAAAGTTTTATCAGATTTTCCTAATGTGACCGGAGTAGCCCACTGCTTTTCCAGCAACCTGGAAACAGCAAAAGATTTTCTGGATATGGGGTATTACATTTCTTTTGCCGGGAATCTGACTTTTAAGAACAGCCATTTGCCTGAGGTGGCAAAGGGACTTCCCCTTGATCGTATTCTTGTGGAAACAGATTCTCCCTATTTGAGTCCGGTTCCATACCGTGGAAAGCCCAATGAACCAGGGAGAACAAGATTTGTGGCCGAAAAACTGGCAGAAATCCACAATGTATCATTAGATGTTATTGCAAAAAAAACCTCTGAAAACGCAACTGCACTTTTTAATCTGCCATCTTAGTCATTAAGCCTATTATATGATATTATGAAAATATTATATCTTTTCTTTTACCTTTTTAAAATTTGTCATGACTGATAAAACCCCGCATCCATTCCGAAAAAAATGGGGTCAGAATTTTTTAACGGATAAAAATCTTTTGGGGAAAATCGTACGCACCGTGTTGCCCCAACCTGGAGATTCAATCCTCGAGATCGGTCCCGGGGAAGGAGCGTTGTCTGAAAAGATACTGCCGGAAGTGAAAGAAATGGTGGTTATTGAAATTGACCCCATGCTCATTGATCATTTAATGAATCGTTCGGATCTTGATGATTTGAAAATAATCCAGGGTGATATACTTTTACAGAATATCGCAGATCTGCCAATATCCAATCCAGTACGCGTAATTGGCAATATTCCTTATAATATTACTTCACCGATCATTTTCTGGCTGATTGACCAGTTGGACTACTGGACTGACGCTTTTATCATGATGCAGAAAGAAGTGGCAGAGCGCTTGACTGCTGCAGTGGGCACTAAGGCCTATGGGCGGCTTACCGTGTTGGTAGGCGCCCACCTGGAAGCGAACTACTGTTTTACTATTCCTCCGGATGTATTTATTCCCAGGCCCAAAGTAAAATCATCCATCGTTCGCTTTATAAAAAAAGACCAGCCCCTGGTGGCCGATGATAAATATGTTAAATTCAGCAAGATTGTGACCGCGGCCTTTAACCAGCGGCGTAAAATGCTGAACAATTCTCTTAAGGGTTGGAAAATCCCCGAAGAGGTGAAAGAAAAAATCGATTTTACACGCCGGCCGGAAACCCTGAGTATAAAGGAATTCGCAGCTTTGGTTTAAATCTTGTTTGTGTTAGAAGCAACCGTTAATATCGCCGGCCGTTTTATACGGGAACTATCAATTAATGAAGACCACAAATAGCCCCTGAGGAGGTGATAGAAGTGGTTGAAGTAAAGGTAAGAGAAAAGGAATCGTTGGAGCGGGCGTTGCGCCGCTTTAAAAAACAATGGGAGCGTGCTGGAATTCTCAGAGAAGTGCGTACCAGGTCCTTTTATGTCAAGCCCAGTGATGCCAAGCGTGAAGCGAAAAAAAAAGCCGTTCGCAGGATGGCCCGCAATGCGCGAATAGAAGCATTGCGTAACAATCCGCGTGCCAACCGGCACCGTAGGCGTAAGCCCAAACCTGTAAGACGGTAGCAACTGTCAGGACAACATTAAAGCCCTGCTGAAGCGGGGCTTTTCTTTTGGAACATTATTCCTTTCGACCGAATTTCAATTTGTTGATTTAAAGAAAAATTATTTTCTATGTTAATTCGCAGTATATCCGGAGTCCGCGGACTCACAGTCTCCCATCTCACGCCTGGCGCCGCTCTTCATTATGCTAGGGCGCTGCATGAATTGTTACCAACAGGTGTAATTATAGCGGGACGAGACAGTCGCCCTTCCGGTGAAGACATTATTCAGGCCATGGTGGATCAACTGACTCGATTGGGCCGGACGGTCCTGCATTGCGGAATTGTTCCAACGCCCACCGTACAATTTATGGTTCACAGAACAGAGGCAGTTGGCGGATTTATTGTTACTGCGAGTCATAACCCCGTCGAATGGAATGGAATAAAATTTGTAGGGGAAAACAGTACATTTTTTCCTGCGGGAGATTGTGAACGATTATTTGAATTGGTCGATGCTGAGAATGATCCACCCGACGCAGATGAAACGGGTATCGTTTGGCCAGAGAGAAATGCCATCCAGAAACATGTGATTACCTGTGCCGGCTTGAAATGCATTGATTTAAACCGAATTCAGCGCCGGAACTTCCGCATTGTAATTGATGCGGTTAATGGTGCCGGTGCCCATGCTTTGCCGGCCATGCTGGAATCATTGGGCTGTGAAGTGATCGAACTCAATTGTAAGCCCGATGGGCAGTTCACGCGGGGAACGGAACCATTGCCGGAGAACCTGTCTGGTCTCTGTGATGCGGTGATGGAAAATGATGCTGATGGCGGGTTTGCTGTGGACCCCGATGCCGACCGCTTGGCAGTGGTAAATGAAAAAGGTGAACCCCTTGGGGAAGAGTATTCGCTGGTTCTTGCGGCGGATGGTTATTTAAACGAGGTTGGTGAGACAGAAGTATTTGTGACCAATCTTTCTACTTCCCTGGCACTGGATAAGCTGGCAGAATCAAAAGGAAGTTCTGTGGTCCGCTCTGCTGTAGGCGAGATCAATGTGGTGAACAAAATGAACGAGCTGGGCTCAAAATTAGGCGGAGAAGGAAATGGCGGCGTAATCCTGCGGGAAGCACATCTGGGCCGGGATTCACTAGTGGCTGCCACAATGGTATTGAATCGTATGTCACAATCAAGTGAACCATTAAGTGAGATTCACCTATCACTGCCGCAATTTGAGATAGTGAAAGATAAAGTAAATTTGGAAGGGATTGACCCGGATGAATTGATCAAAAAAGCTTGTACCCTTTTTGATGATGCCGAGAAAAATACCCTGGATGGTATAAAATTCACTTGGACTGACCGATGGGTTCACCTGCGAAAATCCAATACGGAACCCATCATGCGAATTTATGCGGAGGGTCCATACAGAGAAGATGCACAAAAACTGATAGAAAAAGTTGAATCCTGCATTTAGATGAAGAAATACGAATATTTAAACATGTGAAAAAAGTAGAATTATTTGGTATAAATTAGCTGTAGTTGTAAAAATCCCATGCTTGCAAATAAATCAATGTTCAGTCAGACTGTAGACCAGGTCAATGTTCAGGAACGTGTGGCCAGATTGTTTTCACGCAGTATAAAGAAAGAATCCAAAGTTGCTGCATTAAATAACATTCTGAGTATGATTGACTTGACCACCCTAGAGGGAAAAGATTCCCCAGGAAAGGTGCGGCAGCTTTGCTATAAGGCAGCGCACCTGCACAATCAGTTTCCGGATCTGCCGAAAGTTGCCGCTGTCTGTGTTTTTCCGCCCATGGTTCCAGTGGCAAAAAAAGCGCTGCGGAGGACCGGCATAAAAGTTGCATCGGTGGCTACAGCGTTCCCCAGCGGGATGTCCACCTTAGCGGCCAAACTGGAGGAAGTAAAAGCAGTTGTGGGTGCCGGTGCCGATGAAGTGGATATGGTAATCTCAAGAGGAGCCTTCCTGCGGGGTGAATATGACCGAGTAGGGGAAGAAATTGCAAAAGTGAAGGAAACCTGCTGCGAGGTTCATTTGAAAGTGATCCTGGAAACAGGAGAGTTGGTAACATTGGATAATGTTCGAATAGCAAGCATACTGGCTATGAATTCCGGCGCCGACTTTATTAAAACCTCCACTGGCAAAGTTTTTCCGGCGGCAACACCGCCGGTTGTATTGATTATGCTGGAAGCTATCCGGGATTTTTATTTGCAGACCGGGAAAAAAATCGGCATGAAACCGGCTGGCGGGATCAGCAAGGCAAAGTTAGCTGTACAATACCTGGTAATGGTGCGGGAAACCCTGGGTCAAGACTGGCTCTGTTCGGAACTGTTCCGTTTTGGTGCCAGTTCTTTGGCCAATGACGTATTGATGCAAATTACGAAACAGTTTACAGGGGTTTATCAATCAACAAATTATTTTTCCCTGGATTAGAGCCAATTCGATTGTGAAGACTAAATCAAAAATGAACTATAAAACAGACTGGGTTTACAATCCTGCACCGGAAAGTGCAGACCATGTCCGTATTCAGGAACGATATGATTTGTTTATCAATGGGAAATTTATCCCGTCAGTCAAGAACGCATATTTCAAAACGATCAATCCAGCGAATGAAAATAAATTGGCTCAAGTGGCAGAGGCGCAAAAAACGGATGTGGGCCTTGCCGTTAGAGCGGCTAAAAAAGCTTATGAAAATATCTGGTCAAAAATGGATCCTTCTGAGCGAGGAAAATATATTTTCCGTATCGCCAGACTTATCCAGGAACGGGCAAGAGAATTTGCTGTTATTGAATCCCTGGACGGGGGTAAGCCCATCCGAGAATCGCGGGACGTGGACATCCCCCTGGCCGCGGCACATTTTTTCTATTATGCCGGCTGGGCGGATAAACTGGAATATGCATTTCCTGGACGTAAAACCCAACCTGTCGGTGTTGCCGGCCAGATCATTCCCTGGAATTTCCCCCTGCTCATGGCAGCATGGAAACTGGCACCAGCCCTGGCGACAGGAAATACAGTTGTCCTGAAACCTGCAGAGACCACGCCTCTAACCGCCATGAAACTGGCCGAGATTATCCAAGAATGTGACTTGCCACCAGGTGTAGTAAACATTGTCAATGGCGGCGGGGAGACCGGACAGGCACTTGTGGAGCATCCGGATGTGGATAAGATCGCTTTCACCGGTTCCACAGAAGTCGGAAAGTTCATTATGAAAACCGTGGCGGGGACGGGGAAAAAATACACACTTGAACTTGGCGGAAAAGCAGCAAATATCATTTTTGAAGATGCTCCCCTTGACCAGGCAGTGGAAGGTATTATCACAGGTATTTTCTTTAACCAGGGTCATGTATGCTGTGCGGGGTCCCGGCTGTTTGTACAGGAAAGTGTGGCCGAAACGGTAATCTCAAAACTGAAAAATCGTATGGAGACCCTCATCGTTGGTGATCCCCTGGACAAGAATACGGATATTGGAGCTATTAACTCGAAAGCCCAGCTTGATAAGATTAAAATGTACGTGGATATTGGGCAGAAGGAAGGGGGTGAAATTTTTCAATCTTCCTGCAACCTGCCCAAAAAAGGATATTGGCATGCGCCCTCGTTATTTACCGGCGTGAGTCAGTCTCACCGTGTGGTTCAGGAAGAAATATTTGGCCCGGTTCTGGCTATCCAGTCATTCCGTACTGTAGATGAGGTTATTGCTAAGGCAAATAATACTCCTTTTGGACTCTCAGGCGGTGTTTGGACAGACAAAGGGTCCAAAATATTCGCTTTATCCAAAGCAATTCGGGCCGGCGTAATCTGGGCCAATACATTTAATAAATTTGATCCAAGCTCTCCTTTTGGAGGTTATAAGGAAAGCGGCTTGGGCCGGGAGGGTGGCCTGGAAGGGCTGATGCCCTACGTTCATCTGGTATGAAGGATTTGATTCATGGGTAAACGTATCAATGTTCAAAAAACATATAAACTCTACATTGACGGGAAGTTTCCCCGTACAGAATCAGGGCGTTATATCAAATGGCAGGATCCCAAAGAAACAACCCTGGTCAATGTATGCCGCGGGTCCAGGAAGGATTTTCGCAATGCTGTTGTAGCCGCCAGAAAAGCTGCAAGTGGCTGGTCGTGCCGCACGGCTTATAACCGCGGGCAGATCTTATACCGTATTGGCGAAATACTGGAGGGCAGACGAGAGCAATTCATGACCGAACTCACCCTGCAGGGTTCCACAAAAAAACAGGCAGAAAAAGAAATCGATCAAGCCATTGAAAGGCTAATCTATTACGCCGGGTGGGCAGATAAATATGTCCAAGTATTCAGCCGGGTGAATCCAGTTGCCATGCCGTACTTTAATTTCTCCTTTCTGGAATCCGTAGGTGTAGTGGCCGCCATCGCCCCGGATGATATATCATTACTTGGATCTGTTTCTGTTTTGGCCCCGATCATTGTCGGCGGTAATACTGCAATAATGCTTGCCTCTGAATCTCGACCTCTCTGCGCGATCACATTCGCAGAAGTCATTCATACCTCCGACGTTCCGGCTGGGGTTGTCAATATACTTACAGGACAACGTTCAGAACTCCTGGACCATTTTTCCAGCCATATGGATGTTAATGCTGTTGTGTATTGCGGCAATGACCCGGAAGAAATTGAACTCGTTCAATCCAATTCAGCCTTAAACGTGAAGCGGCCGGTGATTTACCGAGGCCAGAACTGGTCAGATAAAAAGATGCAGGGACCGTATCATATATTAGAAACACAGGAAACGAAAACGACTTGGCATCCAGTGGGTGTTTAACGATTATTCTTTTGTCCAATATAAGATAAATCATTCCTAACTAATGAGTGTCAATAAATCTGTGAAATTGATCCGATCGAAATCAAAAGGCCGCCGCCCAAAGGTTGGAATTATTTTAGGGTCAGGCTTGGGTTTTTTCGCGGACATTGTAGAAAACAAACTTTCCTTCTCTTATGATGATTTGCCCGGTTTCCCAAAAGCAGGTGTAGCTGGCCATGCCGGACAATTAACTCTTGGACAAATTAGTGGGACAGAAATTGCTGTCCTGCAGGGTCGGGCTCACTATTATGAATCTGGCCAAGCAAATGTGATGAAAACTCCTGTCCATACATTGGCAGAACTGGGTTGTGAAATTCTAATTCTCACCAATGCTGCAGGTAGCCTTATTCCCGATGCGAAACCTGGAAGTGTAATGCTGTTGACCGATCATATCAATTTTACCGGCGTTTCGCCATTATTTGGCGAGCAGGGCAATGCTCGCTTTGTAGATATGGTTGATGCTTACGATCCTGAACTGCGTAAATCATTTCAGGAAATTGCAAACCAGCAGGGAATCACCCTTTATAAGGGGGTTTATACCTGGTTCTGCGGGCCCAGTTTTGAAACACCGGCAGAGATAAAAGCGGCAAAGTTATTAGGAGGCGATGCGGTGGGCATGTCAACTGTACCGGAAGTAATTCTGGCTCGATTTTTTGGATTAAAAGTAGTCGCTCTTTCAATCATTACCAATATGGCCGCAGGTATGAGTGCAACTGCCCTAAGTCATGAGCAGACGATGGAAAATGCCGATCGTGCTGCTAAAGATCTTGAAACCCTGCTGTCTGAATTTTTTCAGAACAGTCACGCATAATCCTTTCTGGGTATAATCCAAATGCTTCCTCAGGAAATCATTCGGAAAAAACGCAATGGCCAGGCGCTTCATGAAAAAGAGATCAGTTTTATCATTTCCGGGATAACCGATGGCACATTTTCTGAAAACCAGTTAGCTGCTTTTGCCATGGCAGTCTATTTCCAGGGCATGTCTCTGGATGAATGTACCATCCTGACGGAATGTATGATGAGATCCGGTCGTGTCCTTGATTGGAGCGATTTAGATTTAAACGGCCCTGTGGTGGATAAACATTCCACCGGTGGCGTGGGAGACAAAGTCAGTTTGATGCTGGCTCCCATCATCGCGGCTTGCGGTATCTATAATCCTATGATTTCCGGACGCGGCCTAGGGCATACTGGAGGGACTCTGGATAAACTGGAATCCATCCCCGGCTATAATACACATCCGGACAATGCATTATTCCTCAGGACAGTTAAGGATGTGGGTTGCGCTGTCATAGGACAAACAGCAGATTTAGCACCGGCAGATAAAATATTTTACAGTGTACGGGACGTAACAGCGACTATCGAGTCAGTACCTTTGATTACCGCTTCCATTTTATCTAAAAAACTGGCGGCTGGCCTGGATGGATTGGTTGTGGATGTAAAAACGGGAAACGGCGCCTTTGCGGATCAATTAGATATGGCGGAAAAAATAGCCAACAGCATTTTTGATGTTTCTAATCATTTTGGAGTGAAAACATCTGCTTTGATAACGGATATGAATCAACCCCTGGGGCGAACAGTCGGCAACGCCCTGGAAGTCAGAGAAACTGTTGATTACCTCACTGGCGCTGACCGGGATCCACGGCTTCATGAGGTGGTAATTGCCCTGGCTGCGGAAATGCTTGCTGTTGCTGGATTGACAAAAACAATTGAACAGGGTGTCGAAAAAGCAAATGAGGTCTCTGCCAGCGGCCGCGGGGCAGAGATATTCAACAGAATGGTGTCTGCTTTAGGCGGGCCTGCCGATTTTATTGAAAACTATAATCAATATCTTCCCCAGGCTCCAATCGTCAAACCAGTTCCAGCTTCAAAAACAGGATATATTACTTCTATTGATACCCGCAGCGTTGGTTTAACCGTAGTGGAATTGGGCGGCGGCCGAAAAAAAGTAACTGATTCTATTGATCATAGTGTAGGTCTGGATACCCATGTCGCTCTGGGCGAAAATGTGAAAGCGGGGCAGCCTTTGGCCGAAATTCATGCCCGGACAGAAGAGCAGCTGAATGCAGCAATACAAACAATTCAAAATGCCTATATTATTTCAGAATCACCACCTGATCCTGCTGTCTCTATCATTGATAGAATAAATTATAAATGAAAACCACTGCGTCTATTAAACGTGGGGTTGATTTAGAACTCCAAATTGAATCTTTAGCCTACGGCGGAATGGGATTGGCACGTAAAGATGATTTTGTCATTTTTGTAAAAGGTGGT
>Ga0208411_1000026_pt1 | contig 113339 bp, 107 predicted proteins | sample ETN01SmetaG_4_FD_185793 | JGI IMG/M metagenome (GOLD analysis project Ga0208411, IMG submission 185793) | Marine microbial and viral communities from oxygen minimum zone, Eastern Pacific Ocean - ETNP2014F12-01SV261 (SPAdes) (version 2) | ecosystem: Environmental > Aquatic > Marine > Oceanic ... | reverse complement strand
AAACCTACCTGACCAAAACGAACTATTCCTAATGAAAACCATTTGTACCATTTGTACTTTTGAGGAAAACGGGAAATCCCTGTAACTCGTTGCTATTGGTAGCGGGGGAAGGATTCGAACCTTCGACCTTCGGGTTATGAGCCCGAAGGTCGATTTTGAAAAAGTTATTTCTAGAAGAGTCAGATTCAGGAAAGGATCTTGTTTCAGCAACTCAATTCGAAGTCAGAATCATCCATCAACTTGAGGGTTGATCCTACCCTTTCCTCTACTGTAAATGCCTGGAGCAGGTCGAAACCCTGTTGTCTGGCCTCTGAATCAAGCGGCGCATAAGGCAGCCGAAAGACTGGAGGCGTGGCACCTGTCATGGCCAAAGCGGTGTTGAGGGCGTTGGGGCTTGGTACATGAAAGAGCCAGGACATCATAGGTTGCAGTCTCTCATTGAGTTGAGGGTCATCCTCATCCATCAATTTCCGCATCAGTCCAGGAAGCAGGTTGGCAATCACGGAAATGACACCATGGGACTGATGACGGTGACGGCCTTCAAAACACTGGTCGTCATTGCCTGACCAGCAGGCGATCCCTTTGGATTCGTAATATCCCATCCTCTCATTACCGGAACATTCTTTAACCCCGACAAGGTTGGAGTGTTCTGCCAGGGATTCGATCAGTTCCGGCTGAAGGTCCTGACCCGTTCTGGAGGCCACGTTATAAATAATGGAGGGTCCCAGGTCGAGCAGACGCTGGAAGTGTTCTTTAAGGCCTCTTTCGGAAGTCTTACCGTAATAAGGGTTGATCTGGAGGGATGCATCCATGCCGAAGGCGAATCCGTAACGTGTGGCCTTGAGGGCTTCACGCGTGTTATTGCTTCCGGTATTACCGACGATCACCAATTGATTTCCAAAGCGGTTGACGCTGTGTGCAATCAGCATCAGGTGTTCCTCCCAGTCCATCAGGTGTCCCTCCCCGGTGGTTCCACAGACGATCAGTCCTTCCACACCATTTCTGATTTGTTCTTGGACCAGTTCATCATAACAGTCCAGATCGATCTCACCGCCAGATTTGTAGGGAGTTTTGATGGCAGTCATCAAGTTAGCATCGTGAATCTTTTTTTTCATTTTCTCATCTCCGGATAAAAGGGATCGGCTAGATTGGCGGGTGCCTTTGGATCAGGGTGCTTTTCTGAGGTTGGCTTCGTAATAACGCGTGTAGAGATTGTTTCGGTCTGTGAAACGGATGCCGTAGACGTTGCTCCTCAGTTCGGGTCGGAAGAAACTGTTTTCAACAACACCGACCCATTCATGGGTAAGGTGTTTTTGCAGCATGATCTGGACCCGGTCACCATCTTTGTAACGTGGATTGATTGGTTTGGGGACAGGGCAGGCTTTTTTTCTTCGGGAAGTGTCGCCATAGCAGATCCAAGAAGCACGGATGATGATTCCGATCCGGTCAGGCCCTCCATGGGTCAAAATATAATCTGCAGGAGAGAAGGAAGTGATGAGCGTTTCTGAGGTTTTGGTTGTCCGATCAAAGATTTCCAATTCATAAGCCCGATATTCAGCCCATGCATTTTGACCAAGGATCATCACCAGGATTAGCAGGAGCAGAGGCTGTATCCTTTTCATCGTAAAGCCCCTTCGAAGCTGGATTCATCGAAGACTGCTTCCTGGTCATCGACTCCATTCATTTCTGCATTGTCGAATCGGCTTTGGGTCAATTCTGCCCTCTGTAGTTTTGCCCCGTTCATGATTGCTCCTGTGAGATTTGCTTCCAGTCCTGTGACTTTAACCATCATCACCGAATTGAGGTTGGCGGAGCTGAAATTGACATAATCGAGCTTAGAAAACGAAATCTGGCTTTCGCTCAGATCACATTCTTGAAAGGAGGCGACACTGAGGTTACAGAAGTTAAATCGGCTTTTCTGCATTTTGGAATCATCCAGATGAGCTCCTTCGAACATTGATCCGGTGAAATCCGCATCCTGGGCAGTCAGGTTTTTGGCATTGACCGCGGTGAAGTCACAAACCAGCATTTTTGCACCGTTGAGATTGCTGCCTTGGAGGGTGGACTGTGAAAAATTGCAAAGTTGCAAATCGGAGGAAATGAAGATCGAATGGTTGAGGAAACAGCCACTGAGGTTGGTTTTGTTCAGAATGGTCTGACTCATGTTGATTTCGGTTAATTCACTGTCAGCAATGTCTGAATTACTGAGGTCACACTCCCGGATTGAGGCTTCCTGGAGGTTGCAGCGTTGCATGACACAGTCATTCATCAGGCAGTTGTCAAAACGTGCGAATGCCATGCGGGCATAATTGAAGGAAGTTCCGGTGAGTTTGCATTTCCGGAAGATGGCCCCTTCCATGGGCAGATCGTCCAGATTCAGTCCGCTGAGATCCAAATCTTTCAGGTTTTCACGACGTTTGACGCGCCGTTCCAGATCTTCCCGGGTTATTTCAGCCATGCTTCAAGATTTGTTGGAGTCGTCTTGGTTCATTCAGAATCAGGCAGGCAATTTGAGCAGATACTTCAAATACCCATCGATCATGGTTTCAGAGGGGGCCGACTGCACTCCGTTTTGAGAGTAATGATAAGCCATACTGGAGGTTGGAGTCAGCACATTGTATCGCATTCTACGGACGTTGATTGCTGTTCCGGGCTGAATCCCTCCGGTGATGAAGACGATTCCGCCATTCACGGTTTCATTAAGATGATTGATTTCCCTCTGGTGCCTGATTTTTTTGTTTTCGAGGAAAATGGTTCTGGATTTTTTGGATGCCTCCTCTCCGGCAGTTACCAATCCATCCAGATCTTCTGGAGACAAGCCCTCGGAAAGATTTTGTTCAAAGAGGGGTAGAATCTCCTTAAGTTTGTCCTCGAACTCATTGAAATTATTCTGGATGTTTTCAAGCAGTGTGTTGAACTGTTTGCGGCTGGCGAGTGAGATGCCTACCTCAAGCATGGTGTTGGTGGTGGGAAGTTCTGCAACTTCATCTTCCTCCTTACTGAATTCTTCAGGAGGTCCGACTTTGGGCAGCCGGATCAGATTGCCAGCCTGCAAAGTCCCTCCATCGGCATAACCATGTTGGGTTGGGATATCCAGGTTGTTTCCTGCATTCACCTTCGAATTGATCACATAATCATAAACGATGACGTTTTCCGCGGCATTGATTTGGGCGTCGGTGATCGTTTGGGCGATCACTGAACCTCCAGCCTGGACCATGCTTCCCATGATACCCTGAGCGACACGGATGTCCCCGATCGAGCGCAGCCTGGATTTGCCCACGGTTCCAGCAACATCTATGCGGACTCCTTCGACGCTGTAGCGGTCTGAAATGTTTCCACGGACCTTGATCACACCGTCGAAACGGACGTGTCCGGTGCTGGCATCGACCTTGTCTACAACTTTTACTTCCTCCACCGAAAGGTAATCCCCCAACTGGCAAAGTGCTCCATCATGAGTGGCTATGATATGGGTTCTTTCTTCGTTGAAGCGGGTATTGCGTCCCGGGAAAATCTTGTATTCCTTACCTGCACTGGCCCCGATTACTTTCCCGGTGATAGTAAAGCCATCTTCTCCGGCAGTGGCGGCAAACATCTTGATCAATTCATCTCCAACCTTGACCTCCTGAAGCATCGGGATTTCACGAAGATTGAACTGAGTTCCAGCCGGAGGCCGATCGGATTCGGGAAGGAAGAGGACTTCTGCATAGCCATCTTTGCCGTTTACAGGAATCCTGCCGCAGGCAACCATGGTCGGTTCGAAATAGATTTTTTCTGAAATCATCTTCTTGATGTTTTCATCCAAAATCCCCTGGTAAATATCCTTTTCCTTGAGGGCGGCATAGATACGTTCCTCTGTGAGCGGCACTTCTTCGACGGTTGGAGGAACGATGTTCAGGAAGACGGCGCTCTCATCCTTGGTCAGTTCGATCTGAAGTGTGAAATCCTTGGTTTGTTCGTCACAAAGGTAGTCGAAATCACCGGTGGTCTTTTCGTAGATCTCGAGAAGTTTTTCTGGGACGTAGTCGACATCCATCAGATGCAGGTCTGCCTGGATGTCATCAAGGGAAGCCGTCTGCGCGCCGACGAGTTGGGGAGGCACCCTGACCAGGACCTTTCCTTCGACCACAGAGATTTTGTAAAGTTCCGCTTTTGGCATTATTCAAATCAGGAGGTTGATAGGAGAAATCGGGATCTTAGCCATCAGTATCCTTATAAAGTTCTTCTAGTTCCTCGGAGGTTAGGATCCTTGAAGCACCAGGCGTGAGTTCTCCCAGTTCCACCCTGCCGATTTTGAAACGTTTGATTTTCAGCACACGGTGACCTGATTCGAGGAACATTTTCTTGATCTGCTGATTGGTACCCTCACGCAGGGAGACTTCCAGCCACATCTTGTCATTGATCTTGTGGATCGGCTTGACCCGAAGCGGCTGGTGCTTCCGTCCACCAATTTTCGGCCCTTTCCGAAGGGTTCTCATGATTTCCTCGGTAACCAGGCCTTTGACTTTGACGAAATAGCTTTTCCAGACTTTATGCCTAGGATGCATCAGCCTGTGGGCCAGCATGCCGTCATTGGTCAGTAGCAGCAGTCCTTCAGCGTCATAATCAAGCCTTCCAACCGGGAAAAGCCTTCCACTGTCCCTGGGGAAAAAATCCTTGACGGTCTTCCTTCCCTCTGGATCATTCAGGGTTGTTATGCAATTCCTGGGCTTGTACAGGGCATAGACTTTGGTTTTGACCGTATGTTTGAAATGAATTTTCCTGCCTTCTACCGTCAGATGATCTGTACCAGGAAGCATGGTCTGGCCAGGTTCAGTCACTGTTTTTCCGTTGAGTATCACGCTTCCGGCATGGATCAGCTTTTCTGCTTCCCTTCGCGAAGCAACGCCTGCTTGGGAAAGCAGCTTGTTGATCCTGATCTTCTGGGTTTCCTGTATCATGCTTCTTGGTTTCTTTTCATGCATGAGGGCTTTGCAAGCGGTTCAGGGCATCCTGTGCAGCAGCCTGTCCTGCCTGCTTTTTACTGAAACCCCTGCCCCTGCCTAAGATGCGTTCCTCTACTTTGACCACCATTTCGAATTCCTTCTGGTGATCTGGCCCAAACTGGTTGACGAGTTCATAATTTGCAGGAAGGTTGAGGTTTTTTTGGACAAATTCCTGAAGTTCAGATTTGTAATCCCTTGAGATGAAGGAATCAACCTGTTCCGGAAGTTCTTCATGATAAAGCTCATAAATGATTATGGAAACCCTGGAAAAGCCCTCGGTTTTCCGGCTGTCAAGATAAATGGCCGCGAGCACAGCTTCCAGGGCATCGGCGAGCAGTGAGGGTTTTTCCCGACCTCCGGAAAGGTCTTCTCCTCTGCCCATCCTGAGGCTATCCCCCAACTTCATCTTTCTTGCAATGTGCGCCAGCCCGTCTTCATTGACCAAGCTCGCCCTGAATTTTGAGAGACCGCCTTCGTCGAGTTCAGGAAAGCGTTCCATCAACAATTCCGAAATGGCCATGTCCAGGACGGCATCTCCTAAAAATTCGAGTTTCTCGTTGTTCCTCTCTCCTGTTTTTGATTCAAATTCCGTAAAGGATTTATGGGTCAATGCCAGCTCGAGCAATTCTTCGTCCCTGAACTGGTAATCGATTTGATCGCAAAGCCTCTGGCACCCTTTATCGAAATGATTTTCCATCAACGGTTATGTTTTCAAATGCACCGAAATAATCGGATGTAATTCAATCCCATGAGCTACTAAAAATTGTGTTAACCACAAGAGCAGCCCAGATTGAATCCTCTTTCCTCTTTTTTCATGGCAAGAGGAAAATAATCCACATAGATTATGTAGTTCTAAGAAATGTTAATTCTATCTGCAAACCTCTTTTTTTTTAAGCCAATTTTTTTTAATGCCCGGACTGATCGATACCCACTGCCACCTCGACATGCTTAAAGCGGAAATTCCAGACGTGCTTTCTGCTGCAGAAGGAGCCGGAGTGGAAAAAGTGATTACGATTTCAGTCGATGAGGCTTCACAAAGTCGGGTGATGTCCTTGAGCCGGGAATGGCCCAATGTTTTTGGGACGCTTGGGGTGCATCCCCATTCGGCTTCTGATTATCATGCTGGAATGTCCGACCAGATCCGCAACGCTTTTTCAGAACAAAGCCGGAGGAATCAAGAAAGCAGTCCAAATCTGCTGGCGATCGGAGAAGCCGGCCTCGATTATCATTACCTCTACTCGCCTAAGGAGGCCCAAGAACATGCCTTCCGGGAACAACTGATTTTGGCGGATGAACTGGATCTGCCTATGGTGATGCACACCAGGGAGGCAGAACAAGACACAATGAAAATCCTGCGTGAATTTCCGCTTGCCAAAAAAGGAGTCGCGCACAGTTTCACCAGCTCACTTGAAATGGCGGAAGAACTTATTGAAATGGGCTGGTATCTTGGCATCAATGGCATTGTGACCTTCAAGAATGCCGAAGGCCTCAGACAGGTGGTTCTCCACACTCCATTGGAACGTTTACTGCTTGAAACCGATTCTCCCTACCTTTCGCCAGATCCCTTCCGTGGAAGACCCAACTCACCTGAAAGGGTTTCTGTGATATGTGCTTTTTTGGCAGAACTCCTTGATATGGAGAAAGAAGAATTGGCGAGACAGACTTCTCAAAATGCGAGGGAATTGTTTGGAGATTTCTGAATCGTCATTAAAATTTCATTGCTGATAGGATGTCTTTGTTTAAGGTTCGTCTATTCTTTTAAAAGGACTAAGCTAAGACAAAAATAGGATTTTCCTTCTTGCTGTCACAATTATTGCTAATACTATTTTGGTAAAAAAGACGGCTTCTAATACGCAAAAAATGCCGAATTTATAGATAATCATTAAAATTGGAGATGTAACCTATGGAACAAGGGACGATGATCGGGACCATTCTTGCTTTCGTTCTTCTGTTGATCGCAATGTGTTTCAATTTCACGACCTTCCAGGTCCAAGTGGGAAACCTTGCCTATTTTATTGATATTCCTTCACTTCTCATTGTTGTTGGAGGAACGGTTTCATCTGTCATGATTTCATGGCCAATGGGGGATGCAAAGGGGCTTTTTGGTTTTGTAGGAAAAACATGGAAGCCCAGCCCGGTTCAGCTCGTTGAAACACTGACGCTGATTGTGGACGTGGCAAAAATTGCTCGAAAAAACATTTTGGCGATTGAAGACGCCCTTCCCAGTATTGAAAACTTATTTCTGAGAGGTGGACTGAGACTGGTGGTGGACCGGGTGGACCGTCAGGATATTGTAGACATGCTGGCGCACCAGATCAAATATGATCAGGCATCAAAGGAAACAGATATTGGAGTTGTGGGTTCAGCTGCTTCGCTTTGCCCTGCCTGGGGGATGCTCGGCACCCTGGTAGGTCTCGTGTTGTTGTTACAGAATCTGGATGATCCCTCGATGATCGGTCCTGCGATGGCCGTGGCCTTGATCACGACATTTTATGGCTCCCTCTTTGCGAACGTCTTTTTTTCCCCAGCAAAGAACAAACTGGAAGTCAACCTTGCTGAAGAGAAGGTATTGTTCGAGATGGTCCGGGATGGTGTGCTTTACATCGAAGCCGGACAACGTCCGGATTTCATTGAATCCGATCTCATGAACTACCTTCCTCCTGACAAAAAGGCCATGTACGAAGCTCTCAAGTTTGAAGGGGGCGGAGGTGAAGGCGGTGGAGAAGGAGGTTGATTCCTCTCTCCTCTGATGACTTATTTGAATCCTGAAATCTGATCTGGAGCTCCTGTTATGGGACAAATGATCGATGAAGAAGATTGTGAAGTCTGTCATCCTTTTGATCAGGAATGGATTTTTACTTATGGTGATCTCGTTACCCTGCTTTTTTGTTTCTTTGTCCTCCTTGTTTCACTCTGCAAAACTGATGTCGAGAAAATCAAGCAGATCTCGGCAAGTTTCAAAGAAAATCCTCCCGGCAGCCCTTTTGTCTTCACGGGTCAAAGCTCGAATCTGGACAAGGCGGCTCAGCAGTTGGAGAAGCTCGATGTTCCTGATGATGTGGAAATCAATGCTTCCAACAAAGGGGTGGAAATAACTTTTCGACGGACGGTGTCTTTTGAGCAGGGTTCAATAGAGATTTCTGAAAAAGCCGTCAAAGCGATGAAAAAAATGCTGCCTATCATCGGTCAGATGCAAAATGATATCGAGATATCAGGACACACTGATAATACCGATGTGAACAACCGTTTCCCTTCCAACTGGGAGATGTCGATTGCCCGGGCCTCGGCAATTGCAGGATTCCTTCAAGCTAACAAGATTGCTAAAGAAAGAATGCAGGTCGTTGGATACGGAGACTCACGTCCACGCTTCAATGCGGATACGGCTTACAAAAGGGCATTGAACCGTAGAGTGGATATTTTGTTACTGCCCGAAGAACAAACCCGCTGACGCAACAATTTCCAGGGACTGAATCATATAAGGAGTGACCGGCCATGGGCCAGATGATCGATGAGGAGGAATGCGAAGTTTGTATTCCCTTCGACCAGGAATGGATTTTTACCTACGGGGATTTGGTTACCCTGCTATTTTGCTTCTTTGTCCTACTTTTTTCAATGTGTGTGTATGAGACAGAGAAGTTCAAAAGTGTGGCTTCCAGTTTCAAGCCCCTTCCTGCGGGAACTCCTTTCATCAGTGAAGGTCGTGATTCGGTCGTCGAAGACATTTCCAAAAAAGTGGAGGAAAGTGAACTTGGGGACGATGCCGACGTCAATGTCGAAGAAAAAGGAGTGGTCGTATCCTTCAGGGCAAGTACCTTCTTTGAGGAAAATTCTACAGATCTGAATGCAAAAGGAGTCGAGGAACTGAAACGTTTTTCAAAGCTGATATTCCTTTTGCCCAACCGGATCCAGATCGAAGGTCATACCGACGATGCCGAACCGAAGAACTGGTCCTCGAACTGGGAACTTTCGGGAGCACGTTCTGCTAAGGTGGCCCGGTTCTTTGTGGACAATGGAATGGATCCGACCAAAATCATTGCTAAAGGATTTGGTTCCACCCGTCCAAAGTTCAGCAATGATTCTCCTTCCAAACGTAAGCTTAACAACCGTGTGGAAGTGATTGTAATCGGAGAATAAGTCGATCCCGATGTTCCGGAATCAGTCGAGTTCGGAGCGAGTATAAAATCCCCTGAAAGCCTGAGTCATCCAACCGAAATCGAAGGCACCTCCCATTTCACGGACGGAATGCATGGACAGCATTGCCGCTCCGACATCCAAAGTCGGTACTCCCAAATTTCCTGCGACGTAGGGACCGATGGTACTTCCACAGGCCAGGTCGGTGCGGTTGACGAATTTCTGTAAAGGAATCTCTCCTTCCCTGCAAATCTGCTCAAAAATGGCTTCTGAACCCCCGTTGGTGGCATAACGCCCCTGTGCGTTGATTTTGATCACAGGACCACCGTTGATTTGAGGGAAATGTTGCGGTTCATGTTTTTCTGAAAAATTAGGGTGAACCGCATGTGCCATATCGGCAGAAATCAGCATTGAACGTGCACAGGAACGTTCGAAAGCCTGGGAAGCGTTTTCCAGGTTGAGTCGTCTGAGAAGACTTGTGATGAACGAGGAACGGGCACCCTGAGTCGTCATGCTGCCGATTTCTTCATGATCGAAACAGACGGCCATCCTCGTTTGAGGAGATTCTGTTTCTGCATCCTTTAAAAGAGCTTCCAGGGCGCAGAAGCATGAATAGAGATTATCCAGTCTTCCGGAAACAATGAATTCCTGATTTTTTCCTAGGATAGCGGCAGGTTGGGTATCAAAAAGAGACAGATCGAAACTGAGGATGTCTTCTGCTTCCACCTTGAGCATTTCAGCCAGCAATCGATGCATCCCCTGGTTCAAATCGTCTTCTGCTTCCAACCCATAAATCGGAGGGAGATGCTTCTGAGCATTGAGGACCAGTCCTTTTTCGTTGACATCTCGGTTGAGGTGGATGGCAAGCAGCGGGATCCTCAGAAATGGATCCCGGTGATGAAGCATATGACCCTCAATTTTTCCTGATTCGCTTCTAACGTATACCATGCCGGCCATGGAGAGATCCCGGTCAGCCCAGCTGGAGAGCAGAGCACCTCCATAGACTTCGACTCCGAATTGAAGATACCCGTGTTGGTTTAAATCGGGCTGAGGTTTGATGCGAAGGTTGGGACTGTCCGTGTGAGCCCCTATCAGTCTGAAACCGGAATCCGAAGGAGGTTCTGTGCCCTGTATCCAGGCTGCCAGGGAGGTTCCCCCTCGAACCACAAAACACCTGGATCCTGGAAGGGGATTCCAGGATTCCTGTTCCTCGAGTTCCTTAAAACCAGCAGCCTTAAGTCGAAGACATAAGGCTTCGACCGCATGAAAAGGCGTTGGAGAAGCGTCAAGAAATGAGAGCAGTTGAGAGGGGCTCTCGGATGTCACTATTGGCTCAGAATGTAAAGGAAAGAACCACGATCAGTATATAAACCCCGCCCAGAATCACCGATTCGGGTTTGCTCAGGGTGTACCCGCTCCGGAAAAAATAAAAGGCTAACAATGTTGCTCCGATGAGACTCCAAATCAGTTCAACCTGTGGTAGCACGATCGGAGTCGGTCCTCCACCCATAGCCATAGCAATTAGAATGGGAACACTCAGACAGACGCAGATGTCGAAGATATTGCTACCGAAAACATTTGAAATGGCAGCATCATAGTTCCCCTCCTGAGCACTTATGACCGAGAGCACCGTATCGGGGACTGAAGTACCTGCGGCAATGACAACAAAACCCATGATCACTGCATCGATGCCCGCCAGTTCACCCAAATGAAGTGAAGCTTCAACAAGAACATGTGAGGCTCCTCCCATGACCAACATCATTCCGATAATCCAAAACCATGCCTGTTTTTCTGTGGTGATTTTTACCCCCTCTTCTTCGTATTCCTCCTGTTTACTTTCCACAACCGTTTCTAACATGGTCTCGTCATGAGCATGCTGCTCTTTATATTTTTTAAATGAATGATGCAACATAAGAACGTAGACGAAGTAGGCACACAAGAGAACCACTGCGACCATGATTCCCCAGTATTGTGTATTCGGCTCAGGGTTTTCTACATCCACTGAAAACTGAGGAAAAACCAGTGCGGCTAATAAAAGAAATACTACGCCGAGATAATACATGTTGTCCCGCCAGATGACTTCACGGTTGATCGTCATGGGTGTTTTGGCAATCAGGCCCGCTGCTGCTGGAATGACAAGAACATTATAGAGTGCTGAGCCGACAATGCTTGAAATGCCAACTTCTGCCCTTCCAAGCATTATGACTGCAATCACGGCAACGCAAAATTCAGGGAAGGAACTGGCGATGGCGTCTATGACGGCGGCCTTGACCGATTCGGGGAGTTGTCGGCGTTCCTGGATGAATTCGGCGGCAGGTTCAAAAAAATCTCCTGCCCTCCAGATTATTATCGTTGCAACAATTATCAGGGATATCCAAAGTGGGTAACCTAAAAAACTGTATTCTGGAAATTGTTTAAGTGCTATCCAGCAAATAATTGCAAGGATGGAAATGTTAATTGTATGTCGAAACATTCCAGGTCCCAAAAACGTTTGTAAGATACTAATGGGGTTCATTATTTTTCTCCGGAGGTTTCTTTGACATTAAGTTTACCTTCTTTTCCTTTAAGAAGTCTTACTATATTTTCTTGATGTTTGTAAATCATAAGTCCTGAAAGAGCAATCATTATTATAAACTGGTATCCCGAAAAAGGCACCTCTTTAATCCATGGCATGAGCAGGAAAAGCCAGGGCATTATAATCAGCATGGTCAGTGCTGATAAACTGGAGATTTTTTTCAATAAAAACATCAACACCCAGATGATTGCGCAAATCAGGGCGATTTCGAAATAGAGCGCGGCAAGACTACCGAAAAGAGTGGAAACACCTTTCCCTCCCTTGAAATGTAAAAATATAGAAAAAATATGTCCACATACTGCAGAAAAAGCCACCGCTGATAGAAAGATAATGGTGTATTGAGTCTGAGTTTCTTCGGGGTTTAAAGCAGATGCGGCAAGAAAAACTGCCAACCAGCCTTTTAGAAAATCAAGAACAAAGGTCAGTACTCCCGGCCCTTTTCCTCCAATACGCATCACATTGGTCATTCCAATGTTTCCGCTTCCCTGTTGACGGACATCGGTACCAAGCCAAATTTTTCCTACGAACAATCCGAAGGGAATGCTTCCCAAAAAAAACCCCAGGATGATATAAATCATTACGATCATATGTCCCCAGGAACTGTTTGGAGGAAGGTTTTACCAGCGACCGGATTTTGCCTGAGCAGCGGAGGAAATTCCTTTTTCCTGAATCAGTTGCAACAGTTCCCGGTCATCCCGATGTTTGACGAGGGTCTGTGCCCCTTTCAAGCGTTCGATATCCTTAAGACTTTGGATGTTTTCACGAACCAGGTAAGCAATCCAGTCGAGAATTTCTCCTGTGGAGGGTTTACGTGTTAGATTTAATTCACGAAGCTGGTAGAAGATCTCAATTGCTGTCTGGACCATTTTTTCGTTTGCTCCAGGTTGATGCATGCGCACAATTTCCCGCATCCGTTCCGGAGGTGGGAATTCAATGTACATGTAAATACATCGACGGATGAAAGGGGCAGGAAGGTCCTGTTCGTGGTTCGAAGTGATGACGATTACCGGCATCTTTCCAGGTTCACAGTTGATCAACTGCCGGGTTTCAGGAATCACAATCTTTCGCTCGGACAGCAAAAAAAGCAGGTTGTTGGGAAGTTCTCTGGGAGCCTTGTCGATTTCATCCAGAAGCATCACAGAGCCCGGATTCGCAAAAGCTTCCGCAAGCGGGCCGAAATGGACATACTCTTCGAGTTGATCGACCCGTCTTCCCGCGGTGTCGATTTGCATGTCTATACCGGCCTGTTTCATTTGGGCATTTGCAATTGCTGCCTGCGCGTCCATCAATCGCTGCACTTCATCGAACCTTGACACCAGTTGCGATACCTTGCTCTCGGAAGTAATCGGGACTTCGTAGATCTGACGTCCTTCTTGGGCGGCAAATTCCTGAGCCAGTTTTGTTTTGCCAGTTCCTGGCTCCCCTTCAAGCAGCAGAGGTTTTTCCAGAAGCCTTGCTATGTGAAAGGCTTCTGCGAGTTTCTCATCCAGCAGGTAGGTTGGGGTGCCCTTGAAGAAAGAATCAGGTTTCATGGTTGTCAATGATTTTTGTTTCAGGAATTAATTTTTTCTCGAACCTGATTCAGGATTTCATTGACCGCTATTTCGGGAATGTTATCCCAGTCCATCAGTTTCATGACATGTTTACGTAGTTTTCCTCGTGAAAGCCCACGTTTTTGCCATTCTTCATGAACTTGTTCGTCGTCGGCCTTGAGTTCTGAATCATCCAGATCCTTACGCATCAGGAATTTGATTGCGGTATCTGTGTGATTCCGGAGAAAGCTTTCATGGGATTCGTCGGTGATGCGCCCGCTTCCACTGACGACATCTGAGTCATTTCCATCCATTCCTTCCATACCAAGGCCCTCATCTTCAAGACTGTAATCCTCGAGTTCCGGGGTCAATTCTGGTGCTTCGAATTGGGGGATTTCCATTTCCATCGGAGGAGCTTCAATGGCAGAGGGTGGAGTGCCGATCGCAGGAGTGCCGTAGGGAGTAGCCGACATCCGTTTTTGGACCTGTTCAGAACTCGGAATGAGGATTACTGCCAGAATCAGCATCAGAGCTGCCGCGAAGGTGATGCAGTAGACCATGGCGTTCATGTAGAGATCATATCGGTTTTTATCGAGGTAGTAGGTAGTCATTTCCATCCCGCGATAGACATCGAAGCCCAATTGCGACATTCCAGTATAACTGAACCCGATTCCTACGATTACTGCCACTGCGGCACCTAGGACTCCAATGAGATAAATATTCAAATATTGAACAGGCATAAACACCTCGTGTGGTGAAAAAAATGAACAGGTTTCTGATCATTCAGTAATGGAATGAATCAGATCATATAGATCCTTAAACCGAATCCGTATTTCATCGTATTTCAGAAGAACCATCTGCCACATTGGAATACAGTCGATTTCTTATCTCTGAAACCGAATTGTTCCAATACTGTTCTCAATCCCATTCGTGGATCAGGAATTGGCAGATACAATTCTCGCGGGTTGAATCAAATCCAACCGAATCTGTAGGATTTATCGGCATATGGTTGAAAACCTTGAGCCTTGAAAAAGAGAATTTTGAGGAAAGTTTTGACGCTGAACCCTGAAAACGATCAGAAAGGAATACGCCTGGAATCGGTCGATCTGCTGATGGACTAACCTAAACTACCACTTTGATTCTTTTGCTTGCGAACAGCGGCCCAGCCAGAAACGAGCATCAGCAGGATGAAGGATATTCGGACAATTTCACTGTGTTCACGGTAAAATGAATAATGACTCCCGACAGATACCGTTTCTCCCAGATGACCGGCTTCAAAGAGTTCGAGACGAGGACTCAAAGGTTGACCGTCCGGGCCGATCAGGATGCTGCTGCCGTTGTTGGTTGCAAAAAGGACCGGCACCCTGTTTTCGATGGCCCGCCAGCGAATAAATGTCTCCATGCTTTGGGTGGCGGTGGTCTTTCCGAACCATGCCAGATTGCTTAAATTGGCGATAAACCCGGCACCATTTCGGGTCATATTCCTTACAATTTCTCTTGAGAAGATATCGAAACAGATGGAAGCAGAAACCTTCAGTCTCTGATTGAGCTCAAAAACCGTATATTCTGTGCCTCTTTCAAACTGGGACATGTTGTGGATTTTTTTTCTCAGCCAGTTTGCGATTTCAGGAAACCAGTCTGCAAAAGGCAGGGTTTCCCCAAAAGGGATGAGGAACATTTTGTTGTATCTGCCGATGATCTTTCCGTCAGGTCCGACCATTACAGAGATTCCGAAAAAACGTGGACCGTTTTCATCCATTTCCCAGTCTATTGATGCAAGCAGGATTGAAGTTTGATGTTTCCGGGCCCATTCTTGGACACGTTTTCGGGATCCGTCTTTTTTGAAAAAAGGATCCGGAAAAACAGATTCCGGCCAGACGATCAATTTTGGCAAACCGCTTTCTACTGGATGATCCTTGAGCAGATTTTCCGAATCCTCTAACAGCAATTCTAGATTTTGTATACGTTCCGAATGGGCCAATTCAGGATTGGATGCAAGATCTTGCAGGGAAAAATTTGGTTGTACTGCTCCAATCCAAACCTTTTGGAAGGAATTTTCAGATGATGATTTTAAGAGAGTTGCTTTTTTGAGATATCCATATCCTGCCGCAGCAAGAAAGAGAAACATGAAAATGAGACTCAATCGGGTCAGCATCTTGAAGGAATTCCTCCGTGTTTTGGAAGAAGACCAGGCCACCAGCAGAAGATTGCTGCTGACCATAAAAAGGCTCAACCCAGAGGAACCGATCAAATCTGCAGATTGTTCCACCAAAGGGAAGCCACTCAAGGTGAGACCACCGAAATTCCAGTCGATCAGACGTGGTGCATTCGCATCCACGACCACAAACCAGAAGATTCTCAAAGGCAGTCCCCAAAGATGATCGTGACGGATGAACAGCAAAGGCCCAGCCAAAGATAACCAAAGCAGCAGTCCTACTTCGAATCCGTAACCAATGAAGGTCACTCCAGATGCAACGAGCCAGGGAAGATGACCAAAAACGTGAGCGCTGTGAGTAATCCAGTAGGCTCCGATGGAAGAGCCTAATCCAGCTGCCAGCCAGCAAAAAACCAGTGTTTGCAGGAGTTTTCTTTTGGTTGAGTGTAATGGATCTGAAAAGGTTTTCTCCAAAACCAAAAGGAGTGGGATCAATGCCAGAAATCCTATCCATTGCGTTCCAAATCCGGGAGCATTCAATCCGATGAGGATTCCGGATGAAGGAATGGCCCACCAGGCCTTGGTTTTGAAACTATTGGATGGATTCATGAAACAATCTTCAGGGAGTCGCTTGCAAGGACATCTGCAGACAATTATGCTTTTGCATTATTTACCATATCCAAGGTTTTCGATGATTGACCTGACACCTTATTCGATCCAGCATCCGATACAGGTTTCTGAAGATGAATATGATCAACTGGTTCAAAAAAAAGAGGGAGGCTGGAGTCAGTGTGAAAGTTCTCTGGAGATGCTTGCTAAACTCCATTATCTCCGTCTGGGGTTTGATGCAGGTAAAATTCAAGAGTCTGATTTTTTGGAACGAGAACAGATGTTGGTGCTCAATTGGTGGAATCGCGGCAGTTGAAGTTTTCAGCACAGGTTGAGATCAACGCAGCAAGGGGATCGTTTCTGAATGATTCTTCTTCAATGCGAGCATCAGGGGAGTATGACCATCACGGTTGACCGCCTCTTTTGAGACCCCCGCCTGCAACAGCATTTCGATGATTGGAAGGTCACCATTGTTTGCTGCGAGGTGCAACAGATTGTTGGCGTTACGGTCCTTTTCCTGACTGTTGGCACCTCTAGCCAGAAGATCCCGGCTGATTTCATGATGACCCCTGGAAACTGCTAGCCCCAGTACGGTTTGTCCCCGAAAATCAGTCAGGTTGAGATCAGCACCATGGTCGATGAGTAAGTTGACGCTTTCCCTATGCCCTCGAATGGATGCTTCCATTAGGGCGGTTCTCCGTTGAGTCAGTTCCACTTCATTGATATTTAAGGTTTTCATCAGCAGCAAGCGGAGAACATCCAGATGACCTCCTCTGGCGGCATGGATCAAAGCACTTCCGCCATTCCCTTGAAGGTCTAGGGCATTGACCTGGTAATCGGCGTCCTCTTCCAGAAGGTATTGAACCACAAGGCTTTTACCATTAGAAGCGGCATGAATTAATGCATTTCTCTCGTTTAAATCTTGGGTATCAATGGAAGCCGAATGTTGATGAAGGAGTTTGACTGTTTCGCGGTAACCCTTGGATGCTGCAAGCATGAGTGCAGTTTGCCCGGTTTGGTTGATGGCATTGACATGAGCTCCGGATTGAAGCAGTTTTAAGGCAATCAGAGGATAACCGTGGGAAACTGCATTCATCAAAGCTGTGTTTCCCTGAACTCCACTTGTGTTGGGATCGACAGAATGGTTCAGTAATAATTTGACCATGGACATGTCCCCGTTCATCACCGCATGGTTCAGGGGGCTCAGAGAGTTATGGTCCGTCCAGTTCGGATCAGCACCGTTTCCCAATAAGATTTCTGCACTTTTATAGTTTTTTGCCAAAGCAGCCAAAATCAATGGGGTTTCCTGATTTTCTGTAATCCAACTATGATCCGCACCCTGCTCAAGGAGATAGGTCACCATTTTTGGAAAACCTCTTTTGGCGGCGTAAATCAAATTCAAATTAAGATCGGCACCTCCTTTGTAAAGGAGTTGGGCGGTTTGCAGATAATTTTTCAATAGTGCGTGAACCAATGCGGTTTTCCCATGATTATCCTCAATTTGAGGATCTGCTCCTTTAGCGAGAAGGGACTTGACCACATCAGTATGCCCCTGGGAAGCAGCCCAAATCAGAGGGGTGGCGCCATCGGAACCTTTTTCGTTGATCGAGGCTCCATAGAAGAGGATCAGTTCAACAAGGGGGAGATGCCCTTTCATTGCAGCCCAGGTTAAGGCAGTCCATTGGTCTTTGTCACGAATGCTGAAATCAGCTCCGGATTCCAGCAGGACTCTTGCGGTTTTGGTATGACCTCCCCCTGCGGCAAGCATCAGTGGTGTCCAATTTCCAGGATTCATGGCGTTGACATCAGCTCCCTGTTTTAATAGAAGCCTTACCGTTGCAACATGTCCGCTTTTGGCAGCCCACATCAGAGGATTCCATTCCTTATCGTCACGGGACTCAAGATTTGCATTGAGTTTCAATAGAATTTCAACGGATTTGGTGTTTCCACGACTGGCCGCAAAAATCAATTTCTCGGAAATGGGATAACCTCCTTCAGCAAGAAGTTGAACCAGCTTCATTTCCCCCCCATCGACAGCATGCATCCAGGCGGTTCGGCCAAAACGGTCTTTGATCAGTCTGGAAGCTCCGAAATTCAGCAACAGAGCTGCAATTTCAAGATGACCTTCTGCAGCCGCAAGCATCAATGCAGTTTCCCCACGTTGATTGCTTATAGAGGTTTCGGCGCCTTTTTCCAGGATTGTTTTTACGAGGCTGACGTTGCCCGAAATGGTTGCGTCATGCAGAACGTTCTGGCCTTGATGATCCTGATGATTGAAGGGACTTCCACCGTTAATCAGTAGCTCTGCAGTTTCAAAGTGGCGGCTTCGCAGGGCGCCCTGAAGAGGAATCATGCCGTTGCCATCGAATTCGGAGGGATCGGCCTTCAGGGAAAGCAATAATTTGACGACCGTTGTATGTCCTTCAACTGCAGCCACAATCAATGGAGTTCTTAGATTCTCTTTTTCCTTCTGGTTCACTTCCCCTCCAAAACGGGCCAGCAGGCGGACCAGTTTTTTATGCCCGTTTTGAACCGCCATGAATAAGGCGGTGAAGCCGTTTTTAGAGGCAATGTTGATTTCAGCGTTGTTTAGGAGGAGTTTCTTGACCGAGTCCAAATCTCCTTTTTGGGAACCAAGCATCAATGCGGTGTGGCCGAAATGGTTCTGGTGGTCAACATTGGCTCCGTTTTTCAGTAGGATATCCATACAATCCAGATGATGATTCACTGTGGCCTGCATCAGTGCCGTCCGGTTGAGAAAACTAACAGCGTTGGGATTGGCTCCATTTTCAACAATCATTGTGGCGATATCTGCATGTCCGTTTTCAGAAGCATGAAAAAGGGCCGTGCGGCCTTCAGAATCGGTATCGTTGATACGTGCTCCCTTTTGAATCAGGAGTTTCACAGTTTCTAGGCTGCCGATTTCCGAAGCAAAAATCAGGGGAGTATAGCCTTTGAAAGACCCACTGCCGCGCAGATTGGGACTAATGCCATCATTCAGCAGGCTTTTCACGGCGTTTGCACTTTTCTGAATGGCCAGCATCAGACGGGTCCATTCCTCCTTTTCTCGTGCACTGATGAGAAAATTTTCGAGCCCTGTAATAGGCCCGGAGATGCTGATTTTATTTAAATTTTTTGGAGCTTCCGGAGTAACTGAACTAAGGTCTCCCGTTTTCCAGTAGAAGAAAAGCATGCCAACAATGAGCATCTTTCCAGGGAAACAGTTCAGCAAGCCATTCATTGCTTTCCGGGGGGTGCTTGATAGGGAACGATTTGATGACTGATATTGAGCAGAATTCCGGTCAGGAACAAGGTGGAAAGCAGATTTGATCCGCCGTAACTGATGAAGGGTAATGGAAGCCCTTTGGTGGGCATTAATCCGTTGACGACAAAAAGGTTGAGGATGACCTGAAGACTGAGAATGGTGGTTGAGCCGAATGCCAAATATTTTCCAAAACGGTCTGGAGCATTCCATGTGATCCAGTATCCTCTCCAAATGAATAAGGAAAAAATACCAACTAGAACAGAGACCCAGAAAAACCCTAATTCTTCTCCAATGACTGCAAAGATGAAATCCGTATGGGCATCAGGAAGGAAAAAAAGTTTCTGATGGCTTTCTCCCAAACCTTTCCCGAACCATCCGCCAGTTCCAAGAGCGATGTAGGATTGGATGATCTGAAATCCGGAGTTTAAGGGATCTTCCCAGGGATTGAGGAAAGCAAGAACTCTTTTTACCCGGTAACTGTGGCTTGCAATCAGAAAGCCCCCAATGAGAGACATGCCGAGAAGGCTTCCGAAGATGTGAAAGAGTCTACCACCTCCTACATAGAGCATCATCAAAACGGTAGTGGCGATCAGGATCACAGATCCGAAATCGGGCTGGAGCAGGATCAGAAAAAGGAAGAATCCAGTAACCAGGAAGTTAGGAGTTAATCCTCGGAAAAAGGAGGACAGTATTTCTTGTTTACGTTCTAGGTAGGCAGCAACATAGATGATGAGAACGATTTTTAACATTTCAACAGGCTGAAATCCGATGCTTCCGAAACGAAGCCACCGGCGCCCTCCCTTAACTTCATGTCCGATTTCGGGAATCAGCACAAGGATCAGCATCAAAAGCATGCCAAGCATCATCCAGGAAGCGTTTTTGCGCCAGAAGTGATAGTCGATTTTAAGTCCCAGCCCCAATGCCGTAATTCCTAGGGTAATATGGAGCAAGTGTTTTTGAAGGAAAAAATAACTGTTTTGATACTGAATTTCTGCAAAGGGAGCACTCGTGCTGTATATCATCACCGTACCCCAACCTAACAGTAGTAGGGTAGAACCCATCAAGGTGAAATCGTATTTTTTACCAATAGGAGATTTAATCACGATGGACTAGAGGTCTAGAAGAATCATGAACTGGTTTTTGATAACCAACAGAACTCAGTAATGATGATCCTTTTAGAACTTCTTATACTTTAGGATTTTCGAAACTACTTGGTAGGTTCCTACGATTCTTTGCAGGAGACCGTATATACATACTGCGGTTTCTATGCCAAGACGAAGAGAGATCAGGTGGATTTGAGGAGGGCGTATAGGCGTTCGAATTCGTCTAGGTCCTGGTAGTAGATTCTGATTTCTCCCTTTTGTCCGGAATTACGGATGCCAATCCGAGTGCCAAGATGGCGTTGGAGTTCTTCTTCTAGGCTTAGCAGCATGTGTTTTCTTTCTTCAGAGGTAGGGATGTTGTTCTTTTGCATGCCAGCTTTTGGCAATTTCCCAAGCATTTGCCGGACCTGTTTCTCCGTTTCACGGACGCTCCATTCCTGTTGAAGAAGCTGCTTTCTTAACAGAAGCTTCAAAGCTTCTGAAGGAAGTGATAGCAGAGCCCGTGCGTGGCCGGAAGTCATTCTACCTAATTCCACATCATTCTGGATTGCCTCTGGAAGTTGCAGCAGGCGGACCAGGTTTGAGATGGTGGTACGGTCCTTTCCGATTCGTTCGGCAAGGTCATCCTGAGTATAACCATGTTCTTTGAGGAGATGTTCGTAGCTTCGTGCCTCTTCCATCGGAGTCAGATTTTCACGCTGGATGTTTTCCAGCAAAGCGGTTTCCAGCAAATCCTGATCTTTAATGTTCTTGATCAGAACCGGGATTTCGTGATAATCCAGCATTTTTAGGGCACGTAGTCGACGTTCCCCCGCAATCAGCTGAAAATGTCCGCTTAGCTCAGGATGAATCCTAACTACCAGGGGCTGAAGCACTCCCTGATGTTCAATGGATCTTGATAACTCTTTTATCTTCTCTTCATTAAATTTTTTTCGTGGTTGAAGCGGGTTGAGGCTAATTCTGCTGATGGGAATGTTGACCAGTTGGTCTAAAGAAGGTTCTGCCATGATGAAGAATTTATCGAGAATGGGTTTCCTCACACTGGAGAGTTCCTGGATCATCCACGTTTGCTCTTTGCAACGGAGATACAGAATCCTGTTGTAATTGGAGGTAGATGAAAAATTCACGATTTCCGCTTTTTTTGCCTTTAATCACAGATTCCATTTGTCCGAGTATGACCAGTTGAAGTTTGGTTGCTAATTCATTGAGTTGCTTGAGAATCCTGGAATGGATTTCCTCGTTTTTAACAAGTCCACGTTTTCCTACCTCTGCCACCCCGGCTTCAAACTGGGGTTTGACCAAGGCCAGGATTCTTCCTCCGACTTTCAGGAATTCAAGTGCTTTAGGCAGAATCAAGTTGAGTGAAATAAAGGATGCATCAATTACGACCAGATCGACTTTATGACCGATGCGTTCAAATTCAAGATGTCGGAAATTTGTTCTTTCCAAAACCGTGATGCGCGAATCCTGGCGTAGTTTCCATGCGAGCTGACCATAACCCACGTCCACACAAAAGATCCTGGCAGCCCCGTTTTGAAGCAAACAATCACTGAATCCACCTGTGGAGGCACCCACATCTAGAGCTTCCAGACTTGTTACATCAATCTGGAAATCCTTGAGTGCGCCCTCAAGTTTCACACCTCCACGGCTGACGTACTGTAACTGTCGGCCTCTTAGTTCTAGGTCGGATTTTGAAGTGAGCCTATGTCCTGCCTTCTCGATTCGTATACCATCCGAAAAAACGATGCCGGAAAGAATCATGGCTCGGGCTTTCTCCCGGGAGGTAGCCATTTGTTTTTCAACAAGCATTTGGTCGGCTCTCATTTTTTGGGGTTTATTCATCGTGTCATGTCAGCAATCCAGGGACATGAATGAGATCCATTGACCACAGAGAGAAACTTAGGCTGGACTCATTCACGTTCGATGTTCAATTCCAAAATCTTTTGCCTATCCTTTTCAATCACTTCCTCTTTGGTTTTTTCCAACTGTTCCTGAACCTCCTCCAATGAATTTAGGTCTAAGGGAAGTTCCTCCAGCTTTGGTTCTTGCGTAAGGGGAGATTCTTTTTCCCCGACGGTTTCTTCCTTTTCTGTCTCTTCCTTTTCCTGACTATCTTCTTTGTTGTCGGATTCCTGTTGCTTCGATTGCTGTTCTTCTCGTGCCTTTTCGATGGTGGGTGCAGGGGGATAGTCAACAACATTAAAAACCTGGGGCGAATCATCCTGGACGATTTGCTCCTGTATTTCAGGAGCAATAGGCACTGGAGGAGTCGGGGCTAACCCCTGTCGAACTTGTGAGGCTTGATTTTCGGGAACTTCAACTTCGATATCAGGAGCTTCGATCGGAGCAATCGTCACCAATCCAGTGATGGTCAGTAAATTGGTTTGGGAACCACTGGCGCCGAGAACGAATTCAGTACCCCTGACTCCAACCACGGCAGTTACGGTTCTTATTTTAAATCGGTCCCGTTTCCTTCCTTTTCTTCTTATAGTTTTACGAGCAGATATTTTAGGAGTCACTTTAAACTGCCCCTTCCCCGTCAGCAGAGAAACCTTAGTCTGATCTTCAGTAAGATTATCCAAACCGAAGAAAGATCGGGAACCTAGCTGGATGGTTTCATCCTTTTTAGGTAAACGGATGAGTGCCTTGGAACTTGCTCCAGTCTGAACTTGGTCTTTGAGCTGCAGAGGAATCTTTGAACCTTTTTCACTGAAAATCATGACCTGGCCAGCACGCATGATTTTGACCAATCCGAGTTTCAATTCAAGCTCCACCTCTTCTGCAAAAACAGGAAAGGTTAAGAGAACCCAAAAGAGCAAAATGGTTAAGATGTTGCGCTGCATTGGGAATTAAAAAATGAGGATCATTTTGAAGGAGCCCAAATTTTTCTGATAAGTCTCAGAGGTATTGCTGCTTCCCTGTTTCAACTGCGGAGTTAATGACAGAATCATCCAGCCCGTCAACGGATACATCAATTCAATACTGACATTCTTTTTCTCGCTGGTTTTCTTGACCCCATCAGTATTGACAACCCGATAAGCGGTATTGGACTGTTTCAGCATGGGAGTGAGTTTCCATTTTCCAAGAGGAATTCCAAATTTGTAACTCAAAGAAATCTCAGAGTAATCATTGGTGTTGGTTTGAAAATCATTGACCGAATTGACCAATTTGAACTTATGGTTCCAAGCCAATAGTTTGATCTGGTATTCCAAACTCATTCCCATGGAAAACCCGTTTTGTTCGCTGTTGTCATAGTTGGTTTTGTTCTTCCGTTCAAGATTGATTTTCCAACTGCTACTTTCAGAATTCTTCGTTGTTCCAGTCAAATTAACAAACTGATCGCTGCCGTATAGTTTGTAATCTTTCAGATGGGGATCCCTATTACTGCTCGTCTTGTTACTGTCGCTCATGCTGACTGTGTTGATGCCCAATGAAGTTTTTAGTTCAAAGGGGAAAAAATAGAAATTTTCAAACCAATCCCAGGAAATCTGCTTGAATAACACAGCATAATCCGAAAGGGCTTTTTCCTGGTATCCATCTCCCATCAACAAAGCATTCAGGGCCATCCTAGATTCATGATCAAAGCGCTTGTTGTATGTAGAAAGTAGGGTGAGGCTTCCTTTGTGTGCAGACGTTTTGGAACTTTCTTGATTTACAGAAAGGAAGTTGTCGTCCTGGAATGCTTCACTAATGACGATCAACTGGAAAGATGGTTTTGCTTTTTCCCGCTTCACTTTGTCTGTTTCCAAAAAAACGATGAATTCTTTTTCATTTCTTCTCAGTCGGGTCTGAACTTCAACCAAAAAAATATTCTCTCCAGGCTGCAATTGATAGGGAACACGAATGGTTTCCTCGTAAATTCCTGGAGCAGAAGGCTGTTTTTTCTGGTTGACCTTAATGTTTTCGATTTCACTGAAGGCACTGACCTGAAAAATAAATTCTCCTTTTTCTTCCTGTACAAGATCTTTGCTGAGGGGAAAAATCAGAATGTCTTCCTGGGTGCTTTGCAATTCTGACAAATCCTTGGGAGCTTCAGGAACTATAGGGACTTCCGGATCCGGAAGTTCGATTTCTTGGATATCAATCATGACAAATTCACCATTTGTTGTGATCGACGGATAGAGAAGACGTGCATCGATTGGAGGAAGCGGGTCCAATGGTGCAACTGGCATTTCGATTTGCATTTCCGTGACTTCTTCCTTTGGTAGCGTCAAATCAAGGGGAAGGATAAGCTTGGCATAGTTTCCTTTATTTTTGATTAGGGCAGATGTCAGTTGCGTCAAAATTTTGTTGAATTGTTCTTGATCACAAGGACTGCAGAAATCATCCACAATATGCATCTCATTGCTTTGAGTTCGAACTAGGCTAAGTTGAAAAGCCTCATTTATTTGTTTTATCCGAAGCACAAATAAAGTTTGGACTCCTAAAGCCTGAGACATCAACCTCAAGCAATGAGCTGAAATGCAGGGGCCAGGTCCAATGATTTTCTCAATGGATTGATGGGCTGCCTTGACCTTTGATGATTCCAGGAGATTAAAATTCCTGGTTAAAAGTTTGCGTTGTTGTGATTCAATGTATTCCAGTTCCATGTCGATCTCTCCCATAATCGTCGTATTCAGAATGGCAGCTTCCTTGGAATACGCCTGACTGGGGAGAACCATAAAGTGGATGAACAGGATGGGCAGAAAACCTAATGCTTTGATCAAGATGATGATCTGCCAGGGGATATTCTTTTTAAGAAATCTTCGCACGAAGAAATCTGCTGGTGAATTGGATCAAGGTGCCTGGGGCCTTATTCCTGGTATACATACTCATCATCAGGTACCTCCTGCTGAAGGGAATTGCCCTGAAGCCATCTGAGTGCTTCGTTAAGGGCTTCAGATTCCATTCTTGAACGGCATTCAAGCGTGCAGGAACCCAGATGAGGCGTCAACAGGCAGTTTTCCAACAAAGATAGGGGGCCTGTGTATGGTTCTTTTTCAAACACATCGATAGCTGCTCCAGCGATGCCCCCTTTTTCAAGAGCATGTTTCAAGGCAATTTCATCGACAATTCCTCCTCTTGCCGTGTTGATCAAGATGGAATTTGAACTCATTTGCTCCAGTTCTCTGACACTGATCATATGTCGGGTCTCTTTCCATAAAGGCACATGCAATGAAAGAATGTGTGAATTTTGAAGAAGTTCTCCAAGCTCCGCACTTCTGATTTTCAAACCCTCTTGTTGAAGGGCATGAATTTCGGTGGTCTTGTCTGCAATATCCAGGACCAAGATCTCACGAGGAGAAAAGGACCTGAGAAGCCGGGCCACAGAGGTGCCTATCCGACCGAATCCTATTAGGCCAATGATCGATTCACGGATTCCTCTTCCAGCAGGACGTGACCATTCCTGTTTTCGTATACCTGCATCGAGCATATGGACAAAACGACTGGTACTCAGCATTTGACCCACTGTCAATTCAGCCACCGCGCGAGTGACTGCATCCGGAGTCCAACTGACCCGAATACCACGTTTTCTGCATTCATGGAGTGGAACTCCATCAAGTCCTATTCCTACTCTGGCAATCATCTTCAGGTTGGGGTTGATGTCGATCAGAGGGAGGAGATTTTCTGTTCCGGCAACCAGGGTTTTACAGTCTTTAGCTGCTTCTAAAAGTTCTTCAGGTTTGAGTTTTCGACCACTATTGTTGTTGCTCCAGGAAAAATCAGATTGTTTGAGCGGTTCCAGAATTGTGGGGTCTGATACACCAAACGGAGAGGTGGAGATGAATAGATCCATTTTCAAGAAACTGTATTTGGATGAAACTTGGGAATGAGGGGCATCACTGAGGATGATACTTTAAAGAAATGACCAGCCAACTCCTCTCAAAATGTTAAATCATCATGGGTCTAGGAACTTATGATCTGATATGGGAATTTTCCTAGAAGATCATTTGGAGGTTTATGATTTACATGTGCCGAATCCTTAATCATCGACTAGTGGCTTCTGGCAAAGATGTCATCTATCTGCATTCAAATTTTCAACAGATTGTCTATTTTTTTAAATGCTTAAAGACATTTAGCCTTTTTCCGTAAAGTTAAACACTCCGTCCCAGTTCGTAGGAGGAGGTTGTTCAAGATACATTTTACAGCGATTCACATAAGTCAGACAGGGACCATCTTCGGGTTCGAGTTTTAAGGCATTTTCAAAACATGAGATAGCATCCTTAAAATTCAAATCCTGATAGCATTTCATCCCTTTTTCATAATGCTCCATTATTTCCTGCATGGAACCTGCCAATTCATTTTTCTTGGCCAGTAATTGATAGATTTTAACAGGCTCGTTTTTGCCAACCACTCTGACAACATCCAGATAACGAACATCGATGGAATCCTCTGCCAGTTTGTAGGTATTTTCAGCGATCATCGTGTAGGTTTTATAAAATTTATTTGCACCTTCCAAGCGTGCCGCCAGATTAACGTTATCTCCCATCATGGTGTAGTCCGTTTTGCTGGCCGACCCCATGTTACCTACAACGATCGGGCCACTGTTGATGCCCATTCGCGTATAGAGCATGGGTCGATTTTCTTCCCTCAGTTTCTTTCTCATTTCTGTGTTGCGATCCTGCATATCCAGTGCAGCGTGACAACTGTCTCGTGCATGATTTGGGTTGTCCAGCGGTGCTCCCCAAAAAGCGATGATTGCGTCCCCTTCAAATTTGTCGACTGTGCCGTTGTAGGATGAGATCACTTCGCACATGGTGGTCAGGTATTCGTTGAGAAGCTGGACCAGTTCCTCAGGAGTCAGGCTTTCAGAAACCGTTGAAAATCCTTGGATGTCAGAAAAAAAGGCAGTCATTTCCCGACGTTCTCCACCCAGTTTCAGTTTGTCGGGATCTTTAACAATCATGTCGATCACAGCCGGGGAAAGATACTGTGAGAAAGCACCACGGATGAAGGTTTTTTGCTTTCGTTCAAGCATGAACAGATAAAGGTTGATTGTTATCATGCTTAGAAAACATGCCATCAAGGGATAGCTCAAGGAGAAGACCAGTCCATGGTAGATGTAGGCATAAACATTAAGCGAGGTGTAGACAATGATGATCAGAAGAAAAACCATGTTTTCAAAACGTTTGAGCTGACTCACCGCAAGGAAAGCCAACAGCAGGATCAGCATGACTAGGGATTCAAATGTAAAAGATGCAGGTCTGATGGGTTGCTGTTTCATCATCGTGGAAATCGTATCCGCGATCACTTCGATCCCGTAAACCTCTCCAACAGGTGTTTCAAAGATATCATGAGACATTTCTGAGGTATCACCGACCAGAACCAGTTTTCCTTCGACCAGTTCCCTCAGGTCTTCTGTTTCTTCCAGATATTCTTCTTCATTGAGGTCTTCCAAATCTTCGAGATCCATAAGAACTTCGATGGCAGTAATCACAGCAGGGGTTTCTTTCAGAAAAGTCATTCCACCAGGAAGGCTTGGGTAATCAATCCAAAGGAAATCGTATTCATCAAGGGGCATGCTGAGTTCTCCAAGAGTCAGTACCCCATTCTCTAGTGATGGTTCGACATCCAGATACATCGCTAAGGCTTGAACGGCATAGGGCCAGATATTATGTTCTTTGTTGATTTCCGGGTAAAAACGGATCCTAGAAAGTTGCCCTCCTATTTCCGTGACGTTGGTGTAACCTCTTTTGGTAGCCTCATTCAGGACTTCTGTCGCATCCGTGATACCATTTAAGCGGGTCTCCCCGAGGCTGTACCAAATCGGGGTGTCCAGATTAAGAAGAGAGACAACCATGGTTTTTCCTGATTCTCTAAGTGCTTCAGCCAGGATCGGATCCTCACCGTATCCGTTGGGAAAATCCATGATCATGTCCAAGGCAATCACTTCAGCCCCAAGCCGTTTAAGATTAACCACGATCTTGGCAATATCTTCACGTTTCAGAGGCCAACTTCCATATTCCTCGAAAAAATCTTCTTCGGTGTCCACGATCAGAATGTCGTCGTAAAGAAATTCTGTTTCTTCTGAAGGAAGGGTTTGGGCACGGAACTCGTGTCTCAGTCCGAGCAGGGGGTTCTCAATTCTAGGCAGAAGTTCAAAACGTTCTGCACCAAGCATCAAAACAAAGATAATGACGGTGATCCAGAGGTCGAGACGTTTAAAAATCGTATTCATGTTTGTTTTATTTTTTTTGGATTTTGTTGAATCATCATCTATTTGTTTAGGTGATTTCACCACCGAAGCAGGCCTGCCTTTTTGACTTTTTTCTTTAAGTTGCTCACTACGGAGTTCGATATAACGTTTCTTGGCCTCGTTTTTATCCCCCCTGCTTTGGCTCATCGATTTGACCCAAAGAGCATGATCAACCTTTCGTTGAGCAATTTCTTTACGAGCCTTTAAGTTTTCCTGATCCATAGGAACCTGAGGTTTTATTAATGCAATATGCTTTAAAGGGTTGAAATTATGCCATTCTCCATCAAGAAACAATGCTTTTGTCAACAACGGCAACAAGCCTCACTGGCTCATCAACCAGATCCCAAAGCGCTTGACCGAATTCAATATTTGAGTTCAACTAAAAACACACTCCACATTCAACCTCAGGAGGCAGGATGTGGCATAAGTTAGGTGATTCTGTTGTCCTGCCGAAAATTCCTAATTCTGGCTTCTTTCTGGTTTCTAGCGGTCATCATTCCATTTCAGCTTTGGGGAATGCCACCGATTGAATGGAAGTCCACGAAAACCCTCCCCCGTTTCACAGGTTTGCGGGAGAATGTGGAACTCCGTGAACTTCTGGAAGAAATCCTGAAAAACTATGCAAAAAAACCTGGGCGGATTAGGGTTCATCCGGAAATCCAGAACCAAGTGAGCACTGTTCAGATCAAGGGAAGAACCATGGAGGGAATCTTTGGGCTGCTCCTGGAAATTCATGGCTTGAGCATGGTCGAAGATGATCAAGGCCTGTTGATACTGCCGATGAGACTGGTTTGGAAATACCTGAAATTTCAAAAACCGGTCCGTGACCCCGTACCGCTTGAAAACGTCCTGAAGGAGATTTCTCAAAAAGGCAGGATCATCATCCGGTTTGACCGGGAGAAAATGAAGGATCAAAAGCTACTCAGGAGCCTTGCTGCAAAGAGTGTCAAACAAGCTCTCGAAGAACTGGCGAAGCGTCAAAATGCCCATTTGATTTATCATCCTAGACAACATTTGCTGGAATGGTATCAGTCCGAAGAAATCTTACAGCGTTTCGTTTTTCTCAAACATACCAATCCCTCCTGGATCAAATCCATGTTGGAAGGGCTTCATCCAAACCTGAATTTGGAACGTGTAATGTTGAGTTATCCTGCTCCGGAAACGGTCCTGCTCCAGGGGCCTAAGCAGGATTTGGAACTGATTGAGGAACTCATCAGGCATCTTGACCAGTATGAAGATTCTTCGGAAATCGAATCTGATCAAACGTTCCACAGGTTGGAGTTACGATACCTGCATGTTGGAAGCAGGAATATTAGCCGAAACGGACGTTTGGTGGAGATTCCTGGGGTCAAATCGCGGCTGTTGGAAATGATCGAGACCATGGATGAATCAGACCCTTTGCTGCCGGTTCGTTTTTTGAAGATCCTGGAAGATGAAGAACGTAATGTGCTCATCCTGCAGGGATCCCGAAAACAGTTGCTGTTGCTGCAGAGGCTGATCGAACTTTGGGACCGGCCGGTCCCGCAGATCAAAATTGAAGCACATATTTTTGAAACCAATGAATCTGATGCCCTCAAGCTTGGGTTGGAATTCAGTGGTAGAGGTCTGGCTGATGGTGGAATGCTCAGTGCTGGCTCAGGAGAATCTTATGCTTTTGATATCACTCTGGGGCCTCAGGATACCTCCCAGGGCATGCGTATCGAAGCAACCTTAAGGTTTCTCCAGTCAAAAGGAAGAGGAAGAGTCCTTTCACGTCCTCTGGTTGTGACAGCCAACAACATTGAAGCTGAGATGAATAGTGGTTCGGTGATCAATATCAGGCTTACCGGAGAAAAGACTGCCAGCTTGCAAGAGATCAAGACCGGGGTTACGCTCAGGGTCACTCCAAGGCTGATTCCAAATCCTGGGGACAATCGTTCTCAAGATGAGATACTGCTCAACGTCTATGCCGAAACCAGCATCCCCATGGCAGAAAGCAACATTGACGGGATTCCGCAGATCAACAGCCAACGTGCTCGCTCAGAAGTCATCGTTCGTCAAGGACAGCCTTTTTTGATAGGAGGATTGATCAAGGAACGTGAGTCCATGAGTCAGTTTGGGGTGCCACTGCTAAAGGACCTTCCTCTCATCGGTTGGTTGTTTCGATCCGAGGGTAATGCCTCTCAATTTGATCACGTTCTTGTTTTTATCACTCCTACTCGCTTGGATCCTGTTTTGACTCACAAGCTCCCTGATTTGAATATGCTACAGAAGCCATTAAAAGCAAGCACAGAAAGATGAATAAATTTTCTGAGAGTCACGATTCTGAAGATTTTGATGAAGGAACCTTTCAGAAATCCAAGCAAAGTGAACGCAGGCAGGCTTATTTTTTTTTGATGCTGGGAGGACTGGTGTTTCTGGACAGTGGTTCCCCAATTCCGATACCTCTAACAGGACTTCCCTCGGTTTTGTTGGGTTTGGCGATCATGGCCTATGGTTGGAGCCAATGGCGATCTTATCAGCGTCTGCCACTTCATGAAGCAATTCAATTGGGCCGTGTTCAGGGAGGTCGATTGAGCCGCACCGATCTTTTTCTCAAATTACGCCTGAGTGCCGAAAAGACGGATGAGCTTTTGGACTTGCTCATCCAAAAAGGGTTTCTGGAAAGGATCGATGAGGATCTGCCTCCAGAAAATGAGCCCGTCTATAGGCTTCTTTCCTGAAAATAGTCCATGCAAGGTTCCGGTCAAAGCTTCCCGGAGGCTTCTAATGTTCCTCAAGCGCTGTTGAGACTGCTTAGTGTGATCTATGGATTCCTGGTTCGCTTTCGATTGGTGCTTTACCAGAAAGAATGGTTCAGGTCCAGGCATCCCGGAGTTCCTGTTATCTCCGTTGGCAATCTTACAGTGGGAGGAACTGGAAAAACTCCACTGGTGAGCTTCTTAACACAAAGTGCAAAGGATGCCGGATTTAAGCCTGCCATCATCAGCCGGGGTTATCGCAACCGCTCCCAATCGAAAATCCAGCGTGTTCGTTTCTGTGAGAACTCCGTTGTTGATGCAGCAGTTTTTGGTGATGAACCGACTATGCTGGCCAAGGACAATCCGGAAATTCCAGTTTATGTTTCAGCGTCCCGAGTCGATGGGGCAAAGATGGCCAAAGAATGGGATGATCCGGGACTACTGATTCTGGACGATGCCTACCAGCATCTGGCGATCGCGCGTGACCTGAATCTGCTTTTGGTTGATGCGGAGCGGGGATTTGGAAACAAACAACTGCTTCCCTTGGGACCGCTCCGTGAAGACTTGGAATCGGCAGGCCGTGCGGATGCAGTGATTGTGACCAAAGCCAATTTAGGACCTACTGATGAAGTGATCCAATCCCTTCGTGAGTACATCCGTAGCGATTGCCCTGTATTTCGTTTTGAATACCGGATGGTTAAAATCTTTCGCTTGGATGGTCTGGAAGAAATAGATCCTTCTACATTAAAGGCCAAGCGTCTGCTTTTGAGCAGCGGAATTGCCAACCCCCAGAGCTTTTCCAAAATGCTGAAACTCGAAAAGGGTGATCCTGTCTCAGAAATGCATTTTGAGGATCATCATCAGTATCCTGAGTCATCAGTGCGTAAAATGGTTGAATGGGGAAACAGCATCCCGCATGATTTTTGGCTGACCACGGAAAAAGATGCCATCAAACTAGCATCCGTTCAGGAATTGCAGCAGAAATTATGGGTCGTCAAAATGGAAATGCAGCCAGATCCCGAATGGCCGGCCTTTTTTAATGGATTTCTTGAGGGTTTGTAATGGGATTCAGGAAGCTTTTGACCCATTCTGAAATTTGTGATTGTCGGTCTTGGTGTTAGAATAAGCCTTTCAAAACTTTTGAAAATGATGATCTTCAGGTATCTTGATTAAGTAGAAAGCATACATTGATGAGTCGGAACAGAATCTTGCTGGTTAAGTAAGGAGGGATGAAATGGCGTTGTTAACCGTTCATTCTTTTCCAGACCCGGTGCTTAAGCAAAAAGCTCTGCCGGTGAAGGAATTTGACGAGAAACTTGCCGAGCTTGCAGACAACATGCTTGAAACCATGTATGAAGAACGGGGGATAGGTTTGGCTGCAGTGCAGGTTGGGGTGCTTAAACAACTGGTGGTGGTGGATTTGAAAAGCGGTGAGGAAGATATCAGCCTCCGCGAACCGAGGGTCTTTGTGAATCCCCATATAGTTGAAAGAAGTGGAGAAACGATCTCGGAAGAAGGTTGTCTCAGCGTGATTGAGTATCGGGCGGAAATTAAAAGAGCTGAATCCATCAAACTCGAATTTCAGGACCTCCAAGGAGAACCCAGGACTATGGAAGCAGAGGGGCTTCTTTCGATTTGCATTCAGCATGAATTGGATCATCTCCAAGGCATTCTTTTCATCGACCACCTCCCCATGCTGAAACAGAAAATGGTCAAAAAACGACTGGCAAAACTGGCTCGTGAAGCGGCATGAGGATAACGAATCCGACGATTGTCACAATCGTTTGTTTTTTGCTAATACTCTGTTTCAAATCGGAAACAGCTCAGGCCCTAGAATTTGAATATGCACATGCAACCGTTATCACGGAATCAGGCATTTCCATACCTGTCGAAGTTTCGGATACTCCTGAAAAACGAAGCCTTGGGCTTGGGAAACGGGATATGCTCCAGAAAGATTGGGGCATGTTGTTCGTCTTCCAAAAACGTATTCCTCATCATTTTTGGATGAAGGACATGCGTTTCCCGATAGACATCATCTGGATTGACAATCACAGGATTGTTGAGATGGCTGAAAATATCCCTCCCCCTGAGAAAGACGCTTCACCCAAAGTCCTGAAACCCAGTTATCCTTCCAATTTTGTCCTGGAGATCGAGGCGGGCAGAGCTAAAACCCTGGGCCTCAGGATGGGTCAAAAGTTACGTTACCAGTTTTAAAAAGACTTATGGAAAGCAACGGTCCGATTTGTATTGTTGATGATGAACAGTCCATTCGAGAAACCCTTGAGGCGGTTCTCAAAGATGAAGGTTATCAGGTCATTTCCTGCTCAAATGCCGAAAGCTTTCAGCAGCAGTTGAAGGAACTAACCCCATCACTGGTGCTTTTGGACATCTGGCTTCCTGGGCGAGATGGAATGTCCGTGCTGGAAGAACTACGGGATACCCATCCTGAACTTCCTGTACTGATGATGAGCGGACATACAGGCATCGAATCCGCGGTGAGCGCGATCAAGCTTGGAGCACGTGATTTTCTTGAGAAGCCTCTTCATCTTGAAGTCATCCTGAACAAGATCGCATCCATCCTTTCCCGTAAACGCCTCCAGGTTTTGGAAGAACTTCCATCCGATATCCGCTTGGAGGAAGCCAAAATCATCAATCGAGTGATTCCTGAAGAATCAGTGTTTCTGGAAGCTTCGGATATTCCCCAGAAAACCTTGAAGAAAAACGTGGTCCTTAACGGTATGGGATTGATCAGCGGAAGAAATACGGGATTGATCCTGAGCCCGCTTCCAGAAAATTCAGGGATCATCTATCGAACTCTGGATGGTACTTCGATTCCCGGAAACATCACTTCCCTCGAAAATTACGAGCATGCAGTAGCAACGCATACTTTCACGGCGAATTCAACCGTGCTTGCAACACAAAACCGCAGGGTTCGGACGATAGAGCACCTGATGTCGGCCCTCAGTATGGAAGGTATTAGTAATGTGCTGATCAAAGTCGATGAGGAGGTTCCGAACATCGACGGTTCAGCAGTGGATTTCTGCAGGCTCATCCAGGAAGCCGGAGTCAAAGAACAAAAAGAAAATGTGAAGTTTGCTGTGGTTCACAAACACATCCAGGTAGGAATCGGTGAGCTGGATAAAAAACACCTCTATGTGGAACCTTACGAAGGCTTTGAAATCCGCATGCGGGTCAACTACCCGGAGCCGATCCTGGAACAGGAATGTGTGTTTAACCCGGAAAAAGAATCTTTTTCGGAAAGCATTGCTCCCGCACGTTCATTCAATACCTTCGGAAACATTGATACTGCACAGAAAAAAGGTACTGTGGGCAGTGGCTATTTAAATTCCCATATAATTATTCATGATGGTAAGGTCATCAACACGGAGCTCCGTTTTGATGATGAATTCGTGAGGCACAAGATCCTAGACCTGATCGGCGATCTTTACCTGCTCGGTTACCCCCTTCAGTGCAGGGTCGTTGCCAACATGACCTCTCATGGTTACAATCAAGCCCTGGTGCAGAAACTGCACGTAGCTTTGCAGAGGCAATATCAAAAAAACGAATCCTCTGTCACCCTAAACGAAAGCTAAATACTCAGGATGAGACATCAGTCCCGATCCTATGCGTTACAGGCTCTTTATCAGTCCGAGATGCTTCAAAGCAAATCGATGCTGCATTGCGACCGTTTCCTGGAGCAACTGGAAACGTCAGATGTAACCAAGCAGTTCGCAAGGGAATTGATTGAGGGAACTCTGAGATTCCGTAAACAGATCGACCGAAGCCTGCGCCGCAATCTTGACAGTTGGAAGTTGAACCGTCTTTCATTTGTGGTACGGAATATTCTGCGTCTTGCCGCGTTTGAGCTCTGTTATCATAAACAGAGCTCCCATCAGGTGGTGATCAACGAAGCCATCGAACTCTGCAAGGATTTTGTGGATGATAGTTCTCATGGACTGGTCAATAGTGTGCTCCAGAAACTGCATGATGAAGCCCAGAATCCTGAAAAGGCATCCTCAGAAGGTAAAAAAAATTCCTCTACTTCTGTTACCCCAGAAGACACTCAGTCTCTGGAAGAGACCACCGGATAAATTCGCACTCAAGGTTGCGAATCTTTTCAGTCTTTTGATCTTCCTTCATCAGATGGGTTTATCGGTGTAGACGGAAGATGAAAATACCTCCCAGAAATAGAGCACCAATGATCGGGGTCACCATGAATAGGATCAATCCTGCTATCACCAGCATGATGGTGGACAAGGTCAGCCCTATTGATCGTTCGGGGATATTGAATTCCATGCTGGAAGATTGGTATTGATTTTCAGAATCGAGCTCTTTTTCTGCTTCCTCTTTGATTTTCTCCATTTCAGCCTCACTTAGGCCATACACTTCCTGCACGGCTTCTAATTCTGATTGAAGCTTGTCGTCCCCCTCCCTGGTTTCCCTGAGTTCTTCGGCTTTTTGTTGAACCCGTTTCAGCAACTCACGGTTCCATTCTTCGGATTTCATGGTTCAATGAGGAAAATTCCTAACAGTGGTTTTGAAGAAGGGATTCATAGTAGCGAACTTCATCCAGCTTATTTCTCCTGCGAAAGCCTTTGAGCAGGATCTTACATTTTTTTCTCATCACTCTGCGTGCCGCTATTTCATCTTCCTTGTGCAGTGAGACATTGGCCAGGATTTTTTTAAGGGATTGGACACGGAATCGGTCCATTCCCCAATATTTTCTGGAAAGCTGATCCGCATGCCCTCCGTGACGGGTCATCAACGCCTCATTCAACAGTGCAACCTGATGATGGGCGGTGATCCTCAGCCAGAGATCGTAATCCTCACAAACTTGAAGATTTTCATCAAAAAGACCGCATTTTTCCAGCAATTCACGTTTGAGCATCACCGTTGAGGGGGCCATCATGCAAAGTTCCAGACTAGGTTGGAAGATCCATCCCTCAAGTTTTTGGTGACGCCTTTTTGGATTGATCCGAAGTCCATTACGAATCCAAATCTCATCAGTAAAATGGAGGAAATGATCTGGACGTTCAAAGGCTGCTGAGATTTGTTTCTCAAGCTTTTCCTTATGCCAGATATCATCAGAATCGAGAAAAGCGACCCACTCACTGTCCGTGGCATTGATTCCGGAATTGCGTGCTTTGCTGACTCCACCATTTTCTGGCAACTGAATTGACTTAAATCCCCCTTCAAATGAATCCAGGACCTCTTTAGTTGCGTCCACCGAGGCATCATCGACCACACAGAGTTCAAAGTCAGAAAAGCTCTGACTCAAAACCGACTCGACCGCTAAGCCAACAGATTGACTGCGGTTGTATGTAGGAAGGATGACACAGATAAGAGGCATGCTTGATCATACAATATCTCAATGTCGGTTTTAAACCTTATCCGGCAGTGCTTTTCGTGCATCTCACTATACTGGGCTTGAGCTTGGGGATTTCAAGAGATAGATTTTCTGCAAAAACACAACCTCCCCGCATGCAATGACTTTAACAGCTTTCATCATGCAGTATCTGGCGCCTCCATTGGGCTTCATCTGGCTTTCCGTGCTGGGTCTGTTGTTTTCTTTCCGGCGTTTTGGCAGAGGCTGTATGATCCTGGGTTTGATGCTATTGTTCCTTTTCTCGATTCCAGGATTGGGCATGCTCGTTACGATGCCGCTTCTGGAGACGAATACGGAATGGTCTGTGGACGATCTGAAAGATGCAGATGCCATCGTTGTTCCTTCAGGCGGATACTTTCCAAATGAGATTCGATTTGTTTCTGGAGAACATAGCATTCGCAGGGGAGATTACGGCCTTTGGCTGCATCAGCAGACCGGACTACCACTGGTCCTAACCGGAGGCAGAACCTACCATCCCGAAGCTCCAGCAGAATCGGAAGTACTTCGTGAATTCCTGAATTTGAACCCCGAATCGGTCTGGGCCGAAAAGAAATCGATGAACAGTTTCGAGCACGCTGTAAATCTTGAGAAGGGTTTTTCAGAACGCGGATGGGCCAAAAGAATTGTGCTGGTCAGTTCTGCAATGCACATGGTGAGGCTTTCCGCAGGGTTTCGTGCCAGGGGTTTTGAAGTGATTCAGGTTTCCATTCACGATCATATTGCTGAATTCAAGCAGGAAGCAGGTTTTTTGGAACATGTTTTTCCCTCTTGGCAAGGATTGAAAATTACCCGCCGCGCTTTCTACAGTTATGCTGGGATCCTCTCCTATCTGGTTCGAGGGAGGATTGGAATTTCAGATGTTTTCCATTCAGAGCCATCGTATCTAGCACCTCCAAGTTTCTGGCTTGGACGGGGCTGAAATCCCAAGTTTTTTTCTAGATCTGAATCGTAAAGCGTGCGCCGCATGTTCGGGCATGTCATGATTTGATCCGATAAACATTTTCGTTTCATTTCATCTAATACAGGATCCCTTGAGCATCAATTCTTCCATCCGCAACATTGCCATCATTGCCCATGTAGACCATGGAAAAACCACCCTCGTAGATCAAATGTTCCGTCAGGCGGGACTTTTTCGGGAAAACCAGCAAGTCGAAGAGCGTTTGATGGACAGCATGGATCTGGAAAGAGAACGCGGGATCACCATTTCTGCCAAAAACTGTGCGGTACGCTGGGGTGAGGTAAAAATCAATATCCTCGACACTCCGGGACATGCCGATTTCGGTGGGGAAGTGGAACGTGCGTTGATGATGGTTGACGGGGCCCTGCTGCTGGTGGACGCCTCGGAGGGGCCTCTTCCCCAAACGCGTTTCGTACTGCGTAAAGCTTTGGAAGCGGGGCTGAAAATCATTGTTGTGATCAACAAGATTGATCGTGGTGATGCAAGGCCGATGGAGGTGTTGGATGAAATTTACGAATTGTTCATCGAACTGGAAGCAACGGATGAGCAGATTGAATTCCCGCTGGTTTACGCTATTGGAAGGGATGGGATCGCACAACTTGAAATAGAAGACAAGGGAAGCGATTTAGTTCCTTTGATGGAGTTGATTGTGGAACACCTGCCTGCTCCAGAATTTCAGGAAGATAAAGCGTTTCAGATGCTGGTAGCAGATCTTGGCTATTCTGAATATTTGGGACGTCTCGCAATCGGTCGAGTGGCAAACGGAAAGGTTTCACGCAATGAAACACTCGTTTGCATCAATGAAGCGGGGGAGCAACTCAAACTCAGAGCAACCAAACTCCAAGTCTATGAAGGCCTGGCAACTCGGGAACTGGATCAGGTGGAACCTGGCGAGATTCTGGTCCTTTCTGGAATAGAGGATGTGCATATCGGGGATACCATCTGCACCCTCCAAGAACCTAAACCTCTGAAACGAATCTCAGTCGATGAACCAACGATTTCAATGCTATTCGGAATCAACACCTCTCCTTTGGCCGGTCAGGAGGGGAAATGGGTGCAATCAGCAAAAATCAGGGATAGGCTTCGTTTGGAAACACTGAGGAATGTTTCTTTGGAAATGGATGATAACTCTGGAGAAGCATTTTTGGTCAAAGGCCGTGGGGAACTGCAGATGGCCATCCTCATCGAAACCATGCGTCGAGAGGGGTATGAGCTGACTGTTGGTCGCCCGGAAGTGATTTTTCGTGAACAGAACGGAAAACGTCTGGAACCGATTGAGGATGTATTCATTGACTGTGAAGAACCCTTCCTGGGGATCGTTTCGGAAAAACTTTCTCAAAGAAAGGGCCGAATGGTGAATCTTGTCAATCATGGGACGGGTCGAATTCGGGTTCAATTCCACGTACCCACACGAGGACTGATTGGCTATCGCAATGAATTTCTGACCGATACACGGGGTACGGGCATCCTCAATTCCCATTTATTAGGATATGAGGAATACAAGGGAGATTTTCCACAAAGATTGACGGGCTCTCTGGTTTCGGACCGTGCAGGCAAAGCAGTAACCTATGCCCTCTTCAATCTTGAACCAAGAGGCCGTCTCTTTGTCACACCTGGAGAGTCTGTCTATGAAGGTTCCGTCATTGGGGAACACAATCGTGAAAACGACCTCAACGTGAACCCCTGCAAGGAGAAAAAACTCACCAACGTCCGTGCTTCTGGCCGCGATGATGCCTTGTTGCTGACACCAGTTCTTCCTCTGACCCTGGAACAGGCGATCGAGTTCCTGAATTTAGATGAATGTCTGGAAATCACTCCCACCTCCATAAGGATCAGAAAACTGAAGCTTACCCAGCAGGAACGTAACCGTGACATCAAGCATCGTAAATCTTGAGATATTTGCGCTCCAAAGTTTGTTTCTTCTAAACCTCTCTTTTCAAAACATCTGAATTCATGAGATGATCTTTTCTGAAATTAAAAAAACTCTAGGCGATTGAAGGTTTTCAAGGAGTTGAGTCTCGTTCGTGGGAAGAATAGAATGCTTTTAGGATAACCAAGGATTGGAGAGAAATTGGAAAATTTAATTCCTGAAATTGTCAAATACCTCTTTATCAGTGGAGCCATCATAGTGTTCTCGTTCTTGCTCCGCAATTTTATGGTCAATCACTACCCGATGCGCCTCAATCGGAGTTGGTCTGCTGCAAAATCCAACGACTTCCTTGAAATTTCAGAAGAACTCGAAGTTCCTGTGGAGAAAGAAAGCTCTCCAAATCGTGAACAATGGATTAGAAAAGCCAGAAAGTCTCCTCTTAAAACGGCGATGGTCATCCGCCAATGGTTGGAGGAAGAAGAGAGTTTCAGAGAACAAACAGGAATGCATGCCGGAACTTCCTGAAGTCGAAACGATTGTCCTTGGTCTGAATGAAGAACTTTACGGAGAAACAATAGATTCTCTGGAAATCTTTCGTAGTGATCCGATCATCCAGGGAGATCCTGAATTCTTCAACGAGTTTCTTTGTGGCCGGGAGATCCAAAAAGTCAGCAGGCGTGCGAAATATCTTCTTTTCCATCTTCATCCTGACGGGGGAATGGTGGTTCATCTCAGGATGACCGGTAAATTCACCTTGACCGAAAAAGCAGGCATTCCCGGTCCACATGAACGGATCTGGTTTCACTTGAAAAAGGGGAGAGTACTTGTTTTTTCGGACCTGCGCTGTTTTGGTACCCTGGAATGTGTAGATTCGTTGGAAAAATGGGAGCGTTCCAAAAAACTGGGTCATGAGCCTTTTTCGCAAGACTTCAATGCGAAATGGCTCAGAATACGTCTCAAAAAATCGAACCGCGAAGTCAAGCCACTGTTGTTGGACCAACAGCTTTTTTGCGGGCTTGGCAACATTTACGCTTCAGAAGTGCTTTACCGATGTGGAATCAATCCCTGCCGTAAGGCAAAACGCATCAAACTTAAAGAATGGGAACTGATTGTGGATCAGACCCGAAAAGTACTGAATGAAGCAATTGAGAAGAACGGTACGTCGATTTCGGATTTTCGAAAGGTTGACGAGAAAACCGGAGAATTCCAGAATTTTTTGCGTGTTTATGAATGTGAAGGAAAACCCTGTATCTCCTGTGGGATGCCGATTCAAAAAATCGTACAACAGCAAAGAAGCAGTTATTTTTGCCCTGGATGCCAAGTTTGATGATGCTTAAGCTAAGAATCCTACTGCTTGTATTTTTCAGTACTGTGCTGGCATTTCCGGTTTTTTCTCAGACAGTCCTACTGACCGACCACCCCGGAACGGGTTCTTATGAATTTGGTCAGGAAATGATCCGACTCTGGTGGGGTTCAGGAGAGGATGAAAAACATACTTTGACGGTTCGTCCGATAACGGAATCTTCAGAGCGACTCGTCATGTTGAGAAACCGTCAAGCGGAATTGGCGGTTATCGATGCCCGAAGTGCCCACCGTGATCTGGGAAAAGATCTGAGGCTGAGAGTGGTCTCGGTCCTCTGGCCCAATTTCCTGCATGCGGTTGTCAACCGTCTGACGCTTGCCCAACCTTCTGTTCTGAGTGCCCGCAGCCTGCTGGTCCATCCCAATGCCATGCAGGCCGCACAGATCTGGACCTCGATGGTACCAGGAGGACAACTGAGTTGGTGGGAACAGCAGCAGGGGTTGCAAGAACAGGGGATGCTTTATGACGGCATGTTCCTTTCAGCTCCGGTCCCATTGGAAGAACTCCGGCAGATGCTGGGACGTTTCGAAACACTGAGCCTGGCTTCACTGGAACCGTCCTTCATCTTAAGAATGCGTCAGAATTCACCTTGGTGGAAGAAATGGAAACTGGCGAAGGGTTTTTATCCAGGGCAGTCCCAAACCGTTGTTGGCCTGGCGAGTTTTTCGGTTCTCGTGGCAAGGGTTGACTATCCTCCGGATCAAACCGAAACATGGCTTAAGACGCTTCATCAACAAAAGGAAAAGCTGAACCCACACATCCTCTTCAGGAATTTGGATGCCAAACACAATTCCCTCTTCCGGGATACCTTCCACTTTCATTCCAGGTCGCGCTCTTTTTTCGGGTTTTAAAGATTCCAGGTTCAGAGCATGACCGGCATTCAGGATAAGGGAACAATCTTCCGTCATATTCCGGTATTGGTGGATGAGGTCCTCCGATATGCTCCTGAAAGCTGTGAGACGGTGCTGGATTGCACCATAGGAGGAGCTGGGCACAGCATCTGTCTGTTGGATAAATTTCCACAAATGAGGCTTTATGGGATGGACAGAGATCTGATGGCCATTCAAGCCTCGAAGGAAAAACTCCTTGATTATGGAAATCGGGTCGAACTGCAGCATTCCAGTTTTTCGGAACTGGAGTCTTGGTTGATGTTGTGGAATCAGAATTTCGACTACATTCTGGCTGATATCGGAGTTTCTTCAGAACAGCTTGCCCGTCCTGAACGTGGATTTTCCTTTTTGGAAGAAGGTCCGCTGGACATGCGTATGGACGTTGAACGCCAAACCCTTACCGCGCAAGAACTGTTGGCTCAGTCCAGTGAAAAAGAATTGCGTAACATCCTTAAAACCTGGGGGGAAGAACCATGGGCCGCAAAGATCGCTAAAACCATGGTTAGCGAAAGAAAGCGCAATTCCCTTAAAACAACCACGCAGCTTGCAGAACTTGTCAGCAGAACCATCCCTCGTCGTTTTCATAAAAAGGGATTCCATCCGGCAACAAAAACCTTTCAGGCGCTTCGAATCGTGATCAATCGGGAATTGGATGAACTGGAGCAGTTACTGCGAAGTCTCTCGAAAAGCATGCAAAATGGTTCGCGTCTCGCGGTGATAAGTTTTCACTCCCTGGAAGATCGTCTGGTCAAACAGACATTCCGCAATTGGAGTCATCCCTGTCATTGTCCACCGGACCTACCGTACTGTATATGTGGACTTAAACCTTTGGGTAAAGTATTAACCAAACGGCCATGTACAGCTGGAAACGATGAAATCCATAGTAATCCCCGCAGTCGCAGTGCAAGACTCAGAGTTTTTGAGTTTGAAGGACAGACCGATGATTGAGGTGGTCGTCAGAGAAGGTTTGGATGCGGACATCGACCAGTTGGACCTCCAAAACATCTTAAAGGTTTTTGTAGAGCATCTTTTTGACGGTGAACGGAGTCTTTCGCTTTATCTCACTGACGATGAGGAAATCCGTCAGTTCAATTTAAAACAGCGTGGAATGGACCAGCCAACCGATATTCTCTCCTGGTCCTATTTCGAGGAAGATCCTGAAGTCGAGTGGATCGGCGATCTGATGCTTTCATTGCCTCGTGTCAAACAACAGGCCCATGAAAACGGTTGGGATCTGAAAACCGAACTGGTCCGTTTGCTGGCCCACGGATGTGCTCATCTTGCCGGTTGGGATCATGAACGCTCGAAGCAGGAAGCATTGGAAATGCTGAAATGTGAGACAGAAATGTTGGAAAAAGTCGGATTTGAAAAAATATATACCGAATAGTCTTTTCCCTTTTGATCCAAGGTTTTTCTTAAGGTGCCCAATTCCAAATTATGATAAAGTACCAAAATCGAAAGCAGCTATAAGCCAACAGCCTAGAATCAGTTTGCCAAATCAAACTTTGGTTTGAGGTATTTCACACAAATTTTGGCAGATATAGCTACTGGATTCGCCCTCCTTATTTTCTTCTCGAAAGACTTTGTCAAAGGATGAATCTACGAGCCCGCCTGACCTTGCTTTGGGTCATCACCAGTTTGCTCATCATTCTCCTGCTTCTGGGTGCCGGAATCTTTATCTTTCATCAGTTCAGCCCCTCGGATCAGCAAATCCTGATCGAAGTCCTGTCCCCATATCGTTTTCATTTGCTCTCGCCTTTGTTCTTTTTGATTTTTGCATTGATCTGGGGAGCAAAATGGTTTCTTGAAAAATACTGGTTCCCCCTGGAACAGATGCTGGAAGATATGGAATTGATCCATAAGGTAAACCCCTCCTTGAGGATCGAAACCAGGGGAAGCTCTCAACTCAAAGCTCTAGCTGCAAAGTTCAATAAAATGGCTGTAAATACAGCTTTGGCTCAAAACGAAATCAAGAAAAACATCAATCAGGCAACTTGGAAGCTGGAAGAAGAGAAGCATCTTTTTGAAGCATTATTTGAAAATCTCCCGACAGGAGTGATCATGACCAATCCTGAAGGTCATATCCTGCTCTACAATCATCAGGCGGAGAAGCTACTGGAACAAAAAAAAGGGCTTAATCCGGGACTGGGGAGAGACATCCGGAAGATTTTCGAATCGTCCGAGGTAGAACAGGTTCTCCAAGGATTACGAAGCCAGTTAGCAGAATCTGAAAATGTTTCAGATCGAAGTTTTTTTTTGGAAAGGAATGGAAGGCCCCTAAAATCCTTAGCCCATGCTTTGGTGAACCAGCATCATCTACTCGAAGGATTTCTGTTTTATCTGGAAGAGGAAACCTCTTTAGGAGAATTTCCCGATTTCCAAGAAATTTCCTTGATGCAAGAAAGAAAAATATCAAACAACATCATTTTGCGTAACAGGCCGATTTACTACGATTTTGATCTTTTTCAAAAATCCTTGAGACACTCCGAATTGAATGATGTCTCGACCCGAGATTTAAATTACACCGTTTTTGATACTGAAACGACAGGTCTTGATCCAAGAGGAGGAGACGAGATCATTTCCATCGGGGCCATGAGAATCATCAACCGTAGAATCCTCTTTGAAGAAAGTTTTGAACAGCTGGTAGACCCAAAACGCCGTATTTCTACAGCCTCGATTGAAATCCATGGAATCCAGCCCCAGGTCCTGGAGGGGTGTCCTACCATCGACAAGGTCCTCCCCGAATTCAGGAGTTTTTGTTCGGATTCGGTTTTAGTAGGACACAATGTCGCATTCGATATGAGTTTTTTGAAGATGAAGGAAGCTAAGACAGGCATCTCCTTTAACAATCCTGTGCTTGACACACTCCTGCTTTCTGCCGTGGTTCATCCAACACAGGATTTACATTCCCTGGACAGCATCGCAGAGCGTTTGGAACTCCATATAGAGGGTCGTCATACTGCCCTGGGAGATGCGGTGGTGACCGCTCAGATCTTTCTGGCCCTGATCACACTGCTGGAAGAACGCGGGATTTTCACCCTGAACCATGCTTATGAGGCCTCACAGAAAACCCATTATGCGCGTTTGCGTTACTGAATCATCTTAGAGAATTCCTCCAAAACGGGCGTAAACTTCGTCCTGGAGCCGGAGGATGACTTTCAGGGATTCTTCCAGAAAACGCTGTTCCAATGGATTGAGTTGTTTCATTTGAATACGGTTACCTGACACGTTTTCTTTTTCACTTGTTTTGAAATTCCACCGGATCTTGAGCAGCATGATAAAATCGTAGGCACTTTGAAGGGCTTGAGACAATTCCCCAGGAAGTTCCCCACGTTTTTCCAGTTCTCGGATGCGTTCGAGGCTGTGTGATTCTTCGATTCCAGCTGAAAGAGCAAGGGTTCTGATGCCCATCACGAGCGGTCTCAGAGCTTGTTGTTTAAGGTCTACGCTCAGATTCCCGAAGCCCAGCAGGCGACGGATTTTCCAGTCCAGTTGATGAACCGGGGGACGTCCGGCGTCGAGATCGTTTTCCGACATGAGTTTGAGAAACAATCGGCTACGGGGGGAGTGTTCTATCAGTCTTTTTCGAAGTTTTCGGACAAGTTCATGTTTTCCGAAGAGGCTGCGGAAATCAAAATAGATTCCTGCTTTTAATAGGGCTTGCGGGGTGGGAGTGGTCAGGATTTGTCCAAACAGGATCAGCCATTCTTCTTCCGTCAGGCAGAGTTTAGGGTTGATGGCCATCGTATTACCAGGGCATCGGGGGAATCCACAGATTTCCAGTCCACTTACTACTTTTTCCGCAAAATCAAGAAACCAACTCCGTTTTCTAGCAAGCTCTTCATCTGATGGAGCCTCAAAGATCAAAGCATTATCCTGATCCGTACTGATGGTCTGCTCACGTCGGCCTTCACTGCCCATCCCCATCCATGAAAAGGGAGAAGGCGGCCCTCCCCTTCCTTCCATATCCATTTCCTCAAGTGCTAATTCGATCAGTCTGCAGGTGATTTGGTCATGGATTTCAGTGATCAAACGGGTCAGAGAATCTGCCTGGCCTTCCTCCATGAAGAGCTGTTCAATAAGCGGTAATGTTTCTTTCCGGATTTTAGCCAGGGACTCTGCAGAATTTGCAGATTTGATGGAATGGATTAGGGATGCAGGATGACGCTGCTGTGCGGTCATCCAGTCCCATTCCGAAATAACCCCGATGGGCATATCATTTTCTGTGATCACCAGGTGGCTGATGCCTTTGTGGATCATCAGCATCAACGCCTCAAAAATGGTTTCACTCTTGTTGATACAAATCACCGGTGAGCTCATGATTTCAGCAACTTGACTTTCGGTGGATTTTTTTTCGGCCAGGACTTTCTCCACCAGATCCGTGGAGGTGAGCATCCCGATCATGCCCTGTTGATCAATGACGACCAGCGAGCCAATCGAGGCATCTGACATTTTTTTCGAGCAATCCGACGCAGTGGCTTCCGGGCTGATGCTTTGGATCGGACCTTTGATCAGTTCCGAAACGGGACGGAAGAAGGGGAAACTTCCGGAATTAGCAGGGTTTATCGGTGAGAAATCCTCAACCATATCTGACATGAAGATTGAAGGAGAGAGCTAATTTTCGGGGCTTTTATGAACCTTCCGGGGTTTTTTCTCTTGATCCGGAAGATCCGGATCCGCTTCAAGCCGGATCTTTGCAAAGTCCGTCAGTTTTTCAAATTCCTGACAGACCCGCAGCCATTTGAAGCGAATGGAATTCGAGACAATTTCCTCGTCCTGGATCTTGAATTCTTCCACCACCGGTGCCCATTCCAGCAAGGCAGATCGGCTTCCGGAAAAAGATTCATGGGAATCATCAGTACCTGACCAGTTATTTCTACTCAAGCGTTTCTCGAACTCCAATATGACTTGCTTACGTTGCAGGCTTTCAAAAACCTCTTCCGGAACCTTGACCAGGTTTCGAATAAAAAATTGACGGGCCAAGGTATCAACATTTTCAAAATCCTGTTTTCCTCGGTCATGAATTGTTTTGAGCACATGGAGGGTCAAATCCATCAGGCAGGCAAAAAATATGTGGTCACGGGCGGTTTTCATTGAGGATGCGAAAAGAGGATCCTTGATCAGAGAAACATACCGTGTCCCGGCCCGTGCTTTGAGGTACCCATAAAGACTGACCTGCGCCACATAACTGGACCGACTCGAAACAAATGAGCTGAGGGATTCAATCTCCTCGATCCGATTTTGCCGCCCTAAAAATTTTATCAACGGAAGTAGAGGTTTTAAAATACCTGGGAACATTTTATTGGTCCAATTAAAAAGAAAAAATACGCATAAGAAATCTGCTCTAAACTGATTAAAACATAAATCTGAAAAAAAATTGTTGTAAAAAAAACTAACTGCTGATAATTCTAGTTGAATTTATGAACAAGCAGTGAGAATTCTTCCGCTGAAATGTTTCTTTGGAAGGTTTTCGTTGCAGCACTGGTCCAACAACGTGACCAGATGGGAGCAAAAATGGCTGATCTTGAACAACACTGGGCAGAAACCCGTGGGTTGACCACATGGATCCTGATCCTGTGGTTCATCTTTTCGATAGGGATCTTTTTTTTCGCAAATTCCCTTAATTCCTTTACTTTCTTTGGCTGGCCCTTCGGCTTTTACATGGCTGCACAGGGGTCTCTCATGATTTTCGTGATCCTGATTGTGGTGTTGAACTTCAAGCAGGAGAAGATCGATGAAAAATTTGGTGTAGCAGAAGACGAATAAAGGAGAAAAGAATGGAACAAGAAAAAAAGACCTTTATTGAAATGCTGCCCAAAATTTACGGGATGTACACGGGCGGTTTCATTGCCTTCATCATACTGATGGCGATTCTCGAACAGATGGGACTCGGGGCAGACACCATCGGCATACTTTTTGTTGTTTTCACGGTATTGGTTTATGCAGGCATCGGCTGGCTTTCGCGGACGATGCAGGTGGAAGCCTATTATGTTGCCGGGCGTCAGGTTCCGGCCTTGTTCAATGGGATGGCGACGGCTGCGGATTGGATGTCTGGGGCCTCGTTTGTCGCTATGGCTGGTGGGATCTATTTCGGAGGTCACGGATACCTGGCCTTTGTCGTGGGCTGGACCGGAGGTTATGTGCTGGTTGCGTCTTTGATGGCGCCTTACCTGCGCAAATTCGGCTGCTACACGGTCCCGGATTTCATTGGCACCCGTTATGGAGGTAACCTGGCACGATTGCTTGGGGTGATTGTGCTGGTGGTGGCTTCTTTCACTTATGTCACAGCCCAGATTAACGCCACTGGAACGATTGCATCCAGAGCCCTCCAGATTCCCTTCGAAGTTGGAGTCTGGTTCGGATTGTTTGGGATCCTGCTTTGTTCGATGCTAGGCGGAATGCGGGCCGTTACCTGGACCCAGGTAGCTCAGTACATCGTGTTGATCATTGCCTACCTGATCCCGGTTTTCTGGATGTCCAACAAGCAGGGATTCGGACTCATTCCTCAATTCGTCTATGGTGACGCGGTGCAAAGGGTTACGGAACTGGAGCAGTTGCACCAAGTGGGGGTGCTCAAACCAACGGAGTCTTTTGCCGGCCTCAAGGCGTTGACCGTACCATTCGTGGCGGCCGGCGGTGGATTGGCGGCCTGGAAATTCGTGACCCTCGCCTTCTGTATGATGGCCGGCACGGCATCCCTGCCGCACATTCTGATGCGCTACTTCACCACTCCTTCAGTCAAGAGTGCGAGACGCTCGGTGGCCTGGTCCCTGTTTTTCATTTTCCTCCTCTATTTCACCGCCCCGGCTCTGGCGACCTTCACCAAGCTTCAGATCCTTGATCCGAACTTGGCGACGGGCATCATCGGCAAATCGATTGCCGAAGTGAATGCCATGGAATGGATTCAGAAATGGAGTGCGGTCAAGTTTCTTGCCATTTCCGACAGCAACGGGGACGGGATCCTGCAGATCAACGAGTTCTTCATGCGCGGGGATATCGTTGTGTTGGCGACTCCGGAAATAGCCGGACTCCCCTATGTGATCTCAGGCCTGGTTGCGGCAGGTGGTATGGCAGCTGCGATGTCGACGGCGGACGGTCTGCTGCTGGCGATTGCCAATGCGCTATCCCATGACCTTTATTACAAGATCATCGATCCCACTGCGGAAACCGCGAAAAGACTGATCGTCGCCCGTATTCTGCTGGTGGTGCTTGGTGCGGCTGGGGCCTTCGTCGCGAGTTTCCAACTGACAAGCATCCTGGGGGCGGTGGCATGGGCTTTCGACTTTGCCATGTCGGGGCTCTTCTTTCCTCTGGTTCTTGGAGTCTGGTGGAAACGGGCCAACCGTCAGGGTGCCGTGGCAGGAATGCTGCTCGGTTTCCTGTCCGGGACCTGGTACCTCTACATGGTGCGTTGGGGCGGCATGGAGCCCTGGTTGGGCATCGATCACCTGCGTTTCGGAATCATAGGCTGTTTCGTTAACCTGGTGGTTATGATCGTGGTTAGTCTCGCCACAGAAGAACCTGATGAAGCGACTCAGAAAATGGTCGATGAAGTCAGAATTCCAAAAGGTGAAACCGTTCTTGCGGCATCTCACTGATCCGTTAAACTTAGACTTTCCCGGGGTCTTCAGACCCCGGGATATTCATTGTTATCTCATTGCGAAATTTGAATGAACCCTGTACCGGAAGGTTTTCCGCTTTGGGTCATTGCTCTGGATTATGCATCCGGGGTGGTGATGTGGACATTGATTGGGCGAACGGCAATGGGCTTTTTTCTTCCGGAAGATTCGTCCTTTTTCTTCATGCGTTTCTTTGTCCGCTCCACCAACCCTTTGCTTCGTTTTTTTGCTCCGCTCACCCCGGGCTTTCTGTTGCCTGCTTTGATTCCGCTTTATGTGGCCTGGTTTTTTTACATGCTGCGATTTTATCTAATGCCCTGGGTGCTGGGCTACACGGTGATGGGGATGCTTTCCTTTCCACTAGAAAGTGAAATTGCGGGATTGATCTACCGAGCCCTGTCCCCTGAATGAATCTATTTGGCAGTGGAAGAAGAGTTAGATCCGATTCCCTGAAGCATTTTCTTGGGTCAGAATTTCCGAGTTTTCCAAAAAAATCTCATTTTCTTTGTCTTTCCAAGAGACAATCCCTTCAATCTTTGATAATTTTGATGTTCTTCAAATAAGAAAGATTTTGAAAGATGGAGTGAATCATGAGTGAAATGTTTGAAATACCACAAAATTTTCAGGGTTCCGTTTGGGCGGATGATGAAAAATATCAGCAGATGTATCGTGAATCTGTCGAAAATCCAGAAGCGTTTTGGGCGGAACAGGCAGAAAGGGTGCACTGGTTCAAAAAATGGGACAAAGTACTGGATTGGAATTACCATGAGGCGCAAATCCAGTGGTATGAGGGTGGGCAGCTCAATGTCAGTTACAACTGTTTGGACCGGCATCTCGAAAAAAAAGGAAACCAGACAGCTTTGATCTGGGAAGGGGATGATCCTGAAGAGGATCGGAGCTTTACGTATCGGGAACTTCATGAACAAGTCTGCCGGTTTGCCAATGTTCTCAAACAACAGGGGATTGAAAAAGGGGACCGGGTAATGATCTACATGCCGATGGTTCCTGAATTGGCGATGGCTTGCCTGGCCTGCGCCAGAATCGGTGCGATCCATTCGGTGGTCTTTGGTGGGTTCAGTGCGGAAGCTTTGAAGAGTAGGATTGTGGACTGTGGAGGCAAAATGATGATCACCGCAGATGCTGGGCTTCGAGGTAAGAAAAGTGTTCCACTCAAGGCTAATGCCGATGCGGCGATGGAAGGAACCCAAATCGAAAGTTGTTTGGTACTGAAACGGACCGGTGACCCGATAGAAATGAAAGAAGGTCGTGATGTTTGGCTTCTGGATGCAATGCAACAGGCTTCAAACGAATGTCCTGCAGAGGCGATGGATGCGGAGGATCCCCTTTTCATACTCTACACATCTGGTTCTACCGGAAAACCGAAGGGTGTGCTCCATACATCCGGAGGATATTTGGTTTATGCTTCCATCACTCACCAGTACGTTTTCGACTATCATGATGGAGACATCTACTGGTGTACTGCCGATATTGGCTGGATCACCGGACACAGCTATATTCTTTATGGACCGCTGTCCAACGGTGCAACAACATTGATGTTTGAAGGTGTGCCTAACTATCCCGATTTCGGACGTTTTTGGGATGTCTGTGACAAACATAAGGTGAACATCTTCTACACTGCACCCACGGCGATTCGTGCGATAGCCAAGGAAGGTGATGAGCTTGTTCAAAAACGGGATCTCAGTTCTCTGAAACTCCTAGGCACAGTGGGAGAGCCCATCAATCCTGAGGCTTGGATGTGGTACCATCGGGTGGTGGGCCAAGAACGTTGCCCGATTGTTGATACATGGTGGCAGACTGAAACCGGAGGCATCCTCATCACTCCCTTGCCGGGGGCCACTAAGACCAAGCCAGGTTCTGCGACAAGACCCTTTTTTGGAATTCAGCCAGTTTTGATGGACTCAGATGGAAATGAAGTTGATGGGGCCGTTTCAGGAAATCTCTGCATCAAATATCCTTGGCCGGGACAGATGCGGACTGTTTTCGGAGACCATCAGCGTTTCAAGGAAACTTATTTCAGCGCCTATCCCGGTTATTATTTTACTGGCGACGGTTGTCGCAGGGATGAAGATGGATACTACTGGATTACGGGAAGGGTGGATGATGTCTTGAATGTCTCTGGACACCGCATGGGAACGGCGGAAATTGAATCGGCGCTGGTGCTTCATGAATCAGTTGCTGAAGCAGCTGTGGTCGGTTTTCCTCATGAGATCAAGGGCCAGGGCATTTATACCTATGTGACCCTGAACAGTGGGGTTGAGGAATCTGAAGAATTGAAGAAAGAACTGATTCAGCAGGTCAGAAATGAAATTGGTCCGATTGCGACCATTGATGTTCTTCAATGGGCTCCAGGATTACCAAAGACCCGTTCTGGAAAAATCATGCGAAGGATTCTGCGTAAGATTGCAGAAAATGATATCGAGCATGTTGGTGATACCTCGACCCTTGCCGACCCTTCGGTGGTGGACAACTTGATTAGCAACAGACCCTCCAAATAATCACACTTCTTGCCCATCGATGATCATGCAGTTGGCTTCACATTCCAACTGCATGATCGGTCTTGCATTCCCTCTCTTTTCCTTCAAACTATTTTAATTATTTTTTGAGCATCCTGCTCAGGTTCAAATTATTGGGCCATTTTTTCTTATCAAGGTGTCAATGGAAATCAAAGATAAAGTTGTAGTAATAACCGGGGCTGCACAAGGACTAGGAAAGAATTTTGCCATGGATTTGGCGAAACGTAAGGCCAGGCTGGCCCTTGCAGATATCAATGTGGAATTGTTGGAAGAAGTTCGTAAAGCCTGTGAGCAGGCTGGTACCGAAACCAGGGCTTATGAACTGAATGTGGCGGAAGAGAAAGCAGTTGAAGATTTTTTCAATCAGGTGGTCCAGGATTTCGGAACAGTCGATGGACTGATCAACAATGCCGGCATAACTCGAGACGGAATGATTGCCCGAAGCAAGGACGGAGAAATCAGGAAAATGTCGCTCGCCAACTGGCAGGCTGTGATCGACGTCAACTTGACAGGTTCGTTCCTCTGCGGCAGGGAATTCTTTGTTAAACTCCTGGAACAGAAAAAACCCGGAGTCTGCATCAACATTTCTTCACTTTCACGTTCAGGCAACATGGGCCAGAGCAATTATACCGCCACCAAGGCTGGTGTAGCTGAAATGACAGTAACCTGGGCAAAAGAGATGGCACGGCACGGTATCCGGGTTGCGGCGATTGCTCCAGGATACATCAACACGGAAATGACTTCCGCGATCCGTGAGGACGTCAAACAAAAGATCATCGATCAGATTCCGTTAAAAAGAATGGGGGAACCTAATGAAATCAGTCATTCCGTGTTCTACATCCTGGAGAATGATTATTTTACCGGAAGGGTGATTGAATGCGACGGAGGATTCAGGATTTAATCCATTTAATCAGAAAGGATCCATGAGCAAAAAAAAAGAAAAAGAGAATCCCCAAGAGCCTTTGCAGGATTTTTTCTCACAGATGGTTTCTCAAACCAGCAGTATGCTCTCTCCTATGGATCCCCTTGGTGCAATGAAGCCCCTTCAGCAGATTGCCGAGGCCTGGACCAAGAATCCCCAGCAGTTCGCAGATGCGATGCAGACTTGGACCGAGCAGATCGGAGACATGAACACCCGGATCTGGCAGGAATTTCTCGACAGTCAAAATGAAGACAGCCCTGAAGGGAAGCAGCCTACAGATCTTGCGGATCTCCCCTATTTCACATGGATTCGGGAATACTTCCGAACCTATTCCAGTTGGATGGAACAGCAGATTCATGAAACCAGTGGAGTCTCGGAGAAGGTTAAAGAAGATGCTAGTTTCTGGTCGAAGCAGATGCTCAGTGCCCTCTCACCTAAGAATTATTTCTGGACTAATCCGGAGGCGATCAATGCTTTCATTGAGAGCAAGGGCGAAAGCCTCCACAAAGGTTTACAGAACTGGCTCAAGGATCAGCAGCGTGACGGTATGCCAGAGATGGTTGATAAAACCCAATTTCAAGTCGGAGGAAACCTAGCCAATACTCCAGGCAAGATAATCTATCGCAATGAACTGATTGAACTCATCCAGTATGAACCAATGACCGAGGAGGTGCATGAAATTCCCATTGTGATTACTCCGCCCTGGATCAATAAATATTACATCCTTGACCTGAAACCCCAAAAAAGTTTCATCCGCAATCTGGTTTCCCAGGGTTACACGGTATTTGTCATCAGTTGGAAAAACCCGACCCGGGAAATGCGTGGTACTTCGATGGATGATTATTTGAGGCTAGGCCCAATGAAGGCAATTGAGGCAGCAAAAACCATTGCAAAATCAAAAAAGGTTCATGCTGTGGGGTATTGCATTGGGGGGACCTTGCTTGCTTCAGCCATGGCTTCTCTCAATCATCCCGATAATCCCCAAGGAGGAACTGTCAAAGACTGGACCCTTCTCACAACCCTGGTTGAATTTGAAAGGCCGGGTGAACTCGGAAGTTTCATCAATGAAGAGTCACTGGAATACCTTGAAGATCAAATGTCCAAACAAGGATATCTCGAAGGTGCTCAGATGGGTAACACGATGCGCATGCTACGTGCAGATGGTCTGATCTGGCATTATTTTGTCAACAATTACCTATTTGGGAAACAGCCTCCACCGGTCGATCTTCTTTTCTGGAATGATGACGCGACACGAATGCCAGAAAAAATGCATTCATTCTATTTACGTGAATATTATCTCAAGAATCGCCTATGTAAGCCTGATGAGCTTGAATTGGCGGGCTACCCCATTGACCTTCGCCGAATTAAACAGCCCTTATATTGTGTTTCCGCAGAAGAAGATCATATCACTCCTTGGACCCAGGTTTTCCAGATCAACCGATTTGTCAAAGGACCAGTCCGTTTCGTCCTTTCTACCTCAGGGCACATCGCGGGAGTGGTAAATCCTCCCGTGGACCCGCCCAAGAGAAGTTTCTGGGCTGGGGATTCTGATGGATCACAAGAACCGGAAACATGGCAGGAGGGACTTGAACAAAGACCCGGATCATGGTGGGACGACTGGAGTGGTTGGTTGAAAGAACGGTGCGGAAAGATGATCCCGCCCCCGAAAATGGGAAGTAGCAAATACAAACCTATGGAAGATGCTCCGGGGACTTATGTCTTGGAGACCTAAGATTTTTTGGAAATATTTTGCTTTGCTGAAAAATTGGACTATGAACTTTAAAGTTGTGAATAACTTTTAGAGTTCATTTCGTCCGGCGTCCTGAGGACCCTATACATATCCTAAAGACTATTTTGGTTGAAAGGATTATTGGATCGCTGTTCAGCTTGGATCAAATCTTGGATCAGGGGTTGGAGAAGCTCCCATATTTCCCTGCCAAGGGCGGTCAGCAAATAACCCTTTCCAAGGCATTCAGAACAATTTTTATGAAGTCTTGATTGAAGGCTTCCATTTTCGTCATAACCTGCTTCGAATCCAGAACCTTTGCACCGTTCGCAAGGAGTTTTTAAATCAGTGATGAGCAAGGGTAGTCTCTAAATTCTGGATGCTGTAAGGGGGAAGTGTTATTAATTTGTTCTCAACTTTAGATTTTTCATGCGATTTTGAAGCCAATTCAGCCAACTAATTAAGAAAGATGATCATTCCTGATGTAGAACTGAGAAAACTGGTAGAACAGGGGTACTTGCCTAAGGGACTGAACATTGGGCCCTCAAGTGTTGACCTGACATTGGCGGATTCTTTCAGCTGGCCGGCCCCACAAAAAAAACAGATTGTGCTTGGAGAAATGGTACCACATGAGCAAGTTCAGACTTCTCGTTTTGTAATCGAACCCAATCATTTTGTTTTGGCCAGTACGGTTGAATCGATTCGTGTTCCGTTCAACATGGCGGCTTATGTGGAGGGCCGGTCCAGTATCGGCAGGCTAGGATTGCAAATTCAAAACGCAGGTTTTATCGATGCGGGGTTTCACGGTCAGATTACTTTGGAGCTCGAAAATCAGTCTTCATTTCCGATTGTTCTTCAGGCGGGGGTGAGAATCTGTCAGATCGTTTTTGTTCAGATGAGTGCTGAAGCGGAAAAACCTTATTGCGGAAAATATAATGGCCAGACTGGAGCCACCCCGAGCCGCCTCGAAGTGGATCCGGAGTTTACAAAAAAATAAAACAGCTGATATTGATCCTTAAAAAAATACATTTCTTCTCAATTAATAATTTCAGATTTAGTGGCGGCCTGATCTTTGCTGATCCTTCAAAATAGGCTTTCTATTCGCATTTTTCTGAAGAAAAGTCTAAAATACAGTATTTATTTTTATGAATCTCGTTACCACGAATTAATGAGGCAAGTGAAAGATGGAAAAAATCCAAATATTTGATACCACGCTTCGCGACGGTGAGCAGTCACCAGGATGTTCCATGTCAGCTGGTGAAAAACTGGTTCTTGCCCGTCAATTGGAAAAATTAGGAGTCGATACCATCGAAGCTGGCTTTGCAGCCTCCTCCCCAGGAGATTTTGAGAGTGTCAAAAGCATCGGCCAGGAAATCCGAGATCCGATGGTGGTCTCTCTCTGCCGTATGGTTGAAAATGATGTGGACCATGGTGCGGAGGCTTTAAAGGATGCACACAACTGGGGGCTTCATACGTTCATTGCCTCAAGCCAACTTCATATGAAACATAAGCTTCAGATGGAGCCAGATGAAGTGGTAAAAGCAACGACTCGTTGTGTGGAACGTGCAAAAAAATACACGGACAATGTTGAATTCAGTGCGGAAGATGCGACGCGAAGTGAACCTGAATTCCTCGTTAAACTTTTTTCTGAAGCTGTTCGAGCGGGCGCAGTGGTTCTTAATGTCCCGGACACTGTGGGTTATACCACCCCTGATGAAATGTATGAACTGATCAACAGACTAATGAATGAAGTCTACCAGGCGGACAAGGTCATTTTCTCAGTTCATTGTCATAACGACTTAGGGATGGGTGTTGCCAATTCATTGGCCGCAGTAAGAGCAGGAGCACGTCAAATCGAATGCACCATAAATGGTATTGGTGAGAGGGCAGGGAATGCCTCACTGGAAGAACTGGTGATGGCAATCAATACACGGCAACAGTATTTTCAGTTTGAAACAGGTATTACGACTGAACAGATATATCCTTCAAGCAAGCTACTTTCTCAAATAACCGGGGTTGGTGTTCAGCCAAATAAGGCTATTGTAGGTGCTAACGCTTTTGCCCATGAAGCAGGAATCCATCAGCATGGTGTGCTTAAAAACTCACTGACGTATGAGATCATGACTCCACAATCGGTGGGCATCAAAGCGAGTAACCTGGTGCTGGGCAAGCATTCTGGACGTCATGCACTTTCAGATCGAATCAAGGAACTAGGTTTTGAATTGAATGATGTTGAATTGAATCAGGTTTTCCAGGAATTCAAAAGACTTGCGGACATCAAAAAACAAATTTTTGATGAGGATCTAGAGGCTCTTGTCACTCATGGAATCCGCAAGCATACGGATCGTTTCCATCTGGAACAGTTAACCACCACATCAGGAACATCAGTGATTCCTACTGCAACGGTAATCATGAAAATTGATGGGGAACAGGTCAAAAAGGCAGGTTTTGGAGACGGGCCAGTGGATGCAGCCTTGAATACAATTCGTGATATGACGGGTATCGAATGTAAACTCACCTCCTATGTTGTGAAAGCTATCACAGGGGGGACTGATGCCCAGGGCGAGGTTAGTGTCGGAGTGGACCAGGATGGAATGCAATTAACCGGAAGAGGTGCACATACCGATATTGTTGTTGCCAGTGCGATGGCATTCATCAACGCTCTCAATCGTCTGCAGGTTCGTAACGATGCGATCAGTCCACAGACTCCTATGAAACAGGCTGCGGGCATTTGAATCCAAACCGGTTCTCCAAGGGCGCAAATCCATCAGCTTGAAATTGGGCAGGCTTCGAAATTCGGAGTACTGCCTTTTTTCTTTTTGGCAGTCTAAGTCTCTCATTGATGATGTATAAAACGGGGCCAGAATTGGTTCCATCAAGATTGAAGAAAGTTTTTTAAACCATGACTGAATACTTCCCGGTAGAAATCGAAGCCAAGTGGCAAAAGCAATGGGAAGAGAAAGGTTCCTTTGAACCCAATCTCGAATCCGACAAACCCCGCTACTATATGCTGACCATGCTTCCCTATCCCTCTGGGGACCTGCATATTGGTCACTGGTACGCGATGGCTCCGTCAGACACTTATGCGCGCTTTTTGAAGATGAAGGGAAATGAAGTTTTTTTCCCAATGGGTTTTGATGCCTTTGGGCTTCCTGCAGAAAACGCAGCAATCAAAAACAATATCCATCCCAAAGACTGGACCTATAAAAACATCGAACGGATGCGCCTCCAACTTCGTTCGATGGGCAACATGTTCGCCTGGAAAAATGAAGTCGTCTCCTGTGACCCCGAATACTACAAATGGAGTCAATGGTTTTTCCTGAGGATGCTTGAAATGGATCTGGCCTATCGTGAATTTTCACCAGTGGATTTCTGCAATCATTGCCAGACGACTCTCGCTCGGGAACAGGTTTGGGGAGATGAACGCCTTTGTGAACGATGCGGAAGCCAGGTGATCAGCAAGGAACTCAACCAATGGAAATTGCGGATCACCAAATATGCAGACGAACTCCTCGATTTTAGTGGATTGGAATGGCCTGAACGTGTCCGGTTGATGCAGACAAACTGGATCGGACGCAGTAAAGGGGTCGAATTTGATCTTAAAATGGACCTCCAGGAGGATTTGAAGTTCCGTGTTTTCACCACCCGTCCGGATACTGTGTTTGGTATGACTTTCTGTGTGCTTGCTCCTGAGCATGAATTGGTGGAACAAATCGTCACTGAGGGTCAAAAAAAGAATGTGCTGAACTATTGTGAAAGTGCCCTGAGAAAGGATGAAATCGAAAGAATGTCCGATTCTCAAGAAAAGGACGGTGTTTTCACAGGAGCTTATGCAATCAATCCGATGAACGGAGAAAGGGTTCCTGTCTGGGTTGCAGAGTATGTTTTGGCAACCTATGGAACAGGAGCGATTATGGGGGTACCGGCTCATGACCAAAGAGATTTTCTTTTTGCTCGGCGTTATGACATACCCACTCCGGTGGTTGTGGTTCCCGAAGACCACAAAGGGCCAATTCCTGAAGGCAGTCAACTAGAAGAATCCATGACGGTTAAAGAAGGTAGCCGGATGGTCAACAGCAACGAATACGATGGGCTAATCTGGCCGGAAGGTTTTGACCGGGTTGTTCAAACCATGGAAGCAAAAGGAATCGGTGAAAAGCAGGTCAACTACCGGCTCAGGGACTGGTTGATCAGCCGGCAACGGATGTGGGGTACACCAATACCTGTCATATATTGCCCCACTTGTGGATCCGTTCCAGTACCTTATGAAAATCTCCCGGTAACGCTCCCTGATGATGCTGAATTTAAACCTACAGGGGAGAGCCCCTTGAAATACCATCAGGAGTTTCTTCATACAGAATGTCCCAAGTGTGGTGGGAGTGCGGAACGTGAAACGGACACGATGGATACCTTCATCTGTTCATCATGGTATTACTATGCCTATGTCTCTCCTTATTGGAAAAAAGGTGAGAAACTTAAAAAAGATGACCTACCCTGGGATGAGGAAGCCATCAGGCAGTGGTGTCCGGTGAATCAATACACAGGCGGAATTGAGCATGCAACGATGCACCTGCTCTATTTTCGTTTCTTCACCAAGGTCCTTGCGGATATGAAGTTGTTGGATTTTAGGGAACCCGCTCAGGGTCTTTTCAATCAGGGCATGATTCTGGGGGAAGATCACGAAAAGATGTCGAAAAGTCGAGGCAATGTGGTCAATCCTGATGATCTTGTAAAAAAATATGGCGCCGACACGGTTCGTTGCTACCTCATGTTCCTAGGACCTTGGGATTCCGGTGCACCCTGGAATCCCCATGGCATTGAGGGGCTCTCACGTTTTTTTAAAGGGGTTTGGAATCTTTGCCATCAGGAACCAGAACAAGAAGATTTCGACCAGGATACAGAAAATGAATTAACGAAGGCTCAGCACCGGACCTTGAAGAAAGTGACGGAGGACCTTGGACGTTTCCGGTTCAACACAGCGATTGCCTCCTTGATGAGTTTCCGAAACGAACTCAAAGACCGGCTACATTTCTGTCGTGAATCAGTTCGAAAAGAAGCTCTCAAATCCATGCTGCTGATGCTAGCTCCGCTAGCTCCTCACATTTCTGAAGAATTGTGGCAGTTGCTTTGTCCAAATTCTGGAAGCATCCATCAACAACCCTGGCCGAACTATGACGAGGATCTTATTTCTGCCGAGCAAATCACTTTAGTCGTCCAAATCAATGGAAAAGTTCGTGACCGTCTTCAGTGCCACGTTGGTATGGAGAAAAAAGAGACAGAAGAAATGGTGCTTGCTTCTGGGAAAATTCAGAATTTGCTTGAAGGAAAAGCTGTTCGGAAAATAATTGTCGTTCCCAATCGACTCGTCAATTTGGTTGTCTGAATAATTTTTTTTTGAGAATTTTACATAAAAATACAATTCTCCCACCTCAGTCTCTTGACCTATTTTAAAATACATGTTAAATTTGCGGTTTCGCATTTTACAGGGCAAGTCCCACAAAAACAGAATTTAATACAAAAATGCCTACACTGAATCAACTGATAAGGGATGGTCGTAAGAGCAAAGTGGTCAAAAAAGACACACCAGCCCTGCAGGCATGCCCTCAGCGACGAGGGGTTTGTGTCCGAGTATACACCTCGACTCCCAAAAAACCGAATTCTGCCCTGCGAAAAGTTGCTAGGGTCAGACTGACCAACGGGATTGAAGTCACTAGCTACATTCCTGGAATTGGTCACAATCTTCAGGAGCACTCAGTGGTTTTGATTCGAGGGGGAAGGATCAAAGATCTCCCTGGAGTTCGTTATCATGTCATCCGAGGAGCACTCGACACTCTCGGTGTTTCAGAACGTAAAAAAGCACGGTCCAAGTACGGGGCCAAGAAAAATTAATAGGCTTTAAATATGTCCCGACGCCGCGCAGCAGTCAAAAGAACGTTACTCAAAGATCCCAAATATAATGACACTCTGGTCAGCAAATTTGTCTGCAGTCTAATGAAACATGGTAAAAAGAGTGTTGCAGAACGAATTCTTTATGGTGCATTTGATCTGATTTCAGAACGTGAGAAGGAAACCTCTTCTCTTGAAGTGTTCCGCACGGCTGTAGAAAACGTGAAGCCGTCGATGGAGGTCAAATCCCGACGGGTTGGTGGATCAACCTATCAGGTTCCGATGCAGGTCCGTTCTTCACGGAGCCAAAGTCTTGCCATCCGCTGGCTGGTTCAGTATGCCAATGCACGGAGCGGCAAATCGATGAAAGCCAAACTTGCAGATGAACTGCTGGATGCCTTCAACAGCCGAGGTAGTTCAATTAAGAAAAAAGAAGATACTCTCAAGATGGCAGAATCGAATAAAGCCTTTGCCCACTATCGCTGGTAAACAATAAAGATCGATGCTCTTGAATCAAAGGATAGGAAATTCCAGTGGTGAAACCAGTTCATCTGACCCGAAGGCGAAACATCGGTATCATGGCGCACATCGATGCGGGCAAGACCACAACGACGGAACGCATACTTTATTACACAGGCAGAATTCATAAGTTGGGCGAAGTGAACGACGGATCTGCGACGATGGACTGGATGGAACAAGAACAAGAACGAGGAATCACCATCACTTCTGCTGCAACTTCATGCCTCTGGCATAAAAATGATGGGGAATATTCAGTCAACATCATCGATACCCCTGGACATGTGGATTTCACTTTTGAAGTAGAGCGCTCCTTGAGGGTGCTCGATGGTGCGGTGATGGTCCTATGTGGAGTTGCAGGAGTGCAGCCTCAAACGGAAACCGTTTGGCGCCAGGCCAAGCGTTATCAGGTTCCATGCATTGTTTTTGTCAACAAAATGGATCGCGTTGGTGCAGATTTTATGCAAGTGATCAATACCCTAGAAGAGCAGCTTCAGGTTCAACCAGTCGCCATCCAGATACCTATTGGAACAGAAGACCGTTTTGAAGGTGTTGTCGACTTGGTGACGATGCAAGCATACTACTTTGATGAAGCAGGCTATGGAGTTGATTTTGAATGCCGTCAGTTGACTGGAGAACTGGAAAATGAGGCATTGCATGCAAGAGCTGAAATGCTCGATCAACTATCCTTTCATGATGATGGGCTGACGGAAACACTTCTTGAAGAAACTGAACCCGACACGGATCAGATCGTTTCAATACTGCGTAGGGAAACCCTTTCAGGAAACATCACTCCGGTACTATGTGGAAGCGCTTTCAAGAATAAGGGGGTTCAACAGCTTATGGACGCCGTGGTGGATTATCTGCCATCTCCCCTCGACATACCTTCCGTCAAAGGCACCCATCCTGTCACCGAAAAAGAAATTATCCGAAACGCCACGGTTGATGAACCCCTTTGCGCTCTGACATTCAAGGTGGCAAGTGATCCGTTTGCTGGACAGATGAATTTTGTCCGGGTTTATTCAGGTGCATTTGAAAGTGGTAAGTCGGCCTACAATCCGAGAAAGAAAAAATTCGAACGAATCGGAAATCTGGTCAAACTCCATGCCAACAAAAGAGAAGAAGTGGATCGGTTGTTGGCAGGGGACATTGGTGCCGTTGTAGGGATGGATCTAACTACCGGTGATACGCTATGTCCAAAGGAATCTCAACTACTTCTGGAAAAAACACAGTTTCCAGAACCCGTGATGGACCTGGCGATTGAACCAAAAACCAAACCCGATCAGGAAAAACTTCAAGAATCCCTTTCAAGGTTGATGCAGGAAGACCCTTCCTTCCGCAGCCGAGTCGATATGGAAACCGGCCAGATGGTGATTTCGGGAATGGGAGAGCTTCATCTGGAAATCATGGTGGACCGACTCCAACGAGAATTCCGGGTGGACTGTAAAGCAGGTAAGCCCCGAGTTGCATACCGTGAATCCATCACACAATCTGTCGATTCCGATGCACGCTTTGACCGTTTACTGGAAGGCAAAGAACAGAATGTGAGTTGCACCTTGAAACTGGAACCACTCGAAAGTGGGCAGGGGTTTGTCTTCGAAAACTTGCTTTCCAAAGGTAATCTTCCTGAAGAGCATGCTTCTGCAGTCGAACAGGGTATCCAGGATTCCTTGGGTAATGGCATTCTTGCGGGATTTCCTATCATAGATTTGAAGGTGACTCTGATTTCGGCAGAATTTGAAGAGGAACAATCCAGCCCGCTGGCATTTTCCATAGCGGCTGCGACAGCATTCCAGCAAGGTGTCCGAAAATCTGCTCCAGTATTACTCGAACCGTCCATGGATTTGGAAATTGTACTTCCTCTCCAAAACACGGGCGATGTGATAGGTGATCTGAATTCCCGTCGTGGCCGTGTTCGTGGATTGGAAGAACGCACTGGACTTCAGGTTATTTCGGCGGAGGTGCCTCTCAGTGAAATGTTTGGCTACTCCACCCAGCTCCGCTCCCTGACCCAGGGAAGGGCTTCCTTTACCATGCAGTTCAATCATTATATTCCGGTCACAGATGCCACTCGCGCAACACTGACTGGAGAACAGCCCTCATACGCCGCGGAGGCATGATTTTTATTTCAACGTCACTCCTGAGAGTGAACGAAGCGTAACAAAACCCATCAATCGCAGACAGGAGAAGAAAAGATGGCTAGAGAAAAATTCGAAAGATCCAAACCTCATGTCAATATTGGGACGGTTGGACACGTCGATCACGGGAAGACCACACTGACTGCCGCTATCACCAAGGTGTTGGGTTTTAAGGGGATGGCGGAATTTCGAGAATATGGAGACATTGACGCTGCTCCAGAGGAACGTGAACGTGGGATCACCATCGCAACGGCACATATCGAGTATGAAACTGATGCACGTCACTATGCTCATGTCGACTGCCCAGGTCATGCTGATTATGTGAAAAACATGATCACTGGTGCCGCACAGATGGACGGAGCCATTATAGTGGTATCCGCTGCAGACGGGCCCATGCCTCAAACCCGAGAACATATCCTACTCGCGAGACAGGTAAACGTTCCTTATCTAGTTGTTTTTCTTAATAAAATAGATCAGGTAGATGATGAAGAATTGTTGGATCTGGTGGAAATGGAAGTTCGTGAACTGCTCAGCTCCTATGATTTCCCAGGCGATGACATTCCGCTGATCAAGGGTTCGGCATTACAGGCAATGGAATCTTCTTCCACCAATCCAGAGGATGCTGAGTATGCTCCGATTTTGGAGCTCATGGATGCCGTGGATAGTTATATTCCAGAACCAGAACGTGATCTGGACAAGCCCTTCCTGATGTCCGTTGAAGATGTTTTCACCATTTCCGGCCGAGGAACGGTTGCAACCGGAAGGATTGAACGTGGAATCGTCAATACGGGTGAAGAAGTTGAAATCACTGGAATCAAAGAAACCCAAAAGACCATTGTGACTGGGGTTGAAATGTTCCGTAAAACCCTTGATGAAGGAAGGGCTGGAGATAATGTCGGCCTTCTGCTTCGAGGTGTCAAACGTGAGGATATCGAACGGGGTCAGGTCATTTGTAAACCGGGGTCCATTACCCCTCATACCGAATTCAAGGCCCAGGTCTATGTGTTAACCAAGGATGAAGGCGGAAGGCACACGCCATTCTTCAACAATTACCGGCCTCAGTTCTATTTCCGGACTACGGATGTGACTGGTGTTTTGAACCTTCCGGAGAATGTGGAAATGGTTATGCCTGGAGACAACATTGGTCTGGATGTGGTATTGATCACTCCAATCGCCCTGGAAAAAGAAGTCCGTTTCGCCATTCGTGAAGGCGGAAGGACTATTGGTTCCGGTGTGGTGACCGAAGTGGTGAAATAAAGAGACGCTTCATGGATCCAAAAATTAAAGTACGCTTCAAGGCATACGACGACAAACTACTGGATCAGACTGTTGGAGAAATTGTGCATACGGTCCGAAGGACCGGTGCACAAATCGTCGGTCCGATTCCTTTGCCAACGCGAATCAACAAATACACGGTTTTGCGTTCTCCGCATGTCGATAAAAAATCCCGGGAGCAGTTTGAAGTCCGAACCCATAAACGCTTGCTTTATATTATGGATACAACTCCTCAGACAATGGATGCACTGATGCGGCTCGATATTTCGGCGGGTGTTGATATTGCCATTAAACAGGAAAGTTGATTCGATAAGCATTTGAGATAAGCATGGCAAATCTGAATACCCTTGATCTGAATAATAAGCCATCTGGTCAAGTTGAATTTAATGACCAGATCCTTGGAACAAAATATCACCCACAGGCTGTCAAGCAGGCCGTAATCGGTTTTCTTGCAGCACGTCGCCAAGGGACACACTCGACCAAAACTCGTGCTGAAGTGTCCTACAGTACCAAAAAGCTTTATCGTCAAAAAGGTACTGGTAACGCACGTTCTGGAAGTGCCAAGTCACCCTTGCGGCGACATGGAGGGGTGACCTTTGGGCCTTCGCCTAGGGATTACTCGATCAGAACCAACAAAAAATTCCGTAAACTCGCAATGCGGTCGGCGATAGCAGAAAAATTCCGGAACAATGAGATCTTGGTTCTTGAAGAATTGAAACTGACGGACCATAAAACCCGCAACTTGAAAAAAATCCTGGACGCTCTGGAAGCCCCAAAAGCATTGATTGTAGCTGAAGACATACCGAGAGAATTGACCCTTGCTTCCCAGAATCTTCCTGGGGTTCATACGATCAACCAGCGAAGTCTCAATGTCTATGAATTATTACGCTTCCCAAAAGTCATTTTCGTCAAAGAAGCTTTGGAATCATTGAATACAAGGTTAAGCGAATGAATCTTTACGACGTTCTAAAAAAACCAAAACTGACTGAAAAGACTACCTTGCTAAAGGAAGAACTGAATCAGTTCGTTTTTGAAGTGGATCCAAAAGCCAATAAGATTCAGATTAAGGAAAGTGTCGAGAAAGCCTTCAAGGTTGAGGTTGTTAAAGTGCGAACCATGAATGTTGAAGGAAAGAAAAAAAGACTGGGACGTCACCAGGGCCGAAAATCGAATTGGAAAAAAGCCCTGATCACCCTCAAAGAGGGGCAGACCATAGAATATTTCGAAGGAGCCTGAGGAAGCGAAATCAGATGGCAATAAAGAACTATAAACCTACTTCTCCTGGTCGAAGAAACATGAGTGGTTTCGTCTTTGACGAAATCACCACTTCGACGCCCGAGAAAAGCTTGCTTGCTCCAATCAAGAAAAAGGGCGGACGCAACAACATGGGTCGAATAACTGTGCGTCACCGCGGAGGAGGGCACAAACGGCGATATCGGATCATTGATTTTCGTCGCAACAAGACGAACATACCTGCAAAAGTTGTTTCGATTGAATACGATCCAAATCGAACTGCAAGAATCAGTCTGCTTCATTATGCAGATGGAGAAAAGAGATACATCCTTACTCCTGAGGGTCTGAACGTTGGGGACACGGTAGTTTCTGGTGATCAGGTAGAAATCAAATCAGGCAACGCCCTTCCGATGAAAAACATTCCGGTCGGTACGATATTGCATTGTGTGGAAATGCGAGTGGGCAAAGGAGCTCAAATAGGCCGAAGTGCAGGAACCAGCATCCAGTTGATGGCAAAAGACGACAATTATGCACAACTCCGCATGCGTTCCGGAGAGATTAGAAAAATCCGTGTGGAATGTATGGCTACCATCGGATCGGTTGGAAATGCGCAACACATGAATGTGGACCTTGGAAAAGCTGGTCGAAAACGCTGGCAGGGAATCCGCCCCACTGTAAGAGGAGTCGTCATGAATCCGGTGGATCACCCTCATGGTGGTGGAGAAGGTAGGACTTCTGGAGGCCGTCACCCCGTCAGTCCCTGGGGTAAACCTACCAAGGGAATGAAAACACGCCACCGTAAAGGTGCCGACAAACTGATTGTCAAGAAAAGATAAGCATGCCGCGTTCTCTGAAAAAAGGGCCCTTTATTGATGGGCATTTGGAAAAAAAGGTGCTAGCCGCAAACGAAAGTAGGGACCGCAGGCTGATCAAAACCTGGTCCAGGCGGTCGGTTATCCTGCCCGAGTTTGTGGGCCTCAACATTGCCGTGCACAACGGCAACAAGTTCATCCCGATTTACATTACCGAAGACATGGTGGGTTATAAACTGGGGGAGTTTGCACCAACTCGGACCTACCGGGGACATGTTGGGAAAACAGATAAACGGGGAAGTCGCTGATGAGTGCAAGAGCTACTGCTAAAAATGTAAGGGTTTCTCCACGAAAAGCACGTTTTGTGATCGACATGATTCGTGGGAAAAAAGCTGATATCGCCATTGCGCAGTTGAACATTCTGAGAAACCGTGCAGCTCAGCCTGTCATGAAAGTACTTCAGTCTGCCCTGGCAAATGCAGATCAGGCAAATCCTGATGCGGATGTTGATGAATATCGTGTTATTTCCGCATATGTCGATGAAGGAAAAACTTTACGTCGTTTTCGCCCAAGGGCTATGGGTCGGGCGACCACGATTCGCAAACGAAGTAGCCATATTACCCTGGAAGTTGGCCTTTAAAACATCAATGAACTGAGGAAAAGTGGGTCAAAAAGTTAACCCGATAGGCTTGAGAGTAGGAATCTCTAAAACATGGAATTCCAAGTGGTTTGCAGGAAAAGACTATCCTGAACAGTTGAAACAAGATCTGAGCATTCAGAAGTTTGTTAAACAACGTCTCAAGCATGCTGCCATTTCCCACATTGAAGTGGAGCGAACTGCAAAGAAAACGAAGGTCAATATCTTTACTGCCCGACCAGGCATCATCATTGGACGCAAAGGAGATGAAGTCGAACGGCTCAAGCATGAGTTGAAAAAACTCACCCGGCATGAGGTGGTAGTCAACATCAAGGAAATCAAGCGTCCTGAAATCGAGGCCACCCTGGTTGCAGAAAATATTGCAAATCAGCTCGAACGCAGAATTGCATATCGCAGGGCAATCCGCCGGGCTATGACATCTGCTATGCGGATGAACATTGCAGGTTGCAAGATCATGGTTGGAGGAAGACTAAACGGTGCTGAAATCGCACGTTCCGAATGGGTTCGCGAAGGTCAGGTCCGGCTTCACACCCTTAGGGCTGATATTGATTATGGAGTTGCCGAAGCTCAAACAACTTATGGCGTGATTGGAGTCAAAGTCTGGGTCTATCGTGGAGAAAAATACGAACTAACACGTAGTCGTCGAACTCGCAGAAAGGACTGAGGATGCTTCTTCCTAAGAAAACAAAATACCGCAAACAGATGCGCGGAAGGTTGAAGAACGATGCAAATACAGGAAACAAGCTCTCCTTTGGATCTTTTGCCCTGCAAGCCACTGCAAGAGGATATTTAACCAACCGTCAGATTGAATCCGCTCGGCGTGTGATCACGCGTTCCCTGAAAAGAGGAGGAAAAATCTGGATACGTGTCTTTCCAGACAAGCCGATTACGAAAAGGCCTGCCGAAGTACGGATGGGAAAAGGGAAGGGAGCTGTCGACAGTTGGGTAATGCCGATACATCCCGGACGGGTACTTTATGAAATCGAGGGAGTTCAAGAAAGTGTGGCGCTCGAAGCCCTAAGGCTTGCGGGATATAAGCTTCCGATGAAAACCAAAGTCTTAAAAAGAGGGGCAATTTTATGAAGGCTTCTGAACTGAGAGAACTTTCTGCAGATGAATTGAACTCCAAACATAGGGAACTTAAAGAAGAATTCATGCGCATCCGCTGCAATACGGTCTTGAGCTCCGATAGCGATGTTCATCAAATGAAGAAGACCCGAAAAGACATTGCGCGGATTAACACGATTCTCAACGAAAAACAACGTTCCACCCATGCTGAAAGATCATAGATGAAAAGGGTTAAATATCAAAATGGGGTTGTCGTCAGCAACAATATGGAAAAATCCATCGTGGTGTTGGTCGAAACGAAATACAAACACCCTCTATATAAAAAGACGGTGAAAAGAAGTAAAAAATTTGTTGCCCACGATGAAAACAACGAATGCAGCATCGGAGATTTTGTCCAAATTGAGGAGTGCAGGCCGTTGAGCAAGAGAAAGTGCCACCGTCTTGTTAAAAGGAGTGAGACATGATTCAGATGCAGACCGTTCTTGAAGCAGCTGACAATTCAGGCGCAAAAAACCTGAGATGCATCAAGGTGCTTGGCGGTTCCAAAAAACGTTATGCTAGGGTCGGTGATATCATTGTTGCATCCATCAAGGACAGTATTCCCAATTCAAGGGTCAAAGCAGGTGATGTGATTAAAGCTGTCGTGGTAAGAACCAAGAAAGAATTCCGTAGACCTGATGGGACTTATATCAAATTTGACAAGAATGCGGCTGTGGTAATTGACAGTAAACGTGAACCGATTGGAACTCGCATTTTTGGTCCCGTGGCCCGTGAATTAAGGGTGGGTAAATTCATGCGTATTTTGTCATTGGCTCCTGAAGTTCTCTAAATCAAGCCATGAAAGTGAATCAGCGAAAAAGAAATCAATCACGTATCCGCAAAGGCGATACTGTGATTGTCGTTTCTGGAAAAGAAAAAGGAAACACAGGACGAGTTCTATCTGTGGACTGGAAAAATGAACGGGTTCTGGTTGAGGGTTTGAACATGGTTGTACGACACACAAAACCGAATCCCAGAAACCAGCAAGGTGGAATCATGAACATGGAGTCACCAATCCACTACTCCAATGTCATGCTCTACAATTCAGAACTGAAACGGGGCGTGCGTTTCCGAAATGAAAAAAACGATGCGGGAGTATCAAACCGTGTCTGTGTAAAAACCGGTGAAGTATTAGGGGCCTGATGCAGAGTCATCTCTACGAAACTTATCAATCCAAAGCAGTTCCTTTGCTTAAGGAAAAATACGGCTACAAGAATTTGCACCAAATTCCGAGAATCCAAAAAGTGAGTCTCAACATGGGATTAGGTGAGGCACTTCAGAATCCAAAGGCCATCGAAGAAGCCAGCAAGCAAATGGCACTCATTGCAGGGCAAAAGCCTGTTGTGACTCGTGCAAAAAAGTCAATTGCGGCCTTCAAACTCCGGGAAAAGGTTTCGATTGGCTGTATGGTGACGTTGAGGCGAGACAGTATGTGGACTTTCCTGGACAAACTGATTCATGTTGCCATTCCTCGTGTGAGAGACTTCAGGGGAATTTCTCCAAGATCGTTTGACGGTTCCGGAAATTATACAATGGGAATTCGTGAACAGTTGATTTTTCCAGAAATAGACTTTGACCAGATAGACCAGATTCGAGGCATGAACATTACCATCGTTACCAGTGCCGGTTCAGACCAAGAATCAAAAGACATGCTGGAAGGCATGGGTTTCCCCTTTAGAAAATAAGATAAAATGGCCAAAAAATCGATGATCGCCAAAGCCAAACGCAAACAGAAGTTTGCCGTTCGAAACAACAACCGTTGTGGCTATTGCGGACGTCCTAGAGCTTACTTGCGAAAATTTGGGATGTGCCGAATTTGTTTCCGAAAGTTTGCAGGATTCGGACTGCTTCCCGGAGTCATTAAGTCGAGTTGGTAATAACAAAACAAATAAAGCATTCAGGAAAATAATCATGTCCATGACCGATCCCATTGCAGATATGTTGACTCGGATCCGAAATGCCAACTTGCGGCGTTCTGGGGAGGTCAGTATTCCTTCCTCGAAAATCAAAAGAGATATTGCTGAAATCCTTAAAGACGAAGGATTTATCGAGGATTGGCAACTTATTGAAAGTGAACAAGCTTTTCCAGAAATCAAACTTCAGTTGAAGTACCTCAAAGATGGGCAACCTGTAATCCGAAGGATTAAAAGGGAAAGCAAGCCAGGACTGAGAGTTTATTTAAAATCAAATGATGCGAAACCAGTTTTGAGTGGACAGGGAATTTCCATACTGTCCACATCTAAAGGAGTGATGTCGGACAGGCAATGCCGCATGGATAAAGTCGGCGGAGAACTTCTCTGTTCTGTCTGGTAATAAAAATTACGGACTAAGAGGATTTGAGAAAGACCCATGTCAAGAATTGGTAAGCGCCCGATCGCTGTCGTAGAAGGAGTTCAGGTACAGTACAGTAACCGTGACTTTAGTGCTAAAGGGCCTAAAGGTGAGATGAAAATCAGCATTCATGAGGATGTTGAACTCAAGGTAGAGGATGGAATCATCCAGCTTACTCCTTCTGCATCAAAAGGTATTACTCCTATGCTTGGGACCACCTGGGCTCTTGTTCGAAACATGATGACAGGGGTTTCGACAGGTTTTGTCAAGGAGTTGAATCTGGTAGGAGTTGGATACCGAGCTACCACTTCAAGCAATATGCTTGAGATGAATCTGGGATATTCTCATTCGATAAAATATACAATTCCCAAAGGAGTTTCAGTAAAGGTGAATGCCAACACCAACATTGTTTTGGAAAGTGCAGACAAACAACTCTTGGGTCAGGTCTGTGCAGAAATCAGGAAGTATCGTCCGCCTGAACCCTATAAGGGGAAAGGCATCCTTTTCAAAGACGAGAGATTAAAACGTAAGGCTGGAAAAGCCGGTAAGGTTTGATTCACTCCGTGGATTAAGATATGGAAAATTCAGAAAAAAGAGCGCTCGCGAGGAAAAATCGACACAATCGGATAAGAAAGAGGATCTCCGGTACAGCTACTAGACCGAGACTTGCAATCTTCCGTTCCTCGAAACACATCTATGCCCAGGCGATCAATGATCTTGATGGCATAACTCTGGCCGCATCCTCAACCATGGAACTCAAGAAAAGTCTTAAGAGCAGCAGTGGAAATAAGGATTCTGCTAAAGATGTTGGTAAGGATGTTGCGGAAAAATTAAAAAAAATCTCAGTCGATTCAGTTTATTTCGACCGCGGTGGAAACCTTTATCATGGAAGGGTTCAAGCTTTGGCCGAAGGGGCACGTGAAGCGGGACTGAACTTCTGAACATCATCACGAAAGATTCAAGTGGCAGACAAACCAGAACTGGGTGAACTGATTGAAAAAGTAATCAGGGTCAACCGGGTAGCTAAAGTAGTTAAAGGAGGCAGGCGTTTCAGCTTCAGTGCACTCGTGGTTGTTGGAGACGGGAATGGACGAGTCGGGTTGGGAAACGGAAAGGCCAACGAAGTGACCGAGGCTATTCGAAAAGCAGTGGAAAATGCTTCCAGAGACATGCAAAGGATCAAATTTGAAGGAACTACTATCCCGCACATGGTGATTGGAGAATTTGGTGCCGGTCGTGTGCTTATGAAACCTGCAAGCCAGGGTCATGGAATCATTGCAGCGGGTCCAGTAAGAGCCGTTATGGAAGCTGCCGGAGTTGCAGATATCAGCGTCAAATGCCTAGGATCCAGAAACCCACAAAATTTGGTACGTTCCACCTTTGCTGGTTTTAATAACTTGCGTAGCTTTACTGAGGTGGCCCGCGCAAGAGGCAAGCAGGTTGAGGAACTGAGAGGAACCTGAAGATGGCCGATAAAATCAAAGTTACCCTGGTGAAAAGCAGTATCGGAAACCGGAAAAATCAAGTAGAAAACCTAAAAGGGCTTGGGCTAAGTAAGATCAATAGTTCGAAAACTCTGGAAAATACCCCGTCCATCCGCGGAATGATAAGAAAGGTCCAGCACCTTGTTCGCATTGAAATCTTAGAAAACTGAGGAAATGACATGCAACTGCATGAATTAAATGCCGGTTCCAAGAAAAAACGAAAACGTTTAGGTCGGGGTCCAGGAAGTGGGCTAGGCAAAACCTGCGGACGTGGTCATAAAGGTGCTAAATCCAGGTCCGGCTTCAAAAACAAGCGTGGTTTTGAAGGTGGGCAGACTCCTCTTAAACGAAGGTTGCCTAAATTCGGATTTACCAATCCCAACCGCCAGACCTATCAACTGATCAATCTTGATCGTTTGGATAAACTGGAGGAGCTTGCCGATGGAACTTCACTGGAAACACAACAACTGCTCGAGATGGGCTTGATCCGGAACTCCAAGACTCCGGTGAAACTGCTGGGCAGAGGTAGTCTGACCAAAAAAATTAAAATCACTGTAGACAAAGCAAGCCTTAGTGCGGTTGAATCTGTGACCAAGGCAGGCGGTGAAGTGATCATTTCCAGCCAGGTAGCCTCTTGATCTGGAACACGATCCAGAATATTTTCAGGATTGAGGAACTCCGTCAGCGCATTTATTTTACGCTGGCCATCCTCTTTGTATTCCGGCTAGGAGCACACATACCAACTCCTGGCATAGACGGAGTAGCCCTGACAGCTTTTTTTGAAGCACAACAGGGTTCGATTCTTCGCTTTTTCGACATGTTCACTGGAGGAGCGCTTGCCCGTCTAACGGTGTTTGCACTGGGCGTAATGCCTTACATCAGTGCATCCATCATTATGCAGTTACTGACCGTCGTTTTCCCGTATTTGGAAAGGCTTTCCAAAGAAGGTGAGGCAGGTCGGAAGAAAATCACCGTTTACACCCGTTATGGAACCATAGTGCTGAGTCTGGTTCAGGCTTTTGGTATTTCAGCAGGATTGGAAAGCATGGCTGCGCCAGATGGTTCTCCAGTGGTCATTTCGACCATGAACACTTGGGGTTTCCGCGGTTTAACAGTCATCACGCTGACGGCAGGTACGGCTTTTTTAATGTGGGTCGGTGAGCAGATCAATGAACGGGGTATAGGAAACGGAATATCATTAATTATCTTTGCAGGAATCGTTGTTGATATTCCTGGTGCAGTGATCAACTCAATCAGACTTGTTCAAACGGATCAACTTCAACCAATTTTGCTGATCATTGTTGGAGTGTTAATGATATCAGTGATATTCGCTGTAATCTTTATGGAAACGGCCTACCGGAAGATTCCGGTTCAATACGCCAAGCGGATGCAGGGAAACCGGATGTATGGAGGTCAGGCCTCTCATTTACCTTTGAAAATCAACTCATCGGGTGTCATCCCTCCGATCTTTGCGTCATCGATACTGGCCTTTCCCGCGACAATTACTGGTTTTATTACGGTTCCGTGGGTTCAGGCAGTGAGTGCCCAATTAATGCCTGGAAGACTGCTCTATTCCCTTTTGTTCGTGATCATGATTTTTTTCTTTTGTTTCTTCTACACGGCGATTCAGTTCAATCCAGTCAAAATCGCTGAAGAAATGAAGCGACATGGCGGGTATATACCGGGCATTCGTCCTGGCAAGAAGACTGCGGAGTATGTGAACGGTGTATTAAGCAGGCTGACTTTTGGAGGCGCCATTTATCTTGCTGCAGTTTGTATTCTTCCCAGTATTCTTTTTGTGGCATTCAATGTTCCTTTCAGTTTTGGAGGAACTGCATTACTGATCGTGGTAGGTGTTGGGCTGGATCTGGTAAATCAGATCGAGGCATTCCTTCTGAATCAGAATTATGATGGTTTCATGCGTAAAACAAAACGACGCCAGGCCCGTACAGCAAGCTTGAAACTCTAATCATTAAAATATTGATCTGACCCATTTTGGTGGAAACTCATGAAAGTAAGATCATCGATTAAAAAAATCTGTGAAAAATGTAGGATCATCAAACGCAAAGGAGTGTTGCGTGTGATCTGTGAAAATCCCAAACACAAACAAAAACAGGGCTGACGCAGTATGGCAAGAATATCCGGTGTTGATCTGCCCAACAGTAAGCGGGTCGAAGTTGGTTTGACGTATATCTATGGAATCGGACGTTTCTCGTCCAAAGAGATCCTGAAAAAAACGAAAATTGATGCAAACATTCGTATCAGTGACCTGAGCGATGACCAGGTCAGCCAAATCCGTTCTGCCATTGAAGCGGATTATCAGGTGGAAGGTGATTTAAGGCGTGAAATCAATCTCAACATCAAACGTCTTATGGATTTGGGTAATTATAGAGGGTTGAGACATCGACGTCATATGCCCGTTCGCGGACAGCGAACCAAGACTAATGCCAGAACCCGGAAAGGTCCTCGACGCCTGGCTGTTGCACGTAAAAAATAATCTAGGAAGATAATAAACCCCGATAGAATATGGCTCAGGCGAAGAAAAAGAAAAAAGAAAAGAAAAACATCGAGCAGGGAAAAATACATATCCAGGCTTCATTCAACAACACCATCGTGACCGTCACTGATAATCAGGGAAACGCCATCGCCTGGTCCAGCACCGGCATGCACGGGTTCAAAGGCTCACGCAAAAGTACCCCCTTTGCAGCAAGGGTCGTGGCTGAAGATGCGATTCGTAAAGCCATGGATAATGGTGTGAGGAGCTTGGATGTATATGTGAAAGGACCCGGCACGGGAAGAGAATCAGCTCTTCGAGCGATTGCTGCTGTTGAGGGTCTAAGGATTACTTCAATACACGATGTCACCCCGGTGCCCCATAACGGTTGCAGACCCCCCAAACAGCGCCGTATCTGAAGCATTTGCTGACCTTTGAGTGATGCTTAACGTTATTTAAGAGACTTGATATGCCAGAAACAGTTGAAGCCACTGAAGCAGTTGAACAGGAATCCGACCAATCGGAAAATCAGAAAACACCTTCGGCTTCCGAAATGACTGAGGAAGCAAAGATTTTTTCTAAGAACTGGACTGAAATTGCCAAACCGAAATGGCTTCAGTTTGAGGAAGCAACGATCCGTTCCGGTTATGGAAAATTCATCATGGATCCCTTGGAACCTGGCTTTGGTACAACCATTGGCCATGTTCTGCGAAGGGTGCTTTTATCATCCATTCGAGGATCAGCCATATTTGCCGTCCAGATTGAAGGTGTAACCCATGAGTTTAGTAACATCAGTGGAGTTGTTGAAGATGTGTTACAGATCATTCTCAACATTAAAGAACTGCAGGTGGAACAGTATTTTGATGGAGTAATGGAACTGGAATTGATTGGAGAGGGGCCTTGTATTTTAACCGGTAAAGACATTGCAACCTTTGAGAAGGCAAAAATTCTGAATCCCAATAAAGTTATCGCAACTCTTCAAGAAGGGGCCACCATCAGCATGACCCTTTATGCCCAGTTCAACAAAGGCTACGTCACGTCAGAAATCAATCAACTGAATGAACTTCCGGTGGGAACCATTTATCTGGATTCAAATCATTCCCCTATCAAAAAAATCCACTATGAAGTTGACAATTCCCGAGTTGATCAACGGACTGATTTCGACCGTTTAAATTTTGAGCTTTGGACCAATGCATCTGTGAAGCCGGCAGATAGCCTGGCTTATGCGGCTAAGATTTTGAAGGAGCATATGGATGTCTTCATCAATTTTGATGAAAGTGCCATCATCATTGAAAATGAAGAAGAAGATGATGACGAGCCTTTGAATGAAAATTTGTATCGCAGTGTCAGTGAACTTGAATTGTCAGTTCGTTCCATCAACTGCCTGCAAAATGCCAAAATTGAAACCATTGGCGATTTGGTCCAGAAAACCGAAGCAGAAATGTTGAAAACCAAAAATTTTGGACGTAAATCTCTGAATGAGATCAAATCCATCCTTTCCGGCATGGGTCTGCAGCTTGGAATGGTTTTGGATCGTTTTGATCCGAACAACAACCCGCATTTGAAAATTTAACTCAGTTCCCGGTTTGTTCTGGGGCCGGACTTTCACACGACCAGCAGTATGAGACATTTAAAAGCAGGTAGGCGCCTTGGCGTCACCACTTCCCACCGTCGGGCCATGATGAGAAATCTGGTGACTTCGATCCTTGAGAAGGGTGAAATAAAATGCACCCTGGCCAGGGCCAAGGAAGTCCGGAAACCTCTTGAAAAAATGATTACCCTCGCTAAGCGTGGTGATCTCCATGCAAGACGTCAGGCACTTTCCTTCGTCAAGAGTAAGGAGGCGATGTCCCAGTTATTTGATGAATTGGGAGAACGCTTCAGTGATCGTCAGGGAGGTTACTGCAGGGTCATCAAGTTGGGCCAGACGAGGCTTGGGGATAATGCGGAAATGGCTATTGTTCAATTGATTGGATCCGAGAATGACCAGTTGAGTTCGCTAAAATCCAAATCGGCCAAGAAAAAGCCTGCACGCAAATCCAGCAAAGTTCTGGAAAAAGTAAGCGAAGAAGTCCGTAGTGCTGAAGAAAGCAGTGATAATGTCGCCAAAGAAGAAACTGTGGAAGAACAAGTAGATGATTCCGATAAGGCAGAGGCTTCTGAACAAACTCCATCAGCCGAGTCTGAAACTGCTGAAGAGGAAGTATCTAAAGCAGATAATTCAGAGCAAAAAGAAGAAGTGGAAACACCAGATGTGGAAAAAGCTGATGCTTCTGCTCCGGACACTACCCAACCCACTGCAAGTACTTCTGAACCGGAACAAACTGAAGCTTCAGCAGAACCGGAACCTGATGATGCTGAAAAAAAAGAAACCAAGGATCAGCAATAACCTACCCCCTGCCTGAAGGCAACATCTTCCGGCATCTCATCCACTCCCGACTTCTGGAGCCGGAACACTCAACGTGAATTCCGAACGGCTCCCAATGGGAAAAAAAGTATATCTGGAAACCCTGGGTTGCGCCAAAAACAGGGTGGATTCTGAGATTATGCTCGCCCACCTGCATCGTCAAGGTTATCAATTCACTAGTGACGCAGAGGAGGCGGAGGTTATCATTGTCAATACCTGTGGTTTTTTAAGTTCGGCCAGCCAAGAATCAATCACCAGGATTCTTGAACTGAGTGATCTGAAGGATGAGGGTCGTTGTGAAAAACTGGTTGCAACGGGATGTGTACCTCAACGGTACGGCAGCGAACTGAATCAAAAAATCCCAGAAATCGACGGCCTTCTCGGTTCCAACGGTTTTGAACAGATTCCAGAATTATTGGATCAGCTTTATCGTCCGGACGTTCAGTCCAAGATGTTCATTGAAGATAAACCGCACTACCGCCAATATGAGGAACAGTCGCGGATTCAAAGTACTCCTTCGCACTTTGCCTACCTTAAGATTGCTGAAGGTTGCTCCAACATGTGCTCCTTCTGCAACATCCCTTTACTGAGGGGAAATTTCAGCAGCAGAAGCATCGAATCCCTGGTACGTGATTTTTCCAGCCTCATAGAGCGGGGAGTCTGTGAAATCAACCTCCTTTCTCAGGATACCTCTTCTTATGGAAGGGACCTTAAAGACGGAACCGAACTTGCGGGTTTGCTCCATGCACTGTGCCAAGTCCCGGGAGATTTTTGGATCCGAATGTTCTATTGTTATCCAAACACATTTTCAGAAGAGGTTCTGGAGGTAATGTCCTCAGATCTACGTTTTTGCCGCTATCTTGATATGCCCTTTCAGCATATCAGTGATTCGGTACTGAAAAAAATGAACCGCAAGATCACTCGCAAAGGGATCGAAGCCACCATGGCTAGAGTCCGAAGTGTGCTCCCTGATGTCGCCTGGCGGACCACCTTCATCGTAGGATTTCCCACCGAAACGGAAAAAGACTACGAAGAGCTAGTGGAATTTGTTTCAGAAGGTCATTTTCAGCATCTTGGAATTTTTCTTTATTCCGATGAAGATAACATCAGGTCTTCCAGATACGGTGATCCGGTCCCGTTTGCTGTTAAAGAGGAACGAAAAAATCGCCTGATGGAAATTCAGCAGAAAATCAGCATGAAACATAACCAGAAAATGGTAGGCAGTGTTCAACAGGTCCTGGTCGGGGGTTTCAGTCCTGAAACGGATTTGTTGCTTGAAGGCAGGAACCAATTCCAGGGTCCTGAAGTCGATGGAGTTGTTTATATCAACGAAGGAACAGCATCCTCAACTGGATTTCAACAGGTTGAAATCACAGAAGCTCATGAGTATGATTTAGTTGGAAAAATTCTGTCCTAAACCCTTTATCTTAAAGTTTACATCATTATGTCAGGTCACAGTAAATGGAGTACGATCAAACACCGCAAAGCAGCCCAGGATGCTAAACGCGGTAAAGTTTTCACCAAACTCATCAAGGAACTCACAGTTGCAGCTAGAATGGGTGGAAGCGATCAGGAATCCAATCCTAGACTTCGAACTGCCATCGCTGCGGCCAAGACCCAGAGCATGCCTAAAGACAACATCGAGAGGGCCATCAAAAAAGGTGCAGGTGAAATGGATGGGGTTTCCTATGAAGAGATTCTCTATGAAGGTTATGGACCCCACAATGTGGCCCTGATTGTGGAGGCTTTGACGGATAACAGGAACCGAACCATCGCTTCGGTCCGTCATGCTTTCAGCAAAGGAGGAGGAAATCTTGGTTCTTCCAATTCAGTGCAATACATGTTTGAAAGGATCGGGATGATCCGTGTTTCCAAATCAGAAATCGAAGAGGACGCTCTGACAGAAATCATTTTAGAGGCTGGTGCGGAGGACATCCAAAGTGATGATCCCAATGAATTTCAGGTGATGACAAACACTTCCGATTTTGATGAAGTCAGGGCCCAGCTTGAGGAATCCAATGTGCCGATGCTGAGTGCGGAAATCATCTGGAATCCCCAGAACCGTGTTGAAATCGACGAACCTCAAAAAGCCCAACAGGTAATCAAACTGATAGACATGTTGGAAGATGATGATGATGTCCAAAGCGTTCATTCGAATTTTGACATCACGGATGATGTCATGGCAGAAATGGCCTGAAGCGTCTTGAAAATCCTTGGCATCGACCCCGGTAGCCGGGTTACGGGTTATGGTTTGGTAGAGCATCATGGGAACTCAACACGATATTTGGCAAGTGGTTGCATCCGACTTCCTGAAAAATCGAAACTTGCAGACAAACTTGTGCAAATTTCTGATGAGTTGGAAAAATTGATTGAGACGAACCGCCCAGACTGTGCATCCATTGAACAGATCTTTTTTGCTCATAACGCCCGTTCGGCCCTGATTCTGGGGCATGTTCGAGGAGTGATACTTCTTAAAATGGCAGAAAAGGGGCTTCCGATTCACGAATACCCCCCGCTCCAAGTCAAACAAGCCGTGGTAGGAGTTGGGCGGGCCACCAAGGATCAGGTGAATCAGATGGTTCAAATCCTCCTCAACAAGCGTCAACAATTTAAAGAAGATGAAGCCGATGCCTTGGCTTCAGCCATTACCCACGCCCATCTTTATCCCACGCTGGAAAGGATGCATAGAGATGAATGAGGGTGGTTTATGCTATGATTCAAAATGCTTTTTGAAAACGAATTGAAATCGTGATTGCATTCATTGAAGGACGAGTCCTTTTTCAGGGCAAAGGAATGTTGGTGGTTCAAACTCAGTCTGGTCTTGGGTACGAAGTTCGGGTACCTGAACCGGTTTGTCTCAAATTTCAGTCTCAGCAGGAAGTTAGCCTCTACATTCATACCCATGTCCGTGAGGATGAATTGACCCTCTATGGATTCTTGTCCTGGGATGAGAAGGAACTTTTTGAGATGGTTATTAAAACAACAGGAGTCGGTCCGAAGCTGGGACTGGCAGTCTTGTCCCAACTTCCCGTGGAACAGTTGGCCGATGCGGTTTTTCAAAACAACACGGCTGCCTTCAGTCAGGTTTCCGGGATTGGACGCAAAACAGCAGCAAAACTCTGCCTGGACCTGCACGATCAATTGAAAAACAGGAACATGGTCTCTTCCTCTCTGGGAACGGTTTCGGAAAATGATGGAACAGGAATTCTGGTAGATCAGAACCATGAACTGATATCAGCCCTGAAAAACATGGGTTTTCAAGAACGAGAGATCCGTTCAGTCGTTCCTCAGGCCGGTGATCAGGACCTACCTTTGGAGCAACGTTTGAAAAAAGCACTTTCATTATTGACTCCGTTGCGTTAGAAATAAACAGATACATCAATGCAAGGAGAGGTATGGGAAGTTTAAATAAAGTGATGTTGATAGGTAATTTGGGAAGAGATCCGGAAATTCGTTATACCCAGGCAGGTAGTGCTGTCGCCAATTTTTCGTTGGCCACTACAGACCGTTGGACTGATCGTCAAGGACAGCGGCAGGAACGTACCGAATGGCATGACATTGTTGCCTTCGACCGGCTTGCGGATCTTGCACAGAACTATCTGAAAAAAGGAAAATCAGTTTTTATTGAAGGTCGTCTTCAAACTCGCAGTTGGGAAGACCCGCAGGGCCAGAAACGCTACAGGACTGAAGTCGTGGCAAATGGAATGCAATTTCTCGATGCACGTCCTTCAGGAGAAGGAGGGGGTCAGTATTTTTCAGATCAACCTCAATCAAATAACAATGATCAGGCTTCCTCAGAAACACCTGATTCGGAAAACAATCAAAATAGTGAAAAAGAAGACTATATCAAGGATGATATACCTTTCTAGATAAATTACGCTTCGCTGGATTCTTGATTCAGGAAGCTTCAATATATTTTTGCAGTGACGTAGTTTACTGCTTATTTCCTCAGCTAGGGCAATGTCATGGATGACCAGCCAAAATTTAATTCCACATTCTCCATCCGTTTAGATTTGTTTAGGGCAACGTGTGTCATGGTCGAAAAACACATTGCCTTAGGACGGATTGTTTCCTTCCAGAGGAAATTCCGGAATCCCTTCCATCAGTCTTTTTGCTGAAGAGACTCTTTCATGCGAATCAAGAGCCTCAAAGTTTCCGGATTCAAGTCCTTCTGTCATCCGGTTGACATCAAATTTCAGCAAAATGGAATCACCGTTGTCATTGGGCCAAATGGTTGCGGTAAGAGCAATGTCGTGGATGCGATCCGGTGGGTGCTGGGCGAACAGCGGCCGAAGCATCTTCGAGGAGGGTCCATGGAAGATGTGATCTTCAATGGCAGCTCCTATCAGAAGCCAATGGGTATGGCGGAAGTCACTCTGACTTTCACCAACACGGAAGGCGATACCATCCGAAACTATGAGCAGTATACTGAAATTGCGATAACCAGAAGGCTTTACCGCTCCGGAGAGAGTGTTTACATGATCAATAAAACTCCGGTCAGACTGAAAGATATCCGGGAACTTTTTATGGATACCGGTGTTGGAGGGACGGGGTATTCGATCGTGGAACAGGGACGGGTTGGAGAAATCGTTAGCGCACGTCCTGCTGACCGAAGGGTGCTGATTGATGATGCGGCAGGCATTGTAAAATTCCGTATCAAACGTGAGGCCGCGGAACGCAGGATGGAGGAAACTCTGCAGAATCTGCTGCGTGTTAATGATGTCCTTGGAGCTTTGCGGGAACAGGAGGAAGGGCTGCGCGAGCAGGTGGAACGGGCCAGATCCTTTATCAATCTCAAAGAAAAAAGCAGCCTCATCGAAAAACAGCTGCTTTGTCTCAACTGGCATGATGCGGGAATGAGGGAAAAGCAATCGACCCAAAGCATCGAGGAGTTCCGTCAAAAGCATCAGGCTGTCCAGAATAACTTGGCTGCTGAGGAAACTCGGTTACAGCAGTTGAATCTGGAACAAACTCAACATACTGCAGAAATTCAACAGCGACGCGAAAAGGTTTACGAAAAAGAGAGAGAAATCCAGGAAGCTGAAAATCAGAGGAACCTGGAACGTCAGAATCTCGAAAACGTTAATGAACAACAGCAAAGGCAGGCAGAAGAACTCGGAGAACTGCAGGACAAGCTGAAGTTACTGGAAGGCGATCGGGTACAGGGACATTCCCTCGCAGATGAACTGGAAAAAAGAGTTGAAACCGCTCAGAGCTCGATGACTGAAATCGAGAATGAAAAAATAGACTGGGATGCGGGTCTTGAGGAAAGTATGAATCAGCTTCAGCAGCTGCAGAAAAAACTACTGAAGATTCATACCGAATTGACCAGTCAAAACAACCAGGACAGTTTTCTTAATGAAAGGCTGGAGTCCTTGGTGGAACGTCAGCAGAAACTACAGCAGCAGGATGAATCTCATCGCATGCTTCATGAGGAAACGTTAGAAAAACATGATAGTGCTGAGAAAAAAACCCTAAGTCTTCGGCAGCAACTGGATCTTATTGAGGAGCAACTCCAAAACCTGGAGCAAACCATAGAAGCAGATGCCGAATTATTGGAAGAGGAAGAAACTAAACTCATAGAAGAACAGTACCAGCAAAGTGTGATCCGTTCCCGTCTTGAATCCCTGATGCAGATTCAGCATAGCTATGAGGGATTCAGTGACAGTGTGAAAACTTTCATGCACCTGATGCAGGAGGATCCTGCTGAAGCACAACGTCTTGGAGTTTTGGGAGTGGTTGCGGACTTCATCACTGCAGAGCCTGAAGCCCTTGAACAGGGAGCTTCTGTGATGGCTGAAGTACTGGACTGGGTTGTATTGAAAAGTAAGGACCAACTCACAAAGCTTGAAAGCTTTTGCGACCGGCAGGATCTTGGTGCACTAAAGTTCATTGCCCTTAACCGGCTTCCTCCTGAATCTACTCCTCCATCAGAACAGCTGAGTCTGAAGGATTTTCTTGAATTCCGTGGACCATTTGAAGAGTGGGGTAGGCGATTCTTTTCACGTTTTTTAATGGATGATGACTCCGGGCAATTCTGGAGCAAGGCCGAAAGCGAATGGTCCGAAACTTTCTCAGAATGGCTTTCGGTAGACGGAACACGTCTGACGGAAATCAATGTCGGAATCGGAAAGGCTGGGACACCATCTTTGGGCTTTCTCAAAAGACAGCAGGAAATCAGCGAACTCGAAGAAGAGGCACAGAAACTACAGCAGCACTGCAGTCGGCTAGAAGAGGAGCTTGAACAGAAACAGTTGAAACTCTCGGAACTGCGTTCGGAACATCAAAACCAATTGAAATCCCAGAGGGAAACAGAGCTGGAATGGCTAAGTGTGAGTAAGGAACTTGAACATCATCAACACGAACAAAAACGCCTGGGCCAGCTGCTTGAGCAAAACCGGAATGATCTGGAGCGTCTGGCCGATGAGGTAGAGATCCATCAGAAGCGTCAGGAAACAGTCAATGAATCCTTGGAATCGCTTGAGAATCAGCGTCTGAAGCTTGATGAAGAGATGTTGCTTCAGGAAGAACGGATCGAAGTCCAGAAACAAAGGGTTGAAGACATTTCGACAAAGCTGCTTGAACAGAAGGTTGCTCTGACTGAAGCGCAGGAAAAGCAGAAAAACCTGGTCGAAAATGAACAGCGTCTGCATCGTGAGCATATGGAATGTGAAAGACGCATCGAATCCCTGTTGTCTCTTGGTACCGAAGGGGATCATAAGCTTGAAAAAAGTAAACAAAGAATTCTTGAGATCGATGCTTCCTTCGACCAAATGCTGGACAAACGAGAGTTGCTCAAACGAGAACTTGACGAAGAGCTAGAGCTTCAGGAGCGAAAGAACGAAGAACACCATCTCCAAGGTCAGCAACTTCAGGAAATTCGAAGCAAATTGGAAGAGTCCAATGAAGCACTCCATCAGCAATCCCTGAAGCAGACCGAATTCAGGATGCTTCGTGAGCAGTTGGAAAATCAGCTGGCTGAAATCAGCGATCGTGGTCCTGAGGAGCTGATGAAAGAAATAGATACTGAGTCGTTGGATCAGACAGCCCTCAACCGTGAATCCAGAAGCCTCAAGGCCCGGATCAGTTCAATGGGACATGTCAACCTCAGTGCACCTGAAGAATATGATGCCTTGATGGAAAGGCTGGGGTTTTTGTCTTCGCAGTCTGAGGATCTTCAGCAGGCAACGGATGATCTGAAAAAAACGATCCGAGATATCAACAATGAATCCCGGCGTCGTTTTAAAGAAATGTTTGACCTGGTCAATGTGAAGTTCAAGCAAGTCTTTCAGACCCTTTTTGAAGGTGGTGATGCAAGTATGGTTCTTACCGAATCCGAAGACTTGCTCGATGCAGGCGTCGATATTGTGGCTCAGCCGCCAGGTAAAAAGCTTCAAAATCTGAACCTTCTTTCAGGGGGTGAAAAAGCACTGACGGCCATTTCTCTCATCTTCGCAATCTTCCTCATCAAACCAAGTCCCTTCTGCCTTCTGGACGAGGTTGATGCCCCTCTCGATGATGCCAATGTGGTGCGTTTCAACAGACTGATCAATAGTCTGACGGATAACGCACAGTTCATTGTCATCACCCACAATAAGAAAACCATGGAGATCGGAGACCTTCTTTACGGAGTGACGATGGAAAATCCAGGTATTTCCAAAACCGTCTCGGTACAGTTTAAGGAAGCCCAAAAGCTCGTTGCCTGAACTCTCACGGCTGGTTAAAAAAAAACCTGCTGTTCGTTTCTTTCTCAGTTAAAATAGGAAATACATTCTTTAGTTTGATTCATGTTAGAATTGAAGTTCCTTAAATTTTTCTGAGATGATGGAAATCAAATTATTCGAAGGATTCCAGTCTTACTGTAATCAACTCCCTCCTCCGCTAACGGAAGACATTTCCTCAACAGTTTCAGGAATTCTGGAGCAGGTCCGCAAAAATGGGGATACTGCACTGAGAGAACTGACCCTAAGGTTTGATGGAGTTAAACTGGATTCAATTAGGGTGAAACCCGAAGACCTCCAATCGGCACTTGAGTCACTGGATTCCAAACTGCGTCTTGTCCTAGAAAAGGCAGCGGAAAATATTAGATCTTTCCACCAGCGCCAAAAAACAGAAAGCCAGCTTGAATTCAGTAACGATGGTACGATGCTGGGCTGGAAAGTTACCCCTCTCGACAGTGTCGGTATCTATGTTCCGGGAGGCCGTGCAGTCTACCCTTCAACCTTGCTGATGAATGTCATACCAGCCCAGGTGGCAGGAGTGTCAAGAATTGCGATGGTTTCTCCTCCCAATGAAACAGGTCTGCCTGCAACGTTGGTGCAGGCCTCTGCCGCACTGCTCGGAGTTGAGAAACTTTATTCTATTGGAGGGGCTCAGGCCGTGGGGGCTTTAACCTGGGGAACGGATTCGGTTCCTGCAGTGGTCAAGATCACCGGGCCCGGGAATGCTTTTGTGGCCGAAGCAAAACGCCAGGTTTTTGGCAGGGTGGGCATTGATTCCTTTGCCGGACCGAGCGAGATCATGGTTGTTTGTGACCGTGAAGAGATGCCGGTTGAATTCCTCGTCAGAGATTTGCTTTCCCAGGCGGAACATGACCCTGAAGCCGGAGCAATCCTGGTCACAACTTCCAGGGAACAAGCTGAAAACGTAAGAAACAGGTTGCAGCAAGTGATCCCTACGTTACCAAGGCGGGAAATCATTGAAGAATCCTTTGCCTCCCGCTCTGCTTTGATTATTTGTAAATCCAAGCAGGAATGTTTTGATGCAGTGAATGAAATGGCCCCGGAGCATCTGGAACTTCTGACGGAAGATCCTTTTCAGGACCTGCACCGGGTTAGAAATGCAGGCGCCATCTTCTTAGGTCCCAATACTCCTGAAGCGGTAGGCGATTATTATGCAGGTCCTAATCATACCCTGCCAACATCAGGTTGTGCCAGGTTCTCCTCCCCACTCGGGGTTCAGGATTTTATCAAAACAAGTTCGGTGCTTTCTTATTCAGAGGAACGCCTTCAGTGCGAAGGACCCGCGATCATTCGGTTTGCCGAGGAAGAAAAACTGTTTGCGCACGCTGAATCTGTACGTGTGCGTATGAAGAATTCGAACTAACCGAAAAGTTCAGGTACCAAGATCAGTTCAGAGAATTTAATTTTCTGACGCTGCTTGATTCATTTCCGATTCCAGCCGAGAGACTCGAAGTCCTTCCTTGATTCCCATCTGGTAGCCGATGCTACCGCATATACCTGCCAGGGCGGCTATCGCAACAATGTGAAGACTGAAAAGCATCATAGTCGTTCTTCAATAGACGCAGAGTGAAATAGGGTAGGAAAGACTGCTTCCGTAGTGTGAAATCGGGCCGATCACAAAAGTCAGGACCATCATAAAGAAGATCACTGCGATCAGGGGGGAAAAATCCACTGACGTTCTTGGAAGATAACGCTGAATCGGAGTGATGAGCGGATCTGCCATGACATGTATGATTCGTACCAGAGGGTTGTTGAAGGCAGGATTGACCAGAGTCAGAAAAAACCAAATGACGAGTACAATCACAAAAAAGAAGAAGAGGCTTTGCAGGACAATGGCCATTCCTTGAAGCAAATGCCCTCCACTCTGCAGAAGCATCATGGTACTGTCACTTTTCCCTTCAATCAGAAGATTCAAGGATCTCAATTCTGCAGGAACCACTGCCTGGGCGAAGATGACAAGCAATAAAGCCGCATAGGGACTGAAATGGGTCAGCATCATTGGCATCCTTTGTTCACACCAGACCCAGAGTGGACGAGTGACCCGCGCGATCCACTGGACGATGGGGTTATACGGATCTGCACTGACCCATGTCAAAAGAACTGCGATGATGATCAGCCACTTGTATAGAAAGAGGCCAAAACAGAGCACTGATGAAAGAAATTCCAGCATGCTGCCGGATTCAGGAATGGGACTTTTTGAGGTCTCGAACCGGAGTGAACGACTCTCCACATCCACATTGATGGCCGTTCAATAGCTGCTCAAATACAAAACCCTGTTCGACAAGATTCTTATCAGTAAAATCGATCTTTACCGGGCCGAGGATGTCGGTCAGACATTCCCGTTCCACGACCACCGAAATCTCGCCACTTTTGATGGTAAGATCTTCGGATTGTATGTCATCCGTTCCGTTCCACTCGAGTTCGTATTTCCAGCCAGAACAGCCTCCTGGTTTTGCTCCTATTCTGAGGTAGGATTCTTCCAGGCTTTTCCCCTCTGCTTTACAGGCATCTTTGAACACCGTGGCAGCTCTTTCACTGACCATGACTTCGGGGATTATTTCATTTTCAATATCCATCATTATTCTAAAGATTCTGATGAATCATTTGTTTCAGTAGCGTGGAATGCTGCTGTCGACGTTTTGGGACCAGCCGTCTATACCATCAGAAACATTGTACACCTGCTGAAAACCCTGTGAAGTGAAATATTGTGCAGCCTGCCTACTGCGGATTCCCTGGTGACAGATCAACATCATTGGAGTGTCCATGTCCCAACTGTCAATGATTTCCTGAGCTATGTGATTGTCCAGCATCTGTGAATTGCTAAGAGAAGCTTTGGCTCGTTCTTCTGGAGGTCTCACATCTAAAATGGAGATGTCCGGTTGATTTTTAAGGATTTCTGAAGCTTCGATTGAAGAAACTTCTTGAACCTCTGCTGGAGGTGGTGGAGGTGTGAATTCACGATCTGGATATGCGGATTTGAGAATCTCCGCCAGTTCTCCGTTCCCTGACAGTTCTTCAATGATGTCACATCCGCCTACAAATTCATGGTTGACATAAAGCTGAGGGATGGTCGGCCAGTTCGAAAAGTCTTTGATGCCTTGCCGAATGCCTTCATCGGAAAGGACGTTGAAACTGTTGAACGGTACATTCCAGCTGTTGAGAACCTGAACCACCCGATAAGAAAAACCGCACTGCGGGGCTTCAGGGTTGCCTTTCATGAATAGAAAAACAGAACTGTCTTCCACCATTTTGCTGATCCTTGCTCCCGGATCAGAACTCTGTGAAGCGCTTCCTTCGGAATCGGATGAAACGACTTTGAATTTCATGGAACCTCATTTCCTGCTGAGTTGAGTTATAATATCCAGGAATCAGTACCATTTTGGTACTGTTTGATGGTATCGCAAATTAAAAATAAAATTATTATGCATTTTGGAGAAAAATTCAATAAGGACCGGCGGTAAAGACCATCGGGTGACGGGGAAAATGCTGGCGGGTGAATTTTTCCAGACGTCGGGGTGAGACCGGTACCGGGGTTTTCACTTCCGGAGCAAATAAGGAGACACGGTATTCTTCGACGAACCATGACAGCTCTTCGAGGGCCCTTTCCTCCTGCTGGTTCAGTTGTTCTTCTTTCAATTGTGAAAGAATTTTGATCCAGGGGTTGAGGTGCATCGATTTTTCCTGGTCTTTTTCAGGATTCTGCCTGAAGCGGTCAAGTCGGATACGAACCGCCTTGAGGTATCGTTTCAGATTATTCCACTGGATGAACGGAATTTTCACGGGAAACCTACGTGGAAGAAGGTTCAAGACATGTTCCTCCAGGGCCTTATGGTTCTGGAGGGAGGGGGCGTTGATTTTTTCAAGCTCTCCCTGGGTCAGATGGTAGGATTCAAGGAGTGATTTGAAACCGGGAAGAAATTTTCCAGGGACGGTTTCCAGTTTTTTTTGGGCCTCTTCGATCCTTGATTCAAATTCAAGGCTGTTAGAAATCCATGATCCTTCGAAGAGATGCTGAAAAAGGTTCTGCCAGAGATCGTCTTTCATTTCTGCTGGGTTGCCGAAAGGTGCATAGAGAGCATGCAAATCACGGAGATCGGAAAGATCTTGCTGCATCCAGGCGAGATCTGGGCCGACAGCGAATGAAAGCAACTTATGTAAGGCTGGGGTTGTAGATTCGTTTGCTTCAGTGGGATTTCCAAAGAGCCTCCGCGAAATCCTTCCGTTTTGCAGAAATAGTCCAGGATGACCTTTGAGGTTCGGGCCTCCAGGATTTTTGATCTCGATTTCTCTGGGAAGTTCGAAACTCCAGCCGTTGATATTTTCAAGCTCCCACTTCATAGCAGCTGTTTGCCAGGCTGCAGAATCATCACGGCTAATACTGATTTTGGGAGACTTGTTCAGTTCCGCTCGCCTCAAACGTAGGATTTCCAGTACATTCCTGCCCGCCTGGACGATTCTTTTTCGGGGGTCCTTGATCTCAATCCGTGGTTTGAGATGATCCGGAATCCGTTCCCAATCCCAATCTTCTTCCGGAATGTGGATGCGAAATTTTTTACGGATCAGGAGACACAGAGATTTGATAAAACTGGCTCCAGTTCGGTTTTCAGGGTTTTCCGGAAAAGGAATTGTTTGACTAGCATAAATTTCGTCAGGTGGTCTCAAATCGGTCCTCAAGCTTTTCGCAGTATCCCCATGGGGGACGAAGTGACGTCTTGTTGCCTTTGGCAGGCTTTTGAGGAGGTGGAGGATTCTTTCTTCCCAGTAACCAGGAACAAGCCATTCCAGGGCATGAGGGTGGAGAAAAGAAAGTTTTTCGTCACGGACCTGAAGGGTGACTCCATCGGATGCAGAACCTGGCCGGAATTCATAATACAAAGGAAATTCCACCTCGCCACTTTGCCATGTCTCTGGATAATCTTCTGCGGAACCGTGTTCTTCATCCGCTAATTCCAGGAAATCCTCCAGTTTCATCATCAAGAAACCACCTTTCCCTTCTTGCCTTTTATTTCTCAGCAATCGGTTGAGATCGTGGATGGACCCCACCCCATGAAGGCGTTCCGTATAGAATGCTTCCTGTGCAGCATCCAAGTCATATTCGCGGTTCCTTCGAAGCTTAGCGTCCTGGTCGAGCAGTTGCTGTTTGAGTTTTTTGTTATTGATAAAAAAGGGCAGACGACTTCTCAGCCTTTCTGAAACCAGTGCTTCTTGGATGAAGTGCCGGGTTGCTTCAGCACGGTTGATGCGAGCAAAAGGAATATTTCTCCGGGGGACGATCGTGAGGCCGTAAAGGGTGACCCTTTCACTGGCTTCAACGATTCCGCTTTCTTCATTGAAATGAGGTTCTGAATAGATGCTTCTGCAAAGCTTTCCTCCTAACTGCTCCAGCCATTCAACTTCAATGTTGGCGACTTTACGCGCAAACAGTCGGGAAGTCTCAACCTGTTCTGCTGCCAGCACCCAGTTTCCTGCTCTTTTAGCTAGAGTGGATCCAGGGAAAATGTAGACGTCTTTGCCTCCCGATCCACGGTAGAATGACTTCTCCGCTTTCTGGGCGATGCAGTTCAATAGTCCTGAGAGAATGGAACGGTGGATTGCCCCGTAATCTGCGGGTTCCTGCTTCAGCTTCAGCAGACCAGCCTCCTGAAGAACCATGGAAAGCTGGCGGTGGATGTCCCTCCATTCACGGAGCCTGACAAAGGACAGGTAATGCTTCTTGCAGAACTTGCGCATCTTGTTTTCAGTCCTTAGGGATTCCCACTCATCGTGGTAGCTGTCCCAAATGTTAAGCAGTGTCAGGAAATCAGAATTGGGATGGACGAAACTCCGGTGCATCTGCCGGGCTTTTTCCTTCTCTTCCAGAGGATATTCCCGGGGATCCTGAATCGAAAGTCCGGCGGCAATTACCAGCACTTCACGAAGCGCGTGTTCTTCGAGAGCCTCCAGAAGCATCCGGGCGATTTGGGGTTCGATCGGGAGCCGGGCCATCTGTCGTCCTAAACGGTTCAGTTGCTGGTTCGAGTCAAGTGCGCCGAGTTCATCCAACAGACGGAATCCCTCACGAATGGCTGAAATCGGAGGAGGATTCATGAAAGGAAAGGATGCGATCCTGTCCGGTCCTTTTTTATTTGGATGGCCCAATCCATGAGAGAGCATCTGCAGAATCACCCCTGCCAGGTTCGAACGCAGGATTTCGGGCTCTGCGTATTCACGAAGCTGCTGAAACACTTCTTCGGAATAGAGTCGAATACAGACACCCGGTCCAACCCTTCCTGCCCTTCCTGCACGTTGGAGGGCATTGCTCTGGGCAATTAGTTCCACCTGTAAACGCTGGATCCGTTTGCGTGGAAGATAACGGCTGATGCGGGCTGTTCCAGAATCGATCACATAATGGATTCCGGGAATGGTCAATGATGTTTCTGCGATATTGGTGGCCACCACCACTTTTCTTTGAGAGCTGTTGCGAAAAATCCGGTTCTGCTCCTTCACTGTCAGGCGGCCGTATAGAGGCAGAATCAAGTGGTCTTGATGATAGGGGCCGAGTCGTTCTAGGACTTCCCTGATTTCCTGTTCGCCTGGAAGAAATGCGAGCAGGTCTCCATCCTTTGTCTGATCCAGCAATTCTCGGATCGAATCGGTTGCTGCGTCGATGATGGTGTATTCACCTGTATCAATTCTGGCTTCTTCAAGTTCCCGATAATGTATTTCCACCGGAAAACTTCTTCCGGAAACTTCGATCACCGGAGCATTGCCAAAGTTTTTGGAAAAGAATTCGGTATCGATGCTGGCCGACGTGATGATCAAACGCAGATCACGGCGCTTTTCCAACAGTTGGAGCAGGTAACCGAGTAGGAAGTCGATATTCAGAGAACGCTCATGAGCCTCATCGAGGATGATGGTATCATACTGATCCAGAAAACGGTCACTGCGGGTTTCAGCCAAAAGCATCCCATCGGTCATGACCTGGACCAGTGTTTCATCAGAATGTTTTTCAGAAAATCGGATACGGTAACCCACCATCCGGCCGACTTCTGAATTCAGTTCATGGGCGATCTGTCTTGCGATCGAAGTTGCCGCCACGCGTCGGGGCTGAGTCAGAGCGATCCGACCTTTACGGCCCCTGCCTGCTTCAAGGCAGAATTTGGGTAACTGGGTTGTTTTTCCTGATCCAGTTTCTCCGGAAACGATCAGGACTTGTTGATTTTCAAGAGCTTCAAGGATGTGATGATGCTGTACAGTGATGGGAAGCAGAGGGGGGTAGACGATTTCGGGCCGAAGGGCTTTGCGTATTTCAAGTAGTTTTGCGGAAGCTTCGGCCTTTTCCAGCAATTTCAGGTATTCAGATTCTAGAGCATCCCCCTTGTCTGAAAGCTTACCGTTCAGTTGTTTGAAAGTTTTTGAAAGAAGGCCGAACCGTTTACGCAATGCGTAGCGATCGGTTTGCATCACATGAGGAATCAGGTGATCAAGATCCTGAAGGAGTTCTGGAGTGAGCACAGGAAATCATGCAATGTGGGGCAGGTTTGAATAGCTGCCCGGGCTCAATGACTAAACCGAAAACCAAGACCCTTTCAGCGTTTTGAAAGAAGATCCGGCTGTTTCAGCCCGAAAAGGGTAAACAGGTTTTGTTGCTCTTTTTCATCCTGAGCAAACCTCGGTTCCTGGGATTTGATCTGCTCGATGTATTTTTGAACACTAACGTCGATCCGTTCAAAGAAAGGCTGGGGATAAACTCCGAGGAAGATGGTCCAGAAAGCAAGCGGGACGAGGACGATGACTTCACGAAGGCTAAGGTCATTCAGCCCCTTCACCATATCTTTCACGAGAGGACCAAAGAGCACTCGCTGCACCATCCAAAGCATGTAGATGGCAGCAATGATGACCCCTGCTGCAGCAATCACTCCGTACCAGATATTCACCCTGGCCGCGCCGATCATCGCCAATACCTCACCAACGAAACCATTCAGTCCTGGTAGTCCCACTGAAGCAAGCGAGAAAAAGACGAGGAAGACAGAAAACAAGGGCATGGTGTGAATCACTCCACCGTAATCCACGATTTCCTGAGTGTGAGTGCGCTCATAGATCATTCCGACCACGAGGAACAGGGCGCCGGTAACGATCGCATGATTGATCATCTGGATCCAGCCTCCATAAACTCCCTGAGTGTTCAATGCGAACAGGCCGAGGACAATGTAGCCCATGTGGGCCACAGAGGAATAGGCGATCAGTCTTTTGATCTGTTTTTGCACCATGGCCACCAGCCCACCGTAAATGATTCCGATCAGTGAGAGGGCGATAAAAAGTGGAGTCAGTTCATAAACCGCTGCAGGAAATACCGGCATTGCGAAACGCAGAAATCCATAGGGTCCAAACTTCAGCAGTACTGCTGCAAGCTGGACAGAACCCGCGGTGGGTGCCTCATAGTGAGCATCGGGAAGCCAGGTGTGGAAGGGAAAAAGAGGAATCTTAACTGCAAAGGCAACTGCAAAACCAAGGAAGAGCCAGGTCTGGGTTTCCGGCGCGATGTTCATTCCATACCAGTCCAGAATGTTGAACGACCAACCGTTGTTGATTTCCTTGAAGAGCAGTGCAGTGTAGAGCAGAGCGACCAGCATCAGCAAAGATCCGACCATGGTATAAATGACAAATTTCATTGTCGCATAAAGTCGGTTGGAGCCACCCCAGATTCCAATCAGAAAATACATGGGAACCAACATTACCTCGAAGAAAACATAAAACAACACCACGTCGAAGGCTGCAAAACAGCCCAACATCCCGATTTCCAGCAGGAGCATCTGGATCTGGAACTGCCAGTTACGTTTCTTCAGATTCCAGGATCCGAGTAGTGCAAGCGGGCTGATGAAGGTGATGATGAGCAGGAAAAACAGATTTAGACCATCCAGTCCCAGAAAATATTCAATATTGAACTGCGGAATCCAAGCAACGCGCTCCACCAATTGAAGTCCATCCGAAGAGGCATCAAAATTAAACCAGAGGTAAAGACTGAGCAGGAAAGTCAGTAGACTGCTTGAAAGTGCGGCAACTTTAGCAGGAACTCCGTCACTCGCGTCCCGGAAAACTCCAGCCAGTGCAATACCAAGAACCGGTGAAAGGATGATCAGAGAAAGAATCGGAAACTCCGCATACTGCATGAGCTGACCTAAGTGGGTTCTGAGTTAAAGTCAAACACTAATTATGGAAAGATTCCCGCCTTCAAGGCAAGTTCATTATCCCTGAACGATCAATGTCCTCAAATCAGGTCATGAAGTGAATAAACCAATTCATATCAGACCCAGCCTTGGAAAGAGTGGCTCCATCCATTGTCCAAGGGTGCGAGGTTCTGAAAAAGACGGTTCCTGCCCAAGGATCAGATCCAGGGGATATATTGGTTTACCCTGTGAACTGATCATCCTTCCACAGCTGAGTTTTTTCGTATCCTGTTGTTCCATGGGGATCAATCCAGGAAATGAGAAACGGCTCCAATTCTTTTTGAATCGTGCAAGATATTCAATCTGTTCAAAACTTCCGAGGCAGTTCAAACCATTGAGAAACACAAGGACGGTGAAACCGATAAACAGGCCTGGACAGAGAGTTCTTTCCTTGAGCATCCGCACCAGATTCTCTTCATCCATTACAAAGGAGGAACTGGGTCCTCCCAACTGGTTCTCATGGAAAGATAGGGTTTCCAGTTTAATCCGATTTCCATTATTGGAGTTGGTGCTGAAAAGGGGTGTCTCTTTTCCGAATACTTCGAGTAATTGATAACGCCTTTCCGGATTCAACAAGATCATGGTCAACGGATGCTGAGATTTTGAAAGAACCTCAAGCAGATAGTTTCGGATCACTTCGTTGAGATCAAAATAGACCACCTTAAATCCGGGAAAAAGCAAATCAGCCTGGTTACGGCAGAAACCGGAGGCCCACAAGGTAAAGGATTCTCCGGTTTTGCTGTAAGGCATCAATTTCTTTAGCACATCGTTCCAATGCAAAGCGAGAGTCTCCTGTTTTTCTAAAATTTCTGAACCAAAAACCTGAGCATCCCTGAATTTTCCTGGAATCATTGAGATTCGTCTTTCACTCGTATCCCTCCTGCGGTCCCGGTCTGCTTTCAACAACTCCGAAAAACCAGGTGCATGGTCGGAAAGGATTTCTCCGAGTTCCATTTCGGTACTGAAATTGAGGCATCCTGACCATGCTGCATTGGCATAGGGGACACCGCTGTAGGCACCTACGAGATAGGATTCACCCTTCGGAAGCCCCTTGAGTGCAAGACGATGTGTCGCAAAAAAAGTTGGACCTTCCGAGGCGGTCACATGGGTTGCTGTCTGAAGTGTCCGGGTGCGTTTCAACGATGCTATCGATTCAGAGGCCTCTTCCTCGGTGGATCCGATCCTAAGAAACTCCTGGTGAAAGGCCTGCAAGAGTTCTGATTCCAGATCGATTGTATCCTTGTTCTGACTCCAGAGACTTTGGGCATATTCCTCAATTGGGGTTTCCCATTGTTTTTCAAGGATGTCTGCTAATTCGACGCGTCCCGATTCATTCAGTTTATGTTTGATCGAGTCCATTTTGGATGGATCACGGTCCATACTTGCGCTTTGTTGGAGTATCGTTAGTTTGAGTTGCTTAAGACTACCCGAAATGGGGTGGGTTGGGATACTTGAAAAACTTCTTCTTTTGCACCAAAGAAAATGAATACTGCTACCTCAAAAGCCTTGATGAAAATTTGTTGCCATTATTCTGACATGCCCGTTCCTTCCAGAGGTCATTCGACAGACGCCGGGATCGATTTGACGGCAATGGCCTATGAATGCAAGGCAGAGCAGGTTTTTTTCATCGATACCGGTATTTCAGTTCAGCTCAGTCAGGGATATTATCTGGAAGTGGTTCCACGATCCAGCATCGTCAAAAGGGATTTCATTATGGCAAATAGCGTGGGCATCATCGATCCCGATTACCGAGGCCGCATATTTGTTCCACTGCGCTACTTAGGTTCCGGATCAGGGGAAAAGGCTTGTGAAAATCTTCTCAATCAAAGGATTGCACAGATGATTATACGACGGCTTGAGCCTTGTGAGATTGAAGTTGTAGATGAACTCGAAGAAACCCTTCGCGGCGAAGGAGGGTTCGGCAGTACGGGTTAACCCCTATACCCTTATAGGATTAATCTGTCTGGAGCCTTTCCCATTCTTCAAGAAATTCGAGAAGGTGCTCCTTGCCGGGTAAAGCCCCTTCACGTTCAAGCAACTCTCTCACTCGCAACTGTTCCTCCTCATATGCTTGGTCAGAAAAAAAACCACCAAAATGAGCAGTACGGAGCCAGATGAGGTAGGTAGACAGTGCATCACATTCGTTGTATGCCACGATTTCCGGGAGACGTCCTTCAAGCCATAGTGGAGCAACTTCCTTTCCCTCAACACCCATCTTTCCTGGAATTCCACATACGTTGGCCATTTCATGGAGTGAAGGAGTCGACTTGCCGTGACCTCCCAGGATTTCGATCAGGTCGACATGAACCGGACTGAATTTGCTGTCAAAATAATCAACTCCCTCCCAGGGTTTATTAGGACGTTTCGCAAATTCCTTGGCCTGGATTCCCTGCGCCACAGCCCTCTGAACCAGAATCTTCAGATCGGAGCGCTGGGAGTTGAAACCAACGAGTTGAGGCTTATTTTCACCAATCGCATTGAGAAAAGTTGAAAGCATGGCCGATTCCTGCTGCTCTTCAGGGATTTCAGGATGATGAGGCAGAGAAGTCAGACTGAGGCTGACACTTTGGTCATCTTTTTGATTTCTTATGACCGCCGCAATGGAAACTACCCTGCAAAGGACTGTTTTCAGGTAGGGCATTGGATCTTCTTCGCTGGCTCCTCCAGCTTCCCACATCTTCTGGAACACTTCAGCCTCTTCCATTTCATTTGGAAGCTGAAACAGTCTGCGTCCCATATCTGAATCCGGTACCCATTCCACGTCGAAGGCCCAGACGTTTTGGCTAATTTGCTTAAACATGTTTCTCCTGGAACCTGCCTCTCATTTTTTGTACAAACTCCAAAAATTGAAGTTCAGTATTCTTGGAAATCATGAAAAATACCTGTCAAAAAAAAAATTTCAATCCTGCAAGGATGAATAATCCAAACTTCTTCATAAGGAATGACCTTGATCCTGGGATTAAATCCTGATTCCTCACAAAGGCATCAATCATTTCGAGCATGAATGAATTACTTGGTTTGGAACAATAACAGATGAACCAATCTAACCGATGCATGAATCTCTAAAAAATCTCCGTTTTTCTGTCAAACCCATCATGAATGAAGGTGCAAGGCCGGTTGAACTTGCACGGACCATGCGTGTTCATCCTCTCAGCTACCAGGAATTACCCTATGATCCCGAGTATTCGCTCTATGCAGGTAGACTCACTCCGGAAAAAATGAATCTGGCCACAGCGGATGAAATGTACTGGAAAGCCCGAAGAGAGATCATTTTCCGTCACACCGGAGAGCATCCATTCGAAATCATTGGTGAGGATGCCGTAGTCTTTCTCAATAAAATCTTTCCCCGTGATGTTTCCAAAGTACAGATTGGCCGCTGCAGCTATCAGTTTGCTTGCTACCATGATGGAGGAATGATCACCGACGGTTTGTTGCTCCGATTGTCTGAAAATCGTTTTTGGTTTGCCCAGGCGGATGGTGACCTTTTTTCCTGGTACAAGGCTCATTCACATGATTTGAATGTCAAAATCGTGGATCCAGAAGTATGGGTAAGCCAAATCCAGGGCCCTTTATCGTTGGAACTTCTTTCGAAACTCCTTGAAGGGCCAATACCCGATCCATGGAATTATTTTGACTGGGCAGAAATGATGATGGCAGGTGAGAAAGTGATCATCAGTCGAACAGGTTTTACAAATGAACTTGGCTGGGAAATTTATATCCGACCTGAAAACGATATCGAAAAACTTGGTGATTTGATTCTTGAATCAGGAAACTCCCTGGGAATGATTCTTACTGCAACCCCTGGATTCCGTGCAAGACGCATCGAGGCGGGTTTGCTTTCTGCTGGTGCCGATTTTGATCATACCACCACGCCCTTTGAAGTTGGGTTGGGTCACTACATTAATTTCAAGAAAGATGATTTCATTGGTCGTGAGGCGTTGCTCAAAGCAGACAAACAGAGTCGAAGTTGGGGGATACGTGTCGAGAATGGAATTGCCCTGCGCGGGCGTCATCTTGAAAAAGATGGAATCATCCAAGGCCGGGTTACATCGAGCAGCTGGTCACCCTATCAGGAATGCGGGATTGGAATCGTTCTTCTTGATGACGCAGAAGGAATACCTGGAAGCCGCTTTCAGGTTTGCTGTAATGATGGGAAATTGCATATGGCAGAAATCTGCAGCTTACCAATGTATGATGAAAATCGGGAAATTGTTCGGGGCAGAAAAATAGATATACCCCAAGCCCCTAATCCCTGGAAAATCTCTTAAACTGTTGATCAACCAAGGTCTATAAGAGCTGAAACAGCCTTAACTGATCCTGGCTATTGAGCCAATCATGAACATCCATTAAAAATTCAACCATTATGGGTACTGAAATCAACTGGTTTGAAATCTATGTGACGGATTTAGAAAGAGCCGAATCTTTCTACAAAAAAATCTTCAATGCTACTTTCTTCGATATGAAAGACTATCCCTATGAGGCCAAAGGAATCACTCTCAATGAAACTCCTGAATCCATGGAGGGGGCATTGGTGAAACATCCGTCGAGAAAACCTTCACATGAGCAAGGAACCATACTTTTCTTTGAAGTCGATGATGTTGATGATATCGTCGCTCATGTTCATCAGGAACACATTCCGGTATGGAGAGAACCTTTTTCGATTGGGCACTCACCTGAACGCATGGCCATAGTAGGAGACAGTGAGGGAAATGCCATTGGTATTATGTCATTCTAAACAAATCAGAATCCCCTGGTTTGATGAAGTATTGATGCCAATATGAAGGGCTGATGCTGTTCAGAATCTCTGAAGAGGTTTGAGGTGAATCAATTTTGATTGACATTTAAATCGAAAACCCACCTAACTTGGTTTCCAGATATTCATGGATTCCTTCTGAGGCTCCCTCCCTTCCGATTCCACTTTCTTTGTTTCCTCCAAAGGGAGCTGCTGCAGAGGTTGGATTGATATCATTGATTCCAACAATTCCAAAATTCAAACCTTCGAATAGCTTCATGGCCAGGCCCAAATTTTGAGTATAAACATAGGAAGCCAAACCATAGTGGGTGTCATTTGCCATTTCTAGGAGGTCATCACCCTCACGGTAAGTGATGACAGGAGCTACAGGACCAAAAGTTTCCTCACGGTAAATGGTCATATCAGGAGTGACTTTGTTGAGGATGGTAGGTGCATAAAAATGACCTTGGTCGAGGCCGTTGTCCTTGATTCGATAACCTCCAGTAATGACTTCCGCACCTTTTTCGATGGCATCACGGACTTGTTGATCCACCTTCTCCAAAGCTTCTTCATTAATCAACGGGCCGATTTTGGAATCTTTGTTGATTCCCGGACCAGCCTTAAGTTTTGAGACTCTGGAGCTGAGTTCTTCCAAAAACGTTTTTTCCTGTTGTTCATGAACATAAATCCGATTCGGGCTGATGCAGGCCTGTCCAGAATTAAGAAATTTGACCAAAGCCAGTCCCTTGGCCGCATGGACCGGGTCGGCATCGGAACACACGATGAAGGGAGCGTGGCCTCCGAGTTCTAAAGAGAGTCGTTTTAATTGGGACCCAGAACCTCCTGCAAGCATTTTTCCAACTTTTGTGGAACCTGTGAAAGTGATTTTGCGGACACGCACATCATTCAAAAATACTTCTCCAACCGGCTGAGGATCATCTGCGGTCACAAGGTTCACAACTCCTGCAGGAAGATTCGCTTTTTCAAAGATTTTGAAGACTGCCTGAGCACACAAGGGCGTTGCTTCGGCAGGTTTGACGACAATCGTACATCCTGCGGCCAAAGCAGGAGCGACTTTGCGGGTAATCATTGAGACAGGGTAGTTCCAGGGAGTAATCGCCCCTACCACGCCTATTGGCTGATGGAGGACGATGAAACGTTGGTCGGTTCTTGAGGATGGAACGGTTCGACCATAAATCCTTTTTGCCTCTTCAGCGAACCAAATGAGAAAGTCTGCACCATATTGAACCTCATTCATGGCAGCACGAAAGGGCTTACCCTGCTCCTTCGACATGATTTCAGCGATTTCTTCTTGAGATTCCATCATCATGCGATGGGCTTCCATCAGAAATTTGGAACGCTGATAAACGGTTAAAGAAGCCCATTCCTTAAACGCCCTACTGGCTGCATCGATTGCTGCCAAAGCATCATCTTTCCCACCGGATGCGACTTCTCCAAGTAATTCACCATTTGCGGGGTTATATGAACCAAAAGTCTCACCGCTGGATGAATTTCTGAAATTTCCTTCAATGAACATATCCGTTCTCCTTCAAAATAAAACTGAATGAATTTGATCAACAAAATGCTTCATTAATTCTAATGGAATAATTTTCTTATAAGCTAACGGATTGAAATTCTACCGCAAGGATTCTAGGTAGATCAGTTTTTAACAGTCCTTCCAGGTTCATGTGCATTTCCGGACAAATATCCCAGAACCCCATTGTTGAAGAAATACGATTCTTTGGATCTTTCACAAAACTTTTAAAGCCAGGGTTTTTGGATTGACCTTTTGAGTCGATTCAAGGAAATTTTGTTCATTATTACAAACGTTGTACTGTATATAGAACAAATGACTGCACTCGTGCCCTCAATAGACAGGGCATTCAAAATTCTTGAATGCTACAAGGGTCATGAGCATTCTGAATTCGGAGTATCCGAACTGAGCCGACGACTTGAGTTGAACAAGAGTTCGGTACATTCGATCCTTCATACTCTGAGCAGCAACCGGATTTTGGAAAAGAATCCCCAGACCCAGAAATTCAAACTGGGCAAAGGGCTAAGGGAATTTGCGATCATTGCTCAAGGGAAACAGGATCTGTTGGGGATCGCTAAGCCGCATTTGATTCAACTGGCAGAAAACAGCAAATGTACGGTTTTCCTGGGACGTTTTGATGGAAGCAGAATCAAGGTTCTGGAAAAGGCCGAGCCTGGAGAGGGATTGAACATCTCGGTTTCAGTGGGACAACGAATTCCTTTCGATGCTGGATGTCTGGGACGCGTCTGCCTGGCCTGGCTGGAAAAGAAGCAACTCACGAAACTGCTCCAATCCCGCTCACTGTCAGATTACACGCCTCAATCGATAACGGATCCAGGAGCATTCCGGAAGGCACTATCGAAAACAAGGAAACTCGGCTACGCGTTAGACAGCCAGGAGGAATATCTGAAGGGAGTATGGGCTTGTTCCGTCCCGGTTTTTGATGTTTCTGGAATTTCAGCGGCAATGACCCTGATCAGCTTTTCAGGAAGAATCGATCAAACAGTTACGGAACGGATATTGGAAAAGGCTTTGCAAAAAGGAAACTACCTATCAGGTCTGCTTGGAGCGAAGGCAGATCTGGAAGATTAAATGGGATCAGTGAGAAAGACATGGAGATAAAATGACTTTTTTTGATCCGAAGCTGGAGTGCATGTCAACGAAGGAGCTTGAGGTGCATCAAGAGGTCCGTCTGGCTTCCATGTTTGAAAAACTCGTAGGTCGGAACCGCTTCTACACCGAAAAGATCCAGGGGGCAGGTTTATCCTTTAGCGATTTAAAGACTCGTGAAGATCTGAAGAAGGTTCCATTCACAACCAAATCCGAACTGATGAAGGCACAGGAGGATTCTCCGCCTTTTGGTACCAACCTCACTTTTCCTGAATCGGACTACACACGTTTTCACCAGACTTCCGGAACCACCGGGACACCGCTTCGGGTTCTGGATACCGAGGAAAGCTGGCAATGGTGGGGACACTGCTGGGGTTTTGTGCTCGCAGGTGCAGGGTTAACTGCCAAGGACCGGCTTTTTGTACCATTTTCTTTTGGCCCCTTCATTGGCTTCTGGGCTGCAGTTGAAGGATCCCGTGAGATTTCAGCTTTGATGATTCCTGGAGGGGGTCGTGACTCGTTGCAGCGTCTGCAATTGATGAAGGAACTAGGTGCAACAGCCATGTGCTGTACGCCAACCTATGCTCTCAGGCTTGCAGAAGTGGCACGAGAGGAAAATTTCGATCTTGAAGAAATTCCTCTGAAAGTGGCAGTCCATGCAGGGGAGCCTGGTGCGAATGTGCCTGCTACCAAGTCGCGGATTGAAAATACCTGGGGCATCAAGTGCTATGATCATGCTGGCGCCTCGGAGATTGGTGCGCACAGTTTCGAATGTGAAGAACAACCTGGGGGGATCCATGTCAACGAGAGTGAATTCATTGTCGAAGTGATTGACCCCAAAACCATGGCACCCTGCGCCGAAGGAGAGGAGGGGGAACTGGTTCTGACGAATCTAGGCCGTCCTGGATTTCCAGTTTTGCGTTACCGGACCGGAGATCTGGTACGTCTTGATCGCTCACCTTGTCCATGCGGGCGGACCTTCGCACGTTTTGAAGGAGGTGTGTTGGGCAGAGCAGATGACATGGTGGTCATCCGGGGAGTCAACATCTATCCGAGTGCCGTGGAAAACCTGGTAAGGCGCTGTGAATCGGTGGAAGAATTCCGGATTCAGGTTTCCAAAGTGAGGGAGATGGCAAATCTGGAAATTGAGATTGAACTCCGTCCGGATGCAGATTCGGAAACTTCCAAGGAAATGGTTTTGAGCGAAGTCAGCCATGGCCTTGGTTTGAGACCCGAGGTAAAGGTTGTGTCTGGTGGGACTCTGCCTCGTTTTGAATTGAAAGCAAAACGCTTCATCAAACAGGATTGAAACAAAGACAGGAATGAAAAAACTTCTCAAACTGAAGGTCAACGGCGAAGAGCACGAACTCTGGATTTCCGAGCACAAAACGTTGCTTGAAGTCCTCAGGGAGGAGCTCAGGCTGACGGGCACCAAGCATGGTTGTGAACTGGGGGAATGCGGAGCATGCACGGTGCTTGTAGACGGCCAGCCTCTGCTTTCCTGCCTCGTTCTACCGATGGAGGTACAGGAATGCAGCATCGAAACGGTGGAGGGCTTGGCCATAAACGGCAACCCCCATCCCCTTCAGCAGGCGTTTGTGGAACTTGGCGCCGCTCAATGCGGATACTGCACACCAGGGATGCTGATGAGTGCGAAATCCCTCATCGACCATAAAAGCAATCCTGAGCCGCAAAGAATTCGTGAAGCCCTGGCGGGGAACCTTTGCCGCTGTACGGGCTACGCAAAGATCATCGAAGCCGTTGGGAAGGCTGCTTCTGTTTCCCAAACTCCAACAGATACAAACAATGGGTGACACAAAGCAGCTGAAGGTGGTCGGGCAAAGCGGGTCATTGGTCGGCAGCATGAGCAAGGTCAGGGGAGAAACTAGTTATGCAGACGATCTGTTTCTTCCACGGATGCTTTACTGTCGCATTCTCCGCAGCACCCACCCCCATGCGCTGATTCGGAAAATCGATACCGCTCCAGCATTGAAACGAAAGGGAGTGGTTGCCGTCATCACCGGGAAGGACCTTCCGATACCCTATGGCATCCTGCCGGTCAGTCAGGATGAGGAGGCCCTCTGCGTCGAAAAGGTACGGATGGTGGGAGACCCTGTCGCGGCGGTGGCAGCTCTGGATGAAGAAACAGCCGAGGCCGCGCTGGATGACATCCAGGTGGAATATGAACCTTTGCCTTCGGTGATGTCTGTCGAAGAAGGATTGGCGGAAACAGAAGCCCAGATTCATGAATATGCGGACCGCGGCAACATCCACAAGTTCGTCTCCCTCGAATTTGGAGAGATGGAAGAAGGTTTTGCCGAGGCGGATCATATCCGGGAGGACATCTTCCATTATGAGGGGAATACCCACATGCCCATGGAGCAGCATGCTGCAATGGCAAAATATGGTGCCGATGGCCGGGTGACTTTGTGGTCCTCCACCCAAACTCCCCATTATGTTCACCGCGCCCTGGCCAAGGTTCTGGAACTTCCTGCCAGCAGGATCCGTGTTATTGCATGTCCAGTGGGTGGAGGTTTTGGAGGCAAGACCGATCCGTTTCCCCATGAAGCCGTGGTCTGCAAACTGGCGATGATTACCGGCAGGCCAGTCAAGGTCACACTCACCCGGGAAGAGGTGTTCTACTGTCACCGTGGACGGCATCCGGTGCTGATGTGGGTCCGGACCGGCATGAAACGTGATGGAAGTATCACCGCCATGCATTTCCGATCCTACCTGGACGGAGGATCCTACGGAAGTTACGGAGTGGCGAGCACCTACTACACGGGAGCTTTGCAAACGGTGACCTACCCGATTGCCAACTACAAATTCGAGGGTCTGCGTGTCTTCACCAATAAACCTCCCTGTGGCCCCAAAAGAGGCCATGGGACCCCTCAACCGCGTTTTGCCCTGGAAGTCCAGCTCGATAAATTTGCTGAAGATCTTGGACTCGACCCTGCAGACCTGCGCCTGCGTCACCTGATGCAGCCCAACACCCAGGCCATCAATCATCTCCATGTCACCACCATGGGTCTCAAGCAATGCATCGAAAAAGTCTCCGAAGCCGCTTCTTTTACTAAAAAATATCGTGGGCTTCCGGAGGGCAGGGGAGTCGGCATCGCCAGCAGCGCCTACCTGACCGGAGCAGGGCTGCCAATCTATTGGAACAAGATGCCTCATTCCGGAGTACAGATAAAAATCGACCGGGGTGGAGGGGTCACCGTCTTCTGTGGTAGCACCGACATCGGCCAGGGGTCGGATTCGGTTTTGGCCACCATTGTTGCAGAAGAACTAGGAATTGATCCCGTTCAGGTGATCGTGGTCACAGCAGATACCGATTTGACACCGGTGGATCTGGGCAGTTATTCCAGCCGGGTGACGTTGATGACAGGAAACGCAGCCATCGAAGCCGTTCGGCCACTGAAGGAAAAGCTGTATGCTGCGGTGGCAGAAGTTCTTCAATGTGATCCGGAATCTTTGAACCTTTTGGAAGGAAAGGTCGTTTCCACAAAAGGGAAAAAACAGGAGGTGCCTTTCAACGATGCCGTCCAATGGGCCGAAGCGAAATTCGGTACCCTTGGTTCGGTAGGAAGTTATAAACCTCCTCGACGGGGAGGCAAATTCAAGGGAGCCGGAGTAGGCCCCTCACCCAATTACAGCTACTCCGCATGTGTGGCCGAAGTGGAATGTGATCCGGAAACCGGAATCTATCAGGTGCTCAAACTCTGGCTGGCGCATGACGTAGGACGTTCCATCAATCCGGTTCAGGTCATGGGGCAGGTGGAAGGCAGCGCCTACATGGGACTTGGAGAAGTGATGATGGAAGAGCAGGTTTTCCGCAGAGGATTGCACAAGATTCCATCCCTTTTGGATTATAAAAGTCCGACCACCCTCGATATGCCCGAAATGGAGATTTTTCTTGTTGAAACAGATGACCCGAATGGCCCTTATGGAGCCAAGGAAGCCGGACAGGGGCCACTGCTCCCGATCATGCCTGCAGTCGCCAACGCCATTTATGATGCTGTTGGGGTGAGGATCGATGAAGTTCCGGTGCTTCCGGAAAAAATCTTCAAGGGTTTGCAGAATCAGAAATCCAAAAAATCTTCACGAATTGGACCCGGAAAGATACCCGAGGTGGAATTTCCTGAGCCGATCCGGGTTGAACGTCCTGAAACCTCCCAAAGTCTTTCTTAGCATGCTTCGTTTACCGCCCTTTGAATACCTGAAACCTGAAACGTTAGCCCATGCTCTCGAAATGAAGCTTCGTTATGGGGAAGACGCAATGTTTACTGCAGGGGGGACGGATCTTTATCCCAACATGAAACGACGTCAGTTCGAACCTCGCTTTCTGATTGCTTTAACGGGGATCCAGGAAATGAAGCAGATAGAAATGAACCAAGGCATGCGTATTGGAGCCGGGGTTTCGCTGGACTCGGTTGCCTCACATTCCCTGATCCAAACAAATTACCCCGCCCTTGCCACTGCGGCAGGGCATGTTTCTTCTCCTCAACTGCGAAAGATGGGAACCCTCGGAGGCAATCTCTGTGTGGACACACGATGCACTTATTACAACCAGAATTACCCCTGGCGTAAATCTCTTGGATTCTGCATGAAAAAGGATGGTGACGTCTGCTGGGTGGCGCGGAGCAGTCCAAAATGCCTGGCGGTCTCCTCTTCCGACTGTGCTCCTGTGATGATTGCCCTTGATGCAGAATTCACTCTTTTTGGAAACGATGGAGAGAGAACCATCAAAGCCGAGGAATTCTATCAGGATGATGGAATCCATTACCTCAACAAAAATCCGGACGAAATCCTGATTTCAGTATTCCTTCCTAATAGAACAGGCTGGGGATCTGTCTACAAGAAACTGCGGAGGCGGGGAACGATCGATTTTCCTGTGCTTGGGACAGCGGCGGCGGCCCGGCTTGATGAAGATGGAATTTGTGTTGAAGCGAGACTGGCCCTTGGAGCAGTTGCCTCGGCTCCGGTTTTGGCTTCCAAGGCCGCAGAGATGCTTATGGGCAAGAGGCCTGAGCCTGAACTGATTGAATCAGCGTCTCAAGAAGCATCAAAACTGGCCAAGCCGATGGACAATACCGACATGAATCTCAGTTACCGCAAGAAAATGGTCAGTGTCTTTGTCTCACGCGCCTTGAAGGACGCGATTGGAATTCAGGGGTAAACTCCTCCCTGCCAAAATTTCTCTCCATCCCCCTTTTCTCTGGAAATCAGTTACTCCTTGAAGATTGAAGAGGCATGTTTTCTTCACGCCACATTTATTTTAGGATGATGCTTTGTTCGATGGAGTCCTTCACCCGCATGATTTCAGTCTTGAGGGGTTGATTTTCAGGACATTCTTCCAAAACCCAGTTAGATGTTTTCAAGACTATCGCCCAATTCGGGTTTTTTGGAATTCGTTTAGGATCCATATAACGCTCAAGCATGTAGGCCCTTGGGGTGCTGCCGTTCATGGTGATGTGCCAGCAGCCGCTTTTTTCTGCGAGTTCGTTTTGGGATTCCCCGGTAGTGAGGCGATAATATTTCACAGAAAGTTGGAGCAAGTTTGTAAGATACTGTCTCAAGGAACCCACTGATTGAATGGGTTCCGAACTTAAGTTCTCATTGTCGGTAGAATTCTTGAGAACTTTCTTATCCATGTTCTCTGAATCTGAAAAGGTGTAAACCCAGTCATCATGATCGGAGAATTCAAGAGGTTTGACGGTTAATTGTTGTAACTGTTGTGATCCGCTTTTGTGAAGAAAGGTTTGAGCTCCGGTATAAGCCTGACTTGGTGGTATAAATGGAGGGAGGAACAAACTTGAGATGTCCTTCTGTTTGATTTCGTTTTCTGCATACCCGAACATCCTTTCGAAAGCACGGTTGATGTAGGAGATGTTCCCTTTTGAATCTGTTACTGCCAGACATGCATCAATGCTGTCCAAAAGCATCTTCATCCGGCCTTTGTCCCGTCTTAAATCCATTTTCTGTTTTTCAAGATCCTCAAGGGATTCCTGAAGCCGATGTTGACGGGAGAGGCTCAATTGACTTTGAACCCTCATCCTGAGTTCCATGCCTACCAAAGGTTTGATGAGGTAGTCATTGGCTCCAAGAGAGAGAGAATGGTGAGAGATTCGTTCCTGTTCATTTGCAGTCACTACCAGGATCGGAAGTTCCAGAGGAGAAAATTCACTTCGGATTTGGCGAATCACGGAATAACCATCCATGTTGGGCATCATCAGGTCCAGAATCAGTAAATCCGGTTCATCCTCACTCAAATGATCCAGAAAATCGTTGCCGTTGGAATAAAGTTTCATCTCCAAAGACATTTCTTCGAGAAATCCTTCGATGATCTCAAGATTGACCGGCTCATCATCGACGATCACCACCTTGGCTTTGTAGGTGAGAGTAGCATTCGTTTCATTGGACTCCTGGGTTGGTTCTTGAACTTCCATCCAAGACGAATCTGATGTTGCTTCAGCCTCCTTTTGCGGTGGTTTTTCGAACGTACTTGGTAATGTGAATCTTAATCTGGTACCCTTTCCGACATCACTTTCAATGGAAAAATCTCCCTGATGCAACTCGATGATGTAGCGTGATAAACTCAGTCCCAGTCCTGTTCCGGGTGCTGTTGTGACATTCGTTCCCCTTTGAAAATCCTCAAGGACCATATTCAGTTCTTCTGCAGGTATCCCCATGCCACTGTCTTCCAGAGAAACTTCAATGAAGGAATCCTTGATTTGGGTTTCCAGAGTGATGTATCCGTTCTGTGTATATTTTATGGCGTTTCCGATCAGATTGAAGAGCACCTGCTGAATACGTTCTACATCTGCAAAAATTGGAGGAAGTTCCTGAGCCATTTTGACCTTCCAAATCAGGTTTTTCCTTTCTATTTCCGGTTTCAGGGTGGGCATCACATTGTGCAGAATTTCCTCGAAATCTGAAGACTGACAATGGATCTTTAAATTCCCATCACGCATGTGAGTGAAGTCGGTGAGATCTCCAATCAACTGATTCATCCTCCGTCCACTGTGAACCACAAGTTCCAGTTTCCTTACGAAAGAAGGTGCAATCCCTTCTGCTTTTTCCAGGATGTTTTCACAAAGACCAATCATTCCGGATAATGGAGTCCTCAGTTCATGGGAAGTGCGAGCCAGGAACAGATCTTTATTCTTGTCCTGAATCTTGAGCAAATTTGCCATCTCGCGGAATTTCAGTTCTCTCTTTTTGTAGAGAATCAACGACAGGATCAATGGGATGACGGCACGGTAGTTTCCGTCCCATAGATTGAAATCAGGAGGAATGAGTCCCTTGACCGAAAGATTGGTAACGACAACGGTTGAATAAACCAGAATGTAAGCGACAGTAAATTCCTGAAGATGTGGTTTTTTCTTCCATGAATTTAATAAGAGAAAAGTACAATAAAAGTAGGTCAACAAAAAACCTAAAACGGTTAATTGTAAAGGTATCAGATTCAGAGGGATAATTTCAAAGATGTAAAACTCATCGATGATCAAGTAAGCGACGATAAATAATAGTAAAATCAACAGTTCAATTGATCGTGTAATAAAGTGATATGTTTTTTGGGTAATTAGTTTTGTTTCATGCGAAATGATCCTTAAATAGGCAATGGAACTTAGTGACAATTGAAATATAAAGCCTTTGATGTAATTCAATGAATCCAAATGAATGTCAAAAAAAGTATAAAGTCTCTTCTCCAGAAAGACACCAAAAATTCCTGAAAGGATAAGGATTAAAAGCCAGATCTGATTATAATTCTTATTCACTAACGCAGTCATTAATAAAGAAAGGAGAAATAACCCGATCACCAGACCGACTAAAAGGCTGCGAAACAATTTCTTTTGCTCAAACACCGGATTTTCATAAAGGTAAAAACCAAGGAAAAATCCCCCTGTATATTGATCGCTCATGATCAAAATGTTTTTGGTCCCACCATGAATTGGAATCCTGAAGGAATGGTGTTGACTCACCGGGTTATCAATCGAATTCAGGATTTGAAGACTTCCATCCTCTTTGATCCAGTAGGCTTCGAGATCAATCAGATTGAGGGTTTGGAATTCAAGCACCTTCTCATGATCTGATTCTGGAAGTTTTACCGAGAACCAGACATTTCCGAGATCATTCCTCATTTGATTCAGCAATCTTGGTTTCCATGTGTCAAAAGAATCCAATTTTCCAAACATCTCCATAGGACTGCTTTTCTGTTCGGGATCGATATAGAAACGAGAGGGCATTCTGGAATCATGGCTAAGCGTGGATCTTTGGCAGGATCCAAACCCAAGCATGAAAATAATGAGGATCATGTAAAAGAAAAAGTTGCGTGCCTGAAACATCAATGACAATGCGGCCATCCTGAAGGAGGATTTATAATTTGCAGGTACCATCAAATACTTCATTCCACTGAAACAATCAACCATGTATTTCGATTAATATCATCAAAGTTAATGTTCCAGAATTTTCCAATATTCTCCTAGATGAATACTAGAATTTATTTTAAGTTAACAAAAAAATTAAATTCTGGTCTGGGGTATGAATATAATAAAATTCTATGGATTGTTGGGAAATCAGAATGGCATTCAAATGTCATTGACGCAGTCGAAATTGACTCAGTTAAAAAAAAATAAATATGTGAAGATTAAAAATTATATTTATGAAGCAGCAAGCGTCTTTTAAAATAATGGAATTTATTATGCTAATTTGAATTATATTAGTAATCCTGACTTAAAAGAGATTGATTTAACTAAACTGCTGAAAATATCTATCAACTGAAAATGGAATTATCACTTATCATCGGTATTGTCATTTTTTGTCTGTCATTTTTCATTCTGTTTAAATTATTTAAACAATGAAGTTATTTTAAACGACAACCATTGTTTACAAAACCTTGAGAAGAACAAGCAGTGCAAGATATAAAAAAATCTAAAAGGAATAATTCTTCGAAATGTTTTTTTCTTTTTACCTTATTGATTTCCATTTTCCTTTTTTTAGGATGTGGATTTGGAGAACCTGAGAAGGAATCAAAATCAAAAACTACGAATTCGAGTGGTTCAGGAAACGATGACACAGGAGATGGTGGAAGCTCGAATTCTCTTTCTGCAACGATTCTTCAGGAACTGGAAACGAATCTGAGCATTACCAATTCCGGCAGAAATCAAAAAAATTCTTCATCTTTCAAAACTTCGGTCAGCACCAGTCTCAATTCCAGCCAAATTTCTGCGGTTGTTGAAGCAGCCAGGCAGGCCATTTTGGAGAAAAGCCTTCAGGACAATGAAAACATTGGTGACCTGTACCCCGAAATACTCCAGAGCGCTCTAAAAAAAGTGGGTGCATTGAACCTGTCTTCCAATGAAACCATCAAGGTCATCAGTGCGATCAACTGGAGTCTTCTCAAATCCTCCAAATCGAGAACCTCACAGAACCAGGAGACCAATAAGAATACCATTGAAAATATTTTAAAAATTATTTCTGAGAAATCTTTTTCGAATATGGATGAAGCAGGTTTGGAGATTTCAAATGTTTCTTCAGCCTCTTCTGAAGTTATTGCAACCCTCTTTGGAAACCTGGACCAAACCGACATCACCATCCATCAACTGGAAACGGTTGTGGGGCAGATCAACGCTTCAGCAATAGGCAGTCTCGACAACATTTCCGGGATGGATCTGGACCACCTTGACACCATCATTCAATCCATCACAGGTAAAGCCATCGACAGTCTGGATTTGATCCAAGTCAGTGGCGTTGAATTGGATAATCTAACCTCGTTGGCAGGAAGCATCACTTCAGGAACGATCAAGGCTTTGGGGGGGGTCTCCTCAGTTTCCGGATTTTCCGTTGACAATGTGAGCAGTCTTTCAAAAATCATTGTGTTTTCAGCAACATCGGCGCTGGATGAGATCAATGTATCGGGTTATGACAGCACCGTTTTGGAGAAAATGATTGAAAACATCAGTTCCTCCGCCACCTTCGGTTTGTCGCAGATATCCATGGAAGGATACGAGGTTTCCCAAATGGCACTCGCATTGGAAGCATCCATCGAAGGGGCAACTTCAGCCCTCGATGAAATCCAGGGAGATTCCTCAACATCACGCGCTTCATTCAAAGTTTCCAATTACGGTCCTGAAAAACTGGGAAGCATGTTGGAAAAGATCACAGCTTCTGCGACTGGAGCTCTCGGCGATATCGAGATGGAAAATTTCTCGGCAGACAATCTGACCCTGCTTGCCGAGAAGATCACCCTGGGAGCAGCTTCAGGACTCAATGAAATTTCCATGGAAGGTTTTTCGTCTGACAACGTCAGTGATCTCCTGGGAAAAATCACTGAAGGAATGGTCTCGGCGATCGATGATATCAAACGCGAGGATTACTCCAAAAAGCAGTACAAGAAAATGGTGCGAAAAGTGACCAAAACGGCGACCAAGGCCATTAAAAAACTGAAGATTCAAGGTCTGACGGCCAAGAAAATCAAAAAAATGGTCCGCAAGATTACTTCTGGAGCCACAAAGGGTTTGAAAAAAGTGGATGTTGGGGATAACTCGACGGAACTGACCATGCTTGTCACCCAGGCGGTTTCAGGAGTCAATGCATCGATTGAAGAACCGAACTTTATCGAAGACCTCAATCTCACCGATAGCCTTACAAAATCCTCTTTAAAAGATGAAACCAAGGAAGGCGGGAAAGAGGGGGTTGAAGCGCTTGAAGAAGTGAACATCGATTTTACTTCCATTGATTTGGATTCACCAAACTTGTCTTCCTTAAATCCTGGAAACAATGAATCAGATGTGGATGAAAACTCAGAGGTAAGTGTAACGTTTTCAGAAGCTATGGAACAGGGAAGTATCAATTCCGCAACATTTATAGTTTCCATCGGAGGAGAACACATCGATGGAGTTATCAGTACTACTTCAACTAAAGGCACTTATAAAGCATCAAAAGGTCTCGGATCAGGAAAAGAGCATAAAGTAAGGCTCAAATTGGATGAAATCACTGATCTTGCCGGTAATCCCTTAAAGTCTTCTTTGCTTGGAGACACATGGTACTTTACAACCAAAGATTCGACGCCTCCCACCGTGGTTTCCATCAGTCCAAAAGATAATTCAGAATCCGTAAAAATAGATACCGAGATAGAAATAAGTTTCAGCGAGGGTATCGATAAAGATTCATTGACGACAAATGGATGTTCAGGTTCATTAAAAATTTCATCCGATGATTTTCAGAACTGTCTAGCAATCGACCAGGTATTCTGGAATTCCGGAAATACCTTTGTAGCCATAACTCTTCCCGAATTGGAATCCGGCAAAACTTATAAAATACAAATCGAACAAACCCTCAGGGATGTGACCAAAAACTCAATTCAAGAAGTATTTTCGAGTCAGTTCACAACCGAACCTGAAAACAACGATTCGACTGATACGGTTTCAGAAACCAATTCCTCCAGAAACTGCAGTTTCAGTACTTCCTTGTCGGATAACAATACGGCCATAAAGTTCAATAAGATATACTCCGACTGGAAAGGGTCGGCTATGCAGGTCGCTCAGGATGAAGAGTGTGGTTTTGTTGTTTCCGGGACCAGTTCGAGTAAAGCCTGGTTTGCCAAGGTTGACAAAGCAGGGGAACCAAGAGGCCAGCAGACGTATGATTTTAGTGCTCCTTTTGGAGGGCCGGATGCCATGATCAAAACCAGTGACGGAGGCTATTTGAGTGCTTTCAGTCATGGCCTGATCAAAGTTGATAAGGATTTAAATTTCGAATGGAAAAATACCAAGAAATTACACGGTCAGATTCCCCCCTCTTACAAGGATGTGATTGAAAGCAGCGACGGGTTTTACGCAGTGACTGGATGGCACGGGGAAAAAGGACCTGCCCTGGTGAAAATCTCCAAGCTAGGAAAAATCCAGAAAACAGTAAGATACCCTTCAAGCTGTAAATTCAATGATCTTAATGGCCTGGTTGAAACAGACGATGGTCATTTGATCATGGCGGGTTCGGTTGTCCATGGGAATTCTGGTTACAAATGTTCTTTTTCATGGCTGACCAATATTTGGATCTTGAAAGTCAACAAATCAGGAAAAATTAAATGGCAGAAATCCTATGGGTGTATCCCTAAAGGTAAAAAATGCAGCCATAATTGGGAAGAGGCCAATGAT
>Ga0208411_1000020_pt1 | contig 127903 bp, 125 predicted proteins | sample ETN01SmetaG_4_FD_185793 | JGI IMG/M metagenome (GOLD analysis project Ga0208411, IMG submission 185793) | Marine microbial and viral communities from oxygen minimum zone, Eastern Pacific Ocean - ETNP2014F12-01SV261 (SPAdes) (version 2) | ecosystem: Environmental > Aquatic > Marine > Oceanic ... | reverse complement strand
TAAAAAACAGAAGGGATGACAGGGGTGATGTGAAACAGACAACGACAGGGTTTTGGGTCCGCTGATGGTGTAATCCCTCACCTCTGCCAAAAGCAAATTCCTATCCCTAATACGGTATGCATTCCAGCGCCGTATCCCAAAGGGGCACTGTTTGACTAAGCATATATGGCAACCAGCACTCGCCGGGGCCTGTTTTCTCTTGGCCATGTCCGCTACTGCGAGCGGATCAGAGCAATTGACTCTGGACATTCCAACCGGATTCGAAAAAAAATTTGAAGAATCGACCGAAATTTCGGAGCTTCACGAGTGGGTCCCAAAAGGCGAGACCGTCCAGGATTGGTCACAGATGATTACCCTGACGGTTGCATACAACCTGGTCAACTTCGATCCGCTGAGGTTTTTTGACGAAATTGCCCGAAACTGGGAAGAAGATTGCCCTGGATATGCTGGCATGTTACTTCATGAGGGCTTAGAGAATAATTATCCAGTCGCAGTCTGGTTTCTGCGTTGCCCTAAGAGTCCAATGACCGGAAGGCCTGAATTCACCTACTTTAAAGGCATTTCAGGAAAAGACGGGTTTTATACCGTGCAAAAAGCCTACGCGGCAGACCCCAAAGAAATCGATGAACGAGAGATAAACATCTCGATGAAGTTTCTAAAGCAAGTGCGCCTGTGTCATACCCTGGATCTTGCTGATCACCCCTGCGTCTCGCAATATGACAAGGATTTTCTTGGCGTAGTCAGAAAACTGCTTGACCGCCTGGATAAATCGTTATGGGAGAACTCCAGTGAATGCTTGACTCAAAAAGTGGATCTGTTTCCGATGACAGTCAAGAAGATATTTCTCGTGCATCGGGATAATCCTGAGGAGCTTGTGATAGCCGAACACATTGAAGAAGTCGCACCAGATGCGTTGGATGAGGTATATGCTGTTTTCGCAAGTTGCGGAATAGAGTGATCTGCGACCTTTTTCTGCTTCATTGCTGCAATTTAAATCTTCGGATTGTTGAACGAGGCCTATGGGAAGGCTGCTCTGGGGCAAACCTGGGTATATCCTGTTTGTACAAACCTTCGGTGACCGGGTCACCTTTCACCCCCCCATATCCATGCCGAAGGGTTGAGGGGATGAAATGGCTATTATGGATAACAGGAGTGATGTAATACAGCCACTCAGGGAGTTTCTTTGTGTTCTAATAGAGAAGTCACTGTCAACAGATCAGTAAGAAGTAAATCAAAAAAGTGAATAAGTTTTTTCTTTTGCCAAAACATTTGGTCTCCATTCCAGTCATTCTTCTGTTTGGTTTGATTTACTTCGCTACAGTGTCCTACTGGGCAGTTATCGCCTATCTGGTTGTAATCACCGTAATACTGTGGTTCATCTGGATGAATAAACGGAAAGCAAAAAAAACGACTAATTCAGCCGAGGTGAATTAGCCACTGGAGGTGACTTGACAGAAAATAAACAACAGATATTCTGGGCGGGCTGCACACGTTGAATCACGGACAAACCTAAGAAACATCGGAATAGAGGGCATGGCACTTTATCTAAGCGCTTGGGGAAAAGCCTACTTAGCAGCTCTGCCAGTTGGCCCAGCTATGGGACAATTCATGTCAACCACCCTCAAACCACGTATTCAACAATCATGCAGAGTTAGCGGCTTAGCGTGCCACTACCATCGATGATGGGGAGCAACTTGGTAACAGCGTAATCAACCAGTTATTTGTGTCGTTCAATTACAAGGAGTTAACTGATGAATAATCGTTATGAGGGCGGCGATCTGGTCGTCGAGTCGTTGATTAACCTTGGTGTCAAACAGCTCTTCTCGGTTTCCGGCGGTCCACTCAACTCCATCTATCACGCGGCCGCGAGCAAAAAACTGCCGATTGTCCACGCCCGACACGAGGCTGGCGCAGGCTTTATGGCCGAAGCTGTTTCACGCATCACCGGTATCCCCGGGGTGGCCATGGTCACCCTTGGACCCGCCGTGACCAACTCGGTGACCACTGCCTTCATGGCCCAGATGGCGGGCACGCCCCTGCTTATCATCGGGGGCCAAGGCAACACCAAGGACTTCGATCGTGGTGCTGAGATGCAAGCTAAGCACGTGCGTATCATGACACCGGTCACCAAGTTTTCGGCCCGCGTACTGCATACCGAGCGTATACCGGAGTACATCGAAATGGCTTGGCGACATATGTGGGCCGGCCGCCCGGGCCCGGTTTTTCTTGAGATCCCTATCGATGTACTCTCAGCCCCGGTCGAACCACAGGCGCCGGCGACGGGCGTGGTGGCCCGCAGTGCCAGTCTCTCGCCAGAGACGGCAAAGGAAATCGAGACCGCCCTGGTCAAGGCCAAACGCCCCATCCTGGTGATCGGCGATGAGGCCCGCTGGGAGGTAGCCTGGGGTCTAAACCCGGCCAACTTGCAGCAAGTCATCGAGCGCCACGGTCTGCCTTTTTCCTCTTTGCGCCATGCCCGTGGCCTGGTCGATGAGCGCCACCAGTTATGCCTGGGGCCGGCTTGCGTTTTTGCCCACAAGTCGCTGCAGCAAACGTTCAAAGAGGCCGACTTGGTCTTCCTTCTGGGCCACCACATGGAATCCGATCTGGATTTTGGTGCGGCCGTGAGCAAGGATGCTGTGGTTATTCAGTGTTACCCCGACGTGGAATATCTGGGGCGTAACAGGCATTCCAACATCGCCACCCCGGCAGGCGTCAGGCCGGTTGTTGATTTGCTGCTTGACTTAGCACCACTGAAGATAGACCAGGCATGGGCGAAGAATGCCGCCGCCGCCTGGCGTGCTGATCGGGCGGGACAAGCAGGCAACGATGGCGCCGATGCACCACTTCATCCAGTGACAGTGGTCGATGCGGTGGTTGACGCCATGCCGGCGGAAACAGTCTACGTGAGTGGTGCCGGTAACGTCGATTTCTGGACCGATGGGCGCATCCAGGTGCGGGCCCCTAACTGCTACATCAAGGGCGGCCAGGGAGGCACCCTTGGCGCCGAAGTGCCCTATGGTATCGGTGCCCGAGCGGCCGACCCGAAACGCCCAGTAGTGATCCTGGTTGGCGACGGTGGCTTTGCGTATCATGGGATTGAACTCGATACCGCTGAACGCTACGGCCAGCCAGTCATCGTCGTGATCATGGACGACCAGGGTTGGGGGTGTATTGCTGTCCCGCAGCAACGCGAGTATGGGAACTGTTTTGAGACTGAACTGCCCCAGCGTGACTGGCCAGCCTTTGCCCATTCGCTGGGCGGCTTTGGCATGCGGGCGGAGACAGTGTCAGAGATCACCCAGGCTATTACCACCGCGCTTGATTCGGGCAAGCCGGCCATCGTCCACGTGCCAGTGCGCCGGGTCTTGAGCCCGTTCATGGACGTTGTCGGATTCTGACAGAGAAAAGAGTTGATCCATCCAGGACAGCATGATGGACTCAAGCAGCTTGCGCCTGACCGTGCAACAATCAGCCTTTAGCCTGGCTGTAAACCAACGGGCTCTCGGTCAATGCCGCAGTGGGTAACGACCGAATTCTTCTACCGCATCAACCATGGCCAGAATATTCTCCGGTGGCACATCGTTCATGACGGTGTGCACGGCTCCGATCATAGTGCCGCCACCGGAACCGAGGAGGTCGATCACCCGGCGCACCTCCTGACGTACCTCCTCGACGCTGCCATAGGGTAAGACACGGTGGCTGTCGATACCGCCGCAAAAAACGATATTTCTGCCAAAGCGTTTTTTGAGTGCCGCAAGATTCGACATTTTGCCGCTGGAGGTTTGGATGGGGTTCAGGATGTCGACCCCGATGTCGATGAAGTCCTCAATCAGCGGGAAAACATCACCACAGGAGTGAAAGAAGATCTTGGCTGAGGTGCGTGCTTTAATGAAATCGATGAAATCGGCATGAATGGGCATTAACAAGTCACGGTACATTTGCGGTGAGATCATCAGGCTCTCCTGGGTGCCCAAGTCATCGCCAATCTTGATGATGTCGACGTTGTCGCCCAGTTCGTCAAGGAATCGCCCCATCAGCGTCTTGCAATAGCCGGCGATTTTCTCAAGCAACGCCCTGGCAAAGTCTGGATACATGGCCATGTTGAGTAGAAAAGCCTCCATACCCTGCATGGCGTGGGCTCGCTCAAACGGAAACAGCAGCCAGGGTGTGGCCATGATCGCATATTCATTCTGCACTGCCAGTCGGCGGGCATCATCAGCGACATGGGCTACACGACTGGGATCGCTCATGTCGGGCCAGTGGGGGTAATTCTCCAGTTCCTCAATGGTGGTAGCGTCGATCAGTGGGTGTATGCCCGGGAACCAGTAACCCGGGTTCACCTCGACCTGGCCAGAGCCCCAGGAGTCGATACAGTCATCGTGCGGCGCTCGATTCTGATTGCGTTGGCGGGTTGTGACGGGCTCAAGGTCCAATACTCCGCGCACGTCGCTATGCAGGCGTGCCATGGTGGCCTCGTCAACCTCGGCGGTACCAAGTTCGGGCCATTGGTAGAGGAACTTGTCCGGGGCATTGATCCCGGCAATGCGTTTAATTCCCTGGTAGGGCTGCATCTTGATACCCGTGGCGTTGCTCACTCCGATCACGATGGGCACCCGATCGGGCTCTTCGTGATTAAGGACTGTCAACACCCGGTCGCGCGACGTCATAGACATAAACTGGCCTCTGGCAGATCGGAATTTATAGGGCTGCTACTCACTACTTGCTCCGGGATGATACCACGGACCTGAAGATTTCAGGCCCTGTAGACCAAAGCTGCACGCAGTACCTGGGCAAGGCTGATCAAGAAGGTCTACGAGGTGGATCCCCTGCTATACCTCCACTGAGGCGGCCAGATGCGTTTCCTTGCGGTTAGTGAGGTCGCCCCGGTAATCGAGCGGATCCAGGGTCAGATCGGGGAGTGGGGCTCAAAGGCCGGGACTTCCATTTTTGATGCTGCCGTTGGTCACTTTGTTCACGACCCCGACACCCCCGTCAACGACAAGTCCCATTCACACTGTCAATCCCAGATATTTCGATCCAAACTATCCCGATGAAAAACCTGACCCTTGCCGTTCTTCTTGGAAGTGTGGGGACAAGTTGGGGTGCCCCAAAGACCATGAAATTGGTACGCGATAGCTGATAGAATTAAATATTTCCTATTTCTCTGTCTTCAGTTTTTAATATCAACAAGAAGGAATTATTATGAGTGTATTAGACATGGTGATCTGTCCGCGATGTATCGAGGAACACCCGGAGATGAGAGAAGACCAGAGCGTCTTTCAAAAACATAGCTGCCTTGGTGTTGCGGTAGTTGAGGACAAAGACGGTGTTATTGGGGTAGTAGTGAGGTGTGAAATACATCAAATCATGTGCGATGCATTCAAGATCGACCAAGATCGCCAAGACCAGATTAAGGAAATGATGAGGAGACAGGCGGACGAAGAAAGGGTAGAGGTGTACTCCTCACCTTGTTCTCTGGATGAAGTTGATCGGTAATTACTTGGAATATTCAACAAAACAAATTTGACTATTGGAGTGGTTAAACACGATTGTGTGTTGAAGATACGGACCCTTGGCCCAGGGGGCCACATCTGCTGAAAGCAAATTCCTATCCCTCACAAGGGACCGTTCGGGGTCAGGGATTACCCTGCTCTTTTATCCTTTTCTGGTATTTGGCATATCGACTCCAACCGAACCCGGATTGCCCTGAAGAAGTGATGATTCGGAGTTACTTGTGACAACTACTCTTATGTAGAATATGCTGATGTCTGGCTTATTTCGTATTACCTCCCCTGTCTTGTTTGGTTATTTCCCCCTTGGGATAACCTTCGGGATTCTTTTCCAGGATCTCGGCTACCCCTGGTACTCCGCCACTCTGATGGGCCTTGTTGTCTATGCCGGAGCGGCCCAGTTTATGGCCATTGGTCTTTTGACTGCCGGAGCCGGTCTGCTGGAAGTGGCGCTCTCCACCTTTCTTCTCAACTCCCGGCATCTCTTTTTCGGCCTCTCACTGCTTAAACAATTCGGGCAGTGGGGGTTTCGAAAGCTCTATCTCATCTTCGGCCTCACCGACGAGACCTACTCCCTCATCACCACCCTCTCTCTTCCAGAGGGAGAGAAGAGGATTAATCTTCTGTTCCGGATCACGGCTCTTAATCAGTTCTACTGGGTAGCCGGATGTACTGTTGGCGGTTTTGTCGGTGGTGAACTGCTTTTTAACACTGAGGGGATGGAATTTGCCCTGGTCGCCCTCTTTGCGGTGCTGATGATCGAACAGTGGAAGCGTATACGGCGGTTTATTCCTTTCCTGGTTGCCGCTTTTTCAACTCTATTGCTCTTCTGGCTCTATCCTGAGCAACTGCTTGTTGGGGCAATGGTGCTCTCAATAGTGTTGCTGTTGATAATGAAGCAGGATCAGGAGCGGGGCGATGTCTGAAATCTCTGATCTGCTTCCTGTCATTGCCGTAATGGCTATAGCCACCTTCCTGACCCGGCTGATCCCATTCATTGCCTTGCATGCTCTTGGCGACAATCCACTGATGGCCTATCTTGCCCGGGTAACGCCTCCTGCCATCATGACCATTTTGCTTCTGTTTAGTCTGCATGGGTTGAGTTACTCCGGGAGTCGCGCACTCTATGCGCTGGTGGCGATCACCCTTACCCTGGTGGTCCATGTCTGGAGAGGTAATGCCTTTCTCAGCATTTTTTCAGGAACTTTCCTCTATATGGTGTTGATTCAGAATTCAGCCTGACGCCGGGACAATACTCTACCTGGGTGATTGTGCTGTCGTCGACGGAGGACTCATGGTGGCGGGCAAAATGGGGGCCGGGGGAGGAGATTCGGTAGTGGTGACCGAAGAGGGATATGAGATACTTATTCCGTACCCACATCGTTGACAATACTTTAATGAGGTGAGCAATGGAATCAAGGTCGCCTGATGCAATTATTATTGGTGCAGGAATTATCGGCAGCTGTCTGGCACTGGAGATGGCAAGGCGGGGCTGGCAGACTTTGACCCTCGATAAGCTGCCAACAGCCGGTTACGGATCAACCAGCGTCTCCTGCGCCATCATCCGTACCCATTACTCTACCCTGACCGGCACTGCGATTGCTTATGAGAGCTACCATCGATGGAGAGCGTGGGGAGAGTATATCGGCACCGCTGATGAGGAAGAGCTTGCCACCTTCCGGCAGACGGGTTGCCTGGTATTGAAGACAGAAGGAAATCACGATCTGCAGCCAGTACTTGGTCATACAAAGAGCCTGGGAATCCCCTGGGAGGAGTGGGATCAAAAGAAAATCCTGGATCATCTCCCTTTTCTTGATCTCAACTGCTTCTCTCCGCCCAGACAGCCCGACGCCCCCGGTTTTGGAGAGCCTTCGGGGGGGCAGATCGCAGGGGGGGTCTATTTTCCTTTTGCCGGGTATATCAATGATCCCCAGCTGTCAGCACAAAATGCAATGATGGCTGCAAAGAGAGAGGGTGCAAAGTTCAGGTTTAATGCCGAGGTGACTGCGGTTGATTCGAATCATGGCCGGGTCACCGGTGTGACGTTGACAAGTGGTGAACAAATCAAAGCTCCTGTTGTGGTCAATGTGGCAGGGCCCCATTCGTCAAAGATCAACCAACTGGCAGGGGTAGATGGGCAGATGAGCCTCTCTACCCGGGCCCTGAGGCAGGAGGTTGCCTATGTTCCCTTTCTTCCCACATACGATGATGAAGGCACCAGCACTATCTATTCCGATAATGATGTGGGTTGCTATCTACGCTCGGAGGTGGGAAATAAAGTGCTGATCGGGAGTGAAAACCCGGCCTGTGATCCAATCGAGTGGGTGGATCCTGACACCATGAATGAGAATCTGACCGATCAGGCGCTCTCACAGGTGATGCGAGTAGCACAGCGTATTCCCGAGCTTGGAATCCCACGCCATCTGGGAGGTGTGGTTGCCTGCTACGATGTTACCCCGGACTGGATTCCGATCTATGACAAAAGCGATCTTGATGGCTTTTACCTGGCTATTGGCACCAGTGGTAATCAGTTTAAAAATGCACCTGTTGTTGGCGAGATGATGGCTGAGATGATTGCAGCAGGGGAGAGCGGTGTTGACCTTGATCGGAGTCCATTGGAGTTCCGCCTCAGGCAGCTCGACAGGACTATTGATACCGGCTTCTTCTCCCGCAACAGAACAGTCAATGATGAAAGCAGTTTTTCAGTTCTGGGATAAGAAACCACTGAAGCTTCATTTTGCTCAATCACAAGATTCTGATTTCTCTCGGCCTTAAGCAAAAACAGCAATCGAGTTAATACTGATTGAACTGCCAGCCCACTTCTTGCTTGATCACCAAGTGGTAGATGAAGCCCAGGTCACACCTGTACAGTCGTTTGCCGGATTATTTCAAATCCATGTAAAGAAGAGGAAGAAAAACACAGAGAATCAGATTGTCTTGTTGGTCTGTGATTGTTCCGTGGCAGATGGTGTGGAGGCCATACTGTTATCTGAAGAGATGGAATCAGGAAGACCGGGAAAACTCTGATAGTGGGCCCGCTTAGCCTCCCAGCGAGCGGTATAGAGTGTATTCAGTATGATTCCACTGACCAGGCTGATGAAAGCCAACAACATGATCCCGCTTGACACGATAGCCATCGGGATTTGGGGAACCAGGCCGGTTTCTAAATAGGTGAATAAAAGTGGAATCGAAAAGACGACTGAGGCAGTGGCAAAGAACAGGAAGAGTAGGCCAAAGAAGATGAAAGGGCGAAACTCTTTGAATAGAGAGATGATGGTTAAAAAAATGCGCGCACCATCGCGGAAAGTGTTGAGTTTGCTTGAAGAGCCTTCAGCACGTCGGTAGTAGGGGGTTGGAAACTCGGCGACAGGGAGTTTCATTGCCAGACTGTGAACAGTCAGTTCTGTTTCCACTTCAAAACCGGTCGATAGGGCTGGGAAAGTTTTTACAAATCGTTTGGAGAAAACCCGATAACCAGACAGGATGTCTGTAAAATCAGAACCAAAGAGGAATCTGACAAATTTTGAAATGATCACATTACCAAGCCGATGGCCTGGTGGATAAAGGTTCAAGATTGCTGAGTCAAGGCGAGCGCCGACCACCATATCAAGCCTCTCGTCGACCAGCTTGTTTATCATCTGATTGACGCTGGGAACATCATAAGTTCCATCCCCATCGACAATGATGTAAATATCGGCATCAATATCGGCAAACATCCGTCTGACAACGGCTCCCTTTCCCTGAATCGACTCATGGCGAACCACGGCGCCCGCATCTGCCGCAAGCTCTGAGGTTCTATCGCTTGAGTTGTTGTCGTAGACATAGACGGTGCTTGCGGGAAGCTGCTGTCTGAATTCGGTAACCATCGAGCTGATGGTGATCTCTTCATTGAAACACGGAATTAATACTGCGATGTTCATCATCTCTTGATTATAAGGAGAATTGTGAGTGAAGTAATTTGCCGGCTGTGGGTCAGTGGTTGATTCAGTATAAAGATAAAACAGAGTTCTTCAAAGAACGCGCGGCGTTATTCGGGAATATAGATGACAAATTCCCTGATCACTTCATTGGAATAACTGTGCCGGGTGATTGATCTGCCGAGCAGGGTTAAATTCCTTGCGATCAACTTTTCCGTTTGAATTATGTTTTCAGCACATTCATCCGGTTTACACAGTAGTGCAATACCTTTAGCAGATTGCAATGATTCTTCCGTAATCCACTGATTACGCATTGGTTTCTTGATGGAGAAAGGCAGAGGATGATTTGACAGATAGAGGGATAACGCTCCACCCTTGTCATAGAATTTGGTGATGATAATGTCGGGCAGGTTCTGATGCTTGGAGAGAAACAGTGACGAGATGTCGCTGGCTGTTTTGTCCCAGTCAATCCAGTCCTGACTCCGATCGCTGTGACTCTCTACCAGTGAGTGAAGGCTTCTGAAAAGAATATTCGAGAAGATGATTGAAACCACGACAAGGTTTACCGCGAAGGCAACAGCCAGCAATCTGTTAAGCCTGGTTGTGGTTAACTGAGCAGAGAGGAAGTTGGCGCCCAGAATGAAAATGCCGATATAGCCAAAATTGAGCCACTGGATGTCCATGTGACCGCCGGTCGATGCTGAGTAGAGAAACAGAATGAAAGGAACCGCAAACAGCGCCAACCAGAAAATCGTTAATCGCTGGGCATGATAGTTCATTGTCCAGAACGCTTTTCTGCAGAACAAATACCAGAACACCGGAACCAGTATCACACCATAAGCCACCTGACTGATGAGATAGACACCCACTGATTTGATATCGATCTCATTTTGAAATCCACGGTTGATTTGATAGAGAAATGACATCCACTCGGTTTCAATATTCCATAAAATATAGGGAATGGTGATAGCCAAAGAAATCATCGGTGCGGCATAGGTTTGCCATTTGAAAAAATATTTCCTGTTTGCAGGTACTAAAGCGAGAAACAGCACTAAGGCGATATAGAAGAATATCGTCAGCAGTTTAGACAACAAGGCTAACCCCAGTACGGCTCCGATGATAAGCAGGTAGTTCTCATGGGCCTTCTTGTCGTCAGAGTTGTTATTAAATAGCTCTGCAAGAAGAAGCGTGAAAATGGAGAAAAAAAGCATCATCGGGGTTGTTATGTGAAAAAGCAGTACAACCGCGAAAAAATAGGGTGATGAAAGCAATATCACCAAAAAAACAAGCCCGACCCTCTCCGAATATAAACGGACAACTGCCAGATATAGGATGAAATAGGTAGTCTCCCACATGAGAATCGGGGCGACTTTCAGGAGGATCACCGGGTCTGAAAAGAGCAGTCCAAAATAGTGAAGCATCCATGCCACCATTGGCGGGTGTTCAAGATATCCGTTGAACATGACTCTTGACCACACCCAGTGATCGGCCGCATCAGGATGGATGGAAAGAAAACTGAACAGAACAGCCATGACGCATCCATGCGCTGCAACAATGCACAATGCGTAATAGTGTTCTTTTGGGTATGTGGCTTTCATTGATACAGTGAGCATTCGCTGATGGCACCTATTGCCCGTGATATTCCCCCTATGATTATGGTCATTCGGGTTTTTATCGTGTTGACGGGGTTGATTTTATCACGGTTGAAGATTTTCGAATGCCTGCCGCCATGGGGTGACGGTTGTGATCGACTGCTGGAGGGGGAGTGCCATGCTCCGCATTTTCAGGCACCCTCCGTTATTATGATCATGGTGCAGAATGAACTGTTGAGATAAAACCTGTTTTAGGTAATGCCAATTTGTAGCGGAGGTGATCAGGGTTTGCGCTGCTGCATCAGGTCTTTGATGTATTTTGAAAAACAATGCGCAGATCACGGCCAAACTGGCGTACGTCATCAATTTTAAAGCTGTGCCGATCGGTAATGCGGCGTATTTCAGGCATTATAAACATTCCACGGCCATCACTCCCAAGCACGTCGGGAGCCATGTAGACGATAAGCTCATCAACAAGATTCCGGGAGAGAAATGACCCCGCCACGTCAGCACCGGCCTCAACCATCACTTCGTTGCATCCTCTCTCTGCCAACAGATCAAGCAGAGCGCCAAGGTCAACCCGGCCCTCTTCTCCAGGAAGGCCTGCATGGAGCGTCTCTGCGTTAAAGCCGCTTATCTTTTTGTCCACAGAGTCAAGTGTCGCAATAAGAACGGGCCCTTCCGCAGTAAAGAGCGACGACTCGGGAGTGAGGTCCCCATTGCCATCGAGTACAACCCGAAGCGGCATGGTCACCGGCTGGTCAAGACGGGGGTTCAATCTTGGATTATCGGCAATCACCGTACCAAGGCCGGTGATAATGGCACAGCTGCGGGCACGCAGGCGATGTACATCCTCACGGGCAGGCTGTGAAGTAATCCACTGGCTGCTCCCGTCTGCAGCAGCGGTTCGGCCATCGAGAGTGGCCGCCAGTTTAACTCTTACCAGTGGTCTGCCGTGTTCCATCCGTTTACAAAACCCTGCATTAAGAGCCTGTGCGGCCGATGCCCCCGGACCGGTCACCACATCGATGCCTGCCTGTCTGAGTTTTTCAAGGCCTTTTCCGGCTACTTTGGGATTTGGATCTTTCATGGCTGCAACAACACGGCTGATGCCCGCATTGATTAATGCCTCAACACAGGGGCCGGTTCTACCGCTATGGCTGCAGGGTTCCAACGTAACAAAAGTCTCCGCACCCTCAGCCCGGTCACCCGCCTGAGCCAGAGCATTGATTTCAGCGTGGGCCTCACCGGCACGGATGTGCCACCCTTCGCCAACAATCTCTCCCTCACGCACCAACAGGCATCCCACCCTGGGATTGGGCTTGGTGGTATAGAGCCCCCGCTCGGCCAGTTGAAGGGCTCTGGCCATATAGGCTGAATCCTGGGAGGGTTCCTTCATTGCATCAGGTCTGTGGTTTGAGTGAAATAGATGATCCAATGATGATACCTGAATGAAGAATTAACAAGCCTGAGTACAACAGCGCAGGTGAAGCCTTTGCGTCAAGTCTCCCACATGCTGATACAACCCTATTGAGAGCGAACAGCAGAGTACTGTGACCGTTGTATCAGTTGGGCCAGGTCATCACCCCTTCTAACAGGTGATACAGAGCCTAAGGGCATCATAGATAGCAGCATGGATATTGCGTGAAGCGACGGCATCACCAATCCGAAAGAGTTGGAATTTGCCGTCAGGATTGGGCTTAAGCCTCTGTGGGGCGATGTTGATAAGTGCCTTAATATCGACCTCTCCAAGATTGATGCTCAAAGGTTTAAGATCAAAATAGAGTTCATCTACCGGCAAGGTGCCCTGTTCAATAAAGAGATGATCCACTCTTCTTAAATCAACTCGATCTGAATAGTCAGATCCAATAGCAGCCACCAGTTGGTCCTTCTCCCGCGTTATTCCCATAAGCCGTTTGTTGAGGGTGAGAGTGACCCCGGATCGGTCAAAAATTTCAGCGTAGGCCACATGGTTTAATCCACCAATGTCTGCAGCAAAAAAGCGTTCCGGGGTGATGATTTCAAGATCGCCACCCGATAGGGCGATCATCTCTGCCGCAGCCAGACCAGGGTGTCCCGCATGATCATCGTAGAGCAGGATTCTTCCTTCAGGTTTGACCGCTCCGGTCAGCAGCTCCCAGCAATCATGGCTGTGCTCTGATCCTGAAATCCCTGTGGAGAAGGGCAGGCCACCTGTAGCGATGATGACCAGGTCGGGCTGTTCATTGATAACGGTGGTACTCTCTGCAAGCGTGTTAAAGCGAAAATCTACCCCTGCTTTTTCACACATCATCATCCGCCAGTCGATGATGCCGAGGAGTTCCCGACGACGAGAAACCTGTGCCGCAAGGCGCACCTGCCCCCCCGGTTCTGATGCCGCTTCAAAAATGACCACACTATGACCTCGTTCACCCAATACCCGTGCCGCTTCAAGTCCTCCCGGCCCGGCACCTACCACAACTGCTTTCTGCCCGGGGTGTCCACTCCTTGGAATCTTATGGGGCAGGGACTGCTCACGACCGGTTGCCGGATTATGGATGCAGAGTGTCTCCCGACCCTCATAAATTCGGTCCAGACAATAGGTAGCGCCGACACAGGGTCGAATTTCTGCCTCTCGGCCCTCTTTGATTTTGTTGACGATATGGGGGTCTGCAATATGAGAACGGGTCATACCGACCATGTCTAACTTACCTGTGGCAATGGCATGTCGTGCAGTAGCAACATCACTGATACGGGCGGCATGAAAGATCGGTATGTTGATCTCCTCTTTCACCTCTCCACAAAAATCAAGATGAGGCGAAGCGGCCATGCCCTGTATAGGGATCACTCGTGAGAGGGCTCGGTCGGTATCGATATGGCCCCGGATCAGGTTGAGGAAGTCGACTTTTCCACTTGTGGCCAGTCGACGAGCGATCTCAATCCCTTCTTCCCGGGGCAACCCAAGGGACCAGTCCTCATCAGCGACCATGCGAATTCCGATGATATAGTCATCACCCACACGCTCTCTGATGGCGTCAAGAACGCGCCAGGTAAAACGAAGCCGCGAGTCGAGTGAGCCACCGTATTCATCCTGACGATGGTTGGTCGCTGGGGACCAGAAGGAGTCGAGCAGGTGGCCATAGGCCTCAATCTCTATTCCATCGAGGCCGCCCGCTTTTAGTCTTTCTGCGGCTGAGGCGTAGTCTTCAACCACCCTCTCCAAATCCCACCCTTCAGCCGCCTTGGGAAATGCACGGTGCGCCCCCTCCCGGATCGGGGAGGCACAGAGCAGTGGAAGCCACTCACCCTGGCCCCAGTGGCTGCGTCGCCCCAGGTGAGTGATCTGCATCATGACGGCTGCACCATGGGCATGACAGGCATCGGTAAGCTCACTAATCCAGGGGACAATTTCGTCCTGATAGGCACAGAGGTTGCCAAAGGCCTGAGGGCTGTCCGGGGAGACAACGGCAGAACCCGCTGTCATGGTTAGGGCAAGCCCCCCCTTTGCCCTCTCCTCGTGATAGAGACGATAGCGCTCTTTGGGCAGGCCGTCCTCAGAGTAGGAGGGTTCATGGGCGGTCGACATTATTCGGTTGCGCAGCTCAAGATGCTTGAGGCGAAACGGTTTTAAAAGCGGATCCTGGGTCATTTTTTTTTCTCTGGATTTTTTATTTTCAAAACAATGCTTGTTGCTCTGGAGATCGATCAGAGAGAAGTTAAATAAAAGAGTAGCACAGTAGTGTCGGGTACAATTGCTGTTGTGTCGTTGTGGATGAAACTTATGTCTCAATCACATTGGATCGCTCGCACCCTATACACCGCCTAGGCCGTTCATGGAGGTGCACCCTCATCTTTTTTGCCAGTGATAAAAGCATCCAGGCCATTAAATTCACTGGTGACTTACGGTGCAATCGCCAGATAATGATGCTATATAGTCCTGAAACAGTTGTTCTAAGGGTGACGGATGACCCTTTACACTCCACAACTTCACTCCATCTTAAAAAACTGGATTAGAAAAATCGTCTAATATAATGAAAAAATGAGTATTTCAAACGCCTTTATCCCTGAGCTAAGAAGATCGCATCTCTTCAGTTGTCTAGAAGATGATGCCGTCAACAAGATGATTGCAACAGCAGAACTGATTCGGCGGCCCTTGGGAGATATGCTCTTTCATACCGGAGACAAGGCTGAAAAATTTTACATTGTCCATACTGGAACGGTAAAACTTTTCCTTCTGGCTTCTGATGGTGGTGAGAAGATCATTGAGATAATTCAGGCGGGACGATCTTTTGCAGAAGCGGTGATGTTTATGGAACAGAATCGCTATCCTGTCAATTGCCAGCTGCTTGAAGCGAGTGAAATATTGGCATTTGATAATGAAACGTATGTCTCTATTCTTCGTTCTTCTCCAGAGGCCAGCTTCTCTCTGCTCGCTGAGATCAGTCGTCGACTACACGGAAGGCTGGTCGAAATTGACAACCTCTGCCTTCATAATGCGACATACAGGTTGGTTAACTATCTGCTTTCACAGATCGCTACTGATGCTGAAGGGGCCCCTGGAATACACCTTGCTATTCAAAAAAGTGATATTGCGGCACGGCTCTCCATTCAGCGTGAAACCTTTTCACGAATCCTGGCACGCCTGAAAAATAGCAATCTGTTAAAAGTAAGTGGAAGTAATATCCAGGTAATTGATATTGAGGGTTTGAAAGCTTTGCTTGATGAGTAGGGAAATGGCTGAGGAGACGGTAATTGATGTACAGGGGCTGGATCCACCTGAGCCTATGGAGCGTATTCTAGAGGCACTTGAAATACTGGGCCCTGATGCCTCCTTGCGGGTAAAGATCCACCGAGAACCCTTTCCACTCTATACCATCCTTCAGGACTCTGGTTTTGAGTATCGGATCGATCCCGGATCAGAATCCCTGTTTGAATTAGTCATCACAAAAAAGACCTAGGTCAACCCTCTGTTCTTCAAACCCCGGAAGTGAGCGCAAACACAATTTGCCATGAGAAGTGCGGTGATATAACCTCGCGCTTTCCGGAGAGGTGACCGAGTGGTTGAAGGTGCTCGCCTGGAAAGCGTGTGTACGTCAAAAGCGTACCGAGGGTTCGAATCCCTCCCTCTCCGCCAATATATTATATAAAATAATCAGTTATTAGTTAGATAACCATTTGCCCAACAAAAAGCCCATCATAAATAATATAGTGGGCTTTTTTATTATCAATGTGATATCAGTTGGCTATTAATAAGAGACAGCCCTCTAAGCAGTATTTTGTGATGTAACCAACAACCTTTCTTGTGGGTTAAAGAAGATATCTATTAGTCTCAAACTCCAACTTAAAGGAATAGGCAGAACAAAAAGTGTACCACCAAGTTTCAGGTTGATAATCTTTTCACAATGAAAGAATCACAAGACTTAGAACTATATTTTCAGGGCTTCGTGACGCCAGTTTTTTCGTTACCGGATTTACCCCTGGCTGAGGAGCCGCACGTTGGCCGCTGGCGCGAATACCTGCGAATCCGTCATGACCGTGACATCTTCGCGTCTCTCCAGGAAAGGCTGCCACAACTTTGCATTCCCCAACACCCAGGGATCTCTGCGAGCGCGGCATACGCAGCGGTGATGAAAAGGGGCGCCCTTTTTTCCGCGACCGATTTCAATGGCCGACTCACGCTGGAGCGTCCAGACCTGCTCACCCTCGAGATTCACAGCCATTTCGCCGGCGCACTGCCAGTGCTGGCGACCACGCACCGCGAAGATTTCGTGCGACTGGTGAATGCTATTGGTAACCGCTGTGAGCCCGCCACCATACCAGACGGCGTTCACGCCAAGTGTATCGGTGGTATCAACAACTGGGATCGGGTGAACCTACTGCATGATCTTTGGAACAAAGGCCAGGTTTTCAAGGTTCCCGGTGAACGCTGGGGGGCAGCATTACAGAGGGTGGCGAAAGAAGAGCCGGAAATAATCCGTGATCGTGTGGTGCTGCTGCACCAGGCCCCCTACGGTAGCGTTTGTTATAGCGATGTACCGGGTATGCCTGACGCAGCCACGTGGCTGGCTGCTTCCGGCAAATTGCGGATTGAACACGAATTCACTCACTACGCCACCAAGCGAATTCATGGCCAGATGCGCTCGAACATGCTTGATGAACTGATAGCGGACTGTATGGGGTTTACTGCATCTCTGGGTGCTTTTTCCGCACCCCTTTTCAGACGCTGTATGGGTATCGACGACAAGGCCCGCATACCCCAGGGTGCCAGGGCCTGGGAATACCTGCAGGGGCTTTCGCAGGCCGAGGCAATGGCAGTGGTAGATTTAACCCTGAAAGCGGCGGAGCACCTGCAACGGGCGCTCACTATGCGACCCTGCCCGGCCGGTCCCGGGCTAGTGCTGGGGTTGACCTCACTGACGCTGCCGCAAATGGCGGCAAGCGATGGAGTCGAAATCATTTCTTCTACACTGGATCGATTTGCAGGAGAGGGGTGAAATGGCTATACATGGTTTATCTAAAACAGATAATGATAGGGTTCTGGGTATGCTGATGACGCCAGGCGTTATATCTGCCAAAAGCAAATTCCTATCCTTCGCCTCTCCAAGGACATAACCTCTGACTACTGGAATTTTAATTACCAAACAAAACTAATGAAGATACAAATAAAGTTTTACTCAATTGTTCTGGTAATGGTTTTTGCGTTTGTAATGAATTCAGCGTTCTCATTTGAGTCCACTATTACTGTATGGAAGTCGGCGAGTTGTGGTTGTTGCCAACGATGGGTTGATTATCTGCAGGACGAAGGGTTTGAAGTAATCGCTCATAATGTTGAAGATGTTGTTTCAATAAAGCAGAAGCTGGGAATTACCAATCCGGCAATATATTCTTGCCATACGGCCAAGGTGGGTGGTTATATCATTGAGGGTCATGTCCCCGCATCAGATATTCGCCGACTATTGAATGAGCGCCCAAAATTGATGGGGCTCGCTGCACCGGGTATGCCACAGATGTCCCCCGGCATGTTGAGTATCGAACCCAAAGGCTACGATGTTTTGCAATTTAATACAAAACAGGAAACCAGCGTGTTCTCTAGTTACCAGTAGTGGTGGTTATCCACGGACCACTCACAGACACGATAAAGGGTTTATGATGAGTCCGGGAGATGCTTTATTCATAGCAATCAGTAGATGTTCACCATTCTAACGTCAAGACGTACTTGACATCTGGCAAATCCTGGCTATCCCCGGTTCCATGCCGAATTCACAATCCGTGGGTCGTTTCCTCGATCAGCATATCGACCACATCACGCAACGCCTCGGCTTCATCTTTGCCTGCCTGGTGAGCTTCCTGCCAGACTGCGACCTGTTTGTGTGCACTGGTGCCCCGTTCCAGAATCACCCGCGCGTGTTCGATCTCGGCCACGCAGCCGAAGAATTCCGCGTCTTCTCGAACGAGTGCGATGAGTTCCTCGAGTAACTCCGGGAAAGGGACGATTGCGCCTTTGCCGAAATCGATGAGCCCTTCGTCAGACCCGTAACGCGACGCTCGCCAGCGGTTTTCCGAGACCATGAAGCGATCGTATTGACGCCAGCGCTGATTTGCCCACCGTAACCGCCACAGCATGCGCAATTCACATCGATAGAAGGCGGCAATACAAATCGCGTCCTCCATGCGGGTGCAGATATCAGTCATGCGCATCTCAAGCGTCGGGAATTTGTCGCTAGGACGAACGTCCCACCATAGCTTGGTCGCATCCTCGATCACACCCGTGTGGACTAGCGTTGTAACCAGGCGTCGGTATTCCCCATAGCTGTCGAACTGTGGGGGCAGGCCAGTGCGCGGTAGCTCATTCCAGACGGCCATACGGTAAGACTTGAGTCCCGTTTCGCGACCTCGCCAGAATGGTGCGGAAGTACTGAGCGCCAGCAGGTGTGGCAGAAAGTATCCGACCTGGTTCATCAGATCGATGCGCAGGTCGTCGTCCTCGATTCCGACATGGACGTGCATACCGCAGATCAGTAAACGCCGCGCCACGGTCTGCATGCTCTGGGCCAGGAGGTTGTAGCGATCCTTTTCCGTGTGTTTCTGCAAGTCCCAGTCCGCGATTGGATGTGTGGACGCGGCAATCATCGCAAGTCCGTGGTCCCGGGCTACATCACGGATGCAACGGCGTAGTGAACGCAGCTCTTCTGTGGCTTCGGAAATCGAGGTGCAGACTTTTGTTCCAACCTCGATCTGGGAGCGCAGAAACTCGGGCGTAACCTGGTCGCCGATCCGTTTCCTGCACTCCTCGAGGATGGTTGCGGGCGGATCACCAGCGAGGTCCCGGGTCTCGGGATCGATCAGCAAATACTCTTCCTCGATGCCGATCGTGAAGCTGGGTTCTTTGGATGTAGTCATCATTTCATCTCTCCTGGTGGATTTCCTTGATTAAGATGAGGAGGAATGTTCTTTCATTAGTATCACGTTGCTTCCGTTGTTTTTGGAATGGAGATATTCATCCCAAGCTTTCATCATCGTCTTCCGCTTCATAAACGAATCTCCACGGTGGTATGCAGTTTCACTCTTATTTTCAATGGCATGAGCTGGTGCCATCTCCGCTACATCTCAAGGGAAGTTTGAGACTTCACCCGCCCAATCCCTGAAACTGGAGCGGAACCCAAGGGGGATATAATGCCCTCTATGCCCATTCTTGCCAAATTCCATCTTTCACATGAGTTGGAGAAGCGTCATATCTGAAATATGTCGATTGATCTTCCTTCCCTGCGGCGGCGGCGTGGTAATGGCGCTTGAAAACAGCCGCTAATTGGAGCAAATTGTGTGTTGGTGATTGAAAACAGAAGAGATTAGGGGGTGAGATGGCGGTTAGGGATGACAGGGGTGAAGTGAAACAGATAACGACAGGGTTTTTTATCTGCCAAAAGCAAATTCCTATCCCTCATGGTTATCAGAGTTTAGGTATTAACAGGGTGTATGGTTATATGGATTATATAAACTTATATTTAGATTCTATTTCTTTATAAATAGAATTTGCTGGTAGTCAACCAAAAGAATGTGGATCGAGCCCAATAACTAAGAATCTCATGGAGGATTAATTACAATTGGAGGTAGGGAGATGAGTCTCAAGCTCACAACATTGTTCCTTCTGCCCGCAGTGTTTATGTTGCTGCTGGCAGGTTGCGGAAGGGGTAGTCAGCTGTTACCAGCGGCCACTCCCACGGCTACTTCTAGTCCCATTTCTAAATCTACTCCAACACGCATCCCTACGGTGACCTTATTACCACCTGTTGGACGTCAATTGGAATGGCCGATTGATGTGGGCACCAGCCACTTTGGTGCTCTCGGCAATAAGCTTGAGGGGTTTCCTGGTGCATGGATACGCCCTCATCCCGGAAGATTTATCTGGGGGTTAATGGAACCCAGTAAAGGTGAATATTCTTGGAAGGCGAGCGATAACTGGGTACGCAAATGGCAGAAAGACCGTCTAGGGGTTCTAGTAACGATCTGGCCTTTCACTCAATGGGATCAAAATAGCTGTCATGCCGAAGACCCTCCAGTCGAAAACCCGATAGTCTTCCCCCAATACGACCCGGATCTATTCTTACGCATGTATCCGCCGTGCGAACTCCAATCATATACTTCCTGGCTGAGTATGGCAGTAGAACGCTACGATGGCGACGGCTTGGATGATATGCCTGGCCTTAAATACCCTATACGCCACTGGGAAATAGGCAATGAGCCCGATATGCAAAACCCAAGCCATACATTCTTCCAGGGGGATTCTGAAGCGTACCTGAATCTCCTGAAACTGTCCTACACAACTGTCAAAACGGCTGACCCAAGCGCCGTGGTTCTTATCGCCGCCCCCTCAAAATGGAAACCTGAAGTTGTCGAATACTGGGAACCGATACTCGGAGGAGGGAGTGATTTCTTTGACATTGGAAACGTCCATTCCCTCCAGGGAAGTGATGATTTCCATGCTTCCGAATACAGACGCCACCTCGATAAATCTGGTTCTAGCAGCAAGCCATTTTGGATTACAGAAGCAGGAGTCCAGCGCCTAGAACAAGAAGAACTAGCCAAAATAACTATTCCTAACTACGCATCGGCATTCGCTGCTGGCGCACAGGTTGTCTTCAGGCTAGCTCGTGGGCATAACACCGGACAGGTTTTAGAGACCTATCTGCTCGCGGCGCGAACTTTCGGAGATTTTAACGTGGTAACGGGCATCACAGAAAATGTGGTGCAGTTTAATATGCCAGACGGGCGGGTCGTGTTCGCCCTTTGGGACAACGGCACATTACCTGCGGAGGTGACTGGGAAGGTGAGGGTGATCACATACCATGGAGAGGAGTCGTCTCAGGAGGCTTCGTTGGTGGTGGCTCAAATACCAACCTTGGTGGTAATCGAACCCGGGGGTGGCAGCTAGATTCCTGTATTCAAAACAGATGAGAGGGGTGAAATGGCTATACATGGTTTATCTAAAACAGACAACGATAGGGTTCTGGGCATGCTGATGACACCAGGCATTAAAGCGGTCGAAAGCAAATTGCTGTCCCTTTAGAATTTCATTGACATGCAAGAAGTTGACCTATACCCACCTCTAAAACACTTTCTCACCCAGCAGGGATACGAGGTAAAAGGTGAAGTGCAACATTGCGATGTGATCGCAGTTCGGGGAGACGAGCCTGTTGTGGTCGTTGAACTGAAATTATCAATCAATATGACCGTTGTGTTGCAGGCCGTCGACCGACTGCAAATTTCCGATTCTGTATATATTGGTGTGCCGAAGGGCATTGCGATACTGAAGAAACAGCGCAAACGGATCGTCAAGCTCTTGCGTATGCTTGGTCTCGGTCTGATGGTGATAGACCCTGCTGCAGCCCTAGGTAGTGTTGATGTTTTGTGTGATCCTGGTGAATACAAACCGCGTCGGGCAAAACAGAGAAGGCATCGACTGCTGGGTGAGTTCATGCATCGGGTCGGCGATCCCAACGCGGGTGGTAGTACTATGCGAGGTGGTATCATGACAGCCTATCGCCAGAAGGCCCTGGCGATTGCCGAATACTTGCAAAAACACGGCGACACTAAAGCAGCTGTTATCGCGCAATCGTTGGCCGAGCCAAAAACCAGAGCGATTCTATATGACAATGTCTACGGCTGGTTCGATCGCCTGGGCAAGGGCGTCTATACGTTGTCTCCGCGTGGAAAAATCGAGTTTTCCAAGTGGTTAACTCATGATCAAACCGCAAATTGAACTGACTATCAAAAGGTAATCATTGGGCACGAGCCACCGCTCTCTGTAAAAAATATGACCTCACATGCCTTGCAAGCCAACCGCATCGTGCTGCATCTGGTGCTCGCGCTCGGGGGGTCGCTGCTGATACTGGGCGGAATGTACTACGCCGCATCCCATGCCGGTCATGATATCGATCCGGCACAGTTGATCGATGCGATCAAAACCAGTTCTCCCAAGCTGTTCCTGGCCTATGTGGTGATCTCGCTGCTGGGTATCGTGTTCCGTGCCTGGCGTTACCGGGTACTGTTGCAGGCCAGCGGTGAATCCAGTATCCCCGGTTTTCGCGACATGACCCTGATTACGGCGGTGCGCAACATGACGGTCGATCTGCTGCCCGCACGTCTGGGGGAGTTGGTGTTCGTGGTTCTGCTGAAGAGTCGGGCGGGGACACAGGTGTCTGCGGGCCTGTCCGCACTGCTGTTTTCGACTCTGCTGGATATCGTCATTCTGGCACCGATCACCATTGCCATCGGCCTGATGGTGGGATTTCCGAGCAAACAACCCTATCTGCTGGCCCTGATCGCCCTGGTGGCCGCCCTGGGTTTTATTGTCGGCCTCAAGTTTGTTCTGCCGCTGTTGCATGGATGGTTCGAACGCTGGGCGCAACACCGTAATCGCGTCGTCAGCAAGCTGTTTGATTTTGTGTTGTCGATTACGGACGCCGTCGAGGCCACCATGAAGGCGAGGGTTTTCGGTTCGGTTATCAGCCTGACCCTGCTTATTCGCCTGCTCAAATATATCGGTCTCCTGTGTCTGTTCTACGGGCTTGCGCAGGGCAATTTTCCGGAAATGGCCGAGATGTCCTCACTCAAGGTGCTGGGGGCGATGATGGCCTCGGAGATGACGGCCTCGATGCCGGTGCCCGCACTGATGAGTTTCGGTACCTGGGAACTGGGAGGTATGACCCTGTTGGCCTTTTTCGGTGCAATACCGCAGGCAGCACTACTGACTCTGCTGGGTGTGCATATTCAGACCCAGGCCCTGGATTACGGAATTGGGATCGCCGCCTTCCTGGCCCTGTTTCTGCTCAACGGTGGACGCGTCGGGCAGACCCTTTCCGGCCGCCGCCGCAACACCCTGCTCGCGGCGGTATTCGCCGTAGCCGCTGCAGTACTGGCCTGGATTGCTCACGACAAAGCGCCCGATTCGCAGAGCCTGTCGGAAGCCACAGCAATCAGCATCACCCGCCCGGCAGGTTCGACATTACCTGCTTGGGTTGCTTCGCTGGATGGTTTTATCGTATGGAGTTCAAACCGCAGCGGGAACCACGATATCTGGTTGATGAATTTACCGGATATGCATATACGGCCCCTGACCACGCATCCGCATACCGAGAATTTTGGGCGAATTTCTCCCGATGGCCGCAAGGTCGTCTTCGCACGCTCACACAAGGAGTGGCAATCGCTGCGTGATGAAACCCCCTGGGATATATGGATGCTGGAGATAGGAAGCGGGAAGGAGAAGTTGATCGCTCGGTGGGGCATGTCACCCTCCTGGTCGCCTGATGGAACATTCATTATTTTCAAGCGGGACGGAGGCCAGACGATGGCCTATGATCTGGTCAGCGGCAAGGAACGGGTATACTACGAAAGCGGCAGGGATGTGTTTATGAAAACGCGCGTCAACATGGAAACTCCTTCGATCGGGGAGGGCAAGCGTATGGCATTTACCTATCGAAGCCGGGGCCAGCCGACCAACGTAATCCGTGATAAAAATGGCAAGTTCACTGTTGTGCACCGGGATTCCTGCCAGGTGCTCTGGGCACCTTCAGGTGATTATGTGACCTATGTACAGAAGGGCGGCAGGCAGATTAATCGGATCATGCGGTATGATCCCGAAACAGGAAAGAAAACCCAGTTGCTCGATCTGCCCGGTGATTTCAGTCACGAGTACTTCGCACGACTGAGCGCCGACGAACGCTTCATGGTGCTGGCGGCGTCGAGCGGAGATCATGAGCACGACCTGGCCAACTATGAGCTGTTCTTGTGGGAGGTCGGATCAGATCCTGCGGGGGCCGAGCGCCTGACCTTCAATACCAATAACGACAGCTGGCCGGATATCTGGTTGCACAAGAAGTGATCGGGGGCTTCGGCCAATATCAAATTTGATGATATAAGACATTCAGAAATAATTATAACCAACTTGGTTGAGTGCCAAGGTCTCGAATACCATCAGGTTGAAGTCGCTTGTTCAACAATCGAGAGTAGTTTGTCGACGTCTTCATCCCGGGTATCCCAGGCGCAGACAAAACGCACCACTTCGTCTTCATTCAGATCAAACCCGGCTCTCTCCAGCTCTTCGATGACACTCCAGGGCAGGCGGACAAAGACTTCGTTGGCTTCAGTCGGATAAGCCAATTCAACTCCATTAATGGTCTTCAGCCCTGCGCTCAAGCGCTCAGCCATCGCGTTGGCGTGAGCTGCATTTTTGAGCCATAAATCGTCACTCAGGTAGGCGAGCAGTTGCGCCGAGACAAAACGCATTTTTGAAAGCAGCTGACCAGAGCGCTTGTGCAGAAAGGGTGTCATTTGGGCATCATCTTTGTTGAAGAACACGAGAGCTTCAGCACCCATGCAGCCGTTCTTGGTTCCACCCAGGGAAAGAACATCGATACCTGCCTTCCAGGTCATCTCTGCCGGTGTCACAGCCAGGGCTGACATGGCATTGGCAATGCGCGCTCCGTCCATATGCACCTTGAGCCCATGGTGACGCGCAACCATGGTGATGGCTTGAATTTCATCCACTCTATAGAGGGTTCCAGACTCGCTGCTCTGGGTAAGGCTGACCGTTGAGGGTTGGGAATGGTGTACATCGCCCTTACCGATAATAGCGTCCTGGAGGCCTTTGGCGGTGAGCTTTCCATTGCTGCCCGAGAGGGAGATCAGTTTGGCCCCGCCGGTATAAAACTCAGGTGCATTGCATTCATCGGTATTGATGTGTGCCAGTTGATGGCAATAGATTGTCCCAAAGGGCGGTGTTATGGATGCCAGGGCCAACGCATTGCAGGAGGTGCCGCAGAGAGTGGGAAAAACCACAACCTCGCACTCAAAGAGGTCACTGAGTCTGGCTTTCAGTCTCTTTGTCCAATCGTCGTCTCCATAGGAGGGCGCTGTTCCAATGTTGGCATTTTGGATGGCGCTCATGACATCGGGGCAAACGGCTGTCACATTGTCTGATGCAAAGAGTGGCATTGGACTCTCCCTATTATGAAGTGGCAATAGTGTCGCCCATGAGGCGATTGTTTATAAGCCGGTGGGGGTGTTCGGCAGTATTAAAACTGGTGGAATTCTGCTTCATCTTCTCTGGCCTGTATTCTCTGTTTTTACAAAGCGGTCATTGGATGATCTGCTTCCATTACAATGGTGGCAGATGCTTTCATCATTCAATTGTACGCAAAGTATTGCCGATCAAGATAATACAATATTAAGTTGCGGTATCGGTTTTACCACAATTCTATTAGTGATCTGGTGATCTCCATTTCGAGAAACCCAACTTTAAAGCAGTCGCAGACAAAAAAGGGTCATCACTGGCAGGGCCGGATAGGGTGAACCCTTTTCTTTTGCTATCCGCAATCCTTGCGGACTGTGGGTGGGTTGGCGGGACTGGTCGATTCAAAGGCATCTCCAATGCGGGCAGCCATTAGCCCTTATGATTCGGTTGTCTGCAGACTCACCTTGCATGGCCGTAATGGTAGTGGGCTGGGATTTAAACTATACTATTGTGTGGTTTTTTAAAGGGTTATTTCTCAATGCAAAACGATCGGGTATCACCCACTCTCGAATCTCCTCCAATTGATCATTCTGACAACACTGAAGATCAAGAGCCCAAATACTCCTCTTGGAATCCTATACGCCTGTTCTGGCTAGGATTGGGGTTTTTCGCTGTCGCATTGGGAGGGATTGGCATTTTTCTTCCCGGGCTGCCAACCACGATCTTTATGATTATTGCTGCCGCCTGTTTTGCCCGCTCCAGTCCTCGATTTGAGAGGTGGGTGCTGGAGCTTCCCACTATCGGAAGAATGGTGCGAGATTACCGGAGAGGGCTAGGGATGCCGCGAAAGGCCAAGATCTCGGCAATTCTGACCATGGTGATCTTCTGCGGGTTGAGTGTGGGCTTCTTTATTGAGCCACTGATGATCCGTATTACTGTTGCTCTTTTTGGTCTGGTTGGTGTCTGGTATGTGGGCTGGCGGGTGCCCACTCGTGAACAGGTGCTCAGTGAGGTTTCTCCAGAAGAGACCTGAATAATTACCCCTCAAACTTTTGCTTTTTTCGCACTTCCTGCAGGTTATAATAAAAGCCAGTTTACAGTTCTGAAGTACCTTATTTGAATTTTTTCAGGTGCTTTTTCTACGAGAAGTAACGCATGATTACTGTTGATCAGTTATCCAAGTCCTATGGAGATGGGACTAGGGCACTTAATGATGTCTCCCTCGAGATTGAACAGGGGGAGATTCTTGCTCTTCTGGGCCCGAACGGAGCTGGCAAGACAACGTTAATCTCAATCATCTGCGGCCTCGTAACACCAACAAGTGGAAGGGTCACAGTGGGCGGTTACGATATTATTAAGGAGTATCGCAAGGCACGGTCTCTTATCGGGCTGGTGCCCCAGGAGCTGCCGACAGATGCTTTTGACACCCCCTGGAACAGCCTGCGGTTAAGTCGAGGCTTGTTTGGAAAAAGACCGGATCCAGACTATCTTGAAAAAGTGTTAAGAGATCTCTCTTTATGGGACAAAAGAGAGAGTCGGATCATGACGCTCTCAGGGGGGATGAAACGCAGACTGCTTATCGCCAAGGCACTCTGTCATGAACCAAAAATTCTCTTTCTTGATGAACCCACTGCAGGGGTGGATGTCGAACTGCGTCAGGATATGTGGCGGATGATGAATTTACTGAGTGAGCAGGGCGTAACGATCATACTTACGACCCATTATATTGAAGAGGCTGAGGCCATTGCTGACCGAGTGGGGGTGATTAATGATGGTCAGCTGCTGCTTGTAGAATGCAAGGAGACGTTGATAAAGAAGATGGGACAAAAGTGTCTGTATATTGATCTCATCGAAGCCATACAGGCTCTGCCTGAGAGTCTGGCCCGGTTTGGGCTGGAACTGCTACAAGGAGGCTGGCGCCTTGCATTTCGTTATAGTCGGAGTCAAGACTCAAATACCAATGAACTTTCTGCAGATATTCCAAGCTTGCTTCAGGAGATTGCAAAAGCGGGATTAACCATCAAGGATTTTCATACTGAGCAAAGTACGCTGGAAGATATTTTTGTCAGTCTGGTGAGGGAACCATCATGAATCTTCATGCTGTCTTTGCGATCTACCGGTTTGAGATGCAGCGGACATGGCGTACTCTTACGCAGAGTATTGTTTCACCTGTCATCTCCACCTCTCTTTATTTTGTTGTTTTCGGGGGTGCAATTGGGTCACGAATTCAGGAGGTTGATGGGATCGCCTATGGCGCCTTTATCGTTCCTGGGCTGATCATGTTGTCGTTGATGACCCAGAGTATCTCCAACGCCTCATTTGGAATCTACTTCCCCCGTTTTTCCGGCACTATCTTTGAAGTGCTTTCGGCCCCCGTCTCCTTCTGGGAGGCAACGATTGGTTATGTGGGTGCTGCTGCAACCAAGTCAATTATCATTAGTATAATCATCCTTGCCACAGCAGGTTTTTTTGTCCCCTTGAATATTGCCCATCCCGTATGGATGGTTGCTTTTCTGATCCTGACGGCAGTGACCTTCAGCCTCTTTGGTTTTTTGATTGGGATCTGGGCAGATGGCTTTGAGAAGTTGCAGCTTATCCCTCTCCTGGTGGTGACACCACTGGTTTTTCTCGGAGGTTCATTCTACTCCATAGCGATGCTTCCGCCAGCATGGCAGACGATTACCCTGTTCAATCCTGTTGTCTATCTGGTCAGTGGTTTCCGCTGGAGTTTCTATGAGATTTCAGATGTTTCAGTGGGTCTGAGCCTCTTCATGGTTCTGCTGTTTATGACATTCTGCCTTATTTTGATCGCCTGGATTTTTCGAACCGGTTATCGCCTTAAACCATAGGGATCGACGCTTTCAAATCACCTCTGCCCCAAGGGGGGTGATGACAGCATGAGTCACGCTTCATGTGAGGTGGTGTATCATGCCCTTGATAATGGATCCTCTGCTTATCTCACTCTTCACCTCTGGTTTTCTGGCTTCAACCCTGCTGCCGGGCGGTTCTGAAATCCTCTTTGTCGGGCTCGCTTCTGCTGCCAACCATGACCCCTTTGAACTCCTCCTTTATGCCTCTCTTGGTAATACGCTGGGAGGGATTTCTACCTGGGGTCTTGGGTGGCTGCTCTATCGAGGTGTTGGCGATCAGTGGCTGCGCGGGCGGTTGAAAATTGACAACAAGGCCGGACGGCGTATTCGGACTTACGGTACACCACTGCTTCTGCTGTCATGGCTGCCGGTCGTGGGTGATCCAATGTGTCTTGCCGCAGGGTATCTCAATACTCGGTTCTTCCTCTCGCTGTTTTTTATAATGACTGGAAAAACAATACGTTATGCATTGCTCTTGACGCTATCCTGAAATGTCATCGGGGTCGATTAATGTTCAGACTAAAATAGTGCTTAGTGATCCTGTTCACTCAACGGTACAATGTTACTCCCCGGCAGGTTGGTCGGGTTTTTTACGTTGATCAATGGCGGCAAAGGCCGGCTACCAAGGTGACGAGAGGTTGTGAACCCGGTCAGGTCCGGAAGGAAGCAGCCGTAACAGCTGTATCGGGTACCCTGGACTGGCTGGTCTGCGCCGCCACCCGTAACTTTTTTCACGCTACGATATAATCAATACCCAGAATTATCTCAATGAGTTACCTAGCATTAGCCAGAAAATGGCGTCCCCGGGCCTTCTCTGAAGTAGTTGGTCAGGAACATGTGGTTTCAGCATTGATCCATGCCCTCGATGAAAATCGACTCCATCATGCTTTTTTGTTTGCTGGAACCCGAGGAGTGGGCAAGACAACACTCGCTCGGATATTTGCCAAGGCACTGAACTGTGAGCAGGGGGTCAGTTCGTCCCCATGCGGCGCGTGTCCTACATGTCAAGCAGTCGATGATGGACGCTTTATTGATCTGATAGAGGTTGATGCGGCATCACGGACAAAAGTGGACGACACCCGGGATCTTTTGAGCAATGTACAGTATGCCCCGACACAGGGACGCTATAAGGTATATCTGATTGATGAGGTGCATATGCTGTCGACCCACAGTTTTAATGCACTGCTTAAAACACTTGAAGAGCCGCCCCCTCATGTAAAGTTTCTTCTGGCCACTACTGATCCACAAAAATTGCCTGTGACAGTGCTCTCCCGTTGTCTCCAGTTCAATCTCAGAGCGCTTCAACAAGCAGCAATTACTGATCAGCAGATCAAGATACTGGAAGCAGAAGAGATAACGTTTCAGACATCCGCGATTGATATTTTGTCGAGAGCGGCCGCAGGAAGTTTGCGCGATGCATTGAGCCTCCTCGATCAGGCCATCTCCCACGGGGGAGGCCAGGTAGAAGAAGAGAGAGTACGGGCAATGCTTGGGATGATTGAGGACAAGGTGGTTTTTTCACTGTTGAATGCCCTGGCAGACCGAGATGCCGAGAAGTTGATGTCGGTTGTAAAGGAGATGGCTCAAAAAACTGTGAGCTTTACTTCCGCACTTGATGATCTCTTGCTCGGGCTTCACGATATCTCTCTCTATCAAAATAACCCGCGGCTGGTCGAGGAGCTCGATCGGAATCATCCGATCTCATCAGAACTTGCCGGGAGGTTTAGTTCTGAAGATGTACAGTTGTTCTACCAGATTGCATTAATCGGCAAACGTGATCTCCCCCTTGCTCCGGATCAACAAAGCGGATTTGAAATGGTCTTGCTTCGAATGCTGGTTTTCAGTCCGGACCCACTGCCGGAGGCGTTGAGTCATACCCCTCCAGCTGGAGCTGGGGCAAAACCCAAAGGTGCGCCCAGGGAAGTAAAAAGGACTGAAAAAAAAGCTCCTGTTAAAGAGAAGAAAGCACAAAAAAACAAAGAGATAATTGCTGAATCAGAGGTAGTTATGGAACAAGGTTCCAGCACGAGTGTGCCCCATGATACTGACTCCTGGGAGCGCTTTGTTGTGGATGCTTCCCTCTCTGGGGTGGTGCGTGAACTGGCTATGAATATTGCTCCCGTCTTTGATCCATCAAAAGATCAATTACGGTTAATGCTCGATAAGGCTCACCAAAATCTTTTCAGCAAGGGGAGAGCTAAAGAGATCAATAGGGCCCTCACTGAGTGGTTGGGAAGAAAAATTACAGTTGATTTTCAGATCGATGATGTCGTTGCCCAATCACCAGCAAAGGAAAAGAGAGATAAAATCACAGCTCGTCAAGAAGAGGCTGAGCGAATCATTGATCAAGACCCCAATATCGCTGAACTGAAAAGACGATTTGATGCCACTGTTATTCCTGGCACAGTTCGTCCCTCGGAAAATTAGAGAATGGTGAGTTAATTATAGAGGAGATATAGATGAAAGCTGGCATAGGTAATATCATGAAACAGGCCCAACAGATGCAGGAGAATCTGAAAAAAGCCCAGGAAGAGTTAGCCAATATTGAAGTAAAAGGTGCTTCCGGTGGTGGCTTGGTTGCCGTGACAATGACCTGCCGACATGACATCCGAAAGGTCGAGATTGATGAGAGCTTGATGGGTGATGATCGGGAAGTGCTTGAGGATCTGATCGCGGCGGCTGTTAATGATGCAGTAAGGAAAGTGGAAAAGACCTCCCAGGAGAAAATGTCCGGTCTGGCCAGTGGAATGGGAATTCCAGGGCTGGGGGGGATGAATCTCCCTTTTTAAACCGTGACCACTCATTCTCAGACAATTGACGTATTGATGCAGGCGCTTAAACGCCTGCCCGGTGTCGGCCCTAAAACAGCACAACGCATGGCCTTTCATCTGCTGGAGCGAGATCGGTCCGGCGCTCTTGAGATATCTGTCGCCCTCAAACAAGCAGTTGAAGCGGTCCTCCATTGTGAACGCTGTAATAATTTTTCTGAAGAACTGCGTTGCCTGATATGTACTTCATCCAAACGTGATGCCTCTGTCCTGTGCATTGTAGAGACTCCGGCAGATCTTGATTCCATTGAGGAGGCGGGAGTCTATCAGGGGATGTATTTCGTACTTATGGGGCATCTCTCTCCCATTGATGGAATCGGGCCCGAAGAGTTGGGTATTGACCGACTGACAAAACTGCTTGAGAGTGAAGATATTGCGGAAGTAATCCTGGCTACCAACCTGACAGTTGAAGGGGAGGCAACCGCTGACTTCCTGGGTGATCTTGTCGGTTCAAGAAGTATCTCAGTCAGTCGACTTGCTCGGGGTGTCCCTGTGGGGGGTGAGCTTGAGTATATGGATCAAGGAACTTTGCGGCAGGCCTTCGAAGGTCGAAGGCTCCTGCATTCAATTTGAAAGAGAGGGAAAATGTTTTGTATTCAAACTGAGATACCGCAAGAGATATGTGAGATTGATGATGAGTTAAAGGCGATTTATCACAGTAAGGATACGGTGTGTATTTGGGTATTCAAGACAAGGGCAGATAGAAATAGGTTTATGGATGAAACTGCTGGAATGCTGAAAGATAAAAGAGAAAAGCATTTTGAATCTTTTTATAGATAAAAATTTATTAACTCTATACGGCAAGCAACTTGCATTGCATGCTTGATCGAGCTGGAAGCCATACCGGGACAATTGTATTACAGGCGAAAAAACGCCCGATATTTCCAGGATTAAATCTGTCATGGGGCTAGAATTTATTGAAGGTAACGAAGCGATTGCACGCGGTGCTTTAAAAGCGAATTGTGATTTTTTCGCAGGCTACCCGATCACGCCATCATCATCGATTTTGCATCATATGTTGAACAAACTGCCTAGGGTGGGTGGTGTAGCAATCCAGGGGGAAGATGAGATTGCATCTATTGGCATGTGCATTGGAGCTGCTATGGCCGGAGCGAAAGCACTGACGGCAACAAGTGGACCTGGAATTAGTCTTTACAGTGAGAACATTGGTCTTGCTATTATCGGCGAGACACCCTTGGTCATTGTTAATGTGCAACGCCAAGGACCAGCGACAGGCGCTGCTACTAAAGGTGCTGAAGGCGATATTCTCTTTACACGTTGGTGCACATCGGGTGGTCAGCCGATGATAGTTCTAAGTCCTGCCACAGTGTCAGAGGCTTATGAACTCACTTATCGAGCATTCAATTTGGCGGAGCAGTACCGAGTTCCAGTATTTTTGCTTACCAACAAGGAAGTCTGTGTAACGCGAGAGAGTGTGGATTTGGAGCGAGTAGAACTACCACAGCTAGTGGATCGCACACGAGTAGCGATAGGTCGCCCATGTCTTCCATATCGGTTCAAAGAGCTACACGAAGCGCCCGAATTTGCAGCTATAGGTGGCGACCAAATCACTCGATTTACGACATCCAGTCATGACGAGGCGGGGTACCTCACCAGTAGCCCTGAAGTCATTCAACGAATGATTGATCACTACGCAGCTAAGATTGAGAGTGCCGAAGAGGATATCGCGCTCGTCAAGCAAGATATCGAAGCAGACGCCGAGACGCTGATGATCAGTTATGGCATAACCTCGCGTTCTGTTGCCGTAGCTGTCAAAAAGATGCGTGAACAAGGATACAAGGTGTCATCGCTTACCGTGCAATCTCTTTATCCGGTACCAACAACCACACTCAGAAAAGCTCTAGTGGGCATCAAGAGGGTAATTGTCCCCGAGATGAATATGGGGCAATACATCCAGGAGATTCAACGCTTGATTCCTGCAGGGGTCAAAGTCGTTGGAGTAAACAAAATGGATACCACCTTGATATCGCCCGATGAGATTATTGAGCGAGGGATCTTGTCATGAGCGCCGCTATCGATACTTATTTGACCAATGAGATCGGTCCGCTACCTTTCTGTCCCGGATGTGGACATGACCCGCTGCTCAAAGCGTTGGACAAAGCGCTTGTTAAACTGCAACCGGATCCGGCCAAGACTGTTATTGTGACCGATATCGGTTGTATTGGGCTGTCTGATCGATACTTCACCACACACGGCTTTCATGGCCTCCACGGTCGTTCGATAACCTATGCGTGTGGTTTGAAGCTTGCGCGTCCTGAACTTACTGTCATCGTCCTGAAGGGGGATGGCGGCTGTGGGATAGGCGGCACTCATCTGTTGAATGTGGCACGCCGTAACATCGACATCACGCTGTTGGTGGCCAATAATTTCAATTACGGAATGACGGGCGGGCAGCACTCGGTATCGACGCCACTCGGTGGAATTACTTCGACAACACCAATGGGTAATCTCGAAGGCGTGATGGACCTCTGCGGAACCGCCATCGCTGCAGGTGCTGGATGGGCCTATCGTGGTACCACCTTTGATAAGGACCTCCCCGACCGTATCGCGGAAGCGATAACCCAAGCAGGGTTTTCAATGCTCGATATCTGGGAAATGTGCACCGCCTACTATCTGCCCCGCAATGAACTGAAAAAAAAGGATCTGGTTGACATCATGGGTCGGAACAACCTCAAGTACGGCCTAGTGGCCAACAATCCTCGTCCAGAATACGGCGCTCAATACCGCGCGACATATGTGGACACGACCACTCCCGAAAGCAAACCACGCACAATTGAAACCAAGTTTAGCAACAACGTCACGCGACAAACCGGCATCGTGATAGCGGGTAGCGCAGGCCAGAAGGTCCGCTCGGCCGCGGGATTGTTGGCGCAATCTTCGATGTATTCAGGGTTGAGTGCTACGCAGAAGGATGACTACCCCATTACAATCATGACCGGACATTCTGTCTCGGAAATAATTATCAGTCCTGAGCAAATTAATTACACAGCTATCGACACTGTTGACTACTTTGTTTTGGTATCGGAGGACGGATTAAAAAAGACAAAGTCCCGCATTGAACAACTTCCATCCACATGTACACTATATGTCGAAAAATCTCTCGAGCTGCCACACACAGATGCAGAAATTATTCGGTTACCGTTAATTGCTACTGCTAAGAAAGTTAATCGTCTATCTATTGGCATCTTAGCTCTGGCAGCACTCGTGAAAGACTCCGATATTATTAATCTAGATGCATTCGCCGAAGCGATAACAGCATTCCAAAAACCGGCGATAGCAGAGATAAGTTTGAGAGCACTGGAGGCGGGTTCAGCGCTGATTCAGGGCAGAGAAGCCATCAATAGATGAACACACCTCGGATATTTCACCATACAGGTGTGTCGACCCCTCTCTCCATGGCTCTTAGCGCCAATTGAAAAGAGTGGCCCAAGGGCTGCCAGATCCCGCTTAGCTGTCACCCCGTCCCTGATATTGCCTGAGCCGTTGTTTGATTCCAGCCGGGGTCTCATGTCGCCGTTGGGTATTAAGGTGTCTTGAAAACACCCTTTAATTCAGGCAAATTGTGTGTTGTAAAATTCACAAAGTTTATGGTGAAATGATTTTTAGGGAAAACAGGGGTGGTGTGCAACAGACAACAGCAAGGTTTCGGGTCCACTGATGTTGCAATCCCTCACATCTGCTAAAAGCAAATTCCTATCCTTCTTGCGCCAAGCTTGCTTGTGTGCAGAGGTCAGGTGATGTGATAGGCATCAATAGAATATCGAAGTCGTTCGGCACATTCGAGGCGCTGTCCGAATTTTCGCTTGATGTTAAGCAGGGTGAATTTATCACATTGCTGGGACCATCGGGTTGCGGCAAAACCACCTTGCTGAAGATCATCTCGGGATTCTTGGCGCCGACAACCGGGACCATCTCAATCAACGGCGAAGATGTCACTAACGTTCCTGCTGAATCTCGCGATACCGCCCTTTGCTTTCAATCCTATGCCTTATTTCCGCATCTCAGCGTGCTCGAAAACCTTGAGTTCGGCTTAAAGCAGAAAAAGATTCAACGTGATGAACGAAATAAGCGCGTAGAAGATGTTGCTACTAAGCTGGGTTTGAATGTGCAGTTGGACAAGCTGCCCAACCAACTGTCTGGTGGACAGCAACAAAGGGTATCATTGGGGCGCGCTTTGGTTATGCGGCCCAGTATTATCTTGTTTGATGAACCCCTGTCCAACCTCGACGCCAAACTCCGTGATCAGGTTCGTGTTGAAATTCGCCGTATTCAGCAAGATTATGGTCTGACGTCTATTTACGTCACACACGATCAGTCCGAAGCCCTTGCCATGTCGGACCGGATTGCGGTTCTGAACAGCGGAAAGATTGTTCAGGTCGATACCCCAGAACAGCTGTACGCATCGCCGCGAACCCGTTTTGTTGCTGATTTTATCGGCGGCGCAAATCTAATGACGGGACGCATTGTGGAGCAGAACGCATCTGGAAATGCCTCAATCGAGACCTCGCTTGGTCCGATGCAAGCCAATAAAGGAGCTGCTGATTTTGGTTCAGAAGTCTCTCTGAGTTGGCGTCCTGAGAGAGCGCAAGTTGGAGCAGGCCCTTACATGGGCAAGATCGTGCATCGTGCGTTTCAGGGCCAGTTCACCGATCTTCTGGTCGAGGGCAATGACCTTAGTTTCCGTATTCAGACCAGCGATGACATCTATCGGGTTGGGGATACGATTCAATTTTCCCTGAACCACGATGATGTGGTTCTGCTTGAGGACGAAGCGTGATCGCCCGCAAATGGCTTTTAGTTCTGGCGCTTTTGACGCCGGGGCTTGGGTTGATCTTGCTGTTGATTGGAATGGTGGTTTATATCGCAATCGCGCAGTCCTTCGGATTTTATGCGTTGCGCGGTGACAGCGCATTCAGCACTGAATTCTGGTCTGAAGTGTTGGGGCGGAAGCTGTTTTCGAAGGCGGTACGTTATTCGATTTACGTTGGCGTTTGGAGTGCGGTTCTTTCTATTGCGTTGGCCTATCCATTGGCCATCTGGCTTAGAAAACCCTTCCCGGGCTCAATCGGCATTGGGGCCATCCTCAAGGCCCCGCTTCTGGTTCACGGGCTTGTTGCGGCATTCTTGTTTATAAACGTCATTTCGTACAACGGTCTGTTGAACCAGGCCATGCAGGGATTGGGTATCTGGTCCGAACCCCGACGTCTTCAAAACGATTCCAACGCAATTGGTGTGCTTCTGTTGCAAACATGGAAAAATATGCCCTTTGCGCTGCTGCTGTTGGCCGGTGCGGTACAAAGCATCTCAGAAGATGTTTTGGATGCAGCCCGCGATATGGGCGCAGGAAGCTGGGCCAGGTTTCGCAAAGTGATTGCGCCCCTGACAGTCTCGGGAATGCAAGCAGCGATGGTTATCATTTTCATTGGAGCACTGGCTGATTTCACATTTCAAACCACCGTAGGACCGACCAACCTCCAGTCGATGGCTCAGCTGATGGTCAGCTTCAAGGTGCGCGGTGACTGGCATTCGGCAGCGGTGGTCGGTGTATCGCTGATGATCATCGCACTTGTCGGGTCTGCAGTTTTGGCGGTAGTAGCCCGCGCGGTCATGCGGGGCCGCATTCGATGAATCACGCGTGGCTGAACTCTATGCTTATGGCCATGGTCGTTGGCATCGCCTTCATCTGGCTGGCGATCCCTTTCACGATGGCGGTTCTTTGGTCACTTGTTGATCCGGTTGAACCATGGACCGCGGACAAATTGCTGCCGCCGACAATGTCATTCTATCGCTGGACCGATATGTGGGAGAATTCGTCGCTGAAATCCGCGTTGGTGTCGTCTTACACTCTTGCGCCAAGCGCGGCGATCCTGGCGCTGTCGCTGGCATTTCCAACGGCCTATGCCTTGGGCCGCATCAGCTTTCCAGGGCGCGAAACGGCCAAGCTTCTCTGCCTTCTTCCGCTAGTGGTGCCACCCTTCATCACGGCGATATTCTTTTCCTCTATACTTTTTCAGCTTGGCTTGAATACATGGCGTTTTGGCGCCATCGTTTTCGCCCATTCGATATTGTTCTTGCCCTACGCGATCCGTATTCTAACTGTCAGTTTCGAACAGGTGCGACAGGATCACATTGATGCAGCCCGCGACTTGGGGGCCAGCCCTTTTGCGCGTTTTCGCGTAGCTTATCTTCCAGCTCTCAGGCCCGGAATTTCGGCAACTTTGCTGATCGTCTTTATTCAGTCGATCGAAGAATTCGCCATCGCATTTATCATCGGCTCACCCGATATCGTCACAATACCCACACTTCTTTATTCAGCACTCGGCCAGGATTTTGTCCGCCCAAATGCCGCCGTGCTGTCCCTCATCCTCGTCGTCCCGAATGTCTTCTTGATGTTGATACTCGAACGGCTTATGAAGACCGCAAACCCAGCATTGTTATCTGGCAAAGGGTAGCGGGGATATCTAACCAACCTAAGGAGATTAAAATGTTAAAGAAATTATGTGCAACCGTTGCAACACTAGGGGTTCTGGCCTCACCACTTCAGGCTGGCGATCTATCCGGTATGAGCTGGGATGGAATTGTGGCCCAAGCCAAAGAAGAAGGGAAATTGACCTGGTACGTCTGGTATCTTCAGGATGATTTCCGCAGGGCCATGAAGTCATTCGAAGAGGAATACGGAATATCCGTCACAATTCCTGATGGCAACAATGCGGGCAATGCCGAAAAAATGCTTGCTGAGAAGGACCGCGATACTGGCGATATTGATGTATTCGCCTGGGGGTATGACAGCTTTGAAACAGTTGAGCTCAGCGCACTTTTCAAATCCCTTGGCACTTTGCCCGCCGACGATGGGCGCGTCTCGAAATTGGCCGGTGTTGACGGTGGCGAGCATGTACTGGCTTTTTGGGGCAACCAATCGGGGATCGCCTATGATCCGGCCAAAGTCAGTGCCGGTGACCTGCCACAATCTGTCGAAGATTTTGCTGCCTTTTGGGCCGCGAACCCCGGCAAATTCGGCTTCAACTATGAAAAAGGCGGCTCTGGCCCATCATTCTATCAAAACGTACTGCGCAATGTGGCCGGCACAGACTTCACCAATGGTGAAGTGTCTGACGAACGCTTGGCAGGCTTAAAGCCAGGTTTTGATTTCTTCAACAAACACGCCGCGAACTACATCATCACCGCCTCAAACGTTGATAATATTAACCGTGTCAGCGACAAGGAACTGTGGATGGCGCCGGCTTGGGAAGATCACCTTGCAGGGCTTCAAAATCGTGGTGAAGTGCGCAAAGAGATCAAGTTTTATATCCCTGAAATGGGCATGAACGGTGGTGGCAATGGAGTTGCCATTCCCCTAAACGCGCCGCATCCGGCGGCAGCCTATGTTTTTGTCAACTGGCTGACATCACCTGAGACGCAGACAATGTTCAACCGAGATTTTGGAACAGCGCCGATGAATGCAGCCGCTGACGATAGCGCAGCACTTGTGCCTAACGCACAGCGTGCTTTCCGTCAGCCCTGGGGCAAACAACCGTTCCGTAGCAAGGTCGAAGAAGCCTTTGTCGACAACGTGATTCTGGAACGCTAGGAGCGTTCGAACCACAGTCGCGGGGTCGGACCTTCCAACTGGCCCCGCGACACAGATATTGATCAAGCGATTGGTGCAACGAATAAAGTTGCATGCGACCCCCAAAACAAAGTCAAACGCCTGAAACAAGGCGTAGCCAAGCCCTCTCCTATCTTTCTGGGCGGAGCCTTTTATCCGAATTCCCAAAGGCCATCACTGACCCGGGGCAAGGTGGTAAATTCGATAAGGAGGGCAACGTGCTTCAACATCCGGGAAACACATTTCTGTGTCACATCGATCAGACTTCGGAATTCTATCAAGCACTTTGCGCTTTTCAAGATGACCTGAAAGCCGCTCAATTGGCCAATAACTACATTTTCCTACCTAAACCCAGTTTTCATATGACCGTGTTTTGTGGTGTCAGCGGATCGCCTTTGGGGGATGACGGTTGGCCCACTGGGATGCCGAATTCTGCCACGCTTGATCAAGTAACGCAGCAGTTTTCCAAACGGCTGTCAAACTGGAGCGGGCCAACTGAATTTATTGTCCGTGCTGACGGCATGTCGATGCCAGGAACAGTTCGAATGGTCCCTGCTACCCGCCGAGATGCCAAAATGCTGGCAAACCTCAGGTATAGCTTACAGGAGGCAACAGGCCTATATCGCGTCGATATTGATAGCTATGAATTTCATATCAGCCTGGGTTACTTGAAGCGCTGGTATTCTGAGAAAGCTTCAGAAGAAGCTATGAAAACAGCGGATCGACTGTTTTGCAAACACCTAGGAAACTTGAGTGAGCAGAAGTTGGATCCGGTAGAATTTTGCACATTCGAAACAATGCATCATTTCGAACGGATTCGGCTGCTTGGTGGATGAGTAGAGTACAATTTTGCACAGCAAAGTCAGTTCGGATGACGGGAGCAAGATTATCAGCGGTTATGGCATTTCCGACCCGCTGGTTTTTACAGAAATCTCAATTTTTTTCTGATTCCGGCTTCATCCAATGCCTGGATGAGAAAGTGAGCAGCTTGAGAATCTGTGATCACAGGGATTCCTTGTCCTATTGCCATCTGGTCGCTCTCTCAGCTTACTCAGATTACATCTGTTTTTGTATAATAATACTCCCGATTGAGTACCCCGCACCAAAGGAGCAGATTATCCCGAGATCTCCATTCTTGAGATCAGCATTATAGAGATGAAAGGCAATGATGGATCCAGCAGAACTTGTGTTTGCATAGTGGTTGAGGATGACAGGAGCCTCTTGTTCCGTTGGCTCTTTTCCCAGCACTTTTTTTGAGATCAGTCTGTTCATCGACAGGTTCGCTTGATGTAACCACATTCGACTGAGATCTGAAGTTTTGATGTTGAGCTCACCCAGATGGTCAGTGATCAACTGTGCCACCATCGGGCAGACCTCCTTAAATACTTTTCGTCCGTTCTGTTTGAAGAGTTTGTCCGGCTTTCCAATGCCAGCAGGATCGCAGCGATTGAGGAAGCCAAAATTATTTCGAATATTGTTTGAGTATTGGGTGCTTAGCTTGGTGCCGAGTATCTCCCATCGATGGTCAGAGAGCGCTTCACTCTCCCTCTCTAGAATAATCGCAGTACAGACATCGCCGAAAATGAAGTGGCAGTCACGATCTTCCCAGTCCAGATGGGCTGAGCAGATCTCAGGATTGACGACCAACACCCGACTTGCTGAGCCTGAGATAATCGCATTATAAGCGGCCTGCATGCCAAAAGTGGCAGATGAACATGCCACGTTCATATCGTATGCAAATCCTTGGGCCCCGATCGCCTCCTGAACCTCTATTGCCATAGCGGGGTAGGGGCGTTGCATATTTGAACAGGCGACAATAACGGCATCAATCTCTCCACCTTGACGATTTGCACCTTCAAGAGCCTGCTGAGCGGCGGCAACCGATATTTCGCACTGAAGTGACTGTTGATCATTGGTCCTCTCTGCTATTTGTGGCGCCATCACTTCGGGATCGAGGATGCCCCGTTTGTCGATGACGTAGCGTTTTGTGATTCCGGACGCCTTCTCAATAAACTCTACGCTCGACAGTGGTATGGCTTCTAGATCCCCTCGTGCAATTTGATCGTGATGTGAGGAATTGAACCGCTCAGCATACTTATTGAAACTCTCAACCAACTCTTCATTGGTGATCAGTTCGGAGGGGGTGAAGAGGCCTGTGCCGCTTATTACAATAGTAGGATTATTCATAGTGAAAATGGCGTCGAATCCGAGCTCAGTTTGCTACCGTTATTGACTTTCATACTAACACGCAATCGATGTTGGGCGATTGTAATGATCTGCATGCTGATTTTTACTTACCAAACAAAAGAATCATATTTGTTCATCTCTCTAGACTGCGATATTGTGCAATGTGTAATGGAGGTCGCAAGGTACAACGATGATCAGAACAGTTAACACAAGTTTCTCCACTATGCACTGGATGGCAGTGATGACAGGGTTGGGATTCAGTGTTCAGTGTTCAGTGTTCAGGCGCTCGCTCACACACCGAGGCCCTGGTGAGTGCAACCACTCCAGGATTAAGTTATTTAAATTGTTATGAGAGATGAGATGAAAGAAGATACTGAGGGGACCGTTGAGCCTGTAGCAGGAAAAGAAAACCTGATCTGGATCGATCTTGAGATGACAGGCCTTAATCCTGATAGCGACAGGATCATTGAGATTGCAACGATTATTACCGACAGCAACCTTGAAATGGTTGCTGAAGGCCCTGTCATTGCACTCCATCAGTCCAAAAGCAGGCTTGATGGGATGGATGAGTGGAATACGCGCACCCACTCAGCGACCGGTCTGGTTGACCGGGTTCGCCAATCTCAGATAAGTGAACAGCAGGCTGAACAAATGACGCTTGATTTTATTAAGCAGCATGTTCCCAGGGGGGGATCACCTCTTTGTGGAAATTCAATTTGCCAGGATCGAAGATTTCTCTATCGGTATATGCCTGAGCTGGAATCCTATCTTCATTATCGCAATCTCGATGTGAGCACACTGAAGGAGTTGGCCAAACGCTGGAATCCGCAGGTTCACGATGCTTTTGTCAAAAAAGGGGTTCATAAGGCTCTTGATGATATTCGTGAGTCGATCGAGGAGTTGCGTCACTACCGAAGTCGGTTTTTACGTAATAGTTGAGTTCCCAATAATCTCTATCGTCATCACAAGCTCTTCTGAAGAGAGTGGCTAGAGATGTTGGTCGAGGGCCCAGAGAGCATGTTCACGGACAATCTCAGAGGGGTGCTGGCTTCTTGACTTGAGGGCATTGAAGATCTGATCTGATGGTGGGGCATTACCCAGGGCAACGGCAATATTTCTTAACCATCTGATGTGGCCGAGTCGCCTGAAGACTGAGCCCTCAGTTCTCTTTAAAAAGAGTTCCTCTGACCATGAAAAAAGTTCTACCAGAGTGGAGTGATCAAGTTGATGGCGTGGGAGAAAGTCCGGTTCATCGGAAGTTTGAGCAAACCGGTTCCAGGGACAGACCAGCTGGCAGTCATCACAGCCATATATCCGGTTGCCGATGGAAGAGCGGTATTCAATTGGGATAGAGCCGTGAAGCTCAATCGTCAGGTAAGCGATGCAGCGTCTGGCATCAAGTTGATAAGGGGCGACAATGGCGGTGGTCGGGCAGGCTTCAAGACATCGAGAGCAATCACCACAGTGTGGTTGAACAGGCTGATCTGGAGGGAGAGGGAGGGTGGTGTAGATCTCACCAAGAAAAAACCACGAACTACACTCCTTACTGAGCAGATTGGTATGTTTGCCCACCCAGCCCAGGCCGGCCTTCTCGGCGAGAGATTTTTCGAGCACCGGAGCACTGTCGCTGAAGACACGATGGCCACATTCACCTACCTCAGCCTCAATTCGTGAACTGAGTTTGGCAAGTCGCTTTTTGACTGTCTTGTGGTAGTCACGACCAAGTGCATAACGGGCAATATAGCCTTGTTCAGGGTTTGAGAGTGATTTCTGTGCAACTCCAGTGGTTGTAGAGAGGTAGTTCATCCTGCAGATAATCACGCTCTTGGTCCCAGGAATCAGCTCAGCAGGGCGGGATCTTCTGATCCCGTGTTTTTCCATATAATCCATCTCGCCGTGAAAACCCTGTGAGAGCCACCCATTGAGCTCATTTTCTGCTTTGCCCAACGCGGTGTTAGAGAAGCCAATAGATTGAAAACCGAGCGCTCTCCCCCAATGTTTTATTTTGAGGGGGAGATCATCCGGATCTTTCAGGTTATTATTGGTTTGTTTCACATTCACAGAGCACTATCATACCGGTGATGACAGATCTCTCCCACATCAACCCAAAACTTCATCTTTTCACTGCGGATCAGGTTCGCAGGCTTGAATCGATCGCTATTGATGAGTTTGAGATTTCTGCTTTAACACTGATGGAGAGAGCCGGTGCTGCTGCTTTTTCAGTGCTCAACCGCCATTGGCCAGACCTTAAACGTCTTGTTGTCGTCTGTGGCCCGGGAAATAATGGTGGGGACGGCTATGTAGTGGCCCGCCTTGCTGCTGAGAGTGGAATAGAAGTTACCCTGGTGGGGTACTCAGAGCCCAAGAGTGATGAAGCGCGAGAGGTTCGTGATCAGGCCGAGAAGGCAGGCCTTGAGCTCCAGCCGGCGACCACTGAAGCTCTCTGTCGGGGTGAGGTTATTGTTGATGGCCTGTTGGGCTCAGGTCTCACCCGCCCTCCCGAGGGGCCGGTGAGGGAAGTCATCAGTCTGATCAACAAGTGCGGCACCCCAGTGCTCTCGCTGGATATTCCTTCAGGGCTTGAGAGTGATACCGGCGCCACACCGGGGAGAGTGGTAAAAGCGGATGTCACTGTTACCTTTATTGGGTTCAAGCCTGGATTATTTACCGGTCGTGGACGAGAGTTTTGTGGTGAGTTGCATCTTTCAGCGCTCGAAGTCCCCCAACAGGCCTATGATCGCGTCACCCCAACGGCACGATGTCTGAGTGATGATCAGATAGCCGCTTCTCTTCCCCATCGACCACAGGATGTCCATAAGGGTCAGGTCGGACGGCTGTTGGTTGTCGGCGGAGATATCGGAATGTCAGGGGCTGTCACTATGGCAGGTGAAGCGGCATATCGGGTAGGGGCCGGTTTGGTGACCCTTGCAACCCGGCGAGAACATGCGGCACAGATTGGGATCCATCGACCAGAACTGATGACCCGGGGAGTTGAAGACAGAACAGCACTTGGAGTGTTGATTGATGAGGTTGATGCGGTTGTCGCCGGGCCGGGACTTGGAAACGGGGAGTGGGCCGCTGAGATGTTGGAACAGCTCCTGGAGTGCGACCTCCCCCTGGTTATCGATGCTGATGGATTGAACCAGCTGGTAAAGCTTGGAGGCCACAACAGTGCTCATTTGCAGCGTCAGAACTGGATCTTAACGCCTCATCCCGGAGAGGCAGGAAGACTGCTCGACTGTGTCAGTGGTGAGGTACAAAATGATCGGTTCGCTTCAATGGAGGCCATTCTCAGGCGATTTGGTGGGGTCTGTGTGTTGAAAGGTTCAGGGACACTGGTGGGACAACAAGAGCAACTTCCACTGTTGTGTCAGCGTGGTAATTCCGGAATGGCATCTGGAGGTATGGGGGATGTACTCTCAGGAGTGATCGGTGGTCTACTGGTTCAGGGAATGACCCCACTGAACGCAGCCTCGGCGGGGGTGTGGTTACATGCGCTGGCGGCTGATTCCAGTGCTGAAGAAGAGGGTGAAATTGGGATGGTGGCACTCGATCTTATGGCTGGAATCCGGCGGCATCGAAATCGTCTTGTCGGCCTGGAGTCGGATTTGGGCAAGACCGAATGAGGGTGGTGGGTGAGTCAGAGATGGTGGGGTTGGGCCGTCGTTGGGCCAGGTGCCTGCAGCCAGGAACCGTTGCCTCATTCAGAGGTGATCTTGGTGCAGGAAAAACCACCCTTGTAAGAGGGCTGTTAGAGGGGCTTGGCTACAAAGGCATTGTTCGGAGTCCAACCTTTACCCTGATTGAAAGCTATACAATTGCCGACATATCAATCCACCACTTTGATCTCTATCGTGTTGAAGATCCAGAAGAACTTGAACTGATTGGCTGTCGTGATTATCTCAATAACCAGGATATCTGTCTTGTTGAATGGCCTGACAAAGGGGGGGATCTGTTCTCCAGTCCGGCCATTGCTTTTGAAATCAGCCATACAAAAGAAGGCCGTGATGTGGCGTACCGGTTGTTTAGAGATGATCCGTGTTGGACGGAAAATGAGGGCTTGTAAGAGTTGAACTCAAGAATCTCTTTCATCGTCTTGATGGTGGTGCTTCTTGGCTGGGGAGATATTGCCTCTGCAGATTCAGTCTCGTTGACCAATCTGCGGTTTTGGCACGCGCCAACCCGAACTCGTCTGGTGTTTGATCTGGATGGGCCTGTCAGATACAAAGTATTTCGCCTGGAAAATCCTTCACGACTTGTGGTTGATTTTGATCGGGCACGCTTTAATGGCGAACTTCCTTCAAACCAAAAAGCCGGACCCTTTATTAGCAAGGTAAGAAAGGGGGTGCCTTCGCCGGAGAAGTTGAGAATTGTCCTCGACCTTGATTTACCGTTAAAGGCCAGCGTGTTCTCTCTCCTGCCAAATGATGTTTATGGTTATCGGTTGGTGATTGACTTAAACCGCATCGCAACACCTGTGGCCCGCGCTGACCCCTCTGGAAAATCGTCGCAGACCACTGAAGGAGATGCGGGTGATTTTGTGGTGGTGATCGATGCCGGCCATGGCGGTGAAGACCCGGGTGCCATTGGTTCACGCCGAACTAGAGAGAAAAATGTTGTATTGGCTATTGCCAAAGAGCTCAAGCAACAGTTGGATGCCCTTCCAGGAGTAAGGGGGGTGTTAACCCGAAAGAGTGATTACTACATCAGCCTGCGCAGGCGCACCACCCTGGCAAGAAAATATAAGGCTGATATTTTTATCTCTATCCATGCCGATGCTTTTCCCAAAAAACAAGTGAGAGGGTCCTCGGTCTTTGCACTCTCTCGTCGCGGGGCCTCTAGTGAGACAGCCCGCTGGTTGGCGAAAAAGGAGAACTCGGCCGACCTTGCGGGCGGCGTCAGTATCGCTGATAAGGACGATCAGCTCGCAGAGGTCCTTCTTGACATGTCAATCACCAAGACAATCAATGACAGCATTGTGCTTGCCTCGAATGTGTTAAAGGAGCTCGCAAGAATTGGAAAGGTGCATAGCCGATATGTTGAGCAAGCTGGATTTGTTGTTCTTAAATCACCGGATATTCCATCGATTCTGGTAGAGACGGCTTTTATTACCAATCCGACCGAAGAGAAGTTGTTAAATTCAAAATCCCATCAGAAGCAAATTGCAGGGGCAATCCGCAAAGGGGTTCAGCGTTATATGAGACTACACGCCTCCAACAGGAGCGGATAGCTTCCCCTGGAATTGAATGGGCACAGGTACTAAAGAGATCAGTAATGACAATCAATAGACCGATAATTCAATTGGAGCCGCAACTGGTCAACCAGATTGCTGCAGGAGAGATTGTTGAACGTCCTGCTTCGGTGTTGAAAGAGCTAATGGAAAATGCATTTGATGCCGGCGCCGACAAAGTGGCGATAACGGTTGAAGAGGGGGATGTAGGCTCACTCACAGTGACAGATAATGGTCGCGGAATTCCAAAAGAAGAGATCAGCCTGGCTCTTTCAAGGCATGCCACAAGCAAAATCAAAAGTATGGAAGAGCTTGAGGGTGTGGCGACCATGGGGTTTCGAGGTGAGGCACTTCCAAGCATCGCTTCTGTTTCACGGCTTAAGCTAAGCACTCGCATTGATGAAGAAAAAACAGGTTGGGAGCTCAATCTGGAGGGAGGGGAAGCGCTGGCGCCCATGCGACCGGTTGCCCGGATATCGGGGACCACCATCGAAGTCAGGGATCTTTTTTTCAACACCCCTGCAAGACGAAAGTTTCTGAGGAGTGAATCAACCGAGGTTCGACATCTTGAAGAGGTCGTCAGGAGGCTTGCGCTGAGTCGTTTTGATGTCGATATTGAGATCGCTCGGGGGAAGAAAATCACCCGGTATAAGGGAGCAGCAGAGAGTCCACAAAGGCGCATTCGCGAGGTGTGTGGCCGGGAATTTTTTGAACAAAGTTTGCCAATAGAGTTTAATTCCGGAGCCATCCACCTCTATGGCTGGGTAGGACATCCTACCTTCTCCCGCAGTCAGCGTAACCTCCAATATCTCTATGTTAATAATCGAAATGTATCGGATCGCATGATCTCTCATGCCGTGCGACGGGCCTATCAGGATGTTCTCTATCACGGCAGACATCCGGCCTATGCTCTTTTTATTGATATTGATCCAAAAAGAGTTGATGTCAATGTGCACCCAACAAAGAGCGAGATTCGTTTCAGAGAGGGGCGAGCCGTCTATGACATTGTTTTCAATGAGATCGAGTCGGTTATCTCCCAGCCACTCTCAAAGAGAAGAGAGGGCGAGCGGGAGGGTGAATCAACCCCTCGATTCAACCCTGCAGGAGGAGGGAAGGGGGCCTTCAGGCCAACATCAATGCACCATACCCCTGGTGCCCAGAGGCATCTGAAGCTTGAGGTAAGAGAGGAGCGGGCCCTCTATAGTGATCTTCTGGGTGGTAGTGATGCAGAATCAGATTCAGCCCAAATTGATGGCGAAGGCATACCTGTTTTGGGGTATGCATTGGCACAACTTCATGGTGTCTATATTCTCGCTCAAAATAGTGAAGGCCTGATTCTTGTCGATATGCATGCCGCTCATGAACGGATCACCTATGAGAGATTAAAAAGAGCCACTGCTGAATCGACGATGCAAGTTCAGCCTCTACTGGTTCCAATAACGTTCAGGGCTTCACCTGCTGAAGTCGCATTGGCAGAAGAACAGATAGAGGTCATCACCAGCCTGGGATTTGATCTCTCCCAACTTGATCAGCAGACGCTGGTGGTACGTCATGTTCCTGCTCTGCTGGGCGATACCGATATTCCTTTGGTGCTCCATGACCTTCTCTCTGACCTGGCAACCCATGAGATGACTCAAGAGGTCGACAAGCGCATCAATTCGCTACTCTCAACTATGGCTTGTCATGGTTCAGTCAGGGCAAATCGTGACTTAACCATTCCAGAGATGAATGCATTGTTGCGGGTGATGGAGGAAACTGACAAAAGTGATCAGTGTAACCATGGCAGACCCACCTGGATTCAGGTGTCAATGGAAGAGTTGGATGGTTGGTTTAGTCGAGGGCGTTAAGCTCTGGCCGGATGGTAATAATGGATGAATCACCATTGGTAATCTTCCTCATGGGTCCTACGGCATCTGGGAAGACTGAACTGGCGCTCTCGCTCTATCGGCAATACCAACTGGGCCTGATTAATGTTGATGCCTCACAAATCTACACCGGGATGGATATTGGCACAGCAAAACCAGACAGGGCCCTGCTCAAACAAGTGCCGCACTCTCTTATCGATATCCGGGATCCCGCTGAATCTTACTCGGCAGCTGATTTTCGGCAAGATGCTCTTGGTGCAATCTCAGCTATTATCAAAGAGGGAAAAACCCCACTTCTGGTTGGGGGCACGATCTTCTATTTTCATGCATTGGAATATGGTCTCTCACCACTCCCTCCGGCAGATCCTGAGCTGAGAGCTGAAATAACCAAAGAGGCTGAAGATGTGGGGTGGCCGCAATTGCATGAGCGTATTGCTGCAATCGATCATGAGGCCGCAAAAGCAGTTCATCCTCATGATGGACAACGTATCCAGCGGCTTATAGAACTCTATCAACTGACCGGTGAACCCCCCTCTCAACTCAGGGCCAGACAACAAAGATCACCACTGCCTTTTCGGATCCTGAAACTGGCTATTTTTCCTGAAGATCGGGAGGTCCTTCACCGCAGGATTGAGGATCGGTTTGATCTGATGCTTCGGGAGGGGTTGATTGATGAGGTCAGGATGTTGAGAGAGCGGAAAGATTTATCGATGGAGATGCCGGCAATGAAAATGGTCGGATATCGCCAAGTCTGGGAGCACCTCGAGGGATTTTTTGGTTATAATGAGATGCGCTTGAGGGCTATTGCTGCGACACGACAACTTGCAAAGCGCCAGATTACCTGGCTGAGAAAGTACCAGGGTGCAGAATATGTAGATGGTGATAATCAGATTCTTCTACAGAAAGCCTCTTGCGAGATTGATAGAGCGATTAATAAATAACTAAATTAATCAAAAATATAAAACTAAATCCTAAACTATAGGATTATAATTACTACTACCACAAGGGAGGCAAATAATGGCTCAACAGAAAGCCGCAGCTCTTCAGGATCCTTTTCTTAATGTATTGCGTAAAGAGCGTATTCCCGTTTCTATTTTCCTCATCAACGGTATCAAGCTTCAGGGGCATGTAGACTCGTTCGATCAATTTGTCGTTTTGCTGAGAAACTCGGTCAGCCAGATGATCTATAAACATGCAATTTCAACCATTGTTCCGGCAAAAGCAGTGAAACTGCCCATGGATGATGATTGCGAAGATGAACCAGACGAAGGAAATAGTTGATCTCAACACGCTTTGAACGCCCTGTTGGGAGGGGAAATCCGAAGCTGAGTTCTTCCTGATGCGGCGCCGTGCTGATCTGGCACTGGAAAGTGCCGCCCGTGAATTTGGTGAGCAGAGGGATGATTTTCTTGATCGGGCGGTCCTGGTTTACCAGGGCCGCTCAGACAACAGTGATCCCCTGTCAGAACTACGTCAGTTGGCCGAGTCAGCAGGGGTTGAAGTTGTTGCTGAAATCATCAGCCGGCGGGAGTCACCCAATCCTGCGACGTTCATCGGCTCTGGAAAGGTCGAGCAGATAAAGGATGAAGTGGTGCTCTCAGAGGCCAGTCTGGTGGTCATCAACCATGCGATAACCCCTCTTCAGGAGAGAAATCTGGAGCGAACCCTGGAGTGCAGGGTCCTCGATAGAACCCGCCTGATTCTGGATATTTTTGCTCAACGAGCCGCTACTCATGAAGGGAAACTGCAGGTTGAACTGGCTCAACTGCGTTATCTCTCTACCCGATTGGTCCGTGGATGGAGCCATCTGGAGAGGCAGAAAGGGGGAATTGGGCTTAGAGGACCAGGCGAGACTCAGCTGGAGACGGACCGCAGGCTGATCGGAAAGCGTATCAGCACCCTGATTCGTCGACTTGAACGTATTCGACGCCAACGAGAGCTGAGACGACGATCCCGTAGAAAGGTCCCAGTACCCACAATTTCATTGGTGGGCTATACCAATGCAGGAAAATCAACCCTCTTTAATCGATTAACGGAAGCGAATGCCTTTGTTGCTGATCAGGTATTTGCCACACTCGATCCGACAATGCGGCGTATCGATATAGAAGGGTTTGGTGAGGCGATCATTTCAGATACTGTAGGGTTCATTCGGGATCTTCCTCACGGTCTGGTCTCCGCCTTTCATGCGACCCTTGAGGAGGTGAGCCATGCAGACCTTCTGATTCATGTGGTGGATGCGACTGATCCTGATCGTGGCGAGATGATGGCTGCAGTCAATCAGGTGCTCGATGAGATTGATGCCAATCAAATCCCTACCATCATGGTCTATAATAAAATCGATCTGGGTGAGAGAGACTCTGATATTGAACAGGGGAGAGAGGGGCGCATACAGAAAGTATGGCTTTCTGCTGTAAGCGGAGAAGGTATTCCCCTCCTCCTGCAGGGGATAGCAGACCACCTGGGCTCAGACCGGCGACAGTTTCGACTACGCCTCCCTGTTTCAGCCTCCCGTCTGAGGGCTTCGCTCTATCGACGGGGGAGTGTGGTGACTGAGGCATTTACTGATGAGGGAGATTCCCTGCTCGAACTCAATCTTGATTCCGGGGATATTGGATGGCTGGAGCAGCAGGAAGAGCTCAACAGCGGCTCCACCCTCGAGAGTATTGCCGCAACAACTCAGGGGTAATTTTTTCTACGAACATGTTAAACTTAGCGTGTTTGGCGACTAATGTAGGTCGTCTTTTATAAGCACTAGAGGAATCTAATCAATGCCATGGAATCAACCTGGGTCTGGCGGTGATAACGGCCAAGATCCGTGGGGAAACAAACGAGGGGAACAGGGGCCTCCTGATCTTGATGAAGTAATACGAAACCTCCAGAAGAAGTTCGGAGGACTCTTCGGGCGTCGAAGCGGAGGGGGTGGAAATGGGAGTGGCCAATCCGGTGGTAAAGGTCTGCCCTCTCTTCCAGGTAAATCTGCGCTAATGGTTGTAGTGGTCATAATCGTTGGGGGATGGCTAGCCAGCGGCTTTTATACCGTTGAACAAGGTGAAAATGGTGTCGTGCTCCAACTCGGAAAGTTCAAAGAGACTACCCAGGCAGGACTCCATTGGCGGTTTCCCATCCCGATAGAGACTGTAGAAGTCATCAATGTCCAGAAAGTAAATACGGTGGAAGTGGGTTATCGTGCCAACAATCGTACACGACAGGCAACCTCTGTATTACGTGAAGCGTTGATGCTGACCAAGGATGAAAACATCATTGATATCCATTTCGCCGTTCAGTTTGATGTCAAAGATCCCACACGACTTCTCTTTAATGTATCCGAACCCGTCGCAACTGTGGTTCGGTCAGCAACAGAGAGTGCCGTACGCCAGATCGTCGGGCGTAACACCATGGATTTTGCTATTACCGCGGGTCGTGCCGAGATTGCCCAGGAGACAAAGGTGTTACTACAGCAGATACTCGATCGTTATCAGACCGGCCTCAATATCAGGGCAGTAGAGATGCAGAATGCACAGCCTCCCTCACAGGTAAAAGATGCTTTTGATGACGCAGTAAGGGCGCGGGAAGACGAGGAGCGGATCAAGAATGAGGCAGAGGCTTATGCCAATGACATTATCCCTCGCGCCCGTGGTAAGGGTGCCAGGATTACCCAGGAAGCAGAAGCTTACAAGGCGAGTGTTGTAGCCCGGGCCAAAGGTGAGGCCTCACGATTTGAACAGGTGCTTACAGAATATCAAAAGGCGCCTGAGGTCACACGGGATCGCCTCTATCTTGAGGCAATGGAGGAGGTGCTGGCGAACTCCAGCAAGCTGATGATTGATCAGAAGGGGGGTAATAATGTGATCTATCTGCCCCTTGATCAGCTGATGAGACAGCGTGCTGGCCAGGGTGCTGAATCAGGATTCACCCAATCTCTCTCCACTTCCTCTTCAGGAAGTAGTGATTCAACAACAGACAGCAGTCGAAGCAGAGGTAGTCGCTCAGCACTGCGTGAGCGGGGGGATAACTGATGAGTACCAAAAGTGTATTGGGATTGTTGGTTCTGGTCATCACCGCCACTCTGTTATATGGATCTATCTATACGGTGGATGAGCGCGAAAAGGCTCTGGTCTTCCGCTTTGGTGAGATTGTAAGGTCAGACGATATGCCTGGAATCCATCTCAAAGTGCCCTTCATCAATAATGTGAGGTACTTTGATGCCCGGATCCAGACCATGGATGCCGAACCAGAACTCTACATGACCACTGAGAAGAAAAACCTGGTGGTTGACTCATTCGTCAAATGGCGGGTAAGAAATGTCCCCAAGTATTATGTGACAGTGGGCGGTTTGCCCACCAATACTCAAGCCCGCCTCGCTCAACGAGTGAATGACAGCTTAAGGCGTGAATTTGGCCGACGTAATGTCCAGGAGGTGATCTCTGGTGATCGTGCTGAAATAATGAGTGTTGTCAGAAAAGCGATTGATGATGAGGCCAAGGAGATTGGCATCGAGGTAGTCGATGTTCGACTAAAACGTGTTGATCTTGATCCTGCGGTAAGTGAACGCGTCTATAGTCGTATGGAAGCCGAGCGCGCCCGGGTTGCCAAGGAGTTGCGTGCTCGAGGTGCAGAGGCGGCAGAACGGATTCGAGCAGATGCCGATCGACAACGGGAGATAACAGTAGCGAATGCAGTCAAAGATGCAGAGATTCTAAGAGGTGAGGGCGATGCTGAGGCAACCGCCATTTTTGCTGATGCATTCTCGAAAGATTCAGAGTTCTACCGGTTTTATCGAAGCATCAATGCCTATCAAGAGACCTTTCGTGAAAAGAGTGATCTGTTGGTGGTTGAACCCAATTCTGAATTCTTCCGTTACTTCAAAAAGTCAGATGGAGCTATTGATCGTTAGCAGCTGAAGGGGGAATGATGGATTGGCAGAATCTGCTGACAGCGCTGGCACTCATGCTGGTGCTGGAAGGAATCATCCCTTTTCTGAATCCCGGAGGCTTGCGGCGGGCATTTGATCTTATGAACCAGCTTTCAGATTCACAACTTCGATCAGTTGGATTGGTGTTGATGGTGGTTGGCGTCTTGCTTCTCTACTTCATCAGGTGAATTCAGATGAATGGGCTGAGGAACGACCCGTCATCACCATGAGGAGCCTATCTTATGATGAATTTAAATCGGTGGGTATTGCCGGAAGGCGTTGAAGAACTTCTGCCTGATGAAGCGTGGCGAATGGAAATGCTTCGGAGCGAGGCATTAGGGCACTTAAGCTCTTCCGGTTATGAACTCGTGGTACCCCCCCTTATCGAGTATCTTGATTCCCTGCTTACCGGAACGGGCGAGGACCTGGAGATCCAGACCTTCAAGGTTATAGATCAGCTGAGTGGGCGAACCATGGGGGTAAGGGCTGATATGACTCCACAAGTGGCACGCATTGACGCTCACACCATCAAGAATGACAAGGTGAGTCGTCTCTGTTATGTGGGCCCAACACTGACCACCCGCCCTCAGGCCCCGGCGGGAACCCGAGAGCCCCTTCAGTTGGGCGCAGAGCTTTTTGGCTGTTCTTCACCTGAGGGAGATGGCGAAGTTATCCAGCTTATGGTCGACATCTTGAAAATGTCCGGAGCAGGGAGTATTCATCTTGATCTGGCCCATGTTGGCGTTGTCCGCCAATTGATGGCTAAAGCAGACCTTGAAGCAACCACACAAGCCGCACTCTTTGATGCACTGCGGAGAAAATCAGAACCGGATATTCAGCTCCTGAACAGAGAAGGGTTGTTATCCGACCACTGGAGTGAGTGTTTTATTGGCCTTGTTTCGATGCATGGACCGATTGAGCAACTGACTGAGATTACCGCCCCTCTGAGCACACTTGAACCACCCATCAGGGCGGTCGATGAGGTGCTTACAACCCTTAAGAAAGTGGCCGATCTGGTGTCGGTTCTGCTGCCTGATATAGCCGTTGGTTTTGACCTCACAGAACTCAGGGGTTATCGCTATGAAACGGGTGTGGCCTTTGCCGCCTATCTTGAAGGAGAGGGCGAGGCCATCGCACGTGGTGGTCGTTATGATGATATCGGCGAGGTGTTTGGCCACCCTCGTCCCGCGACCGGATTTAGTACAGATTTAAGACGCCTGCTTCGTGCAGGAGGGGGGGGACAAAGAGCGGATTTAGATGTCATTTGTGCCCCCTATGGAACAAGCCAGGCACTTCACACTGCAATTTTGAAACTAAAAGCCGAAGGTAAACGAGTTGTCTATGTAATGCCGGAATCTTCCCCGCAGTCAATGAAAACCATCGGCAACCATCAACTGATCGAGATGGATGGCAAGTGGCAGGTCATTCCACTTCAAGAGTGATTAAAGTAACCCGCTGATGCTAAAGGAATTAATTCAAAGATGAGCGGAACAAATGTGGTGGTGATCGGAACCCAATGGGGGGATGAAGGCAAGGGCAAGGTTGTCGATCTGCTGACAGATCGCGCCTCCGCAGTCGTTCGCTTTCAAGGCGGGCACAATGCGGGACATACCCTGGTCATTGATGGTGAGAAGACCGTTTTACATCTGATTCCCTCTGGAATTCTGAGAGATGGAGTAATGTGCCTGATTGGCAATGGGGTGGTCCTGGCTCCCGATGCGCTCTTCAAGGAGCTGGCCATGCTTGAAGCAAGCAATGTACCCGCCCGTGAACGACTTCGCATCAGTGAGGCGTGTCCTCTCATCCTTCCCTATCACATCGCCCTGGATCAGGCTCGGGAGTGTGCTCGTGGAAAAAAAGCGATCGGCACAACAGGCCGTGGCATCGGCCCCGCCTATGAAGACAAGGCCTCTCGAAGAGGAATCCGCCTTGGCGATCTTTTCGATCCTGACCGTTTTGCTGCTCGTCTTGGCGAGGTAATGGAGTATCATAATTTCACACTCACAGCCTACTTCAAGACAGATCCAGTTGATTACCAGGAGGTGCTTGATGGCTCACTGGCGATGGCTGAAGAGCTAAAAGTCCTGGTTGCCGATATTCCCTTTCTTCTGCACCAGTACCATCTTAAAGATCAGAATATTATGTTTGAGGGAGCACAGGGGACGCTGCTTGACATCGATCACGGGACCTATCCCTATGTTACTTCATCGACCACCACCGCGGGTGCTGCCGCTGCGGGAAGTGGTTTTGGCCCTCGACACCTTGACTATATCCTTGGTATTACCAAGGCCTATACCACCAGAGTAGGTTCGGGACCCTTTCCCACAGAGCTCTATGACGGAGTGGATCTTGATCACCCGGCAGGTCGCCATATGGCAGAAAAAGGTCATGAGTTCGGGGCCACCACAGGGCGCCCTCGGCGTTGTGGCTGGTTTGACGCCGTTGCCATGAGGCGTTCTGCTCAGATCAACAGCCTGTCGGGACTCTGCATCACTAAGCTGGATGTACTCGATGGTATTGAGAAGCTGAAGATAGGGGTGGGCTACCGTTATCAGGGTGAACTCCGTAATACCCCTCCGGTCGGAGCTGATGCCTTCTCGGAGTGTGAGGTTATCTATGAAGAGATGCCGGGCTGGAGCGAGCCTACAGCAGGTATTCGTGACTATGATCAATTGCCGGCAGGTGCGAAAGGCTACCTGAAGCGACTTGAGGCTCTGTGTGAGGTTCCGATTGATATTATCTCGACGGGACCGGACCGAGTTGAGACCATTGTTATAAGAGACCCCTTTGGGTAAAGGTATCCCAGAGGAGAACATCTCATTTCGAGCATATTGAGAGACTTTATAATAAGGAGTCTATTGTGAAGCAGATCAGCTGGGGTGATTTTGAACAGGTTGAACTTCGAGTGGGGGTGGTTGCAGACGTCAAGCCTTTTCCCGAGGCCAAGAAGCCGGCTTATAAGATATGGGCCGACTTCGGGGAGGAGATCGGGGTTAAGAAATCAAGCGCCCAGATCACAGACCACTACACCCCAGAAGAGTTGATTGGACGCCAAATTGTAGGGGTGGTCAACTTCCCTCCCCGGCAGATCGGTCCTTTCATGTCGGAGTTTCTGGTGACTGGATTTATCGATAGTGGGGGTGCGGTGGTTCTGGCGAAGCCAGAGCGGCCAGTACCTTTGGGTTCAAAGTTGTGCTGATAGTAAAATTTTTCGTGTGGAAAAGGAGAGGTTGTGTTAATTTTTCGTCTTGGAGGCTCAAATAAGGTTCCAGAAAAAGAGAGCCAGTCTGAGTTAACAAGATAACACTTAATTATAGGAGGAAATGGAAGATGAATTTATTGTCCAAATATGCAGCTACAGGAATCGTCTTGGCTGCAATCACAACAAGTCCCGTCTCTGCGGCGGGCACGCATCCGGTGACCGGAGAAGCACTGGCCGCTGATCAGACATTCACCTACCGATTGCTCGATGAGCACAGTTCGGTCGATCCTCAGATTGTTGAAGATGTGAACGGTTCTGAACTGGTTCGAGATCTCTTCGAAGGGTTGATGAATCAAAATGCAGCGGGAGAACTGGTTCCCGGCGTAGCGACCCATTTTGAAACCAACGATGCCAAGAATGTCTATACCTTCCACCTGCGGGATAATGCCAAGTGGTCTGATGGAAAACCGGTTACGGCTCATGATTTTGTTTTTGCCTGGCGCAGACTGGCTGATCCCGAAACCGCTTCACCCTACTCCTGGTTTGCCGATCTGATGTCGATCGAAGGGGTGGGCCCGGTAATGAAAGGGGAAGCCTCTCCCGACACACTCGGCGTCCGCGCAGTGGATGATCATACCTTGGAGGTGCGTCTGACGGCTTCACTGCCCTATTTCCCGGCAATGACGACCCATGCAAGCACCTTCCCGTCACCGAGCTGGACGATCAAGGCTCATGGCAAGGAGTGGACAAAACCAGGGAATATTGTCTCAAATGGTGCCTACATCCTGACAGAGCATGTTCCTCAGGAGCGGTCCGTGCGTGAGCGTAATCCAAGTTACTGGAACAATGGAGCCACTATTCTTGAAAAGGTGGTGTCACTTGTCATCAACGATGAAAATACGGCACTGACCCGATACTTAGCAGGAGAGCTCGACAAGACAGAAATTCCTGCCGGCCAGTATCCTCGGTTGAGCAAAGAGCATCCAGACCAGGCAAAGTCCTTTCCGCGTCTGTGTAACTACTACTACACCTTCAACCTCTCCGATTCAGGGCCCAAGGCATTCAAGGATGTAAGGGTGAGAAAGGCGCTCTCATTCGCGCTTGACCGTAACATTATCACTGACGATGTCTTACAGGGTGGTCAGTTCCAGGCCTATACCTTTACTCCGGCGGCAACCGCCAACTTTGATGTTCCAGATGTTGACTTTGCCGGCCTGACCCAGGCTCAGCGGGATGCCAAAGCGACTGAGTTGATGGCGGCTGCGGGTTACGGTTCCGACAACCCACTCAAGTTCAAAATGCTCTACAACACTTCTGAGGGTCACAAGAAGATTGCTATCGCCATGACCCAGATGTGGAAGCAGAAGCTGGGTGTTGAGATTGAGTTGGCCAATATGGAGTGGAAGACCTTCCTCGATGTCCGTGGCAAGCAGGACTTTGAACTGGCTCGAGGGGCATGGTGCGGTGACTACAACGAAGCCTCTACCTTCCTTGACCTGCTGACCTCACAGTCCGGCTACAACGACGGCAAATACAATAATGCTGAGGTTGACAAGTTGATGCAGGGGGCCAAGACCATGTCCGATCCCAGCGGAAACTATACGCGTGTAGAGCAGATCCTCGCAGAGGAGATGCCGGTGATCCCGGTCTATCACTACACGGGTGTCTTCATGCTGAACACTGCATTGAAGGGCTGGCCGTTCGGCAATGTGGAACAGAACTGGTACTCACGTAACCTCTATAAGGTAGCGGAGTAATTCGACCCTAAGATCGGGGCACTGCTACAGAGTAGTGCCCCGACTCTTTTTCCAACGGGGTACACTCCCGGTTGAGTACTAAAGAAGGTCCTCCGCAATGCTGAACTATGTGATCAGGCGGATTGCCATAGCACTCCCTACGCTGCTGATCCTGATAATAATCTCATTCCTGCTGATGCATGCTGCACCAGGAGGCCCCTTTACCTCTGAGCGACCTCTGCCCCCACAGGTTCTGGCCAATATTGAAGCCAAATACGGCCTTGATCTTCCGATCTGGCAACAGATGGTCAACTACACCTGGGGCATTCTGACCGAGTTCGATTTTGGTCCCTCATTTCGATACAAGGATCGTACCGTCAACGAGATTATTGAGCAGGGGTTTCCGATCACACTCACTTACGGGTTCCTCTCATTTATTGTTGCCGTTGTTGTCGGCCTCTCCCTCGGGGTTATTGCGGCAATTCGACAGAACAGCTGGATCGACTACATCGCAGTGGGAATCACTATTGGTGCACAGGTTCTTCCCAACTTTGTGATGGCCCCCCTGTTGGTGATCACCTTTACCCTGTGGTTGGGGTGGCTGCCCGGAGGAGGGTGGTCAGGTGGGGAGTGGCAATATCTTGTTATGCCGGTGATCGCCCTCTCAACCAGCTATATGGCCTCGATTGCCCGCATCACTCGATCCTCCATGCTGGAGGTGCTAAACACCAATTTTATCCGGACGGCCAAGGCAAAAGGGCTTCCATACCGTACCATCATCCTGCGTCACGCCCTGAAGCCGGCAATGTTGCCGGTGATCTCCTATCTTGGTCCCGCTTTTGTCGGCATGATTACCGGTTCTGTGGTCATCGATATCTACTTTTCTACCGGGGGGATGGGCTATTTTTTCGTTAATTCGGCTACCAATCGCGATTATTCCGTGATGATGGGAATCACCATACTTTTTGGTGCCTTGACGATACTCTTCAATCTTGTGGTTGACCTGCTCTACGCCTGGATCGACCCAAAGATTCGTTATTGAGGTTTAAGATAATGTTTCCGGGAGAGAAAAAAGTCGAAGCCATGGCCGAGCATCTCTCCACCCTGGATGAAGTAAAGGGCCGCTCCCTCTGGGGAGATGCACGGCGTCGTTTTATGCTCAACCGTGCTGCTATTACCAGTCTGGGTATCCTGGTGATCATAGTCCTCTTTTCGTTGCTGGGCGCTCACTTCTCTGACTGGTCCAATGAGGAGATCGACTGGGCCATCCTCGGGATGGTGGCTGAGAAAGGACAGCCCTCACTAGAGAGTGGTCACTTCTTCGGGGCGGATGAAATGGGCCGTGATCTCTATGCACGTGTTGTGCAGGGCACCCAGATCTCCCTCATGGTGGGGGTGGTGGGCGCCATGATCGCTGTGATTGTGGGAACACTCTACGGAGCCATCTCAGGCTACGTGGGGGGGCGAACAGACCAGGTGATGATGCGAATCGTTGATATCCTGATGTCAATCCCCTACATGTTTGTGCTCATCCTCCTGTTGGTTGTTTTTGGACGCTCTATCATCATGCTCTTCATTGGGATAGGCCTCATCTCCTGGCTCGATATGAGTCGTATTGTACGAGGCCAGACACTGGCCCTGAAGAACAAGGAGTTTGTCGAGGCTGCCCGCTCAATCGGTGTTCCGGGGTCACGGATCATCCTCCGGCATATCATCCCCAATCTGCTCGGTGTTGTTGTTGTCTACGCGACCCTCCTGGTACCAAATATGATCCTGACAGAGAGCTTTATCTCTTTTCTTGGCCTTGGTGTTCAGGAACCTAATACCAGTTGGGGTGCACTCATATCGGAGGGGGCTGGAACCATCCAATATGGGGTGGAGTGGCAACTCCTCTTCCCCTTGGCCTTCTTTGTCGTCTCTCTGTTCTGTTTCTACTTTATTGGTGATGGGTTGCGTGATGCACTCGATCCAAAGGACAGGTAGGGGCATGAGCCTTCTGGAAGTATCCGGCCTCTCGGTTGAATTCGATACCCCCGAAGGGGTGGTTCGGGCTGTCACCGATCTCAATTTCAAAGTAGATAATGGCACCACTTTGGCTATTGTCGGTGAGAGCGGTAGTGGCAAGAGCCAGGCAGTCTTCTCCCTCATGGGGTTGCTGGCACACAATGGCCGGGCTAGCGGCAGTGTAAAGATGGAGGGTGAGGAGATGCTGGGGCGAAGTTATGCCGAGATGAATCGTATCCGAGCCAACAAGATCTCCATGATCTTTCAGGACCCGATGACCAGCCTCAACCCCTATATGCGAATCTCAGACCAGATGGCCGAAGTGTTGGTCTGCCACAAAGGGATGAGCAGAACCGATGCCATCAGGGATTCGATTGAGATGCTTGATGCGGTAAAGATCCCATCAGCAAAAGAGCGTATCCGAATGTATCCTCATGAGTTTTCGGGGGGTATGCGCCAGAGGGTGATGATCGCCATGTCACTCCTCTGCCGCCCCAGACTATTGATCGCAGATGAACCCACGACAGCGCTTGATGTGACCATCCAGGCGCAGATTATGCGACTCCTCGGAGAGATTCAGCGTGAGTTGGGCACTGCAATTATCCTCATTACCCACGACCTCGGTGTTGTTGCCGGTCATAGCGATGAGATCCTGGTGATGTATGGGGGGCGAGTAATGGAGATGGCATCAACAGGTGAACTCTACCGCTCACCTGCCCACCCCTATACCCAGGGGTTGCTGACCGCTGTGCCCCGTCTTGATCATGATGACGAGAGCCTGACAACGATACCCGGTACGCCCCCCAATATGATGGAGCTGCCCAAAGGGTGTCCTTTTTCTGAGCGCTGCCAATATTGCCGTGAACGCTGTCTTGAGGCGATCCCTGTGCTCACTCCACTGGCCCACCATGATCGTCACCTGAAGGCGTGCTTTGCAACAGCTGGGGCTTTAAGATGAGGCTCTCTCCGCTGATGCGTATCGATGACCTCAAGGTCTATTTTAATGTCTCCCCCCAGGGGGCAATGCCGTGGACAAAACACCATACTCTCAAGGCCATTGATGGGGTCAGCTTTGAGTTGGAAGGTGGCGAAACCCTTGGCATTGTGGGTGAGTCAGGATGTGGCAAGTCGACGCTGGCACGAGCTATCACCCGCATGGTTCCGGTAGAGTCGGGTGAAGTGGTCTTTCTGGGGAGTGATCTTCTAAAACTTGATAAACAGGCCCTTCGGGAACACAGAAAACGGATACAGATGGTTTTTCAGGACCCTCTTGCCAGTCTTAATCCAAGGATGACGGTCGGAGAGATAATAGCCGAACCCCTGAAGACCCATTTTCCAACGTTATCGGCCTCTGAAGTAAAAGAGGCGGTCAGAGAGGTGATGTCGAAGGTGGGTTTGCTCTCCAATCTTATTAATCGTTATCCCCATGAGTTCTCCGGGGGGCAGTGCCAGCGTATCGGTATTGCCCGTGCGCTCATACTCAAACCAAAACTGATTATTTGTGATGAACCTGTTTCAGCACTCGATGTCTCAATTCAGGCACAGGTCATCAATCTTTTAAAACAGCTCCAGGATGAGATGGAGCTTGCACTCATCTTTATCGCCCATGACCTGAGTGTAGTAAAACACATCAGCACCCGGATCTTGGTGCTCTATTTGGGTAATATGGTGGAGTTGGCTGACAGTGCTGATCTCTATGCTCAGCCACAACACCCTTATACCCAGGCGCTTATTTCGGCAGTACCGATCCCTGACCCGGAGATTGAGAAAACAAGGGAACTGATCCTGATTGAGGGTGACCTGCCATCACCTACCTCGCCACCCTCTGGTTGTGTTTTTCACACCCGATGCCCACATGTCAGTGAACGGTGCATAAATGAAAGGCCAAAGCTGAGAAATGTTAATCGGGGCCACTCGGTTGCCTGTCATCTGGTTTTATGAGCATCTTGACAGATGTGTAAAAAGGATTAATCTGCGTTACACTCGCTTCCCACTGGGGGTCCATAAAAGGGATATTCAGAGACGGAGGGAGAGAACGGAATTAAATCACAAGAAAAAGTCCTTTTAAAACAATGTTTTTTATAGTTAAAGATACTTTGTGATGATCTTTTGATTTGGTGCCGAGGAGAGGACTTGAACCTCCACGGGGTTACCCCCACCAGCACCTGAAGCTGGCGCGTCTACCAATTCCGCCACCTCGGCATAGGTGTTCCGTAAAACGGAGCATCGGAAGGCCGGCAACTCTAACCAATATCCCATTTTAATGTCAACGAAAGCTCGTAAAAAGAGTAAAAAAAAGCAGCCGTTAAAGCCTTCGACGGCCACACGAATGCCCTCTATCCGATCCACACAGATCATCGACCTGCTGGCGAATGCAAAGCAGCCGCTCACACTTGCTGCTTTGACCAAGGCCCTTGGGCTAAAAAAAGGGCAGGAGAACTATAAGCTCACCAGAACACTCGATCGTCTGTGTAAAAAAGGCAAGCTCATCTGTGATCGTCGGGGTCGCTACTCACTCCCCCAGAAACTCGACATGATTCAGGGCAGTGTTGTTGGCCATCCCGATGGGTTTGGCTTTCTTGCTACAGGGGAGGGAGATGATCTTTTTCTCTCTCCTCGTCAAATGCGCAAGGTACTTCATGGGGACCGGGTACTGGCCACTGTCAGCCGGGTTGACCACCGGGGTCGGCGTGAGGGACGTATTGTCGAAGTACTTGAGCACCACAACCGTGAGGTAGTCGGTCGTTTTATTGAACATGATGGGATTGGTTTTGTCGCTCCTGATGATCGCCGTTTGATTCAGGATATTGTGGTTTCCGGTCAGAAAAGGAGAAAAGCAAAGCCGGGTGAGATTGTGGTCATCAGGATTATCCGTCAGCCGACTGACAGGCTCCCCCCCTCCGGTCATATTGTTGAGATTCTTGGACAGGAGATGGCGCCGGGAATGGAGACTGAAATAGCCATTCGCAAGCATGGCCTCCCGGTGGGTTGGCCGGCCGACGTTATCGCCAGTGCAGATAAAATTTCTCAACGGGTTGAGAATAAGTCGCTTGCCGGCCGCCTTGACCTTAGAAAGACGCCCCTGATTACCATAGATGGTGCTGATGCCCGTGATTTTGACGACGCTGTCTTTGCCCAGAAAGAGGGCAAAGGGTGGCGGTTGCTGGTGGCAATTGCCGATGTGGGGCACTATGTACAAACGGGATCAGTGCTTGATCGTGAAGCCCAGGAGAGAGGCAACTCTGTCTACTTTCCGGATCGCGTTCTCCCCATGCTGCCGGAGAGTCTCTCCAATGGCATCTGTTCTATCAACCCTGATGTTGACCGGCTCTGTCTGGTCTGTGAGCTCCTTATCACCCCCGGGGGGGGAGTCAAGCACTATCAGTTCCATGAGGCGGTGATGCGTTCGGCCGCCCGACTTACCTATGATGAGGTGGCCGCCATTTTAGTGGATGGAGACCGGGTTACACGAAAAAAGCGGAAGAAGATTCTTCCCCAGCTGGAAACCCTCTACAGTCTCTATCAAGCATTGGCTCGGGCAAGAGGGCGACGAGGGACTATCGATTTCGAGATCCCTGAGCCGGTTATTGTTCATGACCATGCCGGAAAGATTGAGCGCATCGATCTGCGTGAGCGTAATGATGCTCACAAGCTGATTGAAGCTTGCATGCTGGTGGCCAATGAGTCAGCTGCTCACTTTCTTGCCGAGAAGAGCGACCAGGGTATCTTTCGCAATCATGATGGTCCTGAACCGGACCGGCTGGAGGATCTGCGAAAGTTTCTGGGCGTTTTTGGCCTGAGGCTGGGTGGAGGGGCAACCCCTCATGCCGCCGACTATGAGAAAACAATCAGAAGTGCGCACTCCCGACCGGAACTGGCCCTTGTGATCCAGACCATGATGTTGCGATCACTCTCTCAGGCCGTCTATGCAACAGAGGAGCGAGGCCATTTTGCCCTCGGTTATGACCACTACACCCACTTCACATCGCCCATTCGACGCTATCCGGATCTTGTTGTGCATCGTTTGATCAAATCAATCCTGAAAAAAGGAAAGAGTCGGAAATTCAAACAATTACCTCAAATAGCTGAGCATTGTTCTATGACAGAGCGACGAGCCGATGACGCTACTCGGGATGCAGTGAAATGGCTGAAGGCGGAGTATATGCTCGATCGTGTCGGCGAAATACACCACGGCGTGGTAACGGCAGTGACCAATTTTGGTCTCTTTGTTGAACTTGGCGAACTCCATGTTGAAGGGCTTGCCCATGTCACTGCTCTGGGAGAGGACTATTTTCACTTTGATCCAGTCCAATACCAGCTCACCGGAGAACATACAGGAAAGACGTTTCGACTGGGTCAGAACATTGTTGTCAGAGTAGTACGGGTTGACCTTGATGAGGGTCGAATTGACTTTGAACCAGAGAGCCCAGTCTCAGGTGGCAGAAAAAGAAAGGCAAGGCGGAAGCGATGAAGCGCTCCCTTGTTTATGGGATTCATGCGGTAGAGGCGTTGATCAAAAGAAACTGTGAACAGGTGGATGAGATCTGTGTCTACGGTGAAAGTAGGAACCGACGCCTCAAAGGGCTGATTGCCGAGTGCCAGAGAGTAGGGCTCTCAATCAGACGAGTTGAACGTTCACATCTTGATACTCTCTCAGGGGAGGAACGACATCAGGATGTTGTTGCTCTGCTGAATTCAACCGCTGCAGAAAAACTCCCCCTGGAGCAGTGGCTTGACAGTCTCAATATTCCCCCCTTTGTGTTGATTCTCGATGGGGTTGAAGATCCGCACAATCTGGGCGCGGCTCTGCGCTCGGCGGATGCTGCAGGTGTTCAGGCCGTGATTATTCCCAACGACAGATCGGCCCAGCTCACTGGGGTTGTCAGAAGAGTGGCCTCGGGAGCAGCGGAAGCCCTTCCCCTCTACCGGGTCAAGAATCTGGTCAGGACAATCAAACTGCTCAAACAGAGAGGAATCTGGGTTATCGGTGCAGCCGAGGAGGGTGAGGAATCGCTCTATAGTGTTGATCTGGAGGGGCCGCTTGCCGTCGTCCTTGGTAGTGAGGGGAGAGGGCTTCGTCGATTGACCCGGGAGCAGTGTGATCGACTGATCAATATTCCCATGGCAGGGAGTGTTTCAAGCCTTAATGTCTCTGTTGCAGCAGGGATCATCCTCTATGAGGCAGTTCGACAGCGAAACCACTTGGAGTGATCTTCAGGCGGTCTGATTAAATCATTCCCCCTGGTTGGGGTTGATTTGCTTCTCTTGGAACTGACAGAGTTCTTGAATAATACAGCTGTGGCATCTCGGTTTTCGCGCTGTACAGGTATAACGGCCATGCAGAATAAGCCAGTGGTGGGCACCCATCTTGAATTCATCAGGGACTCTTTTCATCAATTGGTCTTCCACTTCCCTGACATCCTTTCCTGGTGCAAGGCCTGTTCTGTTGGAGACTCTGAAGAGATGGGTATCGACAGCGATGGTGGGCTTCCCAAAGGCGGTATTGAGAATCACGTTAGCTGTTTTCCGCCCCACTCCAGGCAGTGCCTCCAGCTCTTTTCGGGATGCTGGAACCTTACTCTGATGCCGCTCAATCAGGAGTTCGGAGAGTTTGATGATGTGTTTGGCCTTGGTGTTATAGAGGCCTATGGCCTTGATGTGTCCTTTTAGTCGTTTAACTCCAAGCGCTATCATTGCTTCTGGCGTATTGGCTTGTGGAAACAGGGTCTTTGTGGCTCGGTTGACGGAAATATCCGTGGCTTGTGCAGAGAGAACAACAGCAACCAACAACTCATAGTGAGAGTTGTATTTAAGTTCAGAGGAGGGGGCGGGTATTGCGTCCCTGAGTCGCTCAAAGAGCTTTGTTCGTTGTTTGGGTTTCAATCGTTGTCCCCTTGTTGGGTTAACAACAGACGTCGTTTTCGAACCCGGCTGACCGCTTCAAGTATTTCATCTCTAAGCACTGAACTTTCTGAAGTCGAGAGAGTTGATGATTGAAGTTTGTTTTTTTCGGCCTCTTGGCTGAGGCGAAGTTTCCTTAATCGGTAACGTTCTCTGGAGCTCATGGCCTCCTCTGCTGTGTACTCCTTCCAGAAGCTACCCCTATCCGCCTTTGGGGTTGGCTCAAGGAGGATGCAGTCTACTGGGCAGACTGGGAGGCAGCGCTCACAGCCAGTACAAAATGAGATAATGACAGAGTGCATGTATTTTGCCGCACCGACAATGGCATCAACCGGGCAGGCCTGGATGCAAAGTGTACAGCCTGTACAATTAGGCTCATCAACCACAGCGTATTGTCGCTTAGAGGCAGTTCCAACCTCGCCACTAAGGTTTTTGGGATCACTCCCTGAGAGTTTGGCCAGCCCCCCGAGCGTGACGCTCTCCCCCGGAGGGCAGAGATTGATATTGGCCTTCCCGTCGGCCATTGCCTCAGCATATTCGAAACAGCCGGGATACCCGCATTGGGTGCAGTGGATCTGGGGCAACCAGCGATCAAAATCTGAGGTCGTCGGCAGGCTTGGTTCCATGCTGTTGATGGGCGTCGTCGTTAGGGTGAAGCCCTGGCCTTAGCTGATGCGCATTCCTGGTTCGGCACCCTCATCAGGAGAGAGAATGTAGAGACCACTCTCATCCGAACTTGCTGCGAGAACCATCCCCTCTGATACCCCAAAGCGCATCTTGCGGGGGGCGAGATTGGCTACCATCACCACCATCCGACCAATCAGCCTGGCCGGGTCATAGGCAGATTTGATTCCAGCAAAGACATTCCGGGTCTCCCCACCAAGATCGAGAGTGAGACGAATTAGTTTGTCGGCACCTTCAACAGGGCCGGCATCAGCTACCAGGGCAACCCGAAGATCGATTTTGGCAAAGGTATCGATTCCTATCTCTTCTGCAATGGGATTTTTCGCCAGAGGGCGGGAGGGTTCTGTGGAAGCACTTTCTGCTATTTCTGCAGATTCGTCGGTCATGTTATCAATATCCTTTTGTTCAACTCGCTTAAGTAGATGACGAAATGGAGTGATTGTGTGGTTATGAAGAGGTGTAGAGACGTTCTCCCAATCTCCCGGTTGTGAGATCGAGGTGTTGAGAAAGTCCTCCACCCGAGAAGAGAGTGAAGGGACAACAGGCGAGAGCCAGGTCATCAGAACCCTGAAGAGGTTCAGTCCCTGGGTACATATTGCCTGGAGTTGATCACTCTGCCCCTCAGTTTTTGCAACTACCCAGGGTTCCCTGTCGCTGATGTATTGGTTGGCTTCATCGGCAAGCGCCATGATTTCGCGCATTGCCTTGCTGAACTCCCGATTCTCATAACAGAGGGCAATTTGTTCAGAAGAGGCCGTTATCCGCTGGAAGAGATCATTATCATCGAGTACTGGGCCGAGCTCATCATCAAAACGTTTATGGATGAAGCCAGCACATCGACTGGCAATGTTGACTATTTTTCCTACAAGATCTGAATTGACCCTGAGAATAAAGTCCTCAAGATTGAGGTCAATATCCTCAACCCGGTGGTTGAGTTTGGCGGCAAAATAGTAACGCAGATAGTCTGGGTCAAGATGGTTGAGATAGGTTCTCGCCATAATGAAGGTGTTTCTGGACTTCGACATCTTTAGCCCGTTAACAGTGAGGAAGCCGTGGGCAAAGACGGCTGTCGGTTTCCTGAAATTGGAGCCGTGCAGCATCGCTGGCCAGAAGAGGGTATGGAAGTAGATTATGTCCTTACCGATGAAGTGATAGAGTTCAGCCTCTGATTCCTCTCCCCAATAGCTCATAAAATCCATGCCGTGAGCATCACAGTAGTTCTTGAAACTGGCCATGTAGCCGATTGGGGCATCCAGCCAGACATAAAAATATTTGTCGGGATGACCAGGGATCTCAAAGCCAAAATAGGGGGCATCTCGCGAGATATCCCAGTCCTGAAGTCCTGCAGAAAACCACTCCTCAAGTTTGTTGCGGACTTCCGGCTGGAGATGACCTGCCCCTGTCCACTCCCGAAGCATGTTTTCAAAGTCACCGAGTTGTACGAAGAAGTGTTCAGACTCCCTCTCTACTGGCTTTGCACCGGAGATAGCGGAGACCGCGTTCTTGAGCTCCACGGGTGAATAGGTGGCGCCACAGACTTCACAGTTGTCCCCATACTGGTCACCGGCGCCACACTTGGGGCATTCACCACGGATGAAACGATCAGGAAGAAAGATATTCTCCTCGGGGTCATAGGCCTGCATGATCGTTCTTCGTGCGATATGCCCCGCCTGATCGAGAGCACAGAAGATCTGTTCAGCAAAGCCTCTGTTCTCCTCAGAGTGGGTAGAGTAGTAGTTGTCAAAGGCGATATTAAAATCGGCAAAATCAGCCTGATGTTCTTTGCCGATTCGTTCTATCAACTGCTCAGGAGTGATCGACTCATCACGGGACTTGAGCATAATCGGGGTGCCATGGGCATCATCTGCACAGACATAGAAACACTCATGCCCACGCAGGCGTTGAAATCGCGTCCAGATGTCGGTCTGAATATACTCCACCAGGTGGCCCAGGTGGATGGGCCCATTGGCATAGGGCAGGGCACTGGTAACCACTATTTTTCGCTGTTTCAGAGTCATATATAACTGTCGGTTGGTGGCTCCACCCGGGTTAGGCGGTATTACCGGAAAATCGCACGCACTTTACCGATTTTATCCCCTCTTAGCCACATCGGATCCAGGTGGAGTGGTAGAGTGTGGTCGGCCGTACTTTGACGGTGAGGGTTTTTGAAGAGAAACCCTATTAAGACAAGGGGTTATATCTCTAAATGGTGGCATGACTTTCAGGGGCTGAATGTGTAGCATGGCGCTCCGAAAATAGTAAGGATCAGGGATGGCCTGATCCTGTTCAATATTGAACACCCAACTCTACCCATAGGAAACCGCAGCAGGTAAAAAAATCATGACAGAGATTAACAAAGAAATCGTTGAGAACGCCTTAAAACAGATCATTGATCCTAATACAGATGAGGATCCGGTCAGCTCAAAGAGCGTGAAAAAAATTGAGATTGAAGGAGGACGGGTAACGATAGATCTTACCCTGGGTTATCCGGCAAAAAGCTGGACAGATGAGTACAGCAGGCTGCTTGTTGAAAAGGTTGAATCTCTGGAAGGTGTTGATAGTGCGGTGGTGAATATAGGCTGGGATATCGTTACTCACGCAGTACAAAAAGGGGTCAAGCCTATCCCTGGCGTTCGAAACATGATTGCCATTGCTTCTGGGAAAGGGGGAGTGGGCAAGTCTACTCTGGCGGTCAATCTGGCACTGTCACTCTCTGCAGAAGGTGCTTCGGTAGGGCTCCTTGATGCTGATATCTATGGTCCAAGCCAACCTCGTATGCTGGGGGTCAGCTCACAACCCGAGTCCAGGGATGGCAAGACCATGGAGCCATTAAATAGCTATCATATTCAGGCCATGTCCATTGGATTCCTGATTGATGAAGAGACCCCAATGATCTGGCGCGGGCCGATGGTGACCCAGGCGTTAGAGCAGTTGATGCGAGATACTCGCTGGGATGACCTTGATTATTTGATTATCGACCTGCCTCCGGGTACTGGCGATGTCCAGCTCACCCTGGCCCAGAAGGTTCCTGTTACTGGAGCCCTGATTGTTACCACCCCTCAGGACATTGCCCTGCTTGATGCTCGAAAAGCATACAAAATGTTTGAACAAGTGGAGATTCCAGTGATTGGCTTGGTTGAGAATATGAGTACTCATGTCTGTTCAGAGTGTGGCCATGAGGAACATATTTTTGGGAAGGGGGGCGGAAAGAGATTGGCCGAAGAGTATGGTGTTGAACATCTGGGCGACGTCCCGCTCGATTTGAGAATTCGCGAAGATGTGGATCTTGGAAAGCCAACAATTGTGGCAGACCCTGAAAGCGCTATAACAAACAACTTCAAGCGAATTGCTCGTCGAGTTGCCGGAAAGCTCTCGGTTCGTTCGAAAGATTACACTGAGGCATTTCCATCAATTGTGATTCAGAACAACTGACAACCATTAGATACTGCTATCCCGTACCCATGCTATGGTGATATCAGATAGAGAGAGTATGGTGGTGTGGGAAATTCTGGGTCTTTGTTAAAATCTACCTTGAAAAGGTGACTCAGGGTATGCTCCCCCATGATCACTAACTAATGACGGCAGAGGGATAATGACCATTAAGTCGGACAGATGGATAAGAAAAATGGCTGATGAGTATGGCCTGATTGAACCTTTTGAACCTGGTCAGGTTAGAGAGATTGATGGCAAGCGGGTTATCTCCTATGGAACATCCAGCTACGGGTACGATATCCGGTGCGCCCGTCAATTTAAGATTTTCACCAACATTAACTCAGCGATGGTGGATCCCAAGGAGTTTGACGACTCCAGCTTTGTTGATTTTGAGGGAGACCTCTGCATTATTCCTCCCAACTCATTTGCTCTGGCACGTACGGTTGAATATTTCAGAATTCCCCGAAACATCCTGACGATCTGTCTCGGCAAATCGACCTATGCCCGTTGCGGCATTATCGTTAATGTGACGCCCTTTGAACCTGAGTGGGAGGGTTACGTCACCCTTGAGTTTTCAAATACAACTCCTTTGCCAGCACGCATCTATGCCAATGAAGGCGTTGCCCAGGTCGTCTTCTTCGAGAGTGATGAGGAGTGTGAAACTTCTTACCGCGATAGAGGTGGAAAGTATCAGGGTCAGAAGGGCGTTACCCTCCCAAGAGCCTGACCATGTACGGAGGGACAACTACCGAAGAGCATCTGGCGCTGACGACCGATGCCGTTGATGAACTTGATGAGATCATCGCCTGTGCTGAAAGAGTCAATCACGACGGCTCGGTAGAGTAACCTTATCCCTTATTGGCATGGTCTACTGATAAGCCGCTCACTGAGGTAAACTAACGCTATGGCAGGTAATTCAATAGGTCAGCATTTTCGGGTTACAACCTTTGGCGAAAGTCACGGGCCGGCTATCGGTGGTGTTGTTGATGGCTGCCCGCCAGGAATTGAACTCACTGCTTCTGACCTTCAAAAGGACCTGGATCGACGGCGACCAGGGCAGTCTCGTTTTACCTCCCAACGAAAAGAGAGTGACAGGGTTGAAATTCTCTCAGGTGTTTTTGAAGGGAGGACAACGGGCACTCCTATAGGGCTCTTGATCAATAACGAAGATCAACGATCTGCTGATTATACCAATATCGCAGATCGTTATCGGCCAGGGCATGCTGATTACACCTATGATAAAAAATATGGATTTCGTGATTACCGGGGAGGGGGTCGCTCTTCTGCCAGGGAGACGGCTATCCGGGTAGCCGCTGGAGGGGTGGCAAAAAAAGTGCTGGACACTCTCTTTGGTGTAACGGTAAGGGGCTATCTCGCCCAGATTGGTGAGATCAATATCAGCTTCGACAGTTGGGCAGAGGTTGATAAAAATCCATTTTTCTCGCCTGACAGCCAAGTCGTCGAAGAGATCGGCCACTATCTCAAGGCGATTCAAAAAGAGGGTGATTCAGTGGGTGCCCGGGTCAATGTGGTTGCTGAAGGTGTTTCTCCGGGGTGGGGCGAACCTGTCTTCGACCGGCTGGATGCAGATCTTGCCTATGCCATGGTGGGGATCAATGCGGCAAAAGGGGTCGAAGTGGGTGCAGGGTTTGATTGTGTCCGCCAGCGTGGTTCAGAACACAGGGATGAGATTACTCCCGATGGGTTTCTCTCCAATCATGCGGGAGGCATCCTCGGCGGCATCTCAAGTGGCCAGGCGATCACCCTGGGGGTGGCCTTCAAGCCCACCTCCAGTATTCGCATCCCCGGGAAGACGATTACCACTTCAGGTGATCCGGTTGAGGTGGTCACAACCGGTCGCCATGATCCTTGCGTAGGCATTCGTGCTGTACCTATCTGTGAAGCAATGACAGCCATTGTTCTGCTTGATCATGCTCTTCGTCAACGGGGCCAGGCCGGAAGCGCCGACTGACATTAGCCACGCTGCTGGTTGGAATAGATTACTCTTGACGATCACCGTATTCGCCGGCAATCCACTGGCCAGGCTCTCTCTCTTCTATTTTCTCTGGTTTGGGTCACTCGGTGTATTGATTCCCTATTGGGTGCTCTCTCTCATCGAGGAGAGGGGGTGACGGTACAACTCTACCCTTGGTTACTTACTCGCTTCAGTTCATAATTCACACCTTAGTATTCTATCTCAGATCTGGTGGTCATTTTTTGTTTGAGTCAAGTTTAAAGGGTGTGTTTTGAATAGAGTCGGTTTTGTGGGATGGAGAGGGATGGTGGGGTCAGTACTCATGCAGAGGATGCAGGAGGAGGGTGATTTTGACCTCATCAGGGAGACAACCTTCTTCTCGACCTCTCAGGTGGGAGAGCCAGCACCACTGTTTGGTGGAAATCAGGGTCATCTGGTGGATGCTTTTGATCTTGATGCGCTAAGGGAGATGGACGTTATCATCACCTGCCAGGGGGGGGGTTATACCAGCAAGGTCTATGGGCCCTTGCGGGAGTCAGGTTGGTCGGGCTACTGGATTGATGCGGCATCAACCCTGCGAATGGATCGTCACAGCATCATCATCCTTGATCCGGTCAACCGGACACAGATTGATCAGGGGCTTGAAGAGGGGGTCAGAGCCTTTATCGGTGGTAATTGTACCGTCAGTCTGATGTTGATGGCCCTGAGTGCTCTCTTCCGGGAGGGGTTGGTTGAGTGGGTCTCCGCCATGACCTATCAGGCGGCTTCCGGAGGCGGTGCTCAGTATATGCGTGAACTTCTCAATCAGATGGGTGCAATTCATAGTGAAGTCAAAGATGAGTTGAAAAACGCCTCATCAGCAATACTTGATATCGACAGCCGGGTGTCTGAGTTTATCCGCAGTGACCGTTATCCAGCAGATCAGTTTGGGGTTCCTCTTGCGGGCAGCCTGATCCCCTGGATTGATACCCAACTTCCCAATGGCCAGAGCCGTGAGGAGTGGAAAGGGGGGGTCGAGGCCAACAAGATTCTTGGTAGTGAAGACAATCCCATTCCTGTTGATGGACTGTGTGTTCGAATCGGCTCATTGCGGTGTCATAGCCAGGCATTCACAATAAAGCTGAATCGAGATCTGCCAATCAGTGAGATCGAACAACTCATCGATGGCAGTACAGCCTGGACCAAAGTCATTCCCAATGATCGGGATCAGACGATGAAGGAGCTTACTCCGGCAGCCGTCAATGGGAGGCTGGAAATTCCGGTGGGACGGTTACGCAAGCTTGCAATGGGAGGTGACACTGTTGCCGCTTTTACCGTGGGCGATCAACTCTTGTGGGGTGCGGCTGAGCCGCTGCGCAGGATGCTGGGGATACTTCTGGGGAGATAACCCCTCGGGCAAGATGAACGTATTGGGATGAGATAAATAACTCACTCACTCACTTATCCCCAGGAGGGCATGGCTCACTATGAGTCTTGAGGGTTCTGGTTCACTATCCTGAAACCGGTCACCACTATGATCTCTGCGACACAGGCTTCTCAACCCTGGCTCTAATGAGGTGATTAACCTTGTCGCCTTGCCTCCTCATCTGTCATTCTCAGCCTTTGGATCAGGATATATCGATAACTTACCAGTGGGAGAGTGGATTGCACCAATTGCAAGCGCGCAAAGGGATCATGCTGATGTTCCTTGCCATGCAGGTGGTTCCCATTATGGATGGGATCGCTAAATTTCTCAGTATGCGCTATCCCGTTCTCGAGGTGGTCTGGGCACGCTTCTTTTTCCATTTTCTGTTTATGATCCCTGTCGTTCTTTGGGTTCATGGACCGAGAGGGCTAGTGGTGAACAGACCCTGGTTACTGCTTGCAAGAGGTGGGCTGTTACTCATTGCCACGCTCTGCTTCTTTACTGCGATTACTGAAATTTCCATTCCCAGTGCGCTATCACTCCTCTTTGTCTCCCCGATTATTGTAACAATTGCCTCTGCACTGCTCCTGGGTGAACAGGTTGGGATACGGCGGTGGATAGCCGTCCTGATCGGTTTTGTTGCAGTAATCATTATCTTCCGCCCTACAATCGGTTCATTCCACTGGGCCTCTCTGCTGGCACTTGGAGCAGGGATTGCATATGCCTTCTATTTCCTTAGTACACGTTGGCTTACCGGAAGGGCACCTCCCAGGGTTATGTTGATCTATCAATCCATGTTGGGAGCAGTGGTGATGAGTATCACGATGTTCTGGGTTTGGGTCTCCCCCACACCGACAGACTGGATACTGATGGCGGCTCTTGGGGGTATTGCTGCCGGCGGCCACTACCTGATCATCAAATCATTTGAATTTGCCGAGGCTTCACTGCTCGCACCTTATGGATTTAGTGAGATCATCATGGCCACTGTTGTGGCTTATATTGGTTTTGGGAATTTTCCAGACCCGTGGACCTGGCTGGGTATCTGCTTGATCATTGGGGTGGGTATTTTTCTCTCACTCCCACCCTCTGATCGAGTGCAGTAGCGGCTATTTAGCCACTGTTTTCATATTTATCCCTTAGGTGGCCTGAGTGCAGCTTCCAGGGAGCGGACATAAGAGAGCACACTCTCAACCAGGGACGCTGTGGCATTACCGTTATCATCCAGCCCCGCTTCAATTCGATTGACCAGGGCTGAGCCGACAACGGCGGCATCACCGATATTGCCCATCATCGCCACGTCCTCAGGAGTGGTGATGCCAAACCCAATAGCAATGGGCAGATTTGAGTGTTTTCGAAGTCGCTGGATCGCATCCTCAACATCGGTGCCTGCTGCTGACTGAGTTCCGGTTATTCCGGTAATAGAGACGTAGTAGATAAAACCGCTTGAGTGGGTCAGCACCCGCTCAAGACGTTGATCACTGGTAGTCGGGGCGACCAGTCGAATCCAGTGGATTCCCGCTTCACAGGCCGGCAGGCAGAGTTCACTATCCTCTTCGGGAGGGAGATCGACAATAATCAGGCCATCTACTCCAGAGTGCTTGGCATCATTGATAAACCGTTGTGAGCCGTAACGATAGATTGGGTTGTAATAGCCCATCAATATGATTGGCGTATCTTGGTCAGTCGCTCGAAAATTCTTAACCATTGAGAGTGTTTGTGTCAGGGTCATCCCGTTGGCGAGTGCGCGCTGGCTGGCCGCCTGAATGGCGGGGCCATCAGCCATCGGATCTGAAAAGGGCATACCAATCTCAATAATATCGGCGCCTGACTCAGCCAGGCCTCCCAATATCTGGGCAGAGGTCACTGGGTCTGGATCACCGGCGGTTATGAAGGTGACCAACCCCCCACGTTGTTCACCGCTCAGCATTTCAAAACGTCGTTCCACTCTGGATGCAGTTGCTCCGCTCATATCTCGACCCCGAGAGCTTCGGCAACAGTGAATATATCCTTATCCCCCCGCCCACACATATTCATGACAATAATCTGTTCCGGATCCATCGAAGGGGCACTCTTGATCACCTGTGCGAGGGCATGTGAAGGCTCTAGTGCCGGAATAATCCCCTCAGTGCTGCAACAAAGCTTAAAGGCTTCCAGTGCCTCATCATCGGTAACAGCCTGATATTCAACCCTGCCGACATCTTTTAGCCAGGCATGCTCGGGCCCTATTCCAGGGTAGTCAAGACCCGCAGAGATTGAGTGAGCTTCAGTGATCTGACCATCTTCATCCTGAAGAAGATAGGTGCGGTTTCCATGTAAAACACCGGGTTCACCTCCGGTGAGGGAGGCAGCATGCTTGTCGGTATCAACCCCGAGACCCGCAGCTTCGACCCCGATGATTCGAACCTCCTCATCATCAAGAAATGGATGAAAGAGACCAATCGCGTTCGAGCCACCACCAATGCAGGCGATGAGAAGATCAGGGAGGCGACCTTCTGCCCTTAATATCTGCTCCTTGGTCTCTCTTCCGATAATGGATTGGAAGTCACGCACCATAGCCGGGTAGGGGTGAGGGCCCGCTACTGTTCCAATAATGTAGAAAGTATCATCAACAGTCGCCACCCAGTCACGCAGTGCTTCATTGAGGGCATCTTTGAGAGTGCCCGAGCCACTTGTTACTGGTACCACTTCAGCTCCGAGCAGCTTCATTCTGAAGACATTGGGGGCCTGGCGTTCAATATCCTTTGTACCCATATAGACAACACAGGGGAGGTCAAACAGGGCGCAGACGGTTGCCGTAGCAACCCCATGCTGGCCGGCTCCCGTTTCGGCAATGATTCGACCTTTGCCCATTCTTTTGGCCAGAAGAATTTGTCCAAGGGTATTGTTGATTTTGTGAGCACCGGTATGGTTGAGTTCATCACGCTTGAAATAAATTTTTGCACCGCCCAGGTGTTGACTCAAACTTTTTGCATGATAGAGAGGACTGGGTCTCCCAATGTAGTGGTCAGCGTAGTAATCAAACTCTTTTTGGAAGTCTGGATCTTGTTGGGCAAGGTTGTATGCGTTTTCAAGTTCAAGGACGAGGGGCATCAGTGTCTCCGCGACGAAACGGCCGCCATAGATGCCGAAATGCCCGGATTCGTTTGGACCAGAACGATATGATTCAATAGGATCAGCAGGTGTTAATTGGGAAGTCAATGGCAGTTACCTTGAGGGAGGTGTTTTGTTTGGGTCTAAACAGGTGGCCAGAAAGTTTTTTCAAGCCTATATGGTGTTATTTGTAGAGTTAAGCCAAATTATAGCGGATTTGTTGATGAGTTGGGTTAAGGTTGAGTTATGAAAGGAGATGGATTTGAGATTTGCCGCTTCGATTGAGTACGACGGATCACTGTTTTGTGGCTGGCAAAGCCAGCAGGGCGTGCCTACAGTCCAGGATGCCGTTGAAAGTGCACTTACTTCAGTTGCAGACCAGCCGGTTAAAGTCGTTGCTGCAGGTCGGACCGATACCGGGGTCCATAGCATCGGCCAAATCATCCATTTTGATTCGCAAGCTGTTCGTACCGAAGACGCCTGGTTGCGTGGAGGAAACACCCATCTTCCCCCCGGGGTTTCGATCATCTGGGTAAAGAGCGTTGATGATCACTTTCATGCTCGATTTGGAGCAATTGAACGTGCTTATCGCTATATCATCCTTAACCGCCCGGTCAGACCCAGTCTCTATGCGCGAAAAGCAGCGTGGGATTATCGCTACCTCGATTGTGAAAACATGCAGCAGGGGGCAGCCTGTCTGGTGGGCAAACACGATTTTAGTTCATTTCGGGCGGCCGGGTGTCAGGCGAGTTCACCTTGTCGTCATCTAAGGGTGCTTGATATTCATCGTCACGGTGAGTGGGTCTGGTTTGATGTGGTTGCTGATGCGTTTTTGCATCATATGGTGCGCAATCTGGTGGGAACACTCTCTAGTGTGGGTGCCGGATTACACCCCCCTGGATGGATCAGGGATGTTCTGATGAGCAGAGAGAGAAGTGTTGCAGGGGTAACGGCAATGCCGGATGGGCTCTACCTTGTCAGGGTTGATTATCCAAGTCAGTTCAAACTTCCTCCTCCTGCTCCGATCTGCCGGTTCTGGTAGACTGAGGCCAGGGAAGGGCAAAAATACATTCAGGGCTCAACTCTGTGAGCTCTATTTCTACCCCAGGGATCTCTTTTTGATTAAGTGATTCCTTATTCAAATCCGGTATAAGGTGGGATGTGACAGTTAGAGTAAAAATATGTGGAATCACCTCAGTTGAGGATGCACATGCAGCTATTTCAGCAGGTGCTGATGCCATTGGCCTGATGTGTTATCCACCCAGCCCAAGATATGTAACTCCTGAGTTGGCACGGGCAATCACACTTTCTGCCGCCCCTTTTGTGACTGTTATTGCCGTTGTTGTAGACGAGCACCCTGAAGAACTTAAATCACTTCTAGAGGTGTTGCCTGTGGATCTGGTTCAGTTTCATGGTGATGAGAGGCCTGAAGAGTGCCAGGCACAGGGACGGCCTTATATCAAGGCTCTGCGGATGAGGGAGGGTTTTTCTATAGACCACGAGGTATCACGCTATACTGATAGTCGTGGGATACTGTTGGACACCTATGATCCCAGTCTGGCAGGAGGGACCGGCATGCCGTTTGCCTGGGATCGGGTTCCGGCAACATGTGAAAAATCGATTATCATTGCCGGGGGCTTGAACCCGGGAAATGTTAGAGAGGCAATCGCTGTGGCACACCCACAAGGCGTGGATGTCAGTAGTGGTGTTGAGTCCGATAAGGGATTAAAAGATTCCGAACTAATGAGACAATTCGTAGCAACTGCAAAAGCGGGTCGTTAAATGGCTGGAGGTAGACAATAAAATGAGTTGGTTTGAAAAACTGATTCCACCCAAAATCAAACCTGGGGCCAAACGGGGTGTTCCTGAAGGATTATGGACTCGTTGTGATGAGTGTGGAGGAGTTCTCTATCGGGCAGAGTTGGAGCGCAACCAGGATGTCTGTCCAAAGTGTGATTTTCATATGAGAATCAGTGCCCGTCGCCGTCTTGAGCTATTCCTCGACAAAAACAGCCTGAGTGAGTTTGCCGAACAGGTTCGGCCTGTTGACGCTCTGAAGTTTAAAGACAGTCGACGCTACCGTGATCGATTGAGTGAAGCGCAGAAAAAAAGTGGCGAGAAAGATGCTCTTGTTGTTGGCAAGGGGCTGCTTAAGACCCGCCCTTTGGTGGTTGCTGCCTTTGAGTTTAGTTTCATGGGAGGATCCATGGGTTCTGTGGTTGGCGAGCGTTTTGTGAGAGCGGTCAGGCAGAGTATTGAAGACCAGGTTCCGCTCGTCTGTTTTTCAGCAAGTGGTGGTGCTCGAATGCAGGAGGCTCTGTTGTCATTGATGCAGATGTCAAAAACCACCATGGCGCTGACTCAGCTTTCAAAGAAGAGATTGCCCTTCATCTCAGTATTAACCGATCCTACCATGGGCGGTGTTTCGGCCAGTTTTGCGATGTTGGGTGATGTCATCATCGCTGAGCCTCGAGCACTGATCGGGTTTGCGGGACCAAGGGTCATTGAGCAGACTGTTCGACAGACCCTGCCTGAAGGGTTTCAGCGAGCAGAATTTCTCCTTGAACATGGTGCCATCGATATGGTCATCGATCGACGACACCAGCGTGAAGAGATCTCCCGGCTTCTCGAGACTCTCAAGCCGATAAGCAAAGACGATCAGATTGAAACTCTTGATGAGATTCCATTTGATGTGATTGATATCGAACCCGAAGAAGTTGTGATAGAAGCCAGGATTGAGCCAGAGAAGGAAGAGGGTTAGCCCTTATTGACGCTTGGCAGGGTTTAATTATGCGCAGCCTTGAAGATTGGCTTGATTTCACCAGCAGCCTCCATCCGGTTGAAGTTGACCTCGGTCTTGACCGGGTCCGTGAAGTTGTTGAACGACTATTACCTGGGGGCCGGCTTCCCTTTCCTGTAATCACTGTTGCAGGAACCAATGGAAAGGGCTCCTGCGTAGTCATGCTTGAGAGTATATTGGTGGCTGCGGGTTACAGCGTCGGTTGTTATCTCTCCCCCCATCTGGTCCGTTTTAATGAGAGATTCAGGGTTTCTGGCCAGGAATCAACTGATTCAGCACTGGTTTTGGCCTACAGAGCAGTTGAGAAGGCCAGGGGATCCACTTCCCTCACCTACTTTGAGTTTGCAACGCTGGCCGCTTTCAATCTCTTCAGTACTCAAAAGATTGATGTTGCCATTCTGGAGACGGGCCTTGGAGGGCGATTGGATGCAGTCAACTCGGTTGATGCCGATGCGGCTTTGATAACCAGTATAGGCCTTGACCATACAGCTCTTTTAGGCACAACCCGAGAAGAGGTGGGGAGTGAAAAAGCAGGCGTGTTTCGCCCGGGACAACCCGCCGTTTGTGCCGATCCGGATCCCCCGGTAACAATCCATCAAACGGCTGAGACTATCGGAGCCTCTTTATGGCAGGTAGACAAGGATTATGGCTATTCATTGGTTGAGGGAGGATGGCAATGGTGGTCTTCAGGTGAGAACCCCTGGGGGCTAAAGGGGAGTGATGTTATCCCCAGGCCGGGCCTGTCAGGTGAACACCAGATTGGGAATAGTGCTGCTGTGGTTGCACTGTTGTCGACAGTTTCGAAGGAGATTCCGGTTGGTCGCAGTGCCATTATCCAGGGGTTGAAAACAGCCTCACTGAGGGGGCGTCTGGAAATCGTCTCCCACTCTCCTGAAGTCATTATTGATGTAGCTCATAACCGGGATGCGGCAAAACAGCTCTCCTGTTTCCTGCAGGAAAGACATAAGCGATGGACAGTGGCTGTTTTCTCAATGCTTAGGGATAAGGCGATAGAAGAGGTGGTCAAGGCGATCGGCGACTCAATTGATCTTTGGATTGTTGCCGGTATTGATGATCCTCGGGGATTAGAGAGCGAATTTCTCGCTCGAGTCGTCAAGCCGCACATTGAAAAAAAACCCCTTTATTGCCGTGAATCGGTTGCTGAGGCTTATCTATTGGCACATCAATTAGCTGATGACGGCGACAGAATTGTCGTATTTGGATCGTTTCATACTGCGGGTGCTATACTCGCCCTGCCAAAATAGAGCTTTCAGGTTATTCTTGCCTAATGCCCAATAGCACCCAAAATAAAACACCTGAATTTGAATTCAAACATCGAATTGTCGGTGCGATTATTCTTATTGTGCTCACTATTTCATTCCTTCCAATGATTCTTGATGGTAACCGACAGGAACTCACAGCAAAGAGTTTGAATGAGTCAAGCTCAGGCAATAATCTCCAGTCCTCAGAGAAAAAGCAGGTCTTTGTTTCCACCATCAGGCCGGTCGTTAAACCCACTGAAACAAAAAAGAGTCAACAAACTGCAGTGGAGGCAGTGTTGGAGAAATCACCGGCAAACCAGGAGGAAGATGTTATTGAAGGGGGCAAAATATCAGTTGCCGAATTATCAATCGACAAACCTGATTCGACTCAGAAACCCAAATCAGCTGAATTAGAGCAATCAGTTGGGGAGAAGCCCGCGCCAACCCCATCAGCATCGACAACAATCACTAGAGATGGATCAGTTGAGGGGGAGTGGATTATACAGATCGGTCTCTATGGAAAGAGAGAAAACACTAATCGCACTCTTGCCAAACTAAAGAAAGAGGGATTGAGAGGATCAGTCTCACAGATATTGTACCAGGGTAAAGAGGTTGACCGTGTCTGGATTGGTCCCTATCCAACTGAAAAGGCCGCTGATGCAGTAGCTAAAAAGTACCAGAAACAGTCCGGGGAAAAAGTCCTTGTCAAAAAACGCTAACACTCTTTATTGTTAGATCAAATTTAAAATGGATTTAACAATGATAAAAATGCCACTCGATATTTTTGACCTTGTGATTATCGGGGTTATTCTCTTTTCTGCAATAATCGGTTTGTTTCGAGGGTTCATTCGCGAAACCCTCTCCCTGGTCTCCTGGATTCTTGCATTTGTTGCCGCATTTAACTATCGCCTCGATATTATCTCTTGGTTTGACGGAATAATTGACAATCAGATGTACCAGCAGATAGCGGCCTTTGCGCTCATCTTTGTGGCCACTCTGCTGTTAATCTCAATTATCAGTCATCTGATCTATCGATTGATGTCTTCAACAGGTATTACAGGAATAGATCGAGTGCTGGGCCTGATTTTTGGATTTGGGCGTGGGGTTCTGCTCCTCGGGTTTTTTGTCATTATTAGTCGTACAGTTGGATGGTCTGATGTCTCCCGGTGGGAGACATCACAACTGGCGGGTTACCTTGATCCCGTTGTTGAAATCCTTGCTGAGTTCATTCCAGAAGACTTGCCAAAGACCATTAAAGGGGAGTAGTGATTTCTCTACTTTATTTAAAGACAAGTCTATTTGCCACAGGAACTTCTGATTCAGTCAGAGGTTCATTCACTAACAGCGAGGAGTGCTGAACGATGTGTGGCGTTGTTGGGCTGGTGGGCCCTCATCCCGCTAATAGGGTAATCTACGAAGCACTGACGGTCGTTCAGCATCGCGGTCAGGATGCTGCCGGCATTTTGACCAGTGATGGACGTCAGGTCTATCTGCGAAAAGACAATGGGCTGGTACGTGATGTCTTTCATAATCGCCATATGGTTCAGCTCAAGGGCAATATGGGGGTCGGCCATGTCCGCTATCCTACCGCAGGATCAGATTCCAAAGCAGAAGCCCAACCCTTCTATGTCAACTCCCCTTTTGGATTGGCACTCGGTCATAACGGCAATCTGACCAATGCTGACCATCTTCGCAATGAACTTTTTCAAGAAGGCTTAAGGCAGCTGAACACCAGCTCTGATTCTGAGATTTTATTGAATGTACTTGCCCATGAACTCCATGAGGTTATGGGTGGAGGTCGAACAGAGTTGACCCCGGAAGACCTTTTTAGATCTGTCAGGGGTGTCTTTGAACGATGTCATGGCGCCTATGCGGTAGTGGTGCTGATTGTTGGTTATGGGTTGCTGGTTTTCAGGGATCGGTATGGAATACGGCCATTGATTTATGGAACCATGAGTGGTGACAAGGGGGTTTCACACCTGGTTGCTTCTGAGAGTGTTGCGATGGATGTTCTTGGGTATCAGATCGAACGTGATATTCGACCGGGTGAGGCACTCTTCATTGATCTTAAGGGGAACGTCCACTCTCATCAGTGTGTTGAAGAGGTTTCTCATAATCCATGTATATTTGAGTTTGTCTATCTGGCAAGACCCGATTCAATCATTGATGATATTCCGGTTCATCGCACCCGTCTGAATATGGGTGAGCGACTGGCAAAAAAGGTGCTCCGAGAGTGGCCAGACTACGAGATCGATGTGGTCATTCCGGTTCCTGATACAAGTCGTACTGCGGCTTTGCAGATGGCTTACGCCTTTGGGGTTAACTATCGTGAAGGCTTTATCAAAAACCGATATATGGGCAGGACATTCATCATGCCAGGCCAGGCAGAGAGAAAACGATCGGTGCGGCAGAAACTAAATGTCATCGATCAGGAATTTGCCGGAAAAGCGGTTTTGCTGGTTGATGACTCAATTGTCAGGGGGACGACTTCAAAACAGATTGTTCAGTTGGCGAGGGATGCAGGTGCCAAAAAGGTCTATTTCGCCTCAGCGGCACCTCCTGTCCGCTATCCCAATGTATATGGAATCGATATGCCATGCTCCGAGGAATTTGTTGCCCATAATCGAGAAGTAGATGAGATTGCTCTTGAGATTGGAGCGGACAAGCTGATCTATCAAGATCTGGAGGATCTGGTCGCTTCTGTCAGGGAGTGTAATGCTTCAATCACTGAGTATGAGACCTCCTGTTTTGATGGCATCTATCTAACCGGGGATGTAGGCAGTGAATACCTGGAGAGGGTTGAGAACTCCCGGCGTGATTCAGTAAAGTCGGATCAGAAGCAGAATGAACTTGATAATACCGAGGTGTATGCCTGTCAGTAGCTCTGAACCAGGAGGGCAGGGTCTGCTGTTCAAGCCTTCTTGAGGAAAAAGCCGCTCTCATCGAGTCGGATAAAACTGGCTTCAGGAGACCAGTCTCCCAGCACCATTCGGGTCGCTGGTGAGCCATCAAGGTCAAAATGGTGGGTTTCTGGCCGATGAGTGTGTCCATGGATAAGGGTGTGAACCCCATTATCCAGCATGATCTCTTCAACACTATTTTGATTTGTATCCATGATAAAACTTGGCTTTTTCTGTTTCAGATCTTTACTTTGAGATCGAAGATCAAGCGCAAATTTCTGCCGTTGATCAATGGGAAGCCCAAGAAAGTGGTTCTTCCAATCGGCATTCCGGGTCTCGCTGCGAAACTTCTGGTGGGCCGTGTCATCAGTGCACAGGAGGTCGCCATGGGTGAGCAGGATCGAGGTGCCATTAAGCATCACCCGGGAGGGGTCATCAAGGAGATGACAACCGCTCTCCTTGGCAAAGTGATCGCCGACGAGAAAATCACGGTTTCCAGGTAGAAAAAAGAGATCAGTGCCTCGATCAGAGAGTTTGCTCAAGATCTTGATAATCGACTCGTGTCCAAGCCGGAGTGCTGCGTCATCACCAATCCAGTAATCAAAAAGATCCCCAAGAATATAGAGTGCCGAAGTTTGTGGCTCCAGGGAGTCGAGGAATTGGATGAAATTATCCTGGATATCAGGTTTTTCTGGTGTAAGGTGCAGGTCAGAAATGAAATAATAGAGTGATGACATGAAAATAATCTCTGTTGCGGTGCCTTCAATTTGCTTGGAATATACCTTACGGTACTTCTGATCTGGTTGTGGATGCAACCCTGTTAATGATTTGTTTAAGATATTCCGATTCACCTCATAAAACAAAGACCAACCTTCAACGGGTTGAGGGTTCTCACTGAGAAAAATGATAAAAATCTACAATACGCTGACTCGACGTAAAGAGAAATTGACTCCCCGGATTGCGGGTGAGCTGGGAATTTATGTCTGTGGGATGACCGTTTATGATTATTGTCACTTGGGTCATGCCCGTGTTCTTGTGGTCTTCGATACCATTGTCAGATACTTAAGGGCAACTGGACTAAAAGTAAAATATATCCGCAATATCACCGATATTGATGACAAAATAATTCAACGGGCAGCTGAGAATGGAGAACCTTTTAATCAGTTAACCGATCGTTTTATTCGTGCAATGCATGAAGATTGCCTCTGGCTGGGAGTGTTGCCTCCAGATGACGAGCCTCGGGCAACTGCTCATATTGGGCAGATCCTGCAGATGATTACAACCCTGATAGAGAGAGATTTCGCCTACAGTGCAGCAAATGGGGATGTCTACTATCGGGTACGACAATTTCCACAATATGGCAGGCTCTCTGGAAAAACCATTGATCAGCTCCAGGTTGGGGCACGGGTAGAGCGTGATCACTCAAAAGAGGATCCACTTGATTTCGTGCTTTGGAAAGGGGCAAAGCCGGGCGAACCCTCCTGGGAATCTCCATGGGGTGAAGGACGTCCAGGCTGGCATATTGAGTGTTCGGCGATGTCTACCCACTGCCTGGGGAACCATTTTGATATCCATGGAGGGGGTATGGATTTGCAGTTTCCCCACCATGAAAATGAGATCGCACAAAGTGAAAGTGCCAGCGGAGAACATTTTGTCAATCTCTGGATGCACAACGGTTATGTTCAGATTGATCAGGAGAAGATGTCGAAATCGTTAGGCAACTTCTTCACTATTCGTGAAATTCTCAAGACTGATAATGACCAGGAGCGGATGGGTGAGGTAATCCGCTACATGATTCTTGGAAGTCACTATCGGAGCCCACTCAATTTTTCTGATTCCGCACTAAAAAGTGCAAAATCGGCATTAACCCGACTCTATCTGGCACTGGAAAAAACTCAAAGAAAAGAGAGTGTAGGATCTCTTGCCGCCGATATACCTGGCCAGTTTCATCAGGCAATGTCAGATGACTTCAATACTCCGGGCGCCCTTGCCGCACTGTTCGAGCTGGTTAGAGAGGTCAATCGGGCGATTGATGATGGTCGCAGAGGAGAAGCAAAAAGTGCCGCAAATGAACTTAAGTCACTCGGGGCGCTTCTTGGGATCCTACAGCAGGATCCCGGTCGGTTTTTGGGTTCTGAGGGTGCTGCTGAGGGGGCGGTGGATGGAGCTGAAATTGATCAGCTGGTGGCTGATCGAAACCAGGCCAGAGCTGACCGCGATTGGCAGAAAGCGGATCTTATCCGTGATGACCTGCTGAGCAGGGGGATCCTCCTTGAGGACGCGCCGGACGGCTCTACACGCTGGCGACTCGCCTAGGCTGGATTTGATCAGAATTTGGGCCTGATTGCACTTTGCCACACACCTCTCCGATGTTTATACTACATCGCCATTTTTTACTCGTTTCATCAGTCCCGAAGAGGGCGGTGGAAGAAACGATCAAGAGGTAAAAATCTGTGAAATTGTCGGGTGCAGAAATTTTAGTTCGCTGTCTTCAGGAAGAGGGGATCGATACGATCTTCGGTTATCCAGGAGGTGCAGCGTTGCATATCTATGATGCAATCTATCATCAGAAGCAGATAAGGCATGTATTGACCCGACATGAACAGGGGGCCACTCATGCGGCTGACGGTTATGCACGGGCAACTGGAAAACCAGGGGTGGTCGTCGTGACCTCAGGCCCTGGAGTAACCAATACAGTGACGGGTATTGCCACAGCCTATATGGATTCTATCCCCCTTGTCGTGCTCTCTGCTCAAGTCCCCAAACAACTCATCGGTGATGATGCCTTCCAGGAGGTTGATGCTGTAGGAATTACCCGTCCCTGTGTAAAACACAATATTCTGGTAAAGGATATTGACCAGGTGGCATTGGCAATAAAAAAAGCATTCCACATTGCTTCAACAGGCCGTCCTGGGCCTGTATTGATTGATATACCAAAGGACATCACTGCGGAAAAAACTGAATTTTTCTATCCTGAATCAATAACCATGCGCTCCTATGCGCCCAGGGACAAGGGCCATCCAAAACAGATCAAACGTGCTCTGGATCTCCTGCTGTCAGCAAAACGACCGATAATCTATTTTGGTGGTGGAATTATTCAGGCCAATGCCCATCAGGAGTTGATAGAACTGGTGCGTATGCTTGGTTACCCCTGCACCAGCACCCTGATGGGACTGGGTGGCTATCCGGCAACAGATCAACAATTTCTCGGCATGCTGGGGATGCATGGAACTTACGAATCCAATATGGCAATGCATGAATGCGATGTCTTATTGGCGCTAGGCGCCCGATTTGATGATCGGGTTACAGCCGAAGTTTCAAAATTCTCTCCCTACGCAAAAATTATTCATGTCGATATTGACCCCTCTTCGATAGGAAAAAATGTAGCTGTTGATGTTCCTATCGTGGGTCATGTCAAAACAGTGATACAAGAGATCATAAAGGGGATTAAACAGCGCGGAGATAAGCCAGGAGCAGATGACCTTGCCACCTGGTGGAAGCAGATTGACGCCTGGAGGGAGAAAGACTCACTGAGCTATGATCGGGCAAGTGATCAGATCAAGCCCCAGTTTGTGGTAGAGAAGCTTTGTGAGATAACGGGCGGCGATGCCTTCGTCACATCTGATGTTGGACAACATCAGATGTTTACTGCTCAGCACTATCTTTTTGACAAACCCCGCAGATGGATCAATTCTGGCGGTCTTGGAACGATGGGCTTTGGCCTCCCTGCGGCAGTTGGAGTTCAACTGGCACATCCGGACTCAACGGTTGCATGTGTCACCGGAGAGGCCAGTATCATGATGTGTATTCAGGAGCTCTCTACCTGCCGTCAATTCGATCTGCCTCTCAATCTCATCTGCCTCAATAATCGCTATATGGGAATGGTCAGACAGTGGCAGGAGTTTTTCTATGATAGCCGGTATTCACACTCCTATATGGATGCACTACCGGATTTTGTCTCTTTGGCGGAGAGCTTTGGCCATGTGGGCATCAGAATAGAAAAACCGGGTGATGTTGAAGGCGCACTTCTTCAGGCTATCCAGGATAGAAGCCAACTCTATTTCCTCGATTTCATTATCGATCAATCTGAGAATGTCTACCCGATGATTGCTGCAGGTGGAGGACACAACGAGATGTATCTCAGTCCGGGTACTGGAGATATTCCTGAAGAAAGGGAGCTTGCCTGAGTTATGAAACATATCATCTCCATACTGATGGAAAATGAACCTGGTGCCCTGTCGAGGGTGGCTGGCCTCTTCTCTGCCAGAGGCTACAATATTGAGTCGTTGTCAGTAGCCCCAACAGAGGATGAAACGCTCTCACGCCTGACTCTGGTAACATCAGGGGCCGACTCGGTCATCGAACAGATAACCAAACAACTGAACAAGCTGGTAGATGTTGTGCGCCTGATGGATCTGACAGAGGGCTCCCATATTGAGCGAGAACTGATGTTGGTCAAGGTTCAGGCGGTTGGTGAATCCAGGGAAGAGGTGAAACGTATTGTTGATATTTTCCGTGGACGCATCCTGGATGTGGGTCAGGCGCAATACATCATAGAGATGACAGGGACAAGTGAGAAATTGAATGCATTTATCAGTGCTCTTGGGATAACTGAAATAATTGAAGTTGTCCGATCAGGGGTTTCCGGTGTGGCTCGGGGGGATCGATCCCTTCGCGTTTAGTGGAATTGGCGTTGGCAGCATTAATTGAGTAGCAGAAGCGCACACAGGTATCAGGGTTCCTTTTAATTATTGACGCAGGATTAATTTTCCTGCAACTAACTCATGGAGAAATACATGAAAGTTTCATATGATAAAGATGCCGATCTTTCCATAATTCGCAGCAAGAAGGTGGCTGTAATTGGTTATGGCTCACAGGGGTTTGCACACTCCAACAACCTCAAGGATAGCGGTGTTCAGGTTGTTGTCGGGCTTAGGGCCGGATCCAATTCAATAGCGAAAGCTCAGGCGGCGGGACTTGTTGTAGCTGAAGTTGGAGAGGCAGTAAGAGAGGCTGATCTCGTCATGGTATTAACTCCGGATGAACTCCAGGCTAAGATTTATAAAGAAGAGATCGAAGATAATCTGGCACCTGGGGCCGTATTGGCCTTTGCTCATGGGTTTAATATTCACTTCGGCTTCATTGAGCCAAAAAGTGATATTGATGTCATCATGATTGCCCCGAAGGGCCCTGGACACCTCGTTCGTTCAACTTTTGAGGGCGGTGGCGGAGTGCCGTGTCTCGTTGCTATTGAACAGGATGCTTCCGGCGAAGCACTCAATATCGCACTAAGTTATGCCTCTGCTGTGGGTGGAGGCAAGGCCGGAATTATTGAAACAACTTTCAAGGATGAGACTGAGACCGATCTGTTCGGGGAGCAGACCGTTCTCTGCGGTGGTACCACATCACTAATACAGGCTGGTTTTGAGACTCTGACAGAGGCGGGTTATCCGCCTGAAATGGCCTATTTTGAATGCCTTCATGAACTTAAGCTGATTGTTGATCTAATTTATGAGGGCGGTATAGCAAACATGCGATATTCAATTTCAAATACTGCTGAATATGGTGATCTGACCAGAGGCCCAAGAGTGGTCAATGAACAGACCAAAGCAGAGATGAAAAAAATCTTAGAAGAGATTCAGTCCGGTCAATTTGCCCGTGAATGGATGGAAGAGAATGCCTCGGGCGGAGGACAATTCGCTGCGTTGAGAGCAAAAGGTGAAGCACACCCCATTGAGGAGGTTGGTACCCGACTGCGAGGAATGATGCCCTGGATAGAAGAAGGCAAGATTGTTGATCGATCAAAAAACTGATTTTTTGTAAATTGCCTCATCCCGATGGCACTCCCAGGACGTATTCTGCTGGCGCGAGAGGGTTGGGTGCATTGTCTTCTGGCACTGCTTCTCGCAGTAATGGTCCATTGGTTATCGGGCCCATGGATGGCGGCTCCGTTCTGGCTGATCCTGGTCTTTGTTGTTCAGTTCTTTCGGGATCCTCATAGAGACATTCCTGATATTGAAAATGGGGTCATTGCCCCAGCAGATGGAAAAGTAGTCTTTCTGGGTGAGGTCGAAGACCCTTTTCTCTCTCGCAAAGCATTCAAAATCAGCATTTTCATGAATGTCTTTTCTGTTCATGCCAATCGTGCTCCAGTTGGAGGCAGAGTAAAAGAGATCTGGTACCACTCAGGCAAATTCTTTAATGCTGTTCTTGATAAGGCCTCAAAGGAGAATGAAAGAAATGCAGTTTGGGTCGAGGATGAGAATGGACGTGATGTGGTTTTTGTCCAGATTGCCGGTCTGATTGCCCGTCGGATATTATGTTATTCGTCTGTCGGCGATCAACTGAGAGCCGGTGACCGTTATGGTTTTATTCGATTCGGTTCCAGAGTAGATCTCTATCTCCCGTTCGGTGCTCAGGCCGAGGTTTCTCTGGGTGACACGGTTTATTCTGGGAGTGATATCATTGCACTCCTGCCTCAATCCATTTAGAGGGTATTTTTCTGACTTAACTGCTGATGACTATGCCACCCAATCCAGAAACTCCGACCGGCCAGAAAAAGGTCCGACGGCGGGGAATCTATATTCTTCCCAACCTGTTCACCACTGCAACGCTGTTTGCCGCTTTCTATGCGGTCATCCGGGCTATTCATGGAGATTTTTCGGTAGCCGCAATTGCCATTCTTATCGCCCTCGTTATGGATGGTCTGGATGGTCGAGTTGCCAGATTGACCAATACTGCGAGTGATTTTGGAAAAGAGTATGACAGCCTGGCGGATGTGGTTGCATTTGGTTTGACTCCGGCACTGGTGGTTTATCAGTGGGCCCTCTTTGGCTTTGGCAAGATTGGCTGGCTCTGTGCTTTTCTCTATGTCTCAACAACGGCATTGCGCCTCGCCCGGTTTAATGTGCAACCGGCAAAAGACAAACGCTATTTTCAGGGGCTGCCCTGTCCAGCCGCCGCCGCAGTAATCGCTACTTTCGTTTGGCTTGGTACCGCGCTGGATTGGAGTGACAAGACAATGGGGTGGATTGCACTCATCCTGACTGTTTCTTCAGGCCTGGCAATGGTGAGCAATTTGAGATATCGCAGTTTTAAGGAGTTTGATGCCAGGGGAAAGGTTCCTTTTATGGCCCTTATCGTACTTGTCTTCGTATTTATGTTGATCTCATTTGATCCTCCGGTTGTTCTTTTTATGCTCTCTTTTGGCTATTTGGCCTCGGGACCAGCTGTAACGCTTCTCGGTATCAGGAAAACAAGAGCAAATCGGGCGAAGGAAGAGTAGTCACTTGCCCTTGACTCCTGAAGCGGGCTTGCCTAAGCTCAAGCGCATGAGCTGCCAATCTGAACAGAAACTTCTCAATACTCCAACCACTGGTCGGGGGCTGACCCTGCATACTCTTCTGCTCCTGCTGCGCCGTCTGGCGCTATAATTTCATTCCCATATCTTTAGTTTTATCCCTCTCTCCATGACAACAAGATGGAGGTAAGAGGATACTTTATCTTTTCTATGCAGGAAGAAGACCATGAATGACCAATTGATTATTTTTGATACCACACTACGAGATGGTGAGCAGAGCCCCGGCGCTTCGATGACCCCTGAAGAAAAAATCAGGATTGCCAAAGTGCTTGAGAAAATGAAGGTGGATATTATTGAAGCCGGATTTCCTGCGGCCAGCCCTGGTGATTTCTCCGCCGTTAAGGATATTGCCGAGTCGATAACCGAGAGCACCATTGCAGGCCTTGCCCGTGCTGTTGAGGGAGACATCGATAGCGTCGCAGAGGCCATAAAGCCAGCTCGCTCAGGTCGAATTCATACCTTTATCGCCACTTCTCCTGTTCATATGAAAGAGAAGCTGAGAATGGAGCCTGATCAGGTTATTGAACAGGCTGTCTGGGCAGTAAAGCACGCATGTCAATATACCGATGATGTGGAATTTTCTCCTGAAGATGCCGGGCGTTCCGAGCCTGATTTCCTTTGTAGAATCATAGAAGCAGTTATCAAAGCGGGAGCGACAACAGTCAATATCCCGGATACCGTCGGTTACAATGTTCCGGAACAGTTCGGCGCCTTGATTGAAACCCTTATTAACCGAGTTCCTAATGCTGATAAAGCAGTCTGGTCTGTTCATTGTCACAATGATCTTGGCCTTGCCGTAGCCAATTCACTGGCTGCAGTAAGAGCAGGAGCTCGGCAGGTTGAATGCACGATTAATGGGTTGGGCGAGCGCGCAGGCAATGCCTCTCTTGAAGAGGTGGTGATGGCAGTCCGTACCCGTCGTGATCTTTTTTCTTGTGATACTTGCCTTGATGCCACCCAAATCGTACCCGCGAGTCGACTTGTTGCCTCGGTAACAGGTTTTCCGGTTCAGCCCAACAAGGCTATCGTAGGTGCAAATGCTTTTGCCCATGAGTCTGGTATTCATCAGGATGGGGTGATCAAGAAGAGGGAGACGTATGAAATTATGCGTGCTGAGGATGTGGGCTGGAGCGCTAACCGAATGGTGTTGGGAAAACACTCCGGTAGGAATGCATTTCGTCAGCGATTGCTTGATCTCGGGCATGAATTCAAAACAGAGGAGAGTCTGAATAAGGCGTTTTCCCGTTTTAAAGTCCTCGCTGACAAGAAGCATGAGATTTTTGATGAGGATCTTCAGGCGCTGGTCTCTGATGTAAGCAGCAGCAAGACGACTGAGTCACTCAAACTGGTGGCGATGGAATTCTCCTCTCAGACGGGTGAGACACCTCGTGCAGAGCTGACTATATCAATAGCTGGAGTGGAGCATTCTGCCAAGGCGACTGGAAGTGGGCCTGTCGATGCGGCATTTAAAGCGATAGATCAGATGGTTGATATAGAGTGTCATCTTCAGCTCTACTCGGTCAATGCCATCACCAGCGGTACAGATGCCCAGGGCGAGGTCTCGGTGCGGCTTGAACAGGATGGCCGTTTTGTCAATGGACATGGGGCCGATACGGACATTGTCATTGCTTCTGCGAAGGCCTACCTCAATGGGCTTAATCGGCTTGTTGACATCAATGACCGTCGTCACCCACAGACGGATACCCTGATTTAATGAGCCTGAGTGAGCGTCGACAACTCTACCTTCAAAGAATGGGTATCCAGAGTTGGAGCGAACGCCATCTCTCGCCGGTTGATCACACAGAGGGCCGGGGATTGCCTCAATCGGGAGAGAGTGAATGGGGGAGCCTTGATAACCAGGTTCTCTCCTGTCTCCAGTGTTCGCTCAGCACCAATCGGAAACAGCCTGTTTTTGGAGTAGGAGACAAGAGTGCCGATTGGCTTTTTGTCGGTGAGGCACCCGGTGCCGAGGAAGACAGGCTGGGTCTTCCGTTTGTTGGCAGAGCAGGCAAACTGCTCGATGCTATGTTGTTGGCAATCGGTTTTGAGCGCAAAGAGGTCTATATCGCCAATGTTCTTAAATGCCGTCCACCTGGAAATCGAGACCCGATGGGAGAAGAAGTTACCCGGTGTCTGCCTTTTCTTTTTCATCAGATAGCCCTTATAAAGCCAAAAATCATTATTGCAATGGGCCGTTTTGCTGCACAGGCGCTATTGGAAACCAATTTGCCGATTAGCCAGTTGCGTGGTCATGTCCACCATTATGGTGATTCCTCTGTTCCTCTTGTTGTCACTTACCATCCTGCTTATCTTCTTCGTTCACCAGGGGAGAAACGAAAAGCCTGGCAGGATCTCCTTCTGGCATTAGAGGAAAGCAAATAAAACCTTGAGGTGATCGGTGGGGGGTTTTCTGTTTTCAGTACAATTGATGAACTCCGCTGATCTTTCCCAAGTGGGTCAGATTGAAGACGACGCTTATCAGTTCCCCTGGCCACTCCAACTTTTTCGAGAGTGCCTGCAGGCACGATACCATGCCGTTGTTGCAGTCGGTGAGGACCAGCCCTCTAAAGTCAGAGGGTATGCACTCATGACTTCTCATTCCGATGAGGCTGAAATTCTAAACCTTACGGTAGATTCTAAATTTCGATCACAGGGGATTGGAGCGCAGTTGTTGCAACATATGATTACCCAGGCAAGAACTGATGGGGCGAGGCAACTCTTCCTTGAGGTGAGGGAGTCAAATGCATCTGCCAGCAGGATTTACACCCGTTTCTTTTTTAAACAGGTCGGGAGAAGAAAAGGGTACTACCAAGGTAGTGAGGATAGAGAGGATGCATTTGTTATGGAGCGTTCTCTTGATCATTGATCCATCAGGTGATGATTACCCTGCCAGCGATCAACGCGTATAGACCACAAGTTTTTGTCCAGGCATGAGAAGGGCCTTTTTATTGATACGGTTCCATTTAGTGAGCTGGGCTATTTGCACCCGATATTTCTTTGCAATCTTCCAGAGCGAATCACCTCTGCGAACTTTATGTGTCTGCTTCGTCAGGGTGGGCTGAGAGCTCTTTTTTGCTGTCTGGCGAGTATCAGATTTTGCCGGAATGGTTAGACGCATTCCTGGCTTAATCAGGGTTTTGGTAAGGTTGTTTGCCTTTTTGATGCTCTCGATTGACGATCCATACCGTCTGGCAATTTTCCACAGAGAATCTCCCCGATGAACCTTATAGGTGATCGGCTGAGAGATCTTGATCGGCGGGGCTTGGTTGTTCAACATTGCTGTAGTGGCATAACGCTGGCCAGAGAGCGGAATGAGCAGGTGTTTGCCTTCACGAATCAGATCGCTTGTAAGTCGGTTGGCGCTCTTTATGGAATTGATCGGGATATTGTATTGTCTGGCGATAACGCTAAGACTCTCCCCGCCACGAATTTTGTGTCGGGCCCATCGCATTCGCTTGCTCATGGGTAGTGCTTTTAGGGCGGTCTCCATCTTGTCAGCCTGGGCAACAGGCAGGAGTAGATGATGGGGACCGGTGGGGTCAGTTGCCCAGCGCCTGAAGGCCGGGTTGAGGGCCGAAAGTTCCTTGTGCTGGATTCCGGTCATCGTCGCCGCAATTCCAAGGTCAATCTGTGAGCCTACATCAACAGATTTAAAATAGGGCTCATTGGGTATCGTTGCCAGGGTGATACCAAAGCTATCCGGGTCAGCAATGATCTTGCTAAAAGCCACTAACTTAGGGATATAATTCTTTGTTTCAGAAGCTAGTTTAAGATGTTCGTAGGTTGCGAGACGGCCATGTTTGCGATTATAGCGGACCGCTCTACCCACTCGCGTTTCACCGGCATTGTAGGAGGCAAGGGCAAGAAACCAATCCCCTTTAAATAACTTATGCAGATATTCAAGGTAGTTAAGAGCCGCATCTGTTGCCGCCACAACATCCCGGCGCCCCTCATACCACCAGTTCTGTTTAAGCCCGAATTTGCGACCAGTGCTGGGTATAAACTGCCACAGCCCTGCCGCTCGAGCCCGGGAATAGGCACTGGGGCGGAAAGCACTCTCAATGGCAGGAAGGAGTGCAATTTCCATTGGCATATTCCGGCGTTCAACCTCTTCAACAATATGGAAAAGATATCGCCTGGCGCGCTCGGTCAGTCGCAATACATAATCAGGTCGTTTGGCATACCACTGCTCTTGGTGTTGAAGATAGGGACTATTGAGTTTAGGTAGTTTCATACCGGCTCGGATTCGTTCCCAGACATCTTGATAGACGGGAGGTTCTGCCAGTGCGAGTGTTTCCGGTGTCTGCTTTTTTGGGGGGGGATTCCAAAAAGAGCTGGTAAAGAGAGTCGCTATTGAAAAGGGCTCTTCTTTGTTATCGACATCCGGGTGCGCAGATACTGTTGTGGTAGCCAGCTCCTCCTCTGATTGGGGTTTTGCAACTACAAATTTAATTTCAGGGCTGGCTTCCTTCTCGACTAATTGTATCGCGGGCTCTGTAGGCTCTTTCTGCGGTAAACTGGACTCTGACTGAATGGTCGTCAGAGTGCACCCTCCCAGGAAGAGGGGAAGGATGAGAAGAACCCCCTTAAGGGTTGTTAAACATCTGTTTTGGGTGTGGTCAGCCATGGTGGGCTAGATGGTAAGTGCCACAGGTTTTGAGGTCAATTCGGATTAGCCGCTGGTCGCGGTTTTAATCAAATCAAACCCAAATCAGGATGATCTCTGCCACCCGGCATCGATCTGAAACGCTCCGCTGCCATACCATTGCCACAGAGATCCAGGATGCCAACATCAACGCTTACAACCCCTGGCATCGATAACCTATTCAGCCGTTCGCTACCGGAGCCCATTGAATGTGTGATCAGATAAAAACCATGAGCTTAATAGACCTCACGGTATACCCTAAACCAGTGAACAGTCCCACGCCACTGGCATGATCTGTTTGCCAGCGGATCACGAGTTATAACTATTTGGAATAGAAAAACAATTGTCTGTTATTGTGCTTTTTTCTCTACCCACACTGTCGTATCCTTTACACTCTGCAAATAAGATTTAAGACCGGTGGCGACAGAGGATGTCTGAACGATCTCCCTACAGATGGTTTAACTCCAGGCTTGGAAGGGACCTGATGAAGGCTGAGCGCGGTCAACTCAGTGCGATGCTGCCTGATCGCTATTTCCCAGTCACCCTTCAGATTGGATGCAGTGGAACGCCGGAGTTTGTAGACCTTATCGATTGTGAACGTTGTGTTCTGGTGGATATTGAGCTGCCGTGTGAACTTAACGGCCTTAAGGTGATAGCCGAAGGATCTGCGCTCCCTTTCGGATCACGAAGCAGTGATCTGGTATTGTTGCCTCATACTCTGGATTTTAGCCCCCATCCCCATCAGCTTTTAAGAGAGGTTGTCGAAATATTGGTGCCCGAGGGTCTTGTTGCCCTGACTGGGCTTAACCCGTATAGCCTTTGGGGAGGGTGGCGTTGGACCCGACAGTGGCGTAAAACCCCACCCTGGAATGCCAATTATTTTTCTCCCAGAAGGGTTCAGGATTGGATGTCTCTTCTGGATTTGGAGATCGTTTCAGCCTCATTAATGGAGTATCGACTCCCGACTGTCTCATGGGGGATTCGCGACAGGTTGGATTTTCTGGAAGTTGCGGGCGCCCGGTGGTGGCCTGGGATGGCTGCGGTCTATCTGATTATTGCCCGAAAGAGAGAACTCGGGGTACGACCACAGGGGCAACGAAAATCCCGTCGTCGTCGTTTGGCAACGGGTTATGCCGGGACGATGGCAAAAAGTTAAAGAGGTGTTGATTTGGGCAGGTCCCTGTTCAGACACCAGGAGCTGAAGGATTTTTATTGATGAAAAGTGTGACTATCCATACTGATGGGGCCTGCCGGGGAAACCCTGGCATTGGTGGCTGGGGGGCATTGCTCTCCAGTGGCAGCCATCAACGTGAACTCTTTGGAGCGGCGTTAGAAACAACTAATAACCGGATGGAACTCACCGCGGCAATTAAGGGTCTTGAGGCCCTAAATCAACATTGCAGGGTCACCCTGGTGACAGATTCCCAATATGTCCGAAGAGGGATAACCGAGTGGCTCAAACAGTGGAAACTAAAAGGATGGAAAACCAGCTCTCGAAAGCCTGTCAAAAACAAAGATCTATGGCAGAGGCTTGATGATTTGGCCTCTCAACATACGGTTAAGTGGAAGTGGGTGAAAGGCCATGCCGGGCACTCCGGTAATGAGCATGCGGATGCTTTGGCCAATCGAGCAATTGATGAATATCTTAAAAAACAAGATGATTGAGGAGTCAGGAGATGCGTCAGATTGTTCTCGATACTGAGACCACCGGACTTGAAGTAACACAAGGCCACAGGATTATTGAGATTGGTTGTGTTGAACTGGTAGACCGTCGAATCACGGGTTCAACCTACCAGACTTATATCAATCCTGATCGAGAGATCGATCAAGCAGCTGAAAAAGTCCATGGCATAACGACCTCTTATCTAGAGGATAAACCTCGGTTTGCTGAAATTTCCGGGGCCCTGATCGACTATCTGGAGGGGGCGGAACTGATTATCCATAATGCCGGTTTTGATGTTGGTTTTTTAGATGCTGAATTGAAACTGATCAGGCCGGATTTTCCCGGAATCGGATCAATCTGCAGTGTGCTGGATACGCTTGCTCTTGCACGACAACTCCACCCAGGACAGCGATGTAGTCTGGACGCCCTGTGCAAACGCTACGAGATCGATAACTCATCCAGGGTGCTTCATGGTGCAATGCTGGATTCTCAGATCCTGGCAGAGGTCTACCTGGTCATGACCGGGGGGCAGACCAGCCTGCTTCCTGAGCTTGATTCCGGTTCCCTCTCAACCGCTAAAAACAACAATCAGAGTTTGGCTGGGGTGCAAACAAAAACAAAAGTCATCTATCCCGATCAAAATGAGCTTGATGCACATAATGAGTGGATAAAGAAGCTTGAACAGGATTCAGACGAAGAGCCACTCTGGAGATAGAGTAGTTTATCAAGAGCGGAGTTTGGGCCGGCTAAAGCAAGTTTTTCAGTAAAACAGCGCTCAGTGTCAGCAGCACGATCACGATCATGCTTCCCGTCATCCATGTTTTGCTGAGTTGGCCATCGGGCCCATGGAGTCGGCGTCCGGCAACCTCCAGTCTTCGAGATGAATAGACCCACAGCCGGTGGGCCATCTCTGCGAAGCGTTGATAACCGGAGACCAGGTTGCTGAATTGGGTGGGCACCAGCTTTCGGTATACCCACTCAAAATCAAGATTTATTGACCTCAGTTCGGGAGGATAGATGCCGGAAAGTTTAAGCCAGACAAAGGCAAGAGCAGAGAAAAAGAGAAGCTGTAACTGGGCGATAACATGGGTGTTATCAAACGGAAGATAGCTTACTGGAAAAGGAAGAAGATCATAGAGAATCCAGGGGTAGCTGCCGATCCCGATACACAAGAGCGCGGCCAGCCCCATGGCAAACAACATATTTGTTGGCGCTTCCTTCACCCTGATTCCGGCATCGTGTGAGAAAAAAGCGAAGAAGGGAATTTTGATCCCTGCGTGATGGAATACCCCTGCCGAAGCAAAGAGTAAACCGATCCATACCCAGTGATAGCCCTCTTCCAGGGCAGCGGCCATGACCATTGATTTGCTGACAAACCCGCTAAAGAGAGGAAATGCAGAAATTGATGCTGCACCAATGAGGCAGAATGCGGCTGTTTTGGGCATGCTTTTATAGAGTCCACCAAGATCGGAACCATTGATTTTGCCGGTTCTGAACAGGACTGCTCCCATCGTCATCATCAATAGACTTTTAAAAATAACGTCATTAAATGCATGTGAGATAGCACCATTAATGGCGAGTTCTGTCCCAATTCCGATCCCACAGATCATAAAACCGATCTGGTTGATCATGCTGTAAGCAAGGACACGACGAAGATCATTTTCGATAACAGCATAGAAGATCGGGAAACAGGTCATGGTGACACCGATGTAGATCAGCAGTTCAGTCCCGGGAAAACCTCTTGCCAGAGCGTAAACGGCAACCTTGGTGGTGAATGCGCTTAAAAATACCGTGCCTGTGGGTGTGGCTTCCGGGTAGGCATCTGTTAACCAGTTATGGAGGAGCGGGAAGGCGCTCTTGATGCCGAAGGCGAGAAAGATAAGCCAGCCCGCTGTTGATGTAAGGCCAATATGCTCAAACAGAAGAGAGGATGAGTCATTGAAATAGACAATGGTTCCGGCCAGAAGGAGGACTCCCGAACCCACCTGAAAAATCAGGTAACGGGTTCCTGAACGGAAGGCACGAGGTTCCCGACGAGCAAATATGAGCAGTGATGAAGTTAGGGCAAGGAGTTCCCAGAAGATAAACAGGGTAAGAAGATCTCCAGCAAATACGGCCCCTATTGCACTGCCAGCATAGCAGAGCCCGGCAATATGCTGCATCCGGTCTTTGAGATGGAGTGAAAAAAGAATCCCCAAAAATGCGGCAATATGAAACAGGATCCCAAAGAGATAACTCAGCCGGTCAACCCTCACAGGGTTTAGTGTAAACCCAAGAAAAGTGAGTTCAGTGGTTGTACCGAGTTCCCATCCCATTAGATTGATGAATCCAAGGAGGGGGGTGAGGAGAAGGGGGATCCAGCGATAACGAAGAGGGGTCACCAGCACCACTAGAGCGCCAAGGAAGAAAGGAAGTCCCGGATGGAGATCAGCGATTATCATAATAATCTTCACTTCGCATCAGAAAAAGCCGCATCACTTTGGCGATCAGGACAAGCAGGACGCAGGCTACAAAACCAAACAGGGCATAAAAGCCCCAGAGTGACTCCCAGGGGTGAATAGTGTGACGGTGGAAGATGAAGTCAGCCAGAACCAGACCTGCACACAACATAAAAAACAGTCCGATTCCCCACCTCAGCCTGCTGGAGTGGGAGGAGTCGTTAGGGTTTAAAGAAGTCTCTTTATGTTGATTCATTTGTTGATCGATGGTTAAGGGAGGTGGATAGAGCTTGCCAGTTGATAGAGTTTATCCGGCCAGAAGAATAAGAACAGACACCCGGCGGCAGTAAAGGTTATGGCCAGTAGTATCGGGGTTGGTGCTTCCTGATAGTGGCTCTTGTTGTTGCCGGATGATCCTAAAAAGGCGTTCAGAGGGATGGGCAACAGGTAGGCAATATTCAGCAGCGAACTCACCATGAGGATGCCCAGCAGCAGCCATTGACCACTCTCAACGGTTCCCATGGCGAGATACCACTTGCTCCAGGTGCCGGCGGCTGGAGGCAGGCCGATAATGCTGATACTGGCGATAAAAAAGGCAGCCATTGTGATCGGCATCTGGCGACCAAGACCCGATAGCTCGCTCACCTTTGTTTTATGTGTGGTCACAAGAATGGCTCCAGCACAGAAGAATAGAGTAATTTTCCCAAATGCATGGGTCACCATATGCATCGCACTTCCGGTGAGTGATGCTGAATTAACCAGCAGTGCTCCAAGAACGATATAGGAAAGCTGGCTGATTGTTGAATAGGCAAGACGACGTTTTAGATTATCCTGGCGCAGAGCAATCAATGAGCCAATAATGATTGTGGTGGCGGCTGCGTAGAGGAGGAGTTCCTGGCTCCAGGCAGAATTTACAAGATCAAATCCAAAAATAAAGATGACAACTTTCAAGATGGTGAACACACCTGCTTTGACCACGGCGACGGCATGTAACAGCGCACTTACCGGTGTAGGTGCAACCATGGCAGCGGGTAGCCAGCGATGAAAAGGGATAAGAGCGGCCTTACCCACTCCAATCACATAGAGCCCGAGCAGGATTCCACCTTGGGATGGGGTGATATGGCCAGCCAGTACTCCACCAGGGCGGAAGTCAAGGGTGCCCGCCAGAATCCAGGTCCAGACCATCGCAAAGAGCAGAAACCCTACCGAGGTGCCCACCAGCCAACCGAGATAGGTTCTTCCAGCCAGTCGCGCTTCACGGCTCCCTGAATGGGTCACCAGTGGAAAGGTGGAGAAGGTGAGAAGTTCATAAAAGACAAAAAGGGTAAACATGTTTGCACTGAATGCGATTCCAATTGCACTGCTTATCGCAATTGCAAACCATATGTAGAAACGGGTTTGATGTGATTCATCATGATGGCGCATATATCCTATTGCGTAGACAGTGGTGGCCAGCCAGAGGATGCTGATCAGGGTGGCGAAAAGAAGTCCAAGCGGCTCAACAGCAAGTGCAATGCTGATGCCGGTAACAGGTGCTGCCAGAGTGGTTGTCTCAAGTGGAGTGGTACCAGCGCTGTGAAGCTGGATCACAAGAAGGAGCAATACAAGCCCGGCTCCCAGGCTGACTGTCTCCCGCCAATTGGGATATCGACGCAGAAGCAGCATCAATGGGGTGGCTGCGAGTGGTGTCAGCATCGAAAGGAGGGCGATATTGCCACTCTCAAGCCCGGGAATCATGGCGCTCCTCCGAGGAGAAGCAACGCGGCCTTTTCTGCAACCCCTACAGTAAGTCGAGTATCAATTCCAAAATAGATATTGGCACCAACCAGGATCCAGGTCGGGATCAACAGCGAGAGTGGGGCTTCATTAACCACCGGCGCTTCTGATGATTTGTGGTGAAAATAGGCGATTTCAATAACCTTCCAGAAATAGATAATCGCAAGCAGTGATCCCAGTAGAATAATAATAGCCAGCCACATCTGGTTGGCCTCCACAGCACCCATCACGAGGTACCATTTACTGACAAACCCAACAGTCAATGGGAGACCAATCAGGCTGAGCCCGCTGATCAGGAAGGCGGCCATAGTGAGAGGCATGGTTCGCCCCAGGCCTGTAAGATCGGCAATCCTGAGACTTCCGGTACGGTAGAAGATCGCCCCCACTGCCATGAAAAGCGCTCCTTTCATCAGTGCATGATTAAACAGGTGCAACAGTGTTGCCGTGAGTCCACTAAGCGAGACCAGGGTGATTCCAAGCACCATATAACCGATCTGGGCAACGCTCGAATAGGCAAGCAGTTTCTTTATATTATCTTGGTAGATTGCAACTACAGAACCAATCAGAACAGCAAGAACCCCGAGGGGAAGGAGAGCCTGGTTGAGGGTGAAGAGATTGAAACTGTGATCAGCACCAATAACCGTGAACAGGAACCGGAGCAGGAGGTAGATGGCGACTTTGGTGGCCGTTGCAGCAAGAAAGACAGAGACTGCAGAGGGGGCCCAGGTATAGGCATTGGGCAGCCAGAGGTGGAGAGGGAAGATGGCGGCCTTAATGGCCAGGCCGATCAGAAGAAAGCCAATAGCAGCATGAAATGTCCGGCTCTCGGTGTTTTTGCTTAGCAGGATGGCAAGGTCAGCCATGTTGAGGGTGCCTGTCATGCTATAGAACAATCCAATGGCAATCAGGATAAAGGTGGCCCCTATGGTTCCTATTACCAGATAGCGGAAGGCAGCAGTGAGAGAGCGGCGATCGGGACCTAAACTGATCAGCAGATAACTCGAAAGTGAGGAGATCTCCAGAAAGACAAAGACATTGAATGCATCACCGGTAATCGTCATCCCCAGAAAACCAGTCAGACAGAGCAACCAACCTGCATAGAGGAGTGGTAGTTGTGCAGAGTTGATTTCGTGTTCGAAACTGGTGCGTGCATAGAGAAGTGAAAGGGTGCTGATTGCAGTTACCAGAAGCAGAATGTAGCCATTCAAGGTATCTACACGATATTCGATGCCCCAGGGTGCTGCCCAACCTCCCAGGGCGTATGAGAGCGGGCCTGTCTGGAGTGTAGTCTGGAGGAGTAAAAAGGCGATGATCAGAGTTGCCGAACTGATGGCCACTGAAAACCCCCAGGCCAGTGCGGGTCGACGCAAGAGGAAACACAGAGGAGCTCCCATCAGCGGGATAACCACTTGCAGTGCTGGAAGATGGTTGTCTATGCCCAAGAGGGTCACTCCTCCTTCTCCTCTTCTAATGTTATGGTCTCTTCATCAACCGCACCAAATGCATCCTTGATACGGACAACGAGAGCGAGTCCGAGGGCAGTTGTTGCCACACCGACGACAATTGCTGTCAGAATCAGGACATGGGGCAGTGGGTTTGCATAGAGGGTATGAGATTCTGACAGGATTGGAGCGGTCCCATTGGCGATTTTCCCGAATGAGATATAGAGCATAAAGACAGAGGTCTGAAAAATATTCAGACCAATGAGGGTCTTGACCAGGTTGTGACTGGCCATAACGGTATAAAAACCGATCATCATCAGGGTGATGACAATCCAGTAGTTATAGAGCCCCAGATTGCTCATCCCCTCTCTTCCCGATTAAAACCAGCAAAGGCAAAAAAGAGCAAAATCATGATTGCAGCGACCGTGGTACCGACTCCTAACTCTATTAGCAGAATTCCGAGATGTTGGCCCTTTGTAGGCTCAGCAGCGAGAACGCTGTAATCAAGAAATTGACCGCCCAGAAATATACCCGTCAGACCCACTCCTCCATAGAGAAGCACACCCAGGGCGGCGAGCACGCGTAGAACTGAGGGTGGAATGACGGCCATTGCCTTATCGAGGCCGAAGACGATGCCATAGAGAATGATTCCGGAACCAAAAATCACTCCTGCCTGGAAGCCGCCACCTGGACCGAAATCACCATGAAACTGAACATAGAGGGCGAACAGCAGTATGATGGGAATCAGCAGTTTGGTAATTGTTCTGAGTATATGGTGATGCTCCATTACTCCTCCTTATCACCACTTTTGGTTCGCTCTTTTTTGCGTCGTCGGCCCCCAAGGAGTGCTAATACTCCAATACCTGCAGTAAGGATGACGGTTACCTCTCCCAGGGTGTCATAGCCGCGATAGCTTGCGAGGACAGAGGTGACCACATTGGGAATGCCCACCTCTTTCATGGATTGATTGAGATAACGCGGAGCAACGTGGAGGTGAGAAGGGGCCTGACTATCTCCTACCGGTGGTATATCAATAGAGGCGTAGATCAACACGCTTCCGGTGATGATTACAACAATCAGCGGAGCTACTTTATGGCGAGTTCCTGCTTCCTGTCGGGCGCCAGTGAGGGCGAGAGTGGCAAGAGCGAGAATAGTGGAAATGCCGGCACCTACTGCTGCTTCTGTGAACGCCACATCCACGGCATCAAGGGCAACAAAAAGACCGGCCGAGAGCAGGCTGAAGGCACTAAAGAGCATAACCGAAGCAAAAAGACTTCGGAGCAGGAGAACCCCAAGTGCTGTAATAGCAAGAAAGGTAAACAGAACAATATCAACCAGGTTCTCTATGACGATTCTCCTCCTGAAGAGGGAGTAGAACTCGGTTTGAGGCCTGAATGGAGAGCTGATTTAGCCAATGCATGAGTTGAAGTCGGGCTCGTTAGCCAGATAAAGATAAGGATCATAGCCAACTTGACTGAAGGCTGGGTAAAGCCTGCTTGCAGACCCAGCCCAAGGAGAGTGAGTGCCGTGCCGAGGGTGTCGGCCAAACCTGCAGCATGGAGCCTGGTATAGAAATCGGGGAAGCGAAGCAGGCCAATTCCAGATCCAACAAGGAAGAGGGCGCCGCCAAGAAGAGCAGCCCAGCTCAATAGATCAACTAACCACTGAACCATTATCGATCCTCTCTCTTTTGGCCCAGGGAGATGAAATCCCCGTACTCAAAAAACCGCAGAACAGCAATCGTGCCGATAAAGTTGATCAGTGCATAGACCAGGGCGATATCAAGGAACTCCGGCCTCCCTGTTAGAAAGCCATAGACAGCAATAAAAAGGACTGTCTTGGTTCCAAAACTGTTGACGGCAAGAATACGGTCAAAGACCGTAGGGCCTAAAAATGCCCTGACCAGAACCAGGGTCATGGCAATCAGGATTGCAATCATGCCGGCGATAAACATCATCTCAATCCTCTGGTTCAGCCACAGGGTGATCTCTCCCTGTCTCTATGCGTGAAACGTGTCGATCGAGTTCTCCTTTGCGCAGGTCATCTCCATAGTCACGACAGAGGCAGTGGACATCGATTGAGGTGTCATCCACTTCAAGTGAGATAGTGCCCGGGGTGAGTGTGATCGAGTTGGCATAGATGACCTTTCCAAGCTCACTCTCCTGGGTGGCAGTGACTCGTGTCAGGGTAGGGCTGATGGGCATCTGGGGGTGAAAGACAAGCTTGATGACCTCAATGTTGGATTGAACTATTTTTCCAATCAACACTACCCAGAAGTGAAGAAGTCGCCAGGGGTTAAAGTGAATAGGGTGTCCCTCATGGTCAACGATATCCATTCTATGGGCAATCCATACGACCAAAGCAGAGGAGAGAGCACCGAGACCCAACAGCAGTGGATCGGTCATGCCCGATAGCAGGAACCAGATTCCTGCCAAAATCAAAAATAGACTGATATTCAGATGCATCGTCTCATACCCAAGTGGTGACCAGAAGGGGTGTGACCGGTAACAATGTGGTAATTGTGAAGCAGGCAGTACCCCATGCCACTGTTGAGTATCAACAATTCTCTGTTACTCAGCAAAACGGATAATCCCGTAATTGGTATGGCCACTTTACCATGTTGTTTAACCCTGTCAACATCTTATATATCATTAGTAAGCCACTTATCTGACCCAATAGGACTCGACTTCACTAATCATTCGAGCCCTGCCATCTCACCGTACATCAGTTATAGACTATTGTTCCATCAGTATTATATGACAATCTCACAAAAATCGTCCGGTTTTGAAAACGCCCCTTTTTCAGCCCCTCGGCCGGCGTGGCAATCGGATCGGTAGGGCCGATAGACGAACAACCCTTTGATCTCACAAAAAACACGCGCACCATATAAATGGACTTACCAATTTACCACTGATTCATGCCCTCAGCGGTCAGCATTTGCCATAAGTCCAATAAATACCTCGTCATTAGCCGGATATTATTTTCATCATTAAGTGCAACAGCCGGCGATGGTTATCTTTTATCATTCTCGCCTCTTTTTGACCATCCCTTTACCTCAGTGTCATCAAACAGGCTTTTTCTTATGGCCCTCGGGCTCTCCTGTTCTGGGGTTATTGATGCCAGGAAAGATGAGCATCTGGATCTCATGAGGCAGCCAGAGCTAAGATACCAATAGATAGACGATTAACTTTCTTAACCTTTTTCAGATTGTAATGCCGAACAGTCCAATCAGAATGGAACTTGTTTACCAGGCCCGCTCTTCAAGCAAACCCTGCCTCATCTGAGTTATTTTTGACCCGCAGAGCGGATTGGCATTGAATAAATTGCTTATTTTTTAATTACTTACAATTAGTAGGGAATATAACCACCCCTGACCTCGTTTTTTCTATTTTCGGAGAGTATAGTCTGGTTACCATTAGGCCCTATTTGGGCTGGTGTGGCATGGATAAGAACTTCGATAACTGTCTTTTCACTACTCAGTAAACGTGCAGAAAAAATAAATAGTTTAGGAGGTAATATGGTATATACAAAAAAACACCCTGCCTTGTTGATTATGGGTATTATTTTTGTGGCAATTGGCTATCTCGCTGATTCAGGCGGTATATCAGGATTGATCGATTACCTGAAGGCCGGTAAATATGCTGGGGAAATGATAGGTATGGGCTACGCCTTTGGTGCAGTTGCCGTTGTTGTCGGGCTCTGGCACTTGGCTGGTAGTCATGAAGAAGGTAATTTAGACTACTACATGTCCACAGTTGCTGGCGGGATATTTATCCTGCTGGTGGCGATGCTGGTTCGCTGGTATCTGGCGCCATTGGTTGCTTTGATTAGTACTGGCCTGGGGCCGGTGATGGGCGCTAAATACCTGCATCAGGTGCTCGGACTCAATTATGTCGTACTGGGTATAGTCGCCGGTATCATCATCGTTAATGTTTTCAAGATCCCTGAGTGGGCCGAAAACGGTGTTCGTTTGTCGCGATTTGGCCTGAAAACCGGTGTTATCCTGCTCGGTACTTTGTACAGTCTGGCGGAACTCCAGTCACTCGGTAAGCTATCCGCTATTATGGTTGGCTTTTTTGTACTGGGTTCGGTGGGGTTGGTACTGTTTCTGGGTAAGCGGCGTAATATCCCGAGTTCCATGGGCGGTGTTCTTTCAGCCGGTATGGGTGTCTGCGGTGTGTCCGCGTCGGTTGCAGCGGCCCCGGTAGTGCAGGCCAAGGCTGTCGAAATCGCCTATACCATCGGTACCATTCTTATCTGGGGTGTCGGCTGTATGTTCCTGTTCCCGGTTATCGGGCATATACTGGATCTGGGTCATATTCAATTTGGTGCCTGGGCCGGTACCGGTATATTGAATTCTGCGCAGGTCGCTGGTGCGGCATTAGCGTATCAGCCAGACGGCATCGAGACGCTCAAGGTAGCCGAGATATTCAATATTACGCGTGTGCTGTTCTTGCCGATAATCGTTTTATGGTTAGCAGTCTGGTACGTTAAACAAGAGGGTGGAGAAACTACCCAAAAGGTTAACGTCGGAGCCGTGATATTCGAAAAATTTCCAGTATTCGTGCTGGGCTTTATCCTCATGTTCGCGTTGTCATCTACTGGTGTTTTTGCGCCTGCGCAGCATTATAAGGGCAAGTATTTCGACAATAACGTCAAGCAATCGATGTTGCTAAAGGATGATCAGATCTCAGCGGTCAGCTCTGAAATGGGCATACTGCAAAGAGACGACCGCAAGCAGGCGCTCAAACGCATGCTTGATAACCGCAAGGTTATGACCATCGACGATGAGACTGTTATCCGCGGTATCTATAATGCTAAGGTCCTCTCCAAGGACGCCAACAAAGTGCTTAAAGGGGCGACAAAGGCAGTTAGGCACACCGCCAAGAAGATCAGCAAATTCAGGCAGTGGATTACTCTGTTGTTTGCATTTGGTTTAACCGGTCTTGGTATGCAAATAACTTTTGCATCGATGAAACAGGCTGGCGGCCAACCGCTTGTAATCGGTGGTATCGTCGGAACGACTAAGGCGGTGCTGTCACTGATTGTGATATTATTTTTTGTCAGTGAAACTATTTAACGGGGGATCGAGAAATGACAGATCAACAACATGATTCGCAGGACACCGACCTGCAAGAAGAAGCGGGTGCCAAGTTCCATCGCGGCTCCGCATTGTCAATATTCCACAGTGACCGTGCCGAGGATTTTATCGCGCTGCTAGCAGCGATGGCAATAGCCCTTGGCGTTTACATTATGGTCCCATAGACTGTGTAGCACATCCAGTGCACCTGGCGCTCTTATATGGGCGCCAGGTTTTTTTATTTTCTGAATTCACCCGACGGGTGTTCAGCGTTAACAGTATTCCTTGAAAGTTAAAAAAATAATTCTTGCCAGTCACGGTACGGATGGTGCCCGCGCAGCCGAGCTGGCAGCTATCGATTTATGTGTCGAAAAAGGCGCCAGCCTGCACCAGCTTCTGGTGGTGCCGGATTTCTGGAAAGGAATGATGGGGGACGACTGGCTCAATAACGCAGTTACCCAGATTCGATTTGGCAACTATGTGGAAAGTCAGTTGGCGCAAGAAGCCGCAGCTGAACTGGAGCGTATGACACAAGCCTGTGATCAGGCTGGTATTAATTACTCGAACACGGTGCGCCTGGGCAAACCGGCGATCTGTTTGTTAGATGTTGCCGGGCAGGATGATTTTGGTCTAGCTGTTATTGGTTCACCGCGACCCAAAGGCGTTGAGGGTTATCGCTCACGCATGGATCTGGAGCTGTTGGCTCGCTCGCTGACCATGTCATTGATAGTAGTTCCTTACCCGAAACCATGAGTGAAAGCTCCGTTCCAGACAATGAAGATTCTGCCTGGGTCAGTATCGATACACCTTTTAATACCAAAGAATTACGCGCATTTCTGGACGATATAGAACGCTTATATCGAATCAATTCGATGCTGGTGTTTGATAGCTGGCAGTTAATTAACGACAAAGAATTTAGCTTTAAATTAAAAAATCTGAGCAATGGCAGGCTGCTGGAATCAGCGCTCAGCATAGATAGCTCGGATGATGGTATCAAGGTTAGCTACCAGCAGGGCCTGCGCACTTCTACCAGTTTCCATGTTGAACCAAAGGACGACGGCAACTCCAGACTGATCGTCACTGACGACTATTCTGGAACCCCGGCGAGTGAACGCGAACAGCGTATCGATGAGGTGGACAAAAGCCTGGTCAATTGGGGAAACGACCTGCACGGCTACCTGCATCGATGGAAGCGCTGGTCATGGGTTCCCGGCTGGCCATGGTATATGCGCAAAATATGGCAGCCGATGAAACCGATGGCACGTCGTATTACCTATATCTTGTATGTGGTCACAGTGGCAGAAATGATCCTGTTCCTGCTGGTATTTACTGTGTTTCGGTTGGAACTGAGTAAGTATCTCTATTAAAATTCATGCAGTACTGGATTACCTGGTTGAAGACGAAGCCATCACCGAGGAGTTTGCCCACCGGCTCCTGGCCTGGAAGCACTCAGGATTTTCTGTTGATAACACAGTCGGTGTTGCTGCAAACGATTCGCAAGGCCGCCCGCCAGGCCTTTAGGGAAAACAGGGGTGGTGTGCAACAGACAACAGCCTACTTTAATAATTCTATTTGTTACAAAATGTAACATAAGCTAGGATTAGGTGAGCGATTTTATCCACTCACCACCAGAGGCTTGCAAGGAGGAGTGCATTGGACAGGATTATCCTGCTTTTTTCTTTTGCACTCTTGCTTTTTGTCACCCCCCTGACAGACTGGTGGCTGAGTGACCAATCACCCTGGTATCTCCCTTATCTGATCTGGTTGTTGGTCATCCTATTGAATGGCTGGTTTTTCTTCAGGCGAGGCCGCCATGACCTTTAGCCTGGCCCAACTATACTTCGGTGTAGTGGGCTATCTGGGATTGCTCTTTCTGGTCGCCTATGCCGCTGAACAGCATTGGTTGCCCCGTAGCTGGATTCGCCACCCCACTGTCTTTGTCCTCTCACTCGGGGTCTACGCTACCTCCTGGAGCTTTTACGGCAGTGTTGGCTATGCCGAGGAGAATGGTTATCTCTTCCTCACCATCTATATAGGGCTCACTCTGGCATTCCTGCTCTCCCCTATTCTGCTGCGGCCACTCTTCAGAATAGTGAGAGATTATCAGCTGACCTCAATTGCCGACCTGTTTGCCTTTCGTTACCGGAGCCAGGGCGCGGGGATATTGGTTGCCCTCTTCATGCTTGCTGGAACCTTGCCCTATCTTGCACTTCAGATACGAGCTGTTACAGAGTCTGTCCAGATCCTGACCGAAGAGGTGGCACCCACCAACCTGGCTTTGGGGTTCTGTTTTACCCTGATTCTATTCTCTATTCTATTTGGCGCCCGTCATATCTCCCCCAGAGAGAAGCATACCGGCCTGGTTGCGGCGATTGCTTTTGAATCCCTGGTAAAACTGGTGGCCATGTTGGCAGTGGGCGGGTTTGCTGTTTTTGGAGTCTTCGGTGGATTTGGTGAGCTTGAGAAGTGGTTATCCATCCACCCTGAAGCCCTTGAAGCCCTCTATCGTCCTGCCCGTGAAGGGCCTTGGTTTACTCTGCTGTTTCTCTCATTTTGTGCCGCTTTTCTGCTGCCTCGTCAGTTCCATATGTTGTTTGCAGAAAATTCGCAAGGACGAAACCTGCTTTTTGCCGGGTGGGCTTTTCCTCTCTTTCTGTTGATTTTCAATCTCTCCATTCCTCCCATTTTATGGGCCGCACAACAAAGTGGCGTCACCACCAGTCCCGATTATTATGTTCTTGGGCTAACCTTAAATTCAGGGACCTCCTGGCTGCCGCTGCTTGCTTTTCTTGGCGGGGTCTCTTCTGCTAGTGCGATGATGATAGTGACAACCCTGGCGCTCTCTTCGATGGCACTGAACCATCTTATTCTTCCGGCAAGTTATCCGGATCCCACTTGGAACCTCTATCGGATGCTCGCCTGGGGGCGTCGTATTCTGATTGCAATCATCATTCTTGCTGGATTTGGCTTCTATGTAAGCTTGGAAAACAGAGAAAACCTGGTTCAGCTCGGATTAATCTCTTTCGTCGCAGTGACCCAGTTTCTGCCTGGGGTTATCGGCTCTCTCTATTGGCCGCGGGCCAATCGTTGGGGATTATTGGCGGGACTTGGTGCTGGCGCCATTGTCTGGTTTGGAACCTTGATTGTTCCACTTCTTCAGACAGCCGGCCTGTTGCAATTTGAGTCAGAATTTCAATTCCTTTATCCAGACCATGGAATGGATCGTTGGAGCTATGTGACTTTCCTCTCCCTGACCATAAATGTTTCTGTTTTTGCCTTGGTATCGTTGCTTACACGCCAATCAGTGGAAGAGGCTGAAGCCGCTCAGTCCTGTGTTCGTGAAACCCTCTCCCTGCCAAGAGGATTGTTGATGGTTCGTTCGACCGATGAATTTACTCAGCGTCTTGCCAGGGTATTGGGCCATGAAATGGCCTCCAAGGAGGTAAGCCGGGCGTTAGAAGAGATGATGATCAGTGTGGATGAAACCCACCCGCGTATTCTGGTTCGGGTGAGAGATCGAATTGAACGTAACCTTTCTGGCATGATCGGTCCGCAGCTTGCCAGGATGGTGGTCCACCAACAGTTGACGGTTGACCCAAAATCTCAGACCGCATTTGCCGATAGCATGCGGCTTATTGAAGAGAGACTGGAAAGTTCCAGAACTCGCTTACGTGGTCTTGCCGCTCAGCTCGATACGCTGAGGCGTTATCAACAGGCACTCCTGGAACAGCTTCCGCTGGGTGCCTGTGTTCTTGGTCCACAGGGTGATGTAGTCCTATGGAATAAAAGTATGGGCCTCCTCTCTGCAATCAGCAGTAGTCAGGCCATTGGACGCAGGGTTGTCAATCTGCCTTCTCCTTGGGGCCCGCTGATTGATGAGTTCAGCGGAGATCAAAGCCTGCATCGTTATAAGCTGCATATGCTCACTGATGGGCAGACGCGCTGGTTTAATCTACATAAGGCTATCGTTGACACCCCTGTTGACATGGCAAGAAGAGAGGGTGTGGATGATTCTGATCGTCTTGGTATGGTAATCCTGGTTGAGGATGTCTCTGAATCCCATATTCTTGAAGCAGGACTCGCCCATAGTGAACGACTTGCCTCGATCGGCAGGCTGGCAGCAGGTGTTGCTCATGAGATCGGCAATCCGGTAACAGGCATCGCATCCCTGGCACAGAACATGAAAGCAGAAACCAAGGAATCTGGAGTCAAGAAGACAGCTCTGCTGATTGATGAACAGATCAAGCGAATAAGTGAAATTGTCCAGACACTGGTTGATTTCAGCCGCAGTGGAAACTCAGAAGGCAAGGAGGAGGTCTTCGATCTCGGTGAGGCCATCAATGATGCTATACGACTTGTGGCGCTTAGCCATGAGGGCCGGCAGGTGGAATGTAAGAATCATTGTTCAGAGGGTTTGTTGATTAGAGGTGATCGACAACGTATTGCCCAGGTATTCGTTAATGTTCTCACCAATGCCTGTCATGCGTCAGACGTAGGCGATCACATCGATGTTCGTGAATCCCGAGAGGGTGATCAGGTCGTGGTAAGGGTAGTTGATCAGGGTGAAGGTATTCCGAATGATCTGCTGGAACACATTTTTGAACCCTTCGTAACCAGTAAACAGGTGGGGAAGGGGACAGGATTGGGGTTGGCGCTTGCCTACAATACCATCAGCGAGCATGGCGGCACGATTAATGTTGAGAGCAAGCTGGGGAGTGGAACCGAGGTCATTATCCGGCTTCATCTTGATCAGGAGTTGATGCTATGAGTCAGATACTGATAATCGATGACGAGGAAATTATCAGGACTGCTGCAGGGCGTCTGCTTGAGCGCCATGGCTATACCGCTGTTCTGGCCGCTTCAGTGGTTGAGGCTGAACAAAACTACTCTCTTTCATCATTTGATTTGATTATTGCTGATCTTCGGCTTGCAGTCGGCAAAGGCACCGACGTCATTCCCCTGTGTGAGGGTGTTCCTGTCCTGATTATGACCAGCTACACGAGTGTTGATTCAGCCGTAGAGTCGATGAAACGGGGTGCGGCGGACTACATCTCAAAACCATTCGATCACGATGAGATGGTATTGGTGGTTGAGCGTTTAATAAAAGAGGAATATCGGCGAAGACAGATAGAGGCGCTCCGTCGGGATATTGATCACCATTATCCCGTCTCCGGAATGGTGGGAAGTTGTCATGCCATGCTGGAAATTAAGAGCCAGATCAGCAGGGTTGCCCCAAGTGAGAGCTCGGTTCTTGTTTTTGGTGAGTCAGGTACCGGCAAGGAGCTGGTAGCACGAGCCATACACCAACAGAGCGGGCGAAGGGATTCTCCAATTGTCCCCGTCAATTGTGCAGCTATTCCTGATACCCTGATGGAGTCGGAGCTTTTCGGCCACCAAAAAGGGGCTTTTACCGGGGCGGTAGAGAGTAGGGCTGGCCTGATAGGCGCTGCAGACGGTGGGACTCTTTTTCTTGATGAGATCGCTGAACTCTCTCCAGCGGCACAGGCAGGAATGCTCAGAGTGCTCCAGGATGGAGAGGTGCGCTCTCTGGGTTCTGCGATGTCACACAAAGTTGATGTTCGTGTGGTTGCGGCAACCCATCAGGATCTGGAGGCACGAGTTGCTGAGGGTCGTTTCAGGGAGGATCTCTACTACCGGATTCAGGTGATTGAGATGAGGCTGCCTCCTCTACGTGAGCGGGGTGATGATGCGGTTGAACTGGCTCATTTCCTGATAAAAAAAGTGTGTGGAGAGACCAATCATCCTGAACTCTCCTTGACCCCTGAAGCTCTTGAGGCGATCAGTTCCTATGATTGGCCTGGTAATATCAGAGAGTTGGAGAATGCCATCGAACGTGCTGTGATTCTTGCCGGGGATCAGAGATCGATTGGATGCGATCTACTCTCACTCGGTGCAGGTCGTCGACCTGCAGAGGGTGCTCAGGGAGGAGAATCTTTGGATGACTATCTTGTACGCTTTGTTCGTGAGAATCAGAGGAAGATGACAGAGACAAAAATGGCCAGTCAGTTAGGAATCAGTCGGAAGACCCTCTGGGAGAAACGTCAGAAACTGGGGATACCACGGGATCGTGAGTAGGAGCGCCACATCCTGGCGGTACCCGGGTGTTATTTCTGGGGATCATTAAGATAATGACGCCGATTAAACTCGCCATCGCAACAGGGGGATTGATTTCTGAATATACCTGATCGGGCGCTTTAATCCCAAGGCGCTTTCTTATCGTGTTGGGGCTCACCAGAGATGCGATGGGCGATAACCACGTGGCCCCGCATTATATCTGTTCTCACAGCTAATGGCCGATTTGTGACTCCCACCATCATGGCGATCTGATTCTGGTTAACTCGTGCTTTCATCAGTGTATAAATCTGGTATCGTGCTTTATTCAGGAGTTGAGTATTTTTTGTTTGAAGGAGTGATATTAATCCTTCGCTACCAATAGCAACCAGTTAAAAGCGAATGAGGAGTTGATGTTATGTCAGAGGTGAAAACCTATCCCGTATCTGCTGCGACTGCAGCAAGCGCCCATCTTACTGATGCCCAGTATCAAAAGATGTATCAACAGTCGATTGATGATCCCGAAGGTTTCTGGGCTCAACAAGCCGATGAATTTGTGACCTGGTCTCGCCGATGGGATAAGGTTATGGATGTAGATTTTCACCAGGCAAAGATAACCTGGTTCGATGGCGCGACACTGAATGCTTCATCAAACTGCCTTGATCGCCATCTGGAGACCAGAGGTGACCAGGTGGCTATCATTTGGGAGGGTGATGATCCTTCGATAGATAGAAAAATCACCTATCGCGAGCTTCATGCTGAAGTCTGTCAGTTTGCGAACTCGCTTAAATCACGGGGTGTTGCCAAAGGGGATCGGGTCTCCATCTATATGCCGATGATTCCAGAGGCTGCTGTAGCGATGCTGGCATGTGCCCGTATCGGAGCAGTCCACTCTGTAGTTTTTGGCGGTTTCTCCCCCGAATCACTCAAAGACCGGATTCTGGACTCTGATTGTCGGGTTGTTATCACCGCTGACATGGGCCCGCGGGGAGGCAAAAATGTGGCATTGAAAGATAATGTGGACAGCGCTCTTGAGAGTTGCCCTGATGTCCATACGGTTGTCGTGGTCCAGCATGCCAAAGAGGAGGTGGCCTGGCATGATCAGAGGGATGTCTGGTACCACCAGTTGATGGCAGAGGCGTCAACCGATTGCCCGGCAGAAGAGATGAGTGCAGAAGATCCGCTCTTTATCCTCTATACATCAGGTTCAACCGGCAAGCCCAAGGGTGTATTGCATACGACAGGGGGATACCAGCTCTACACGGCAATGACCCACAAATATGTCTTTGACTATCATGAAGGTGATATCTACTGGTGTACCGCAGATGTGGGCTGGATCACGGGCCACTCCTATATCATCTATGGACCACTTGCCAATGGTGCCACCACACTGATGTTTGAAGGGATTCCCACCTGGCCTGATGCCAGTCGATTCTGGCAGGTGGTCGATAAACATCAGGTGAATATTTTCTATACTGCACCCACCGCAATCCGGGCATTGATGGCTCAGGGCGATGAGATGGTGAGTAAGACCAGTCGTTCCAGTATTCGATTGCTGGGTACGGTAGGAGAACCGATTAATCCAGAAGCCTGGGAGTGGTACTACAGGGTTGTAGGGGATGAGCGATCTCCTGTCGTTGATACCTGGTGGCAGACTGAAACCGGCGGCATACTGATTACTCCGCTACCCGGTGCAACAGACCTCAAACCGGGTTCTGCAACACTGCCCTTCTTTGGGATAAAGCCTGCATTGGTTGATGAGCAGGGTGAAATTATCGAGGGTGCCGCATCGGGCAATCTGGTGATTACTCAGAGCTGGCCAGGACAGATGAGAACAGTTTATGGAGACCATGAGCGGTTTTTTGAGACCTATTTCCAGATGTACCCGGGCTACTACTTTACCGGTGATGGAGCTCGTAGGGATGAGGACGGCTACTACTGGATTACAGGCCGGGTTGATGATGTGATCAATGTTTCAGGCCATCGAATGGGTACTGCAGAGGTGGAGAGCGCACTGGTACTGCACCCCTCTGTTGCCGAGGCGGCTGTTGTCGGCTACCCCCATGATATTAAAGGGCAGGGTATCTATGCCTATGTGACTTTGATCAAAGATATTGAACCCTCTGATGAACTCCGCCAGGAGCTTCTACAGTTGGTTCGAAAAGAGATAGGACCGATTGCAACCCCAGATGTAATCCAATGGGCGCCTGGACTTCCCAAAACACGATCTGGAAAAATCATGCGACGTATTCTAAGAAAGATTGCCGAAAATGAGCTCGATAATCTGGGTGATACCTCAACTCTGGCAGATCCCTCTGTGGTCGATCATCTGATCGAGAACCGAGGAAGGTAGTCCGGATTTTATACTGACTCCATGTTCATTGATGGGGTTTAGTAGCGCTCCCCCTCCTGATCTTCCAGGAGGGGGCTCTTGTCCCACCATCTCTTGATCTGAGGGCCGTTCCATCCTGCCGTTAATCGACTGGATGGAGAACACCCTCTCTGCTTTGCTGATTTCCTCACTTAGCATCAGGTGGATAGGGGTAATAACATCTGGTGCGGATTACTGGGATGCTGCTCGAAAGTAGAGATAAAGTATGTAGAAAAAAACTATATAAAAAGTATTGACAATATAGATAAAACAAATATAGGATGTTTCTGCCTAGATTGTAGTTCTATAAGGGGGAGCAGGGATGAAAGAGTTCTATCAACCGACAACCGGAGTTGATACCGACAGATTGAGGCTTCGGCTCATCAGGGCTTGGCAGCAGTTTCGTTTCTCAGCAAAAGGTGCAGACCAGGATTACTGGTATCGACGTTGTATGGAATTGCGCAGCGCCCTTGAAGAGGCCAACTCAGGACATACACATCCAACTGTTTCGCCAGAATAAGAGAGATTCCGCCAGTATAACCGAGTTAATACGGAGGGTTAAAGTGATCAGAATAAAACCTGATAAGTGGGGGGGATGCCTTCTCTTGTTGTCGATTGCAGCAGCTGTGCTCCTCAGTGGTTGCCGTGAGGGAGAGGAGACAAATACGTCAGGTAGCGCCGGAACTCCTCCAATCATGTCAGAGGAATCGGAAGAATCAGAGGAATCAGAGGAATCAGAGGAATCAGAAGGATCGGAAGAATCAGAGGAATCAGAGGAATCAGAGGAATCAGAGGAATCAGAGGAATCAGAAGGATCGGAAGAATCAGAGGAATCAGAGGAATCAGAGGAATCAGAGGAATCAGAAGGATCAGAAGGATCAGAGGGTTCTGGTGGTTCATCATCGACCACAACCTATAGTGGCACAGTAGTTGGAGAGCTGACCATCAATCCCTACAATATCGTTCTGAATGATGATTTTCCAATCCGCTTTGATATCTCTTCGAATGATCAGGTTACGGTCTATGTGGATGATCTCTCACCGGTTACTGTGCCACTACAGGGTTCTGGCTTCAGTTATACTGTTACCCGGTCCTTTACCGGGTTAGGTGCAGCGACCTGCAGCTCGACAGTGAGCGGGAGTGGAACCCTGAGCAGTGACCAGATAGTGGGCAGCTTGAGTGGCAGCCCCACTTGTTCAGATGGCCTTAGCGGTACAGTATCAGGCAGCTACACTGCCTCCAGGTCATAGAGTGTACTCCAGCAGGGTTGAGTTCTCGTTGTAGTATGGTTGTTCCATCATCCAAGAGCTTTAATCCAGTCACCTGGGTCGCTTCACGCCCCCCTTTCGGCAGCCTCTATGCGCTCGCCAAGCATCTTGAAGTGACCTATCCGAGTGCGCTCTCTTGGGTAAAGAACAGGGCATTTCCAGCAAAACGAGTTGCTGAAATTGTTGAGCTGACGGGATGTGCACCCTACATCCTCTCTCCCAATACCCACCCTCAGTGGATGTTTGAGAAACAGATATATACTGAGCCATCAAGAAAGGAGTTGAATGCTTTTTCCAAACTGCAAAGCGAGGCAAAAAAAGGGAGGGCCAACGATTTGCAGGAACTCAAGCGTCTGTTAAAGAAATACGGTCCTGAACTTTCAGAAAAATAGAGGTCCCCCTTCCTGAATGCAAATCTCTTGCGGACGCTGGCCGAGGAATTGTCCCATCCTTATCTGAATCGGTATGATCTGGACATATTTTGGTCAAGAGCAATTATCCTGATGACGTTATTGATGACCGCATTCATGATAGGTTTTCTCGGTTCAATCCACTGTGTTGGGATGTGTGGCGGAATTGTTGGTCTTTTGGGAACTGGTATCCAAGAAAGAGGAGGCAGATCACTCTACCGTCATCTTCCCATGTGGATCGGCTATAACTGTGGGCGGTTGCTCAGCTATACCCTTGCAGGGGGTCTTGCCGGTGTACTTGGGGTTTTTGCCCTCTCCCTCTTTACTCCTCATCGCGCCCAAACTCTGGGGCTTATGTTTGCAGGTAGTTTTATGGTGTTACTGGGCCTCTACCTTACTGGGTGGTGGAGTGGAATTCAGTGGCTTGAACGAATCGGAGGAGAGGTCTGGAAATTAATTGAACCTTTGGGAAGACGTTATATTCGGCCTCAAAAAGCGGGTCAGGCTGTTGTTCTTGGAATGGTATGGGGTTGGCTGCCGTGTGGCCTGGTCTATTCTGCACTGGCATTATCATTGTCAGCCGGATCGATTGTGGGAGGGGCTCTGGTGATGGTTGCATTTGGGGTGGGCACCTTGCCGATGCTGTTAGCCATGGGGGTATCGGCAGACCGGTTGTTGGTTGTTCAGCAAAATAGCCGTTTTCGGTTACTTGCTGGTGTGCTTGTTATCTCTATGGGCCTTCTGACCATTTTTGGATTGATTCATCCCATTCATCCCGGTTCTATCGCTACGGTTCACTCCCATTAAACAAAAGAAAGTCGATCCCCCCTTAAGATTTAATATTCCTTAATAGTGAGGAGGTGGGGGTTCACTTTGGGCGGACGAATAATCTGATGACAAGAGTGCTTTAATTCTCTCTTGAGTGTGACGGAGTTGCTCTTGCAAATCTATCATCTCCAATTGGAGATCGGCGACAACTTTATTGAGAGTCTGTATATGGTCTTCCTGAAAGGAAATACGGGATTCAAGGTCTGCTATATGTTGTTCTGACATTTTTATGGGTATCTTGATGGTTAAGCGTTATCACTGATTGATTCGAGTTCTTCCCAGCGCGAATAGGCCAGATTGAGTTTATCATCGACTTCAGCAAGTCGGGAGGTGGCTTCAGAAACCTTGTTGTCAGAGTGTTGATAAAACTCAGGGTCAGCCAGGCGCTCCTGCAGAAGAGATTGCTCATTCTCAAGTTCATTAATATGGCCGGGGAGTGCATCAAGCTCCCTTTGATCTATGTAACTGAGTTTCTTTGAGGGTTGCTTTAATCGTGGCCTGGAGTGTTTTGGAGAGCTTGATTGCGGTTTACCGATGGGAGGTAGAGCCGGTCGCTGCCGGATCCAGTCCTCATAACCCCCAACATACTCATTTACTTTTTCGGGCTGATCGAAAACCAGGGTGCTGGTAACGGTATTGTCAAGAAAACGCCTGTCATGGCTAACCAGAAGCAGGGTGCCACGATAATCAAGAATGAGTTCTTCAAGCAATTCCAGTGTTTCAATATCAAGATCATTGGTGGGCTCGTCAAGGACCAGTGCATTGGCAGGTCGGGCAAATAACATCGCCAACAATAAGCGGTTGCGCTCCCCCCCAGAGAGAGAGCTCACAGGACTTCTTGCTCGTTGTGGAGTGAAAAGGAAATCCTGAAGGTAGCTGATGACATGCCTGGTTTTCCCATTGATAGTGACATGGTCAATCCCGCGGCCGATGTTCTCCTGAACTGTTTTTTCCTCATCAAGCTGAGTGCGAAGTTGGTCAAAATAGGCGAGTTCAATGTTGGCGCCCGTCCGGACTTTTCCGGACGTAGGAGGAAACGCACCTGTAAGGACGCCAAGCAGAGTTGATTTACCAATACCATTTGGACCAATAATCCCTACGCGGTCACCACGCTGGATGAGAATCGACATCTCTTTGAATATGACGTTATCTCCCCAGGCATACCCGCTATTGAGACATTCAACAAAGAGACGACTGTGCTGGTTGCCCTCCTGCAGCTGCATTTTTGCACTGCCCGGCCGGTCTCGTCGTAAACGACGCTGGTCTCTAAGTTCAAACAGTTTATTCACTCGACCCTGGTTACGTTTGCGTCTGGCCTGGACGCCTTTCCTAATCCAAACCTCCTCTTCGGCCAGTTTTTTATCAAAGCGTGCCTGAGCCTGCTCTTCGGCCTTGAAAAGCGCTTCTCGTCGTCTTAAGTAGTTTTTAAAATCGCCTGGCCAGTCAGTGAGCTTGCCGCGGTCAAGATGGAGAATTCGAGTGGCTATTTTTTCTGCAAGAGTACGGTCATGGGTTATAAAGAGAACTGTTCCGCGAAAATCGACCAGAAAATCCTGAAGCCATTCAATCGAGTCGATATCGAGATGATTTGTGGGCTCATCGAGAAGAAGAAGGTCCGGCTCCACCACGAGTGCCCGGGCAAGGAGGGCGCGTCGTTTCATTCCACCAGAGAGTTCTGAAAATTGGCCCTCAACATCGAGGCTGAAGCGTGAGGCCACTTTCTCAATTCTATGGTCAATAACCCAGCCATCGTGACTGTCGAGTTCATGCTGAGCCTTTATCAGGGCATTACTGTCGAGAGGAGTGCTGCTTGAGATGACCCGGTGATAGCGGGAGAGCAGTTTTCCAATAGGGCCTAATCCGCCAGCGATAACATCATAGACAGAGTCATTCAGGTCACTGGGTATCTCCTGTTCAAGCGAGGTGAGCTTAAGGTTGTCGCTGTGCTCAATTGTGCCGTCATCGGGTGTGATTTGTTGAGCAAGAATCTTGAGTAGTGTGGATTTTCCACAGCCATTCCTTCCCACCAGGCAGGTGCACTCACCTTGCTCGATTGTGAGGTTAACGCCGACCAGGAGAGCATGATCTCCAAAGGCATGGTGTAAGTCATTTGCACGTAACAGAGGCATAGAAAAAACATTGCAAAAACAGAATGGGCGGACTATACCGCGCTCTTGATAGAGGGTGAAGCAGTGCTGATTGAAATATCACCATAATCCCGACACAGGCATAGCTGCTCAAGCGGGATCCGGGGAGGAAGAGTTAGCGGCTTGAAACCGAATTACTTGATGCAATTTTCGAAATCAGAGTGTCGATACCACTGCTGTTGGCGATCGGGGAGTAGCTATTCCGATAGGTGATAATCAGACTGATGCCATCAATAGAGACGTCATAAATCTTCCACTTTTTTGATTTGTCCTGTTTCAGGGTATAACGGATTGGGAGTTTTTGGTTTTTACTAAGCAGGACATCAGTGGTTACCAGTATTCGGCCCTTGCTTTGTGATTTGGCGGGGTGATGGTGAATTTTTCCTCCCTCATAGTTAACCAGTGCAGTCCCATAGGTCCTGATCAGCAGATTGCGAAATTCAGCAACAAACCGGCGTTGTTGTTGGGGGCTGGCCCGCTTCCAGTTCTTTCCAAGGACCAGTCGAGACATGCGCTCAAAATCGAAGTAAGGTGAGAGCACTTTCTCAATCTCAAGAGATAACTGATTTGGGTTCTTGTCTGGAGAAGCCTGGTTGCTGATGATCAGAGAAGTGACATCGGAAGTTGCTTTTTGTACCACCTCTTGTGGTGACAGATCAGCATAGGCAAAAGCACCTCCAAACAAAGATGACAAAAGGAGCGACAGCAAGAGCTGACAGATCGGTTTGTTTTTGATCATTATTATATGATGTGCTGATTTAAATTTACTCTATTCTTGCAGTGAGAGGTGGCTATCCCAAGTGATGAAAGTGTAGATAAAGTGGTAATTGAATGATGTGATGTTAATCACACTCATTGGGCCATTGATGGCCATTGTGTGATCAGCTGCCAGCTTAGCTGGAGAGAGGGTTTACTTTTCTTCGATGGGGAGCGCTGGTTTGTTCGTCCGAACTCTGTTTGTCAGTGACGGTGTAAAAGGGGGCTTGCTGAAGATCTGTCGCACTTTTTGATGCCATCACGTGTTTGTAATTGGTGGTATTGTATCTGGAATCTCCCAGTCTCAAATATGTGGGATTTATTAAAGGTTCTTGTAAGAGCCATTCTCGCTTTTGCCGATAATGGAGGGGATATGAAAGGTTTTGGGCTGTTGCTGGTGCTTATCGCGCTTGCTGTTGGGGGATATCTGGTGGTTAAGGAGTACCAGCCCGGTTCTGCAGGCGGGGCAAGCAAGATCAATTCAATTAAAAGAGCCGGGGATGCCGCCGAGCAGGCTCGCCAGGCCACTCAGAAAATGGACAGAGCCCTGCAGCAGGCGACAGAGAGCGGCCAGTAACTCATCTTCTCTCTTGACTGTTCTCTTAATGTTCTCTACTCTTGAGTGAGAACATTAGGAGAACATATTAATGGCCATTCTTACCCGGGCTCAGCGCCGCACCCTTGATTTTCTCTCCCGTTTTATTGGTGAACGGGGAGAAGCTCCTCTTCTTGATGAGATCGCCAGAGGCATCGGAATCCACTCCCGGGGGGTCGTCCATCGCTACCTGAAAGCCCTTGAAGAGGCGGGGTTGATTCGTATTCACCCCCGGCGCCATCGGGGTATTGAACTGATGGGGGGCAGGGAGAGTGTTCTGGCTCTCCCCCTGGCGGGCAGGATAGCCGCCGGTCAGCCCATTGAGGCGATAGAGGGGCAGGAGGAGATCAGTCTCGCTGACTTCTTTCTCGGTCCCGGACGCTTTGCCCTGCGGGTAACCGGTGATTCGATGGTCGAGGCAGGCATTCTTGATGGTGATACGGTGATCATCAAGGCCTGCCAGACTGCCGAGGAGGAGGCCATTGTGGTGGCACTTATTGATGGAGAGGAGGCCACCCTGAAGCGGCTCAAACGGGAGCGTGACGGTTCTATCACCCTGCTGCCGGAAAACCGGGCGTTGAAGCCGATGCACTACCCGGCGGAGCGGGTTGCCATTCAGGGGGTGGTGGTTGGGCAGATGCGCCGGTATGAGGGGTAGGCAAAAGGATCCGGGCTAACTATGTGTGGCGGCGTACTCTATCTTCTCGATGGGAGGACAGTAAGAACTTACTTCCCCAATCCCAAGGCGCAGCTTCCCGTAGTGAGGCGTGGTGGCACCTCGATGGCCGTCCCCTGGGGGCGGCGCAAGCAGCAGCCGGGGAGGCTCCCTCTTGGGGGGTGGGCCCGGCTTGACTCTATCCACAGCGGTCGTTGGGATCGCTGGTTTCCACGTCCGGTGAAGATCCGGGTGCTCGCTTTCATGGAGAAGGATATCGAGGGGTCCAGCCACTGGTTTGATCTGGTAGAGGGCCAGTGGATACAGGGATTGCTCGCCCATGATGGTGATCAACAACGGATCTATGTGGTGACCATCAAGCCGGAGATGGAGGGAGCCGTCCATGATCGCTGGCCACGGATTCTCTCCGCCTAGGGTGATAAAGAGGGATAAAAGGAGAGGGGGGTGGTGGCAACGGGCTATTGTTCTTGTCGATATGAACGCCTTTTTTGCCTCCATTGAACAGCTTAAAAACCCGGAGTGGCGGGGACGTCCGGTGGCCATTACCAATGGTCGGGTTGGCACCACTATCATTACCTGCTCCTATGAGGCTCGGGCTTATGGGGTCAGGACCGGGATGCGCCTCAGGGTGGCACGAGAGCACTGCCCGGAACTGATCCAGGCACCCTCCCGTCCTGAGATATACGCCCGGATCTCCTCCCGGATCATGCGCTCACTGGAAGAGATCACCCCTGAAGTGGAGGTCTTTTCAGTGGATGAGGCCTTTCTTGATATCACCTCGGTACAGCGTCTTCACGGTAGCCCGGTGGAGATTGCAAGGAGGGTGAAGCGACAGGTGCTGGCGGCTTCCGGTATTCCCTGTTCTGTGGGTCTCTCCGGAGACAAGACCACGGCCAAATATGCCGCCAAGCTCAACAAGCCGGATGGCTTTACAGTTATCCCTCCCTGGGAGGCAAAAGAGAGATTGGAGGAGGTTCCGGTCACCGAACTGTGTGGAATCAACCGGGGTGTGGGGGATTTTCTTGCTGCCCATGGTGTAACCCGTTGTGGCCAGATGGGCCGTCTTCCCGTCTCTGTGCTGGCGGCCCGTTTTGGAAATCTTGGGCGGCGAATCTGGTTGATGTGCCAGGGCGAAGATCCGGAGCCCATTATCACCCGGGTGTCTTCTCCCAAGACCATTGGCCATGGCAAGGTGGTGCCGCCGGGAACCACCGATCGCCAGACCATTGAGACCTTTCTCCACCACATGAGTGAGAAGGTGGCGGCCCGCCTGCGGCGTCATCGTATGGAGGCCCGCCGGCTCTTTATCGGGGTGCGCAGTGATCAGGGGTGGATTGGGATCAAGCAGCGGCTGGAGAGGCCGACAGATGATGGTCAGGTGCTGTTTTACTGGTGTCGCCACTTTCTTGACCGGCAGTGGCGGGGGGAACCTCTGCACCAGGTGCAGGTGACGGCACTCTCTCTGGCTCCTGTCGGAATGCAGCAGAGCCTGTTTGATCTCTCCGGAACACGCCGGATGGCGCTCAACAGCGTTCAGGATCAGATCAATGGCCGCTATGGTGAGTTTGCTATCGCTCCAGCTACGCTCCTTAAGCGTTCACAGATGCCCAATGTGATCGCCCCCTCATGGAAGCCGGAGGGAGTGCGGGAGACGGTGTTGTAGTTAGGGGTGATATTTCGGAAACATAGAACACTTCTTCTCCTGGGATCTCCTCCCAACCTACCGGCATTAAAAAGTGAAGATCGAAGGTTAATTTCCATTTTCAGTTTTAGGGCAGGTTACAATCCCATCTCGATAAATAACTGATGAGGATGTGTGATGAGAGGGGAACCGATACCCATGGTTGAGGTTTGGCGTGGAGATCGGGTTGAATCACTCCATCGGGGGCATGCGGTGATCACAGACGCCAGGGGAGGAATCATCGCCTCCTTCGGTGATCCTGGAAGGGTGATCTACCCACGCTCCTCCTGCAAGATGGTCCAGGCTCTTCCTTTGATCGAGACCGGAGCGGCCGATGCCCTTGGTCTTGGCAGTGAAGAACTGGCGCTCGCCTGTGCCTCCCACCAGGGGTCAGCCCTCCATGTCACCGCGGTAAGCCGATGGCTTGATCGCCTGGGATTAGGCGAAGCCGATCTCAGGTGTGGCCCCCAGAAGCCTGCAGACCAAGAGACCGAACATCAGCGAGCATCAAGAGGAGACTCTGTTGGTCAGCTTCACAACAACTGCTCAGGAAAACACGCCGGTTTTCTCACCCTGAACCGCCATCTTGGGAGCGGGCCTGAATATATTGAGCCGGACCATCCGGTTCAGCTCCTGGTGCGTGACGCTTTTGAGGGGATGACCGGAGAGGAGATCTCCGGGGTGGCCATCGACGGCTGTTCCGCCCCCAATTTTGCCACCTCACTGAAGAGCCTAGCCACCGCCATGGCGAGAATGGCCGATCGCTCTCAACTGAGCCCCCGGCGTGCCAGTGCCGCCGAGCAACTTCTATCGGCGATGGCCGATCATCCCCAGCTGATTGGGGGTACCGGAAGGGCCTGTACTGAACTGGGGACGGCTCTTGAGGGACGCAGTATCGTGAAGGTCGGTGCCGAGGGAGTTTTTGTAGCCATTCTCCAAGAGAGCGGGCTTGGGGTTGCCCTTAAGATCGAAGATGGGGGGAGACGTGCCGCAGAGGCGGCAATAGCCGGGCTTCTGGTCAGGTTGGGTGAACTCACAGAAGAGCATCCGGCTATTCAGAAGAGGCTCTATGCCCCCATTCTCAATCGTCGGCAGATCATCACCGGGATGCTTCGCCCCCATGAGGAGTTCTATCAGGGGGGGTGTTCCCTGCTCTGATCGATGCTCACTGATCAGACCGAAGGGGGTGTGGATTGTGGTCATAACAGCGGCCGCGATGGATCGGTTTAAACTGCTCTCACTCACGCATATCGTGCTGGAACATCTCCCCAATGGGTTTTTCTGCAAGCACTCTCCTCGCCTTGGCGTAGGCGGGGTCATGGGCGAATATAAGGCAGCCGTTACACCCCTTTCCGCAACAGCCATCAATCCCCAGCTGGGGGCCACGTCGAGGGGCCTCTTTGGGGTTCCTCTCCATGGTTTTGAGGTATTCTGAACGTCTTTTTGTGAGTACATTCTGGCCAAATCGTCCAAGCTCAACATTGAGAGCGGTTTTGTCCAACCCCATGCGGCTCTTGTCGACAGGGTTGAGGTGCCGCTCCTTACGCAGGACAGTTCCCACCGGCAGTGCATCAGATGCACGCTCTGGGCCAAGACGGTCGAAGACAGAGTAGGGGATATAGAAGTATTGATCTGTTCCACCGTGGACCACCTCACGGACCTCACCGCCAGCGGCCAGGGTGAAGTCATAGAGCCGAAGCAGAATGGGTTGGGTCCAGATCGGAGAGACAAACTCAACAACCTCGCCGGCGATCAGTCTGTTACGCGGCGCTATGACAATACCCTCTGCATCCCTGGTGTGAATAATCCCCGCAAACTCTGAGGTGGAGAGTGAGGCATCGCTGTGATAGTTGTGCCCGAGGTCGGTCAGCCGACCCTCATGAAAGGCGAGGGTATAGCCCCGGTTGGGAAGGGCGTTGAGCTCGTTCATATAAGGGGCGGGATTCCAGCTCTCCGGGTCTCGGTACCAGGCATCGATCGCCATTCGGTAGGCTCGTGTGGTGATCGCTACATAGTAGAGACTCTTGTTGCGCCCCTCGATTTTAAGCGAGTCAATACCAATGCTGAGCAACTCATCAAGCTTCGGCATCAGGCAGAGGTCCTTGGAGTTCATGATGTAGGAACCGCGGCGGTCTTCAACGATGGGAAGCAGTTCACCCGGTCGACACTCCTCTTCTAGAAAAAAATCAAAGAGGTCCTCGTTCTCCTGGTTGATCTCAAGTTCCTTGAGCGTACCATCCTTAAGCTGGAAGTGGACCTTGTAGGTCCATCGACAGCTGTTGGCGCAGTTTCCCTGGTTGGCGCCTCTCTCCGCCATGAAGTTGGAGAGCAGGCAGCGGCCGGAGTAGGTCATGCACATGGAGCCGTGGACAAAGGCCTCCAGCGCGATATCGGGGCAGTGTTCTCTGATCTCTCTTAGCTCCTTGAAGCTTACCTCCCTGGCAAGAACACACAGAGCAGCACCCTGTCTCTCCCAGAACTTGACGGAGAGCCAGGAGCAGACATTGGCCTGGGTGGAGATGTGGAGGGGGAGTTCGGGAGCCTGTTCCTGGACCAATTGGAAGATCCCGGGGTCGGCGACAATCACCCCATCCGGCTGGACCTCCTTCAGGGTCTCAAGAGCTTGGGGCAGGCGCTCGATATCATCGTTATGAGAGAAGAGATTGAGAGTGAGGTAGACCTTGCGTCCCCGCGCATGGGCATAAACGATCCCCTCTGCCACCTCCTCCAGGGTGAACTCGGAGCGACTGCGTAGAGAGAGGTCGGGGGTGCCCAGATAGACCGCATCGGCACCGTAGTCGATGGCCGCCTTGAGTTTCTCAGGCGATCCTGCCGGAGCGAGGAGCTCGGCACGGGGAAGTTTGGTCGAAGGCTGGGTCATTACGCGATTTGCTCTTTTTGATTCTGTTCAGATGTCATCCCGTTGAGTCCAGTAGAGTAGTCACATTGTCACCTGAATTGAACTACTTTCCTCTCTCTTCAGATCACTTGATATGGCGAAGGCAAACCCAATCGTTATTCAAAGACATTTGCTTGTTCATAACGCAAAGAGAAAAAAGCAAGAAATAAGAGTAATGATCGAATATTACACTTTGATTAACAAAGATAATGGTGGGCGGTACTGGGATCGAACCAGTGACCCCTGCCGTGTGAAGGCAGTGCGAGCCGCTGAGCTCAAAACTTTTCTTTTCTTCCCAGAGTGTTCAAGCACTCTAAAAAGCTAATAAATCAATTCATTAAGGCATTCTCGCATAGAGATTTCAAGAAAATCTCAT